>Ga0224500_10001002_pt1 | contig 17672 bp, 17 predicted proteins | sample SF_Oct11_sed_USG_FD_168126 | JGI IMG/M metagenome (GOLD analysis project Ga0224500, IMG submission 168126) | Sediment microbial communities from San Francisco Bay, California, United States - SF_Oct11_sed_USGS_4_1 | ecosystem: Environmental > Aquatic > Marine > Sediment | place: USA: California... | reverse complement strand
CGGCCCACAGGGCGACGCGACGCGCACTCGAGGTGTGACTCACGCGCCGGCCGTGACCGCCCGAGCGACCGCGATCTCGGCCGCCACGCGCGCGTTGTCCTCGAGCAGGCCGAGGTTCGCCTCGAGGCTGCGACCGTCTGTGAGCTCGGCGAGCACCGCAAGCAGGTACGGCGTTCGCGCTTTGCCTTCGACGCCTGCGGCATCGGCTCGCCGCTCCGCCTCGGCCGCGGCAACCGCGACCTCGTCGGCGGGCATCGCGAGCGCACGCGGGACGGGGTTGCACACGAGCAGGGTCGAGTCCGACCCTAGGCCGAGCGACGCATCGAGCATGGAGGCTGCCTCGGCGGGCCCGTCGACTCGATGCTCCAGCTCGACCGGCGTCTCGCTCGCGAGGAAGAACGGCAACCGGTCGACCCCGTACCCCACGATCGCCACGCTCAGTTCCTCGAGCTTCTCGGCAGTCGCCACGGGATCGATGATGGACTTCGGACCCGAGCACACGAGCATGCCGGGCGTGCGGGCCAGCTCGAGCAGGTCGGCGCTCACGTCGCGATCCCCGCCTCGGTGCACCCCCCCGATGCCCCCGGTCGCCGCGACATCGACACCGGCGCGCGCCGCGGCCCAGATCGTGGCGCTCACCGTCGTGGCCCCGAGCGCCCGCGTGGCCACCGCGACCGGGAGGTCACGCCGCGCGACCTTGGTCGCCGCGCCCGGCTCCAGGAACCGGGCGAGCTCCCCGTCGTCGAGTCCGACGGTCACGTGTCCGTCGAGGGCACCGACCCAGCCCGGCACCGCGCCCGCCATGCGGATCGCGGTGCTCATGCGTCGGATGCACTCCTCGTTGCGCGGAGACGGCAAGCCTTGACCGATCACGCTGGTCTCGAGCGCGACGATCGCGACGCCGCCCTCGAGCGCTGTTCGTACCTCGTCGGCGACGACGACCGCGCTAGCCATGCGAAGACGCCCGTTCGGGCCAGGCCTGCGCGCTGGCGGCCACGAGAGCGCCGGCGTGGCACGCCCGGGCCAGGGCTTCCTGCGGCGCGTCGCCGCGCCTGAGGCAGGCGAGCAGCACCCCATCGAACGCGTCACCCGCGCCGGTCGGGTCGATCTCCTCGATCGCCTCGGCCGGCTGCACGATCACGTCTCCGTCGACGCAGAGCGCGGCGCCACGACCATCCATCTTCACCGCCGCGACCCGGTAGCGCGCACCCAACACGGCGGCCGCCTCGGGGCCCGTGCGACCGGTCAGCACCTCGACCTCGCGGTCGTTGGCGAACACCGCGCTGGCGCGCGTGGTCTCCTCGAAGAAACGGTCCGCACCGAAGGCCTCGACGAGCGGCCACGACGCGGCCTCGACGCCGACCAGCTCACCGCGCGAGCGTTCGAGCGCAGCGATCGCGGCGTCGTGGCCGGGTTCCTGCAGCAGCAGATATCCGGAGACCAGCACGGCCGCGGCGTCGATCGTCGGCGGCAGATCGGCGCGCTTGAGGAGCGCGTTGGCTCCCCGGTCGGCGACCATCGAACGCTCGCCGGATTCGTGCACGACGAGCATCGTGCCCGTGGGAGCCTGGGCGTCGATCACGAGCGTCGCTTCGACGCGGCGCTCCTGCAGCGCCCCTCGCACGGTCTTGCCCTGCAGATCGTCGCCGATGCGCCCGATCACTCGTGTCGATGCGCCCGCCCAGCTCGCCCACACCGCGGCGTTGGCCGACGTGCCTCCCGGTTGCATCAGCACCCGGCCGTGCACGTCACCTCCGCGTTTCAATGCGTTGGCATCGACCCGGATGTCGAGCATCACGTCGCCCACGCACACGAGATCCACGGCGTTCACCCTAGCGGCGCGTGACGCGAACGCGCGGTCGACGAGCGATCAGCCGCGGTCGACGGGCGATCGGTCCGGTCGCCGCTCGACGGGCTCGGCGGGCAGCGCAGGTGACGCCGGCCTCGGGATCTGGGAACCGCCCGTGACGCGCGCCTGGTCCGCGGCCGGAGCACCTGGCGTCATGGCGGCTCTGCGTGCCCGAGCGATCGCCTTCTCCCGGCGGAACTTCTTCCAGTCGCTCGTCTTGGTGCTGAAAGCGAGGTCGGTCGCGATCTGCAGCACACCGAGCGCCGCGAGCGCCGCCGCCGCCCACCAGGGAGCGTTCGAGCCGGGCCAGAAGGCCAGCGCCAGGAACGGGGCGAGCTTCGTCGCGATCGCGCCGCTCGCGTGCATCCATGCCCTGGAATCGGGGTCGGCTCGCAAGTACGTGCCGTAGTCGGACTTCAACCCCGGACGCGGCGGTGGGGGCCCGCCCAGGAAGTAGTCGGTCCATCGGATGCCGACCATGGTGCCGACCAGCCAGTGGGTCGGCGAGTGCAGGCTGATCGACCAGATCATCCCCGCGGCGACCAGGGCCAGGCCCTTCCACACCGGTGTGTGCCAGGCGAATGCGGCGCCGACGGCGAGCGCCCCGGCGATCGAGCCGAGGCCGAGCAGGGCGTTGCCCGTCCAGACCGGAACTCGCATGCGCACTCCCGCCCTGAACGCCGCGGTGTCGATGCGCCCGATCTGTTCGGCGTGCTCGTCGACCAGCAGCCGGTCGAGCTTGACCTGGCGCACGATGGTCCAGAGGCCGAGCGAGCCCAGATCGGCGTTCCCGCCGGCAACGGCGGCCTCGATGCGATCGAGGTCGTCCCCGATCCGCTGCGACGCAGTTGGCCGAACCTCCACGATCTGGCCCCTTTCCGGCTATACGATGCGCCCGGCGCACCGCGACACGATGTGCGCGGCGCTCCTGCGAAGAGCGCTTCCCCGAGATGTGCAGGAGGGCACCACGTCTAGGAGTATCGCGCACCAGGCGCCGCCAGGCGCGACACGAAACCATGCGCTCGTCACGCTCGACGGGCGGTATGCCATCGTGGATCGGATCGCTTCCGGCGGCATGGGCGAGGTCTTCCGGGCGCGTGACACCGTGTTGGCCCGCGAGGTCGCCATCAAGGTGCTCCACCGATCGCTCGCAGGCGACCAAGCCTTCGTCGACCGCTTCCGCACCGAGGCCCGCGCGGCCGCGGGTCTCTCGCATGCCAATATCGTGGCGGTCTTCGATTGGGGCTCGGTCGACGGCATCTACTACATGGTCATGGAATACGTCCGCGGCCAGAGCGTGCGAGCGTTGCTGAGCCGCGAGGCCAGGCTCGAACCGGCGCAAACGGTCGAGGTCGTGCGCCAGACGTTGCAGGCCCTCGACCACGCACATCACCAGGGCATCGTGCATCGCGACATCAAGCCGGAGAACATTTTGGTCACGACCGGCGGCGTCGTGAAGGTCGCCGACTTCGGCCTCGCTCGAGCCTATGCAGACGGCCGGCAGACGCACGCGGGCTCGGTGACCGGTACGGTGCAGTACCTGGCCCCCGAACAGATCCGGGGAGAGCCGGCCGATCCGCGAAGCGACCTGTACTCCTTGGGCATCGTGAGCTACGAGCTGCTCACCGGGAAGCTGCCGTTCACCGGCGAGACCGCGATGTCGATCGCCTACAAGCACCTGTCCGGTCGCGTGCCGCTGCCCAGCGCCACGGTGCCGTCGATCTCCCCCGAGCTCGACGGCTTCGTGTCGAGCGCCACCGACCGCGACCGGGAGATGCGGCCGGAATCGGCGCTCGAGATGCGCCGCGACCTCGAGGCGATCGCACCGTCGCTGCCGGCCGCTCGCGCCTTGACGTCGATCGTCGACGACGAACCCGCGGTGATGCCGCTGCCGGCCGACGGCACGACCACCGACGTCGTCGTGCTCGGCGATGCCGCCTCCAGCGAGGTCGGCACCACGACCGCCACGATCGCCCGCGTCGAACGAGGCACACGCCTGCGATGGCGCCGACGCCTCGGCGTCGTCGCCCTGGTGGCCACCGTGGCCGCGGCAGCATGGGGGGTGTGGACCTACGTGATCCCCCACCGAGCCGACGTGCCTTCGCTCGCAGGCGCGTCCGTCGACACCGCCCGAGACCAGCTCTCCGACCTGGGCTTCGCCGTTCGCATCGCCGACGGTCGGTACTCGGAGCGCGTGGACGTAGGAAGCGTGCTGCGGGTGCAGCCTGCGTCGGGCACCTCGCTGGCACGGGGCGAGACCGTCACCATCGTCCCCTCGCTGGGACCTCCTCCGATCAAGGCTCCGTCGGTCGAGGGCCTGACCCTCGACCGAGCGACCGCCCGGCTCGATCGGGTGGGCCTGGCGGCCGAGGTCGCGAAGCGACGCTTCCACGACGAGATTCCCAAGGGCAGCGTGATCGGCCAAGTGCAGACGGGCACGGTGCCGGCCGGGAGCACGGTCGAACTGATCGTGAGCGACGGACACGCCCCCGTCGTGATCCCGAGGGTCGCCGGCATGACCGAGTCTGAAGCCTCGAAGGCCCTGCAGGCGCTCGGGTTCTCGGTCACGACGGCGGAGTCGTTCTCCAACGGCGTGGACCGTGGGTTCGTGATCGGTGTGAGCCCGAAGGCGAACACCCAGGCTCCGTACGCGTCGACCGTCACGTTGAAGGTGTCGCTCGGGCCCGAACGGTTCCAGGTCCCGAGCTTCATCGGGCTGAACAGGAACCAGGCCGAGTCGAAGGCTGCGGGGTACGGGCTCGAAGCTTCGTTCACCGACCTGCCCGGCGGCACGGGCGTGGTGATCACCCAGAGCCCCGCGCCGGGCGTGATGGTGAGCTACGGCGATTCCGTGCAGCTGTTCCTGCTGTGAGCTTCGCCCGACGCGGTCACGGTTGGAACTCGGCCCGCGGACCTTCCTGGTAGCTGTATCGCTCCTCGGCGAACGGCTCGGCGTGCACGTGGTACCCGCGTACCTCCCAGAACCCCCGCTCGTTCGTGTCGCTGAACCGCAAGCCGGTGAGCCATTTCGCGCTCTTCCATGCGTAGCGCTTGGGCACCACCAGCCGAAGCGGCCAGCCGTGCTCGGCCGTGAGGTCCTCGCCGTGGTTGCGCCACGCCAACAACACGTCGTCGTCGCTCATCGCCTCGAGGGACAGCTCGGAGGTATAGCCGTAGGAGCACTCGGCGATCACCCACTTCGCCTCGGGCGCCGGCTGTGCGCGCTCGAGGATCGTGCGGAACGGCACGCCTTCCCATGTGTTGTCGAGCGTGGTCCATCCGGTCACGCAGTGCATGTCGGCATCGACCGTGACCGTGGGGAGGGCGCGCAGTTCCTCGTACGTCAGCCGGAACGGGTGCTCGACCAGCCCGGAGACCTCGAGGTCCCAGGTCTTCCCGTCGAAGTTCGGGATCGGCCCGTAGTGCAGCACCGGCCAGGTCTTCACGAGCCGCTGACCCGGTGGGATGCGCGGTGCGATCTCGGGCGGATAGCTCTTCGTGAACAATCCCATCAACCCTCCTTCGCGACGCCCACGTGCCCGGATGTCGGGTCCTCCGCCAGCGAGGCCCACGCATCGAGCGCGATCTGGACGTCGTCGTCGCTCACGTCGACGTGGGTCACCATGCGCACACCGTTGCCGGTGTGCGTCACGCCCACGCCCAGGGCCCCCAATCGGTCGATCGTCTCGAGCATGTCGAGCCCTACCGCTTCCGTGTCGACGAAGACCATGTTCGTTTCAACCTGGTCGAGATCGATCGAGCCGGGAAGCCGTTCGGCCACACCCTCGGCGAGTCGGCGAGCCCGCTCATGGTCTTCGTGCAGGCGCTCGGTTCCACGCTCCAACGCGAGGATGCCGGCGGCTGCCGTGATGCCCGCCTGCCGCCACGCCCCCCCGAACAGGATCGAGAGCCGCCGCGCCTCGGGCATCAGGTCGGCCGGCCCGCACAGCAGGGAGCCGATCGGAGCACCGAGCCCCTTGGAGACGCAGAACATCACCGTGTCGGCCTCGTGGGCGAACTCCGCGGCGTCGACGCCCGCGGCCGCGGCCGCGTTGAACAGCCTGGCGCCGTCGAGGTGCACGGGCACGCCGGCCCCGGCGGCGACCGCGCGAACGGCGCGCAGCTCGGCCAGCGGCATCACCCTGCCCCCGGTCCCACCGGCCGTGTTTTCCACCGACAGCAGGTCCACCACCTCGACGTCGTAGAAAGAGTCGGGTTCGAGCAGGTCGCTGGCCTGTGCGGCGTCGATCCAACCGCGGCGCCCGGTCTCCACGGTGCGGAAACCGATGCCCGACAGGGCGGCGGCGGTCATCAGCTCGGTCGTTGCCACGTGCGACGCGCTCGAACAGGCCACGAGATGCCCATTCGTGCGCACGTGCAGGGCGAGCGCGATCTGATTCGCCATCGTGCCGGTGGGCACGTAGAGGGCCGCCTGGGTCCCGAGGCGCTCGGCGGCCAGCTCCTGCAGTCGATTGGCGGTGGGATCGTCGCCGTACCAGGCGTCGCCGACCTCGGCCTCGGCCATCGCCGCGCGCATCTGCGGCGACGGTGAAGTGACGGTGTCCGAACGCAGATCGACCCGGAAACGACGCACGGCGGTCAGTCTAGCGGCGAGTCTCCACCGGCCGCGGTTCGCGAGGGTGCGCGTCAGTACAGGAACATCGGCTTGCCGTCGACGTGGCGGATCTTCGGGCGGTACTCCCCTCTGTCGTACAGCGCATCGACGTCGACCCGCTTGACGCCTTGTCCGAGCACCGTCAGCGGCACGTTCACGTAGTTGCCGTTGCGCAACGCCACGAGCCGGCCGTGCACGCCTTCGATCGCGAGATCGGCGGCCATCACCGCGTAGTTGATCGCGACCATGAGATCGAGCGAGTCGGGCGAGCCCGAGCGCATGAGGTAGCCCACCTGCTGGTGGATCATGTCCGAGCCGGTCCGCTCCTTGAGCAGCTCGCTCGTCAACTGGCCGATGCCACCCAGCTTTCGATGGCCGTAGGCATCTTCGACCTCGCCCTGCACCATCTCTCCGCCGCCGAGCGTCGCGCCCTCGCTGATCGTCATCATGGCGTAGTTGCTCGGGTTCGCCGCCTTGTCGCGCATCAGCAGATCGCCGAGGCGGTCGATGTCGAACGGCACCTCCGAGATGATCGCGCGCTCGACGCCCGATAGGTACGCCGAGACCAGCGATGTCTCCCCGCTGTAGCGGCCGAAGACCTCGACCACGGCGAGGCGTTCGTGCGATCCGGCGCTCGTGCGGAGCTGGTGGACGAAGATCACGGTGCGCGTCACGGCGGTGGAGAACCCAATGCAGTAATCGGTGCCGTGTACGTCGTTGTCCATCGTCTTGGGGATCGCGACGATCGGGACGCCTTCTTCGTGAAGCCGCAAACCGAACGAGAGCGTGTCGTCCCCGCCGATCGGGATCAGCGCATCGAGACCGAGCCGCTCGATCACCCGAAGCACGTGCGCCGTGTGGTCGCGAGGCCCGTCATCGGTGCGACCGCCCGAGAGGAACGAGGGTTCGTCGGCTTCCCGCACCTTGGCCGGGTTCGTTCGGGACGTGTGCAGGAAGGTGCCCCCAGTGCGATCGATCGTCCGTACCACGCCCGGGTCGAGGGCCAGGGAGTTCGCCGCCAGGCTCTCGAGATCATCGGGGTCGGTATCGAGCAGTCCGCCCCACCCTCTGCGGATGCCGACCACCTCGTGGCCGTCGGACGCGGCACGGTTGACGACAGCCTTGATCGAGGCGTTGAGCCCCGGCACGTCGCCACCGCCGGTGAGGATACCAAGCCGCATGGCGGAAGCCTACGAAAGGGCAGCCCTTCACTGTGGGACGTCGGCCCTGTGGCTCGTCGGCCCTGTGGCTCGCCGGGCTCAGTCGCACAGGACCTGCGGAAGGCTCCAGAGGGTCTCGGGCACCGTGCGAGGCGCTGCAGCCACTTCGGCGATCGGCGACGTGACGAGCCGCTGTCCGATCATGCCCACCATCACTCCCCAGACACCGCGCGCTGCCTCCTCGAGCGCCGCGATACCGAGGCGAGTGGCGAGCACGCGATCGTAGGCCACCGGAGATCCACCCCGTTGCACGTGGCCGAGCACCGTGATGCGTGACTCGACCCCAATGCGCGCCGCCAGCTCGCGGGCGACGAGGCTGCCGATGCCGCCGAGGCGAGGCCAGCCGTTCTCGTCGAGCGGATAGTCGGGCACGTCCATCGTGCCGGGCACCGGCGAGGCACCCTCGGAGACCACCACGATCGAGAAGCGGCGCTCCTCGAGCATGCGCTGCTTCACGCGCCTGGCCACCAGCTCGATATCGAATGGGTGCTCAGGCAGCAGGATGACGTCAGCGGCGCCCGCGATGCCGGCCTCGAGACCGATCCAACCGGCGCTGCGACCCATCACCTCGCAGACCATCACCCGTTGGTGGCTCTCGGCGGTGCTGTACAGGCGGTCGATCAGCTCCGTTGCGATCTGCACCGCGGTCTGGAACCCGATGCTGTGATCGGTGCCGGCGATGTCGTTGTCGATCGTCTTCGGCACGCCGATGATCGGTACGTCGGGCATCGCGGCGCACGCCCCCATCGTGCCCTCCCCACCGATCGCGATGAACCCGTCGAGGCGATGCACGGCGATCGTTTCGCGCACGCGGTCGATGCCGTCGGACGTTCGGGACGGCTGTACACCAGACGTGCCCAGGATCGTGCCGCCACGAGACACGAGCCCGCGGACCTCGTCGCGCGTGAGCTCGTCGGCGGTGCCCTCCATCACGCCCCGCCATCCGTCACGGAACCCGTACACGGTTGCGCCGATCTCGTCGTGGGCGTGGCGCACCACGGCCCGGATCGCGGCGTTCAGCCCAGGGCAGTCTCCGCCGCCTGTGAGGAGTCCGATGCGCACGGTCGACAGGGTACGACCCTCGTTCGGTGCACGATGGAGGTGCGTCGTTCCGGCGGAAAGACGCCTCGACGCCGCCCGTGGCTCAGGCGTGCTCCGGCTCGTGCTCGTCGTCGTCCGACTTCGCCTTGAGCACCTGGTACCAGCTGTCCTCGTAGGCGCCGTCATCGAGCGTGGCCGCCTCGGCGACCTCGTGCTCGGACACACGCTTCGCGACCGCTCTGCTCGCGAAGCCCAGGTACTCGTCGACCGATCGCTTTTCCGCCATGCTCGTCTCCACTCCCTGTCACTGTCGAACCACACCGACGACCCCACAACCATCGGGCATCGGAGCTCGATCCTTGATACCGCGAGCAGGGTAGGCGGTCTCGGTCGGACGCTCCGGTAAGATGCCGAACATGCAGGGTGCTGTGCAGCTCGCGAACTTCTTCCCCCGGATCGACGGATGGCTCGAAGCGATCTTCATCGGCCTGCTGGTGCTGCTCGCAGGGGCGGTGGGTTTGTTCGCGCTCTTCGTGCTCGTGCAGCAGTTCAGGAACCCCGGCCGGCGCTGACCGTTTCGGTCGCTCAAAGGGCGGCGCGCGGCACGATCTGAGTTCCCGCGTCGCCCCGGAGCGCCGACGTCGCGTCGTCGAGGTCGGCGATCACGGCTCTGGCGCCTCCTTGTCGAACGAATCCGACCGACGCCTCGATCTTCGGTCCCATCGAACCGGCCTCGAACTCACCTCTGTTGAGCAGGCCCTGCGCTTCTTCCACCGTCATGCGGTCGATGTCCTCGGGGTAAAACGATCCATACCCCCGCTGCACCTTCTTCACGTCGGTGAGGATCAGCAGCGTCGTCGCACCGACTTCCTTCGCCAGGATCGCCGCTGCGAGATCCTTGTCGACGACACCCTCCTTGCCGATCAAACGCGGGCCGTCTTCGATCACCGGCACCCCTCCCCCTCCGCCCGCGATCACGACCACGTCGTCGGCCACCAATCGGGCGATCACCGGGGTTTCGACGATCGAGTAGGGCCGGGGACTCGGCACCACACGCCGCCAACCGCCGTGTGGGTCGGGCTTCATCGTGTACCCGCGATCTGCTTCGAGCCGGGTCGCCTCCGCCTCCTCGTAGTAGGGGCCGATGAACTTGGTCGGGTGCTCGAAGGCCGGATCGTCGGGTCGAACGCGGGTGAGGGTGAGGACGGTCGAGACCGGACGCTCCATGCCGCGCTCGAAGAAAACGTCGCCGAGCGTCACCTGGAGCAGGTAGCCGATCTGGCCCTGACTCTGGGCGCCGCACACGTCGAGGGGCATCGGATGCACGGCGTCGATGGCCGCTTCCTGCTGGAGCAGGATGCGGCCGACCTGGGGCCCGTTGCCGTGGGTGAGGACGACCTGCCAGCCATCCGAGGCGATGTCGGCGATGCGCTCGGCGGCCTCGCGGCAGGATCGATACATCTCTTCGAACGTGTCGGCCGCGCCTCGTCGGAGCAGGGCGTTGCCACCCAGGGCGACCACCACCCGCTCCATGCACGACTCCCGTCTTTCCTCGCACGGCGTTGCCGCGCTCGTCTCGCTTCGGGTCGGCTCAGCCGAGCACCGGCTTGAGGACGTCGGTGAGCTGGGGGGACTCCGGCAGCACGTCGAGGTCGTAGCGCACGCGCACGGCCGGCTTGGCGATGTCGATCACCCGACGAAGATCGATCGGCGTGCCGATCACGACCAGATCGACGTCGGCGGCGTCGATGATGGCCGCCATCTCCTGCAGCTGGCCGTCGCTGTACCCCATGGCGGGTAACACCGCGCCCACGTCGTACTTCTCGAACGTCTCGGCGATCGTGCCGATCGCCCACGGGCGCGGATCGACGATCTCGGCGGCGCCGCCACGTTGCGCCGCCACGACACCGGCGCCGATCTTCATCGAGCCGTGCGTGAGGGTGGGGCCGTCCTCGACGACGAGCACCCGCTTGCCGCGAATCGCGTCGGGATCGTCGACGCTCACCCTGGAGTTGGCTTTGATCACCGTGGCGGTGGGGTTCACCTCGCCGATCGTGCGGTCGAGCTGGGCCACCTGGGCTACCGTGGCCGAATCCATCTTGTTGATGAGGATCACGTCGGCAGCACGTAGGTTCGCCTCGCCCGGGTGGTAGGTGAGCTCGTGGCCGGCACGCAGCGGGTCGACCAATGTGATCCAGACGTCGGGTGTGTAGAAGGGCAGGTCGTTGTTCCCACCGTCCCACAGCAACACATCGGCCTCGGCCTGGGCCTGCTCGAGTATCGCGCCGTAGTCGACGCCCGCGTAGATCACCGTGCCGCTCGTGATGTGCGGTTCGTACTCCTCACGCTCCTCGATCGTGCACTCGAAGCGGTCGAGGTCGGCAAGCTCCGCGTATCGCTGAACGCGCTGCGCGACCAGGTCTCCATAGGGCATCGGATGACGCACCGCGACGACTCGCTTGCCGGCGTCCTTCAGCACCCCGGCGATCGCGCGGGTCGTCTGGCTCTTGCCGACGCCCGTGCGAACGGCGGTGACGGCGACGGTGGGAACGGTCGCCTTGATCAAGGTGTCGCGGGGCCCCAACAGCACGAAGTTCGCACCCGCCGCGATCACCTCGCTCGCGGTATGCATCACGTCCTCGTGCGAGACGTCGGAGTAGCTGAACACGACATCGTCGACCTCAAGCTCCCCGATCAGTCGGACGAGCTCGGACTCGTCGTAGATCTGGATGCCATCGGGGTAGCCGGGACCGGCGAGCTCCGGCGGGTATCGCCGGTCGTCGATGAAGGGGATCTGTGTCGCGGTGAACGCCACCACGCTCGTGTCCGCATCGCCTCGATAGACGGTGTTGAAGTTGTGGAAGTCGCGACCTGCGGCTCCCATGATCAGCACTCGGCGCTTCGACATGACGCACTCCTTCCGCGCGTTGGTTCCGGAGTCATCTGATGCGCGGAGGCTGCGCGCCTCGGGGCCTGCGCGCCGGAGCGCCGTCCCCGCTCTTCACCGCGGAGCCTACTCCAACCCGGCCCGCGACGGTTGAGACCGTCGCCTTCCACCGATCGGGATCTCTCCAGGGTCGCGGGCCCGCGTCATGGCTGACGGAGGTCGCCGGGAACGTCGATGTCGCGCAGGGTGGACCGAGCGGGATCAAGCGCCGTCCACGTGGCTTCGTCGACCACGGCGACGCGCATCGCCTGCAGCCACGCACGGAGGGAGCGTTGCCCTTCGTGCAGCAGCGAGTGCGCTCGCTCCCGGCCTCGATCGGCATGCACGACCACGGGCAGCGGCCGGAAGCCGTCACCCTCCTGCAAGGCGACCGCGTCGGCCCGCGCCTCGCCGGCCACTCGCAGCATCTCGAGCACCACCGCCGTCGACAGTCCGGGCATGTCGCCGCCAGCCAGCACCCCGAGGTCGCGAGTGACCGCCGCGAGCCCCGCGACCGCACCGGCGAGCGGGCCCTGTCCCTCAACCGCGTCACGCGCATAGCGCACCGGGACACCCGGCGGCATCGCGGGCTCGGGCGCGTCCGGCGCGAGCACGACGACGACGTCGCCGGTCACCTCGGCGAGCCGCAACACGGCGTGATGCAGCAACGGCATGCCGCCATGGTCGGTCATCAGCTTGTCGGCCTCACCGAACCGGGACGACCGCCCGCCGGAGAGCACCACGCCGCTCGCCGTGCCGGTAGTCTGGTTCAGACTAGCTCGCTCCACGCTCGGTCGGCTTCCGGCGGCGCGTGGGATCGTCGTCCCTGCGAGCCTGCACGTAGGCGAACCCGAAACGGCCCTTGATGCATAGGTGGCCGTTGGTCACGGAATGGTCGGCCGGGCTCGTGACCTTCACGATCTCGTTGTCCTGCACGTGCAGTTCGAGCTCGCAGCCCACGCCGCAGTACGGGCAGATCGTGTTGGTGACGGTCTGTTCCTGCTCGTCCCACGTGCCCGCCTCGCGCATCTCGTGCTCGCTCGTGAACATCAGCGCGCCGGTCGGGCAGACACCGATGCAATTGCCGCAGTAGACGCAGGCCGACTCGTCCAAGCCCACCGAGTACTCGGTGGAGATGCGAGCATCGAAACCGCGACCGGCCACCGCGATCGCGAAGGTGTTCTGCGCGTCCACGCCGCACGCCTCGACGCACTTGTAGCAAAGGATGCAGCGCGAGTAGTCGCGCACGTATAGCTCGTTGTCGATCTTCACCGGCTGCGCGACGCCTTCTGCAACCGTCGGGTCCTGCGGGTCGTGGTGATGCCCGGGCTCGCGCGCGTCACGCGCTCCCGCCGGCAACGGCGGCATCGGCGCGCCGAAACGGTCGGCCCGCACCTCGTAGTCGGCCATCCAGCGGTGCACATCGGGGCTCGCGAGGTTCATCTCCACGCTCGAGGCCAGGAGCTCCATCACCAGGGTGCGCGACCGGCGGACGCGCTCGGTGTCGGTCGCGACCACCATGCCATCCTCGACCTGGCGACTGCAGGCGGGGACGAGCGTGCGTGAGCCCTCGACCTCGACGACGCACACGCGGCATGCGTTCACCGGCGTGAGGTTGTCGGCGTAGCAGAGCGTCGGCGTGTCGACCTGCTGCGTCCGGCAGGCGTCGAGGATCGTGGCGCCCTCGGGCACGCGAGTCTCGACGCCGTCGACGCTGATCGACAGCAACCGGCGTGGTGGCTCGAGCGGCACGGCATTCATATGGCATCACCGCCGAAGACGCCGAGTGAGGCGATCGCCGACTGTACGGCACTCGCTGCGGTCTGGCCCAGTCCGCAGATCGATGCGTCGCGCATCACCTGTGCAACGTCGTCGAGCAGTGCGAACTCGTCCGCGCGCGAACCGAGCGTGCGCCCCTGCACGAGCCGGTGCAGGGCTTCTTCCTGCCGGACCGTGCCCACGCGGCAGGGCACGCACTGGCCGCACGACTCGTCGCGGAAGAACCTCGCGATGCGCAAGCATGCGTCTGTGAGATCGGCGCCTTCGTCGAACAGCATCACGACGCCCGATCCGAGCGTGTAGCCTCCGGCCCGAGCGTCCTCGAACGTGAGCCGAACATCGAGCTTGTCGGGGCCGACGAAGCCGCCGGCGGCACCCCCCAGCAACACGGCCTTGAGCGGCCTTCCACCACGCACGCCTCCGGCGGCATCGATGACCTCGCGAAGCGTGACGCCGTGCTCGTGCTCGTAGACGCCGGGGCGCTCGACGTCGCCCGACAGGCAGAACAAGCGCGGCCCCGTCGAGCCCGGCGTGCCGATCTCGGCGTATGCCTGCGCGCCCTCGCGCACGACCTCGAGCACATTGATCAGCGTCTCCACGTTGTTGATGCCCGTCGGCTTGCCGAACAGCCCTCGCTGCACCGGAAACGGCGGCTTGTTCCGAGGCTCCCCCCGCTTCCCTTCGAGGGAATTGAACAGCGCCGTCTCCTCGCCGCAGATGTAAGCGCCGGCCCCTCGCCGAATCTCGACGTCGAACGGCGCACCATGACCCATGACGTCATCGCCGAGGAATCCGTGTCGGCGCGCTTCCTCGATCGCGTTCGTGAGCCGCTCGGTCGCCAGCGGATATTCCCCGCGGATGTAGATGTACGCCTGCTCGCATCCGGTAGTGAGTCCCGCGATCGTCAACGCCTCGACCACCGCGAACGGATCCTGCTCCATCACGACGCGGTCCTTGAACGTGCCCGGCTCGCTCTCGTCAGCGTTGCACACGAAGTAGTGGGGGTGCGCCGGCTGCTCGGCGACCGCCTTCCACTTCACCCCGGTCGGGAACGCAGCGCCGCCGCGCCCGAGCAACTTCGCGTCGGTGACCTCGCGCAGCGTCCACTCAGGGCCGTGCTCCAACGCGAGCCGAAGCGCCTCGTAACCCCCGTGTGCCCGGTAATCGTCGATCGAGGTCGGGTCGGCGATGCCGAGGCGGCGGAGCAGACGAAGCTGGTTGCGGGCGGCTCGGCCGTCGGCCGCTTGCGGCGCACTCTCGATGCCGGCATCGGTCGCGGCCCACACCCCGTCCCGCATGAAGTCCTCGAGCGTGTCGGCGGTCACGGGAGCCACCGACGAGTCGCCTTGATCGCCGGCACGCTGGATCAGCAGAGCGGGTGCACGCTCGCACAGCCCGAGGCACGGGCTGGGTACGACCGTGACGTCCTTCGAGGCAAGCCGCTCGAGGCCGTGATCCGCGTCCGCAAGGCGGCAGGCCAAATCGTCGCATCCGTGCACCACCGTCGGAGGACGCTCCTCGACGCTGAACATCGCGTAGAAGGTCGCGACCCCGTACGCCTCGGCGGGCGGCACCGAGAGGCGCTCGCACACGTAGTTCAGTCCCCCGCGGCTGATCCATCCCGCGGCCCCCTGCAAGGCGTGGAGCGCGGGCAACAGCAGGTGCCGATCGTCGCGGGCGCGGTGCCCGCCCCTGGCCACCCGGTGGTCGAGCGCCGTGCGCTCGACGGCGCCGTCCCACGCGCCGTCGGGAGGGCCGAGCACCTCGTCGACGGCCGAGCGTTCGACGGCCGTCGGGTCGGCCTGCATCAGCTTCAGATCCACGGCGCCTCCATGGGCGGCGCGCACGGGCGCGGACTCGTCACGATCGGGATGCTACTCGCCACCCCCGCCCGAGACCGAACCGACCGTCTCCCTCTCGGGCATCTTGTCGATGCGCACCGCGGCGGCCTTGAACTCCGCGGTCCCCGACTTGGGATCGGTGGCCTCGATCGTCAGCACGTTGGTGTCGACCTGATCGGGGAAGTGGAACGTCATGAAGACCAGGCCCGGACGCAGCGCTTCATCGACGTGCACCGGCACCTCGACCGAGCCACGGCGGCTCGACACGATGACGCGTTCGTCCTCGGCCAGCGCGAACCGCTCGGCGTCCTCCGGTGAGACGTCGATCGTCTCGCCTCGACGCAGTGGCGAGGTGTACCCCCCCGTCTGCACCCCCGTGTTGAACGAGTCGAGTCGACGGCCGGTCGTCAGGCGCAGAGGAAACTCCTCGGTCAGCTCGTCGACGGGCGCTTCGTCGACGACGATCGAGAACGGCGCCTTGGGGCCCTGCGCCTGTGGATCGTCGAACGCCCACAGCCGTCCGTGCAGGAAGAGCTCGCCCGGATGCGACTCGTCGGGGCACGGCCACTGGAGGCCGCCGAGCTCCTCGAGGCGTTCCCAGCTCATGCCCGCGTGCATCGGGCTGAGCGATCGCAGCTCCTCCCAGGCCGAGTGCGGCGTGACCTCGCCCCACCCGGCACCCAAGCGGTTCGCCAGCTGGTTGATGATCCATATGTCGTCCCTGGCGTTGCCGGGTGGCTGCAGGGCCGCCCGAACGCGCTGCACGCGGCGTTCGGAGTTCGTGACCGTGCCCTCGGATTCGAACGCGCTGTTCGATGCCGGGAAGACCACGTCGGCGAGCTCTGCGGTCTTCGTCATGAAGATGTCCTGCACGATCAACGTATCGAGCCCCTGCAACAACTCGACCGCGTGATGCTTGTCGGCTTCGCTCGACGCCGGGTTCTCACCGATGCAGTAGACCGTGGTGAGATCGCCGCGTTCCATCGCGTGGAACATGTCGGTGAGGTGCCATCCGTACGCGGGAACGATCGGCACCCCCCACGCGGCCTCGAACCGCTCGCGCGCCACGACATCGGTCACGACGTCCTGGAAGCCGGGCAGCTTGTTCGGGATCGCCCCCATGTCCCCACCGCCTTGGACGTTGTTCTGGCCTCGAAGCGGGTTGACGCCGCTTCCGTACCGCCCGACATGACCGGTGAGGAGCGACAGGTTGATCAGCGAGAGCACGTTGTCGACCGCGTTGTGGTGCTCGGTGATGCCGAGGGTCCAACAGATCATCGCGCGATCGGCCTTCGCGTAGGCATGAGCGACCTCGCGGATCACCTCCGCCGGCACCCCGGTGACCGCCTCGCCGCGTTCGAGCGTCCAGTCCATGATCGAGTCGACGTACTCGGCGTTGCCGAGCGTCGCCCGGTCGACGAACGCGTGGTGCTGCAGGTCGTTGACCACGATCTCGCGCGCGATCGTGTTCGACAGCGCGATATCGGTGCCGACGTCGATGCCGAGCCAGAGGTCGCCCCAAGCCGCCGACTCCGTGCGCCTGGGATCGACCACGATCAGCTTCGCGCCCCGGTTGACCGCCTTCAAGACATGGTGGAAGAAGATGGGATGGGCCGCACGGGCGTTCGAGCCCCATAAGAGCACGAGGTCGGTGTTCTCGACCTCCTCGTATGAACTGGTACCGCCGCCGGCACCGAAGACGGTGGCCAGACCGACCACCGAAGGCGCGTGTCAGGTGCGGTTGCAGCTATCGATGTTGTTGCTGCCGAGGACCTGCCGGCTGAACTTCTGGGCGACGAAGTTCATCTCGTTCGTGGCCTTCGAGCAGCTGAACACCCCGGTTCCCCAGCCGGGGTTGCCATCGGCGGCGCGGCGGAGCCCTTCGGCGGCCCGGTCGAGGGCCTCGTCCCACGTCGCCACGCGCAGCTCGCCGTGCTCGCGGACCATCGGCTCGGTCAATCGGGTGAGCGTCGTGCTCGTCGACACGGACATCTCTCCTTCCAGACGGGGCGAGCGCCCCGAGAAGCCGATTGTACGGCGCTGCGGGCCTGTGCCGGGAGCTCCGCGGCCACACCTCGGGCGTGCCCTGGTCGCGTCGGGTTGGCTGGTCGAGCGTCCTCGGTCCATGATGTGCCCATGGACAGGATCCCGATCGGCGAGCACCAAGAGGAGCCCGACAACGTCGTACGACTGCCGTCGACGAGCGGGTCGCCCGATCCGACCGATGAGGAGATGAGCTACGAGGACGCACTCGCCGCCGACGCCGACGCGGACTTCGACGAGGACGAGTCCGAGGCGGCTCCTGGTTCGCAGATCGCCGGATTGATGGAACAGGGCGTGCGCGTCGGGGCCGGGCTGTTCGCCGCCGGGGCCAACGCCTTGGCCGACGCCCTGCGAGCGA
>Ga0224500_10001001_pt1 | contig 17674 bp, 13 predicted proteins | sample SF_Oct11_sed_USG_FD_168126 | JGI IMG/M metagenome (GOLD analysis project Ga0224500, IMG submission 168126) | Sediment microbial communities from San Francisco Bay, California, United States - SF_Oct11_sed_USGS_4_1 | ecosystem: Environmental > Aquatic > Marine > Sediment | place: USA: California... | reverse complement strand
GTGTCGCCGCGGTAGGCATGGATGTAGGGCGCCACGGAGCGGAACCAGGGAACAAAGGTATGTGGGAAGACGAGGCTCATGGCGATCGGGCGTTGGCGCATTCGATTGTGCCGCAGGCCATCATCGTCGGTTGACGCCGGCGGCGTCGCGGCGCACGATGATGCGCTCTGTCCTTCGTGGAGCGATGCACTATGAACCCCTTCCACACTCACGGCGCCTTCAGCTGGTCCGAACTGACGACGAGCGACCCCAAGGCGGCCTGCGATTTCTACGGCAAGCTCTTTGGCTGGAAGGTCGAGACCTCCGACATGGGCAGCGGTCCGTACGACGTGCTCAAGGTCGGCGACACCGCGGTGGGCGGCATCATGGGCAAGCCGCCGGGCGCACCCGCCGACATGCCGCCGATGTGGGGTTGTTATGTCACGGTGAACAACGTCGACGAGACGCTGGCCGCGGTCAAACGCCTGGGCGGCGGCGTGCTGATGGAGCCGATGGATGTCAAGGGCGTGGGCCGGATGGCCGTCATCCGCGATCCCCAGGGCGCAGCGCTGTCGGTGATCCAGTACAGCATGTGAGGCACGGCGTGGGGCACGGATAATCCGCGCCCCGTGCCGACACCCGACATCACCTTCCCTGAATCGCTGCCCGTCTCGGCGCGGCGGGAGGAGATCGCCCGCGCGTTCATGGCGCACCCGGTGATCGTGGTGTGCGGCGAAACCGGTTCGGGCAAGACGACACAACTGCCCAAGTTGGTCCTGTCGCTGGGTCGTGCGGCAGCGGGCAAGTGGATCGGCCACACGCAGCCTCGGCGCATCGCGGCGCAATCGGTGGCCAAGCGCATCGCCGAGGAACTGAACACGCCGCTGGGCGAAGTGGTCGGCTTCAAGGTGCGATTCCAGGACCGCGTGCAACGCGGCGCTTCGATCAAGCTGATGACCGACGGCATCCTGCTGGCCGAGACGCAGAGCGATCCGCTGCTCGGTGCCTACGACACGATCATCGTCGACGAGGCGCACGAGCGGTCGCTCAACATCGACTTCCTGCTCGGGCACCTGAAGCAGATTCTGGCGCGGCGGCCGGACCTGAAGGTCATCGTGACCTCGGCGACCATCGACGCCGAGCGCTTCTCGGCGCACTTCGGCGGCGCGCCGGTGATCCAGGTCTCGGGTCGGCTTTTCCCCGTGGAGCAGCGCTGGCGCCCCTTTGAAGAGACCAGGGACCGCGACCTGAATGTCGCCATCGCCGATGCCGTCGACGAACTCTGGCGCGGCACCATCGCGGGCGACGTCCTCGTCTTCCTGCCCGGCGAGCGCGAGATCCGCGAGGCCGCCGACCACCTGCGAAAGCACTTGGCGCACGATCCGCGGCGACGGCACGCCGAGATCCTGCCGTTGTTCTCGCGCCTGTCGCAGGCCGAGCAGGATCGCGTGTTCGACATCGGCGGCGCGCCGCGCGTCGTGCTGGCGACCAACGTCGCGGAAACCTCGCTCACCGTGCCCGGAATCCGCTACGTCGTCGACGCCGGCACTGCGCGGGTCAAGCGCTACAGCTACCGCAGCAAGGTCGAACAGCTGCAGATCGAGCCGATCAGCCAGGCGGCAGCCAACCAGCGAGCCGGACGCTGCGGCCGCGTCGCCGACGGCATCTGCATCCGCCTGTACGACGAGGCCGACTTCGCCAGCCGCCCGCGTTTCACCGACCCGGAGATCCTGCGCTCGTCGTTGGCCGGCGTGATCCTGCGCATGGCCTCGCTCGGCCTGGGCATGGTCGAAGAGTTCCCATTTCTCGAAGCACCGCCGAAGAAGGCAATCGCCGACGGCTACGCACTGCTCAACGAGCTCGGCGCGGTCGACGAGCGCAATGAACTCACCGAGCTGGGCCGCGCCCTCGCACGGCTACCCCTCGACCCACGCGTCGGTCGCATGATCCTCGAGGGCAGGGAGCGCCAGTCGCTGGCTGAAGTGCTGGTGATCGCTGCGGCGCTCTCTGGCCAGGACGTGCGCGACCGGCCGGTGGAGCAGGCGCAGGCCGCGGACGCGAAGCACAAGCTCTTCGACGATGACAAGTCGGAGTTCATGGGCTACCTGAAGCTGTGGCGCTGGATCGAGGAAGGGCGAGGGCGAAGCGTCCAGGAGCCGGCCGCGCCTGCGCACGGCCGGACCCGCGGAGCCGGTCCGGCCTGCGAGCCGGGCCGTGGTGGTGGCAGCCTGCAGGTCCACAAGCTGTCGAACCGCCAGCAGGAACAGCGCCTGCGCGACCACTTCGTGTCGCCGCGCCGAGTGCGCGAGTGGCGCGACATCCACTCGCAGTTGCTCACCGTCGTCACCGAGCATGGCTGGCGCGTCAACACAGCGCCGGCCAACTACGAGCAGGTGCACCTCGCGCTGCTGTCGGGGCTGCTCGGCAATGTCGGTTGCAAGGCCGACGACGACGACTGGTACCAAGGCGCGCGCGGCATCAAGTTCTGGCGCCACCCAGGCGCGCACCTGTCAAAGAAACCGGGGCGCTGGCTGATCGCGGCGGAACTGGTCGAAACGACGCGCCTGTTCGGGCGTGGCTTGGCGGCGATCGAACCGCAGTGGATCGAGCGCATCGGCGGCCACCTGATCAAGACCCAGCTCAGCAACCCGCACTGGGAGAAGAAGGCCGGCGAGGTGATGGCCCTCGAACGCGGGCTGCTGTATGGCCTCGTCGTCTATCAGCAGCGAAGCGTGGCCTATGCGCGCGTCGATCCCGTGATGGCGCGCGAGATCTTCATCCGCGAAGCGCTGGTGGCGGGCGACTGGGAAACGAAGCTTCCGTTCCTGGCGCACAACGACCGGCTCGTTCGCGAGGTACGCGAACTTGAGCACAAGGCGCGGCGACAAGACGTGCTGGTTGACGACGAGTTGATCTTCGCCTTCTACGACCAGCAGCTGCCGGCACACATCACGGGCGGCGCCGGCCTCGAACGCTGGTATGGCGACGAGGTCAAGCGCCAGCCGAACCTGCTCAAGCTCACACGCGACGAATTGATGCGCCACGAAGCCGCCGGAATCACGACCGACGCCTTCCCCAAGGTGATCCGGCTGGGCGGCATCGACTGTGCAGCACACTACCTTCACGAGCCGGGTGACCCGAAGGACGGCCTGACAGTGACCGTACCGATCTATGCGCTCAATCAGGTCAGCGACGAGCGCTGCGAGTGGCTAGTGCCGGGCATGCTCGAGGCCAAGATCGTCGCGTTGCTGAAGAGCCTGCCGCAGAAGCCGCGCGCGCGCCTGGTGCCGCTGGCGGACAGCGCCGCAACCCTCGCGATGTCATTGCGCTTCGGCGACGGCAGCCTCGTCGACGCGCTGCTCTGCGCGGTCCGTGAGCGCACGCAACTGCCCGTGCAGCGCACGGACTTCAAGGTCGAGACCTTGTCTGCGCACCATTTCATGAACGTGCGCGTGGTCGACGAGCATGGCCGTCAGCTCGGCGTCGGACGCCACCTGGCGGCACTCAAGGCCGAATTGGGTGGACAAGCGCGCACGGCCTTCCAGGCACTCGCGGCGCTGAAGACGACTCCAGTGGCAGCAATCGCGGCGCCAGACGGGTCGGCCACACCCACTCGCGCGCAACGGGTCACGCCGGCGACGCCAATCGCGCCGTCGCAAGCCCGGTTCGTGGCGTGGACCTTTGGAGAGCTGCCCGAGCTCATGGAGGTGCGAAAGGCGGGCCAATCGCTGGTCGGCTTCCCGGCCCTCGTCGACAAGGGCGCCCACGTCGAGATCGAGGTGTTCGACGAACCCGACGTCGCCGCAGCGCGCCACCGCGCGGGCCTGCGGCGGCTCGTGGCGCTGCAGCTCAAGGATCCGCTCAAGTTCCTCGAGAAGAACATCCCCGACCTTCAGCGCATGGCCACCCAGTTCATGTCGCTGGGCACGCAGGAGGACCTGCGCGACCAGATCGTCGCCCTCGCGCTCGATCGCGCATTCCTGTCCGACCCGCTGCCCAGCGACGCAACGTCCTTCGAAGCCCGCGTCGAAGCCGGCCGTGCGCGACTGAACCTGATTGCCCACGAGGTGGCGCGCGCCGTCGCTGCCGCGCTGCAGGAGTTCGCGCATGCCACGCGAAAGCTCAAGGACGCGCGGCCGCCGAAGGACGTGGTCGAAGACGTGTCGGCGCAGCTGGCGCGACTGGTGCACAAGCGCTTCGTGCTCGAAACGCCCTGGATCGCGCTCGGCCACCTGCCGCGCTACCTGCGCGCAGTGCAGATGCGGCTCGACAAGCAGCGCGTCGAGCCCTTGCGCGACGCCCAGCGTCTGGCCGAACTGAAGCCGCTCGAACAGCGCTGGATGCGACGGGTGGCCGAGCGGCGCGGTGCTCCCGACGCCAGGCTCGACGAGTTCCGCTGGGTGCTCGAGGAGCTGCGCGTCAGTCTTTTCGCGCAGGAACTGCGAACGCCGCAGCCCGTGAGCGTCAAACGGCTGGAGAGGATCTGGAGTCAACTCAGCGCTTGACGCTGCGGATTTCTTCAAGACTGGGCGACGCGGCTGTGACGCGCGCATCGAACGCGTGCGGCGCACTGCCGACACGCGCGACCACGCGCCGAACGTACTCTTGCGTCTCGTCGAACGGCGGCACCCCCTTGTGGCGGTCGACCGCACCTTCGCCGGCGTTGTAGGCCGCTGCGACCAGCGTCACATCACCCTGGTAGTAGGCAAGCAGCCAGCGCAGGTAGGCCAGGCCGCCGCGGATGTTCTGTTGCGCGTCAAAGGCGTTGTGCACGCCGAAGCGCTTCGCGGTCTGGGGAATCAGCTGCATCAGACCCATCGCCGCGCTGCGAGAGACGGCGTAGGCATCGAAATTCGACTCGACCGCGATGATCGCGAGCGCGAGCGCAGGTTGGACCTTGTACTGCGGTGCCAGCCTGCGCACCAGGCGCTCGATGTGCGCCGGGGCCTGCACGTGCACTGTCGCTGGCGTCGCGGCGGCGGGACGCGGGCCGCTGCGGGCGATGCACTCGGGCACCTCGGCTGCAGGCCAGCTTACCGACTGCAGCATGCGTTTCGCATCGGCATGGCCTTGCGCCGACGCGGCAAAGAACAGGTAGGAGGCCCAGTCGTCGCGGCGCTCCTCGCCTCGGCCGTGGGTGAAGATCCAGGCCAGCTGGTACTGAGACTCGGCGTCGCCCCGCCGCGCCATCTGGCACAGCTCGGCCACGGCCTGCGGGCTGTTGCGCGCGATGACTGCAGCTGTGCTCTCGCCAGCGACCGCCCCCGGATCCGCCTGCGCGGCTGCGGTCCGCACCACCAGCATCAACAGCGCGGTGGCAGCGCCACGCGCCGCGCTCATGGGCGAAGCACCTCGAGCAGGCGATCGAGCCCGCCCTCGTCGATTGCGACCATGGCCTGCTCGCGGACCTTCGGCTTGGCGTGATAGGCCACCGACAGGCCAGCTTCGCCCATCATCGGCAGGTCGTTGGCGCCATCACCCACCGCGATCGCCTGGCGCGGCGCGATCGCCAGGCGCGCGCAGGTCTCCAGCAGCATGCGGCGCTTCTCGGCGCCGTCGCAGATGTCGCCCCAGGGCTGATCGACCATCCGCCCGGTGAGCACGCCGTCGGCGACCTCGAGCACGTTGCTGCGCGTGAAATCCAGGCCCAGCCGGTCGCGGACGCGGTCGGTGAAGAAGGTGAAGCCGCCAGAGACGAGAAGGGTCTTCAGGCCTGCGACCTGGCACGCGCGCACCAGGGTCTCGGCGCCCGGGTTCAGGCGCAGGCGGTCCCGGTACACCGACTCGAGCGCTGCCACGGGCACGCCGGCCAGCAACTCGACGCGCCGGCGCAGACTTTCCTTGTAGTCGGCAATGTCGCCGCGCATCGCTGCCTCCGTGATCGAGGCCACTTCGGCTTTGCGCCCCGCCGCGTCCGCGATCTCGTCGACGCACTCGATACTGATGAGCGTGGAGTCCATGTCGAACGCGATCAGGCGGAAGTCGGCCAGCGCAAGTGGTGGCACGAAGCCGCGCACCGTGAGGCCGGCCGGGTCAGTGGAGATCGGGGTCAAGGACGTTGCGAGCGGTCATCGAGAGCGAGTGATTATCCGGCCGGTGCACCGTCGTCACGTTCTCCGCGTTGTGTGCGCATCGACACCCAGGATCAAGGAGCTTGTCCATGAACCGCTTTCGCAACCCATCGGCACTGCTGGCAGTGGTCATCGTGGCGGCGGCATGTGCGTCGACGCCCGACGAGCATTGGACGGAGCAATTGACCGCAAGGGGCCTTGCGCCCGCGGAGACGGTCAACTCGATCCCCGACTTCCGTCTCGACGGCTTCAACGTGCTCGACAGCGAGCATCTGATCGTCTATACCGGCGTGCAGCGTCGCCACCTCGTCACCTTCGGAGCCCCCTGTCCGGGGCTGCGCTTCGCGCAGCGCCTTGCCTACGACGGCACGGCAGGCTCGCTCGGCCGGCTCGACACATTGACCGTGATCGGCCAGGGTCCAGCCGTACCCTGCGTCATCGAGTCGATCCGGGTGCTGACTCCCGTCGCCACGAAGAAGGCGGCCTGAGCCGGTCCCGCCTCGCGGCGGCGGTGCCGTCGACATGCGCTTCGCCGATACTGGGCAGCCGTTGGGCCACCCATGTCCACCTCGCCCCCCGTGTCACCTTCGCTCACGACCCGCTCGCAGGGATGGCTGTGGCCCGCGCCGATGGCCGTCACACGGGCCGAACGCGTGCGGATGGTCTGCGGCGCGATGCTGGGCATTCTGGTGACCGCGCTCGCCAGCCATGCCCTGGGCCTTCCCGAGGGACTGCACTGGATCGTCGCCCCCATGGGTGCCAGTGCGGTCCTTGTGTTCTGCGTGCCGGCCAGCCCGCTGGCGCAGCCCTGGGCCGTGGTGGTCGGCAACACGATATCCGCCGTGGTCGGCATCGCCTGCGTGCACGCGATTCCGTCGACCGACTTCGCCGCGGCTGCTGCCGTGTCGCTGGCGATCGCGGCCATGCTGGCGCTTCGCAGCCTGCACCCACCAGGCGGAGCCAGCGCATTGCTGATGGCAATCAGCGGCGTCACCAACCCGGGCGCCGCACTATTCCCGGTGCTGGTCAACTCGCTGCTGCTGACGGCGATGGGCTGGGCGTTCCATCGCGCCACGGGACACCAATACCCGCACCGGCCGGCGCCACCGCATCCCAGTCAGGTCACCGAGGAGGATCTCGACGCCGTGCTGGCGCGCTACAACCAGATCCTCGACGTGAGTCGGGACGAGCTGCACGAACTGATCGACCGCACGCAGCGGCTCGCGCACGAGCGTCGCCTGGCACACACGCGCTGCGCAGACGTCATGACGCGCGACGTGACGACTGTCGAGTACGCGACACCGCTGCAGGAGGCCTGGACCTTGCTCCGCAAGCACGGCCTGAAGACGCTGCCGGTGATCGACCGCGCCAGGCATGTCGTCGGGATCGTGACGCTGACCGACTTTCTCGAGGCCGCGTCGCTCGACGTGCACCATGGCTTCGACCAGCGCCTGCGACGTTTCATCAGCCGGTCGAGAGCCTCGCACCCGGGCCGGCCTGAGGTCGTCGGCCAGATCATGACGCGCAAGGTGCGCACGACGCGAGCCCATCGCACGTTGTCCGATCTGGTGCTTCTGTTCAACAGTTCCGGACACCGCCACATTCCCGTGTTGGGCGAGGGCGACCGACTCGTGGGCATGGTGACGCAATCGGACGTGGTCGCTGCGCTCAAGGTCGTCGACGCGATCGACGCGCCGCTGCAAGACTAGGGCCTGGGCGGACCGAGTGCGCGCAGCACGTCGCGCACCTGCTGCGCGCGTGCGGGGGCGTCGGGCAGGTCACGCTCGATGCGCAACTTGTCGTTTCCGGCCAGCCGGACATGACGGTTCTTCTGCACCAGGCCGATGATCGCCATCGCGTCGACCGGCGGATTGGGGCGAAATCCGATCACCGTGAGTTTCGGCCCGGCATCGACCTTGGTCACACCGTAGGGCTTGGCCAGCACGCGCAGGCGGTGCGTGTCGAACAGGGTCTGGCCCTGCGGCGGCAGCTTGCCGAAGCGGTCGGTGATCTCTTCGAGCAACGCATCGATCTGCTCGCCCTTGTCGGCCGTGGCCAGGCGCTTGTACAGCGACAGCCGCACGTGCACGTCGCCGCAGTAGGCGTCGGGCAAGAGCGCGGGGGCATGCAGGTTGATTTCGGTGGTGGCACCGAACAGGCCGCCGATCGGGCTCAGCAGATCGGGTTCGCGGCCGGCCTTCAGCGAGCGCACGGCTTCGGCGAGCATGTCGTTGTAGAGCTGGAAGCCCACCTCCATCATGTTGCCGCTCTGGTGCTCGCCCAGCACCTCGCCGGCGCCGCGGATCTCGAGGTCGTGCATCGCGAGGTAGAAGCCGCTGCCTAACTCTTCCATCTGCTGGATCGCCTCGAGCCGCTGCGCCGCCTGCTTCGTGAGGCTGTCGACGTCGGGCACCAGCAGGTAGGCGTAGGCCTGGTGATGCGAGCGGCCGACGCGGCCGCGCAGCTGGTGCAGTTGCGCGAGGCCGAATTTGTCGGCGCGGCTGATGACGATCGTGTTGGCTGTGGCCACGTCGATGCCAGTTTCGATGATGGTCGAGCACAGCAGCAGGTTGTGCCGTTGTGCGACGAAGTCGCGCATCACGCGCTCGAGCTCGCGTTCGGGCATCTGGCCGTGGGCCACGGCGATGCGCGCTTCGGGCAGCAGTTCGACCAGCTTCTCGCGCCGGTGCTCGATCGTCTCGACCTCGTTGTGCAGGAAATAGACCTGGCCGCCTCGTTTTAGCTCGCGCAGCACGGCCTCGCGGATCGTGCCCGTGCCCTCGTTGCGCACGAAGGTCTTGATTGCGAGCCGCCGCTGCGGCGCCGTGGCGATCACCGACAAATCGCGCAAGCCCTCGAGCGCCATGCCCAGCGTGCGCGGAATCGGCGTGGCGGTCAGCGTGAGCACGTCGACCTCCGCGCGCAGCGCCTTGATCGCCTCCTTGTGGCGAACGCCGAAGCGGTGTTCCTCGTCGATCACGAGCAGGCCCAGGCGCGCGAACTTCACGTCCTTGGACAGCAGCTTGTGCGTGCCGACCACGATGTCGATCGTGCCGGCGGCCAGACCCTCGAGCGCGGCGGACACTTCCTTCCCGGTTCGAAAGCGCGAGAGCTCCGCCACCTTCACCGGCCAGGGCCCGAAGCGGTCGACGATGGTCTGGTAGTGCTGCTCGGCCAGCAGCGTCGTCGGTGCCAGGATCGCCACCTGCTTGCCGCCGAGCACCGCGACGAAGGCGGCGCGCAGCGCCACCTCGGTCTTGCCGAACCCCACGTCGCCGCAGACCAGGCGGTCCATCGGCTTCGGGCTGACCATGTCCTGGATCACGGCGTGGATCGCCGCGCGTTGATCGGCAGTCTCCTCGAAGCCGAAGCTCGCGGCAAAAGCCTCGTAGTCGTGCGCCGAGTAGCGGTGAGGATGGCCTTCGCGGGCCGCGCGGCGCGCATACAGCGCGAGCAGTTCGGCCGCGGTATCGCGCACCTGCTCCGCGGCGCGCCGCTTGGCCTTCTCCCACTGGCCGGAGCCGAGCTTGTGCAGTGGTGCCTCTTCGGCGGACACGCCGGTGTAGCGGCCGATCAGGTGGAGCTGCGAGACCGGCACGTACAGCGTGGCCTTGTCGGCGTACTCGAGGTGCAGGAATTCAGAGGGACCGTCGCCCAGGTCGATGTTGAGCAGACCCTGGTAGCGGCCGATCCCGTGGTTCACGTGCACCACCGGGTCACCGATCTTCAGCTCCGACAGGTCCTTGATCAGCGCCTCGACGCTGGAGGCCTGTTCCTGCTTCTTGCGTCGGCGCGCGGTCGGCGAGGTGGCGAACAGTTCGGTCTCGGTGACGAACTGGATCGCAGGCCCGTCGTCACGCTGCCAGTGGAAGCCGGCGGCCAGCGGCGCGGCTGCGATCGCGACCTTCTCGTCGCCGGCGTCGAACTCCGCCAGCGAGGCGACGCTCGGGACGTCGATGCGGTGGTCGCGCAGCAGGTCAAGCAGGCTTTCGCGCCGGCCTGCGCTTTCGGCCACGATGAGCACTCTTGCCGGGGTGCTCGACAGGTGGCGCTCCAGCAGGGCCAGCGGCTCGGTGGCATTGCGGTCCACCGCCAGATCTGGCAGCGGTCTTGCCCAGTCGACAGCCTCACTGCCGCGCAGGGCAAGCGTCGCGTGCGGTTGCGTCAGCCCGAAGAACTCCTCGACGCGCAAGAAGATCTCCTCGGGAGGCAGGATCGGCCGTTCCGGGTCGTGTTGCAGGAAGCGGTGGCGCTCGCGCGTGTCGATCCAGAATCGCGCAAGCGCCGCGTCGACGTCGCCGTGCAGGATGAGTTGTGCGCCTGCGACGAAGTCGAAGACAGTCGCGGTCTGCTCAAAGAACAGCGGCAGGTAGTACTCGATGCCCGCGGTGGCGATGCCCGCACCGAGGTCCTTGTAGATACGGCTCTTGGTCGGATCGCCTTCGAGCTTCTCGCGCCAGCGGGCGCGGAAAGTGGTGCGCGCGGCGTCGTCGAGCGGGAACTCGCGCCCGGGCAGCAGTCGCACCTCCGGCACCGGATACAGGCTTCGCTGCGAGTCCGGGTCGAACGTGCGGATCGAATCGATCTCGTCGCCGAACAGGTCGACGCGGTAGGGTACCGCCGAGCCCATCGGGAACAGATCGATCAGGCCTCCGCGCACCGCATACTCGCCCGGCGCGACGACCTGGCTCACATGCGCGTAGCCCGCCAGCGTCAGCTGCGCCTTCAGCGACGCTTCGTCGATCTTGTCCTTCTGCCTGAACTGGAACGTCGTCGCTGCGAGGAACGACGGACGTGCCAGACGCGTGAGCGCGGTGGTCGCCGGCAGCAACACCGCGTCCACGTCCTTCGTCGACCACAGCCGCCACAGCGTGGCCAGCCGCTCGGAAATTAGATCCTGGTGCGGGCTGAACGTGTCGTAGGGCAGCGTCTCCCAGTCGGGGAAGAGTGCCACGCGCAGTTCTGGCGCGAAGAACGGCAGCTCGTCGGCCAGGCGCTGCGCGTCGGCCGGTTCCGCGGTCACGATGGCGGTCAGGCGACCCTGCGCCGCGCTCTGCTGCGCTAGGCGTGCCAGCAGCAAGGCATCGGCCGAACCCACGGACGCGCCAGCGTGAAACGCTTGCCGGGAGCAATGGCGGGCAGTTGCATGAAGTGGGCCGTGAGGGGGCGGATTCTAGAATCGCCCTTCATGCCAACGCCGCCGGTCGAACTCTGCTACGCCCTCGTGCCATGCGCCGGTACCGGCAGCCGCACGGGTGCCGAGGTCCCGAAGCAGTACGTGCCGGTCGGCGGGCGCAGCGTGATCGCGCACACGCTCGCTGCACTGGCGCGGGTGCCACGCGTCGCGCGCACGCTCGTCGTGCTGGCGCCCGACGACGTGGCGTTCGAGTCGGCCGCGCCTGGATTTTCAGGCTGGACCGCGCGATCCGGCGGCGCGACCCGCGCCGGCAGTGTCGCCGCGGGGCTGCAGGCGCTGGGCGAGCGCGGCGTGCGCGATCGCGACTGGGTGCTCGTGCATGATGCGGCCCGCTGTCTGGTCGAGCCCGCGGCGATCGAGCGCCTGATCGACGCCTGCATTGACGACCCCGTCGGCGGTCTGCTCGCACTGCCGGTGGCCGACACGCTGAAAGCTGCCGATGCCGGCCAGCGCGCCACCGCGACGATCGACCGTTCCGGCAAGTGGGCGGCGCAGACGCCGCAGATGTTCAGGCTCGGTCTGCTGCGCGAGGCACTGGCGCGCGCCGGCCATGCGGTGACCGACGAGTCGAGCGCTGTCGAGGCGCTCGGCCATGCGCCCAGGCTCGTTGCCGGCGATGCCGGCAACTTCAAGCTCACCTTCGCCGAGGACTTTGCACGCGCCGAACGGGTGCTGGCGTCACGCGAAGCGATCCAGGCGTTCGTGCCGGCGCGCGACCTGGCCCGCTCACTCGCGTTCTACCGCGACCTCGGCTTCACGGTGCATGGCGACTACGGCGATGTCGTGGCACTGCGTCGCGGCGCTGCGGCATTCCTGCTGCAGGCGTTCTACGAGCCGACGCATGCCGGCAACTTCATGATGTCGTTGATGACCCAGCAGCTCGACGCGTGGCATGCGAACGCGACAGCGGTGGCCACCAAGTACGGAACGCGCGTCGAGTCCCCCGCCATGCGCCCGTGGGGTTTGCGCGACTTCGTTCTGTTCGACCCCACCGGCGTGCTGTGGCGCATCGCCGAACAGCCCACGGAGGCACCATGACGCTGCGCATCGGCGAAGGCTGGGACATTCACGCGCTCGTGGCGGGCCGGCCGCTGGTGCTCGGTGGCGTGACCGTGCCGCACACGATGGGGCTGGCCGGTCACAGCGATGCGGATGCACTGGCGCATTCGATCATCGACGCCCTGCTCGGAGCGGCGGCGCTTGGCGACATCGGTCGCCACTTCCCGGACACCGACGCGCGCTTCAAGGGTGCCGACTCGATGGTGCTTTTGGCCGAAGCGGTGCGACTCGTGCGGAACGCGGATTTCGAGATCGCCAACGTCGACAGCACGGTCATCGCGCAGGCACCCCAGCTGGCCCCGCACATCCTGGCGATGCGCGAGCGGCTGGCGCAGGTGCTCGGCGTTGCGCTCGACCGGGTGAACGTCAAGGCGAAGACGGCCGAGAAGATGGGGCCAGTGGGCGAGGGCCGCGCGATCGAGGCACGCGCTGTGGCGCTGCTCATTGCGCGTTAGCGCCTGCGGCCGCGCCCGCACGGTCCGCAGGCGCGCACAGGAACCCCGGCCGGCGTCGACCGCCGCAACGGGCGGCCGGCGCTCAAGGGGCACGCTTGAGCCGGACACGCGCGACGAGACCGCCCTCGGGCGCGTTGTCGATATCGAACTGCCCGCCCATGCGCTGCACCGCCTTCTCGACAATCGCCAGCCCCAGCCCCGCGCCGGTGGCAGCGGTACGTGCCGCGTCGCCACGGTAGAACGGCGTCGTCAGCTGGGCCAGTTTCTCGGGTGCGACGCCGGGGCCGTGATCGCGAACGGCCACGATGATCCATGGGCCCGAACGCGCATAGCCCACGTGCACCACTGCAATGCCGGTGTCGTTGCTGCGACCATAGCGGCGCGCGTTCTCGAACAGGTTGCCGAACACGCGGCCCAGCTCGATCTCGTCGGCCATCACGCGCAGGTCGATCGCCAGCCGTGAAATGATCCTGATTTCGCGCGGTTCGCGGAAGGTTGCGATCTCCTTGTCGACCAGCTGAGCCAAGTTTACCGGCACCAGCCTGGCCTCGCCGGGCCGCGCATAGTCCATGAACTTGTCGATGATCGCGTCGAGCTGATCGATGTCCAGCGCCATGTTGCGCTGCGCCTCCTCGTCGTTGACGCTCATCTCGACCTCGAGCCGCAGCCGCGCCAGCGGCGTGCGAAGGTCGTGGCTGATGCCGGCCAGCATCACCGCACGGTCCTCCTCGACCTTGGCCAGCTCGCGGGCCATGCGGTTGAACCCGATGTTGACCTCGCGGATTTCGGAAGTCAGCGTGTTCTCGTCGAGGACGGAGTCGAACTCGCCCTCGCGGATGCGACTCGCAGCGAAGCTCAGGTCGCGCAGCGGCGCGTTGATCAGACGCGCGATCGCGATCGAGCCGACCAGCGTGGCCACCAGCGCGATGCCGACCCAGACGAACCAGGTGCCCGGGGTCAGCGGCACCACGCGCGCGGCGTCGGCCTGAAGCCAGAACGCATCGCGCTCGATCGTGAAGCCGACCCACAGCCCCGGCTGGCCGTTGACCGCGCTCGCGATCACGGTGCCCGGCTCGAGTCGCGAGCGCAGCTCGGCGCCGACACGGCGCGTGAAGCGATCCACCTCGAACGGCTCGAACCGGTCGCCCGGTTCGCGCGGCAAGACGCGGATGGACTCCCGGTCGGTCATGGTCTTGACGACCGCAACCCGGTTGATGCCGTCGGTGTACTGCAGCGCGGCGCGCGACAGATTCACCAGGCTGGCCACCTGCTGGGCTGCCTGGACCGCACGCGGCTCGAGCTCGAGCGCGCGCAGTGTCTGCACCCACGCGAAGATGCCCGCGCCGAGGAGCAGCGCAAGCAGGAAGAACGTGCGCGAAAAGAGGGTCAGGCCGAGGGGGCGCGCTTTCGCCATGAACGAGGACTATGCGGGGGAGTGCCGGGGATGCCGCGCCGGGCCGTTCCCGAGGAGGGCCCGGCCGGCCCCTCGGGCTCGCGGCGCAAGGGCCGCGAAACGGCTAAGACCGAGGCTACTCAGCTCGCTCCATCGGGCACGAACACGTAGCCGACGCCCCACACGGTCTGGATATAGCGCGGCTGCGACGGATCGGGTTCGATCATCTTGCGCAGGCGCGAGATCTGCACGTCCAGGCTGCGATCGAAGGGCTCGAATTCGCGGCCACGCGCCAGTTGCGCCAGCTTGTCGCGGCTCAAAGGCTGGCGCGGGTGGCGCACCAGCGCCTTGAGCATCGAGAACTCGCCAGTGGTCAGCGCGATCTGCTCGCCGTCCTTGGTCAGGCGGCGCAGCGACAGATCGAACTCGAAGGGGCCGAACGTCACCGTCTGCGCTTCCTTGGCCGGCGCACCCGGCGCTTCCATCGCCGGACGGCGCCGCAGGACGGCGTGAATGCGCGCCAGCAGCTCGCGTGGATTGAAGGGCTTGGGCAGGTAGTCGTCCGCGCCAACCTCCAGCCCGACGATGCGATCCACGTCCTCGACCTTGGCCGTGAGCATGATGATCGGCGTCGCGTCGTTCGCAGCGCGCAGGCGTCTACAAATCGACAAGCCGTCTTCCCCGGGCAACATCAGGTCGAGCACGATCAGGTCGATCGTCTCGCGGGTCAGCAGCCGGTTCAGCGCTTTGGCGTCCTCGGCCAGGAGGACCTCGAAGCCTTCCTGCGTCAGGTAGCGGCGCAGCAGGTCCCGAATGCGGGCGTCGTCGTCGACGACGACCACGCGGTCAGGACGGGCTTGGGCAGGTGCATTCATCGGAGACACTCCATCTGTAACAGCCATGGATGTTACAAGTCGGGAGGGCCGAATTTCCTACCCTGACCGGCTGTTACACAAATTGCGCCTCGGACTTCGAAGTCAACGCGAACTGCTCGCGGCGCGCTTCGGAACACCCGTGCCCGTGCGTACCAGTCAAAACCGAGGAGCTCCATGCGCCGCTTCGTGACCCCGATCTGTCTCGTCGCAGCTGCCGGCCTGACCGCCGCGGCGGCGGCCACCGCGCAGACGGCACCGCCGCCGTCCGGCGTGCTGAACCTGACCACCACCGCATCAATCGAGGCCGCGCGCGACGTAATTGGCGTGGTATTCAGCGTGACCCGCGAGGGCGCCGATGCACAAGCGGTGCAGAGCGGCCTCAAACAGGCGCTCGACGCGGCACTCGCCGAGGCACGCAGGATCGCCCGACCCGATCAGGTGGAGGTCCAGACCGGCAACTTCTCCCTCTACCCGCGCTACAGCAACCCGGGCAGTCGCGGCGGCACGCCGATGATCAACGGCTGGAGCGGCAGCGCGGAGTTGACAGTCCAGGGCAAGGACATCGAAGCGATCGCTCAGCTCACGGGCCGGGTGCAGACGATGACGATCGCGCGCGTGGGCTACACGCTGTCGCGGGAAGCGCGCGAGAAGGTCGAGGGCGAGGCGGTCGCGCAGGCGATCGCGCGCTGGCGTGCCAAGGCGCAGCAGATGAGCCAGCAGTTCGGCTACGCAGGATTCACCGTCAGAGAAGTGAACGTCGCCACTCAGGAGCCTGCCGGTCCGGCGCCGCTCATGGCACGCGCGAGGGCCCTGGGGGCGATGGTCGACGAGGCGTTGCCCACCGAGGCCGGGAAAGGCGAGGTCACCGCGACGGTCAGCGGCTCGGTGCAGATGACGAAATGACCACCCCTGCCGGGGCGCCGGCGCAGCGTCCCCGCCGGCGCGGGCGCCTGGGAGCCGCCTGGGCGCGGCGGTCCGCTGCTCGCCAAGCTACTGCGCCGCCCAGCCGCCATCGACGTTGAAGGCCGCGCCGCGGATGTTGTCGGCCGCTGGGGTGCAGAGAAACACCGCGAGTTCGCCGAGTTGCGCTGTCGTCGTGAACTGCAACGAAGGCTGTTTTTCGGCGAGCAGCCGGCGCTTGGCCTCGGCATCGCTCACGCCATCGGCCGCCGCCCGCGCATCGACCTGTTTCTGCACGAGCGGGGTCAGCACCCATCCCGGGCAGATCGCATTGACGGTCACGCCGGTTGTCGCCGCCTCGAGCGCGACCGACTTCGTGAAGCCGACGAGGCCGTGCTTGGACGCGACGTATGCGCTCTTGTTGGCCGAGGCCACGAGACCATGGGTCGAAGCCACGTTGATGATCCGGCCCCAGCCGCGCGACTTCATGCCCGCCAGCGTCAGGCGTGTCGTGTGGAACGCCGATGTCAGGTTGATGGCGAGGATCGCGTCCCACTTCTCGACCGGAAAGTCCTCGACCGGCGAGACATGCTGGATTCCCGCGTTGTTGACCAGGATGTCGACGGGCCCGAGGGTGCTCTCGGCGTAGGCGATCATGTCGGCGATCTGGCTGGGTGCGCCCATGTCCGCCGGGTGGTAGCCGAGTTCACAGTCCAGGTCGACGAACTCGCGCTTGGCCGCTTCGACGTCGCCGAAACCGTTCAGGATGATGTTGGCGCCGTGAGTGGCCAGCGCCCTGGCGATGCCCAGTCCGATGCCGCTCGTCGAACCCGTGACCAGTGCCGTCTTTCCGGTGAGCATGTGTCGTTTCTCCGTGGATTGTTAGCATCGATTATCGAATCGGAGACCCGACCTTGTCTGACACCCCGCGCCTCGACCACGTGCAATGCCTGGACAACCGCGGCCTGCACCGCATGGCCTATTGGGAGTGGGGCGATGCCGCCAATCCCCGCGTACTGGTATGCACGCATGGCCTGACACGCCAGGGACGAGACTTCGACACTCTGGCTCGAGCCATGAGCGCCACGCACCGCGTCGTTTGCCCCGACGTGGTCGGGCGCGGTGTGTCCGACCGGCTGGCCGACCCGATGGGATACCAGGTCCCGCAGTACGTGGCTGACATGGTGACCTTGCTCGCCCGCCTCGATGGCCGGGAGGTGCATTGGGTCGGTACCTCGATGGGTGGCCTGATCGGCCTGGGCGTGGCCGCGCTCGCCAATTCGCCCGTGCGCAAGCTCGTGATCAACGACGTCGGCCCGCGCATCGAGCCCGCAGGCATCGCACGCATCGGCAACTACGTCGGCCGACCGGCGCGCTGGGCCACGCTGGACGAGGCCGCCGACGCGATCTGGGCGATCTCGCAGGGCTTCGGACCGCACACACGCGAGCAGTGGCTGGCCCTGACGCGCCCTCAGCTCAGGCAGGACGTCGAGGGATTCTTCGTCCCGCGCAGCGATCCGGCGATCGCGGTGCCGTTCACAGCTGCCACGCCACAGTCGGCTGTCCAGGCAGAGGCACTGCTGTGGGCCGCGTACGACTCGCTGCGCGTCCCCACGCTCGTGCTGCGTGGCGCCGAGAGCGACCTGCTGTCGCATGCCACCGCGCAGGCCATGACCGAGCGCGGGCCGCACGCACACCTGGTGGAGTTTGCCGGCGTTGGCCACGCGCCGATGCTGGTGCAAGCC
>Ga0224500_10000999_pt1 | contig 17694 bp, 16 predicted proteins | sample SF_Oct11_sed_USG_FD_168126 | JGI IMG/M metagenome (GOLD analysis project Ga0224500, IMG submission 168126) | Sediment microbial communities from San Francisco Bay, California, United States - SF_Oct11_sed_USGS_4_1 | ecosystem: Environmental > Aquatic > Marine > Sediment | place: USA: California... | reverse complement strand
TACCTGGGTGACGCCGCGGAGATCGAACGCGCGATGGCTGCCGTGGCCGCGCAGGGCAAGGCCAAGCCTTGAAGCGCCCGGCTTGACGCAGGCCGCCTTCGTCGCCTTCGTCCGCGCGCTCCTTCTCGCCGCGAGTGCAGGTCTGCTCGCGCCCGTCGCCGCAGCCGCCACGGACGCCGCCGCGCGCAAGGCGGAGGCCGCCGCCTCGAGGCCAAAGAAGGCCGACGCTCCGCCCCCGAGTCGAACGCGACAGAAGGAACTTCAGTCGGAGCAGCAGGAACTCAAGCAGGAACTCGCCAAGCTGAAACGGCAATTGATGGCGTCGGAAGCGTCGCGCACCGAGGCAGCCGACGCACTTGCCGCATCCGAGGCCGCCATCTCGGGCGCGAATCGACGGCTGCGCGAACTTGCCGAGGCACGCAAACAGGTGGAGCTGCAGATCGAAACCCTGCGGCAGCGCAGCAGGACGGTCGCGGCAAGCCAGTCCCGTCTGCAAGCGCAGCTGGCGGAGACATTGCGCCAGCACCAGCGCCTGACGCTGAGCGACCCCTTGCAGTCCTTCGTGGCCGGCGGAAATCCTGCCGAGCTCGGCCGGGATGCGGAGTACTACGGTTACTTGAGCCGCGCTGCCGCGGCGAGGATCGGAGAACTTCAGGAGCGCCAGTCCGAACTTTCAGCACTTGAGAACGATTCAAGGAAGAAGCGCGAAGAACTGGCAAAGATCGCCGATGATGAGAGCGCGAACAGAAAGCAGTTGGTAGCGGAGCAGGCCCGCCGCAAACAGGCCATGAACCGCCTTGCCAAGCAGATCGCCGCGCAGCGGCAATCCATCAGCAAGCTCGAGCGCGACGAGAAGCGACTGGGGGAACTGATCGGACAATTGTCGAAACTGCTGGCGGAACAGGCGCGTCGGGATGCTCAGCGCGAGGCGGCAAGGGCCGCCCGGGAGTCCGGCGAGCGGCCACCGTCAAAGGGGCAGGCGGCGCCGCCCGCCCGGACGCCGCCCTCCAGGCCTGAGGCGGATCCACCGCCAGGCAGCCAGTTCGCCCAGTTGCGCGGGCGCCTGCCCATGCCGGTGGCAGGCGAAGTGACGGGTCGCTTCGGAACTCCACGCCGCGTCGAGGGGGCCGGGACGGCCCCGACGTGGAAGGGGATCTTCATCCGGGCGCCATCCGGAACCGGCGTACACGCGGTGGCCGCCGGGCAGGTCGTCTTCGCCGACTGGCTGCGCGGTTTCGGCAATCTCATGGTGATCGACCACGGGGAGGGTTTCCTCTCCGTTTATGGGAACAACGAGAGTCTTCTGCGGAACGTTGGGGACAGGGTCGCTGTCGGAGACGTAGTGGCGGCCGTCGGCAATACGGGTGGAATCGAGCAGACCGGCCTATACTTTGAACTCCGTTTCCAAGGGCGCCCTTTTGACCCGCTCAAATGGGTTGCCGCGCGCTAGCGTGGTGTGTCGGGGTACCCTTCTTTCCGGTTTCCGGGGGTCGCATGGCAGGCAAGGCTCGTAGTGTTGCGTTGATAGGCGTGGGCGCCGTCGCCGGCGTTCTCGTGTCCCTCGGTATCTCGGCGTACGCCTTCCGCGACTCGCGCGGCCCGATCCCGCTGGAAGAGATCCGGGCGTTCACGGACGTCTTCGGTGCGGTCAAGGCGAACTACGTCGAGCCGGTCGACGACAAGAAACTGATGCAGGAGGCGATCTCCGGCATGCTTTCCGGCCTGGACCCCCACTCGGCCTACCTGGACGCGGATGCGTTCAAGGACATGCAGAGCAGCACGCAGGGAGAGTTCGGCGGGCTGGGCATCGAGGTCGGCGCCGAGGACGGCCTCATCAAGGTCATCTCTCCGATCGACGACACGCCGGCCTCGCGCGCGGGCATCAAGGCGGGTGACCTGATCGTGAAGATCGACGACAAGGTCACGCGCGGCATGACCTTGCCGGAGGCCGTCAAGCTGATGCGCGGGAAGCCGCGCACGACGATCGTCCTGACGGTCGCGCGCAAGAACGAGGACAAGCCGCTCGAATTCAGGCTCGTCCGTGATGTCATTCGCGTGCAGTCGGTCAAGGCCAAGGTGATCGAGCCAGGCTACGGCTTCGTCCGCGTCTCGCAGTTCCAGGAACGCACGGTCGACGACCTGGTGAAGGCGATCGGCGACCTGTACAAGGCCGGCCCGTTGAAGGGCCTTGTCCTCGATCTGCGCAACGACCCGGGCGGCCTGCTGCACACCGCCATCGGAGTCTCCGCCGCCTTCCTTCCGCCCAAGGCGCTCGTCGTGTCGACCGACGGCCGGACGGAGGAAAACCGGCGCCGCTTCATCGCTTCACCGGAGGACTATCTGCGCGGTCGCGGCGAGGACGTACTGGCCAAGCTGCCGCCGCAGGTGAAGTCGGTCCCGATGATCGTGCTTGTGAACGGCGCCTCTGCCTCGGCATCGGAAATCGTCGCCGGCGCGCTGCAGGACCACAAGCGCGCGATGGTTCTCGGGACCCAGAGCTTCGGCAAGGGCTCGGTGCAGACGATCATTCCGCTGCGCATGGATCGCGACAATCCGGCGGCGATCAAGCTGACCACGGCGCGCTACTTCACGCCAAGCGGCCGTTCGATCCAGGCCAAGGGCATCGTTCCCGATTTCGTCGTCGAAGATACCGCCGAAGGGAACTTCGCAGGCTTCAGCGTTCGCGAGGCCGACCTGATGCGTCACCTCGAAGACACGAAGGCCCAGGAAACGGCGAAACGTGCGGCCACGCAGCCGGGCGCCGCGACCCCGGCCCAGCCGGCCGTTCCCGCTCACGAGGCGAAGACTCCGCCGCGTCGCTACGACTGGGGCAGCCCCGAGGACTTCCAGCTGCAGCAGGCAATGAATTACCTGAAGGGCAAGGCGGTTCAGGTGGCAAAGCCGAAGGAAGCGGTCGCCAACGTCGCCCCGACTCGCTGAGGCCGGACGCACATCCCGACGGGCCGCTCCGCGGCCCGTTTTTCTTTCAATGAACGACCAGGAACTGCTCCGCTACTCGCGCCACATCCTGCTCAACGAGATCGGCGTCGAGGGGCAGCAGCGCTTGCGCGAGGCATCGATGCTGGTGATCGGCGCGGGCGGACTGGGGTCGCCGGCCGCGTTCTACCTGGCCTCGGCAGGCGTGGCACGCATCACGCTGGTCGACGGCGACACCGTTGATCTCACCAACCTGCAGCGCCAGATCCTGCACACCACGGATCGCATCGGCACCCCGAAGTCGCAGTCCGGAAAGACGGCCTTGGCCGCGATCAACAGCGACGTGGAGGTCGTTGCGCTGACAGCGCGTGCCGACGCACCCGCCCTGATGGACCTCGTGGCAGCGGCCACGGTGGTCCTCGATTGTTCGGACAACTTCGCGACCCGGCACGCGCTGAACCGCGCCTGCGTCGTTCACGGCAGGCCGCTGGTGTCGGGCGCCGCAATCCGCTTCGACGGCCAGGTGGCGGTGTTCGACCTGCGCAGCGCGGATTCCCCTTGTTATGCGTGCCTGTTCCCGCCGGGTGACGGCGAGGACGAGCTGTGCGCGGTGATGGGAGTATTCGCGCCGCTGACGGGGATCATCGGCACCACGCAGGCGGCGGAGGCCCTGAAACTCGCTGCCGGAATCGGTGAATCGCTGGACGGCAGGCTGCTGATGCTCGACTCGCTGGCGATGCGCTGGCACTCCGTGCAGGTACGGCGCGATCCCGCCTGCCCCGTCTGTGCCACGCGGGGCGTGAGCGGCCGTCGATGATCGACTAGACGAGCAACGCCGGAAGCTGGGCGTCCAGGCCGTCCGCCGGTGTCTTGCGGAAGCCGCTCTTGGCGAAGCGGTGCCAGCGGCCGATGACGAACGCGACGACGAGGGAGGCGCGCGCCGCCGGATCGAAGGACTCCGGGAGTTCCTGCTCGGTGACCGCCAGGCGATAGCTTTGCTTGAGCGATGTCTCGATGCGCTCGAGCAACTGGTTCATGCGCTCCTGGAGCCGCTCGTTCTCGTTGACCAGCGCGTCGCCGATCAGCACTCGCGTCATGCCGCGGTTGGTCTGCGCGAAGTCGAGCAGCATGGCGATCATCGAACGCACCTGTTTCAACCCGGAATTCTCCTTCGCGCTGATCTCGTTGATCAGCCCGAAGATGGTCGTTTCGATGAACTCGATCAGGCCTTCGAACATCTGGGCCTTGCTCGCAAAGTGCCGATACAGGGCCGCTTCGGAGACGTCGAGCCGTGCGGCGAGGGCCGCGGTGGTCACCTTCTCGCCCTTCGGATCCTCGAGCATGGTCGCCAGCGTCTGCAGGATCTGCAGCTTGCGTGCCCCGGGCTTGCGGGGACTGGCTAGCGGGCTGGTGATGTCCATGGGCGAAGGAAAAGTGGCGGAAATCAACGTCCGATCAGCGTCCGGACGTGAATGCATACTATCCCAGAAGCGCCACAGCGGGTGCGGCTCTGCACGAGATGCAACACCCGAACAGGGCGGCAATTGCCGCCCTGTTGCGGGCTTTAGCGGAACTCGCAGAAGCAGTAGGAGTAGGCGGACAGCGGCTGCTTGCGCGCCGAGGCCAGCAGCTCCAGATCGCGCTCCACACCTCGGGGTGCCGCCCCGAGCAGGGCCCGCGCGAGGCCTTCCCACCCGAACTCGGCCCGGGCGAAGGCGGCCACCCGCCCGAAGAGCAGGGACAGGTAGCGATTGATACCGCGCGGCTCGTGCTCGAAGTACTCGACGCGGTACTCGCTGATCGATGCACGCCGTGCGGCCGCTTTCACCGCATCCTGGATGCCGCCCAGTCCGTCCAGCAGCCCGCGCTCCCGGGCCTGCTCCCCGGTCCAGACGCGACCCTGCGCGACCTCGTTGATCCGCTCCGGCGTGGACTTGCGCCGATCGGCGACCAGCGCAAGGAACTCGCGGTAATTGTTACCGATGACCTGCTCGATCACCTGCTCCAGCCGTTTGTCGAGCGGCTGGAGCACGGTCGTCGACCCGGCGAGCCAGGTCGTCGACACGCCGGCGGTCGTGATCCCCAGCTTGTCCAGCGAGCCTTCAACCGTGGGGACGAGACCGAAAACGCCGATCGACCCGGTGATCGTCGAAGCATCGGCCAGGACTTCGTCTCCGCCCATCGCGATCCAGTACCCGCCCGACGCGGCGACGTCGCCCATGGAAACGACGACCGGCTTGCCGGCCCGGCGCGTGAGCTCCAGCTGCTCTCGGATCAGTTCCGATGCCTGCACCGCGCCACCCGGCGAATCGATCCGCATCACGATCGCCTTGACGCGTTCGTCCTGCCGCGCGCGCTGGATCAGTTCGGCAGTCGAGGTCGATCCCACCCGCCCCTGGCGTGCGTCGCCGCCGACGATCTCACCCTGCGCCACGATCACACCGACCGCGTCAGCTGCCGTCGGCTCGTGCGCGTGCCTCAGGTAGGAGTACATGGAGATCTGGCGGAACGTTTCCTCGTCGTCGCTGCTGCGCGGCGCGCCCGCCTCGAGCAGGGCCTTGCGGAATTCGTCGCGTGTCTTCAGGCCGTCGATCAGCCGCTCCTTCATCGCCATCTGCGCGATGCCGCCACCGGCCGCCGCCAGTCGCTGCGGCAGTTCGTCGATGACGGCGTCGATGGTGCCGGGTTTCAGCTGGCGGGCCCGTTCGACATCGGCTGTCCAGATCGACCACAGCCCGTTGAGCAGATAGCTGTCCGCTTCCTTCGCTTCCGGAGTCGGTCCGGTCCTTGTAAAGGGCTCCGCGAAACTCTTGTAACGCCCGGCCTGGAATGCGTTGATGCGCACGCCGAGCTTGTCGAGCAGGTTCTTGTAGTAGGCGCGCGTGCCTCCCATGCCGCGCACGGCGAGCGTGCCGCCCGGGTGCATGTAGACCTGGTCCGCCCGCGCCGCGAGGTAGTACTGCGCCTGGCTGAACCCCTCGCCCCACGCGACCACCGTCTTGCCCGAAGCCCTGAACCGATCGAGTGCGGCTCCGACCTCGCGCAGGCTTGCCTGCCCGGCGCTGCCCATCTCGTCCAGCACGAGGACCGCGCGCGTGATCTGTGGGTCCTTCGTGGCGCTGTCGATCGCGGCGAGCACGTCGCGCAGGCGCGTCTCGAAACGCTTCTCGCCGAGCGCTTCGGCGACGGCAGCCTCGCGCGGACCAATCTTGTACTCCTCGACGAGGTCCCCCTGAAGATTCAGAACGAGCGCCGTATCCGCTGCAAGGCGGGGCGGCTTGTCCGACGAAAACCATGCAATCAGCAGCACCGCGGCGATCGCAAGGAACAGAACATTCAGGACGAGCCGGCGGGTGAAGTCCAGCAGCCACCACAGGCCGCCGAAGAATCGCCGCAGGAACCCGGGACGCGCGGGCATGGCAACTCCAAGTCTTGGTCTTGCTACGGAACCAGTGAGCTTAACGTTTCCGCACGTCGTGCGCTGTCTCAGCGGCGCAGGCGCCGCAAGCCGTGAGTCAGTTCGTGCAGCGACCGGATCACCAGCCCCGCTCTGCGCATGCGACGGGGCCCGAGGTCAGGAAACACGCCAGGCCGCGCTCCATGACCCGTCATCAGGACCGTGCGGAAACCGAGCGAACGGGCAGCTTTCAGGTTGACCGTGCTGTCCTCCACCAGCACCGCCCGGCAGGCCGGCACGCGCTCGCGCGCCAGCATCGCGCGCAGCATCAGGCGCGACGGCTTGGGGCGGAAGCAACCGTGCACCCTCATGGTCTCGATGGTGTAGCGGGCGCCGAAGTGGCGATGCACTGCGAGCGCCCGCAGCACCGCGTTCGCGTAGACCATCGGCGCGTTGGTCAGCAGCACCTTCCGGCCCGGCAGGCGAGCGAACAACCGCGTCAGACCGCGCTCGGAGCGCACCAGGGACGCAACGTCGAAGTCGTGCGTCTGGTCGAGGAAGTGCGCCGCGTCGACAGCGTGGTGCCGCACCAGCCCGAGCAGCGTCGCGCCATAGCGCCGCCAGTACAGCGTGCGCAGCCGGTTTGCCTCTTCCCGATCGACCGATAGGTGCCGCTCGACGTAGTCGGTCATCCTAGTGTCGATCTGGCGGAAGATCGAGTGCGAGGCGTCGTGCAGCGTGTCGTCGAGGTCGAAGAAGAAGACCAGGCCGCCCTGCGCGCGCGGCGCCCCCGCCTCCGGCCGACCCAGGGTCCGCGGGCCCTTGCCGCGGGCCGGCACCGCGCCCCGCCCGCGCCTCACTTCGACTTGATCATTGTGCCGACGCCCTGATCCGTCAGGATCTCGAGCAGCAGGCAATGGTCGACGCGACCGTCGATGATGTGGACCGCGTTGACGCCGCTCTTCGCGGCCTCGAGCGCGGACGAGATCTTCGGCAGCATGCCGCCGGATATCGTCCCGTCGGCGAAGAGCTCGTCGATCTGCCGGGCAGTCAACCCGGTCAGCAGCGCGCCGCTCTTGTCCAGCACGCCCGGCGTGTTGGTCAGCATGACCAGCTTTTCGGCTCTCAGGATCTCGGCGATCTTGCCCGCGACCACATCGGCGTTGATGTTGTAGGTTTCGCCGTCCTCGCCGAAACCAATCGGCGAGATCACCGGGATGAAGGCGTCGTCCTGGAGCGCCTTCACGACGGCCGGGTTGATCGCCTCGATCTCGCCCACATGGCCGATGTCATGGCTCTTGGACGGGTCGTCCTTGTCGGGCATGCGCAACTTGCGCGCACGGATCAGTCCGCCGTCCTTGCCCGTCAGCCCGACAGCCTGGCCGCCGAAGCGGTTGATCAGCGTAACGAGTTCGCCCTGCACCTCGCCGGCCAGCACCCACTCGACCACTTCCATCGTTTCGGCATCAGTCACGCGCATGCCCTGGATGAACGTCGACTTCTTGCCGACGCGTTCGAGCGCTTCGTCGATCTGCGGCCCGCCGCCGTGCACGACCACCGGATTCATGCCGACCAGCTTCAGCAGCACGACGTCGTGCGCGAAGGCCTCCTTCAGGTTCTGGTCGATCATCGCGTTGCCGCCGTACTTGACCACGATCGTCTTGCCGTGGAAACGCCGGATGTAGGGCAGCGCCTCGGACAGGATTTCGGCCTTCAACTGCGGTGCGATGAGCGCGCTGTCCATTCGTGTTCAGGCGGCGTGAGAGGGGCCGCGAGAGGAACCGCGGGGCGCGCGAATCTTACACCGCGAAGGCCGCGCTCCCGACTGCGGCGCAGGCATGCTTCCTGCCGCCTGGACAGCGGCGCGTGGCATCATTGCCTTCAGCGCGGGACCGGCTTCCCGGAGCCATACCCTCTCCCCCCAGACCAGGCAAGGACAGGACCATGCAGCAGGAGTTCACGATCGAAGGCATGCACTGCAACGGTTGCGTGGCGCGCGTCACGAAGGCGCTCCAGGCCGTCGCGGACGACGTCCAGGTGACGCTCCAGCCGCCGCGCGCCACGCTCGAAGTGGCGGACCCGCTGACGCTCGACGAGGTAAAGGCGGCTGTGAAGAACGCGGGCGACTACGTCGTCACGCCGGCCTGACCGCTGGCTACTGCCGCTGGCTACTGCTTGTGCGCCTCGTGGGCCGGGGCGCCCTGTCGCACTTCGACTTCCACGGGTTGCGTGACGCGCTTGCCGTCGCGCGTTTCCAGCCGCAATTCGATCTTCACCTTGTCGCCCGCCTTCAGCGGACGCTTCAGGTCCAGCAGCATGACGTGATGCCCGCCGGGCTTCAGCTGGATCTCGCGTCCGGCCGGCAGGTCGAGGCCCGTGATCGGGCGCATCTTCATCACGTTGTTCTCCATCGACATCTCGTGGAGCTCCACGACGCCGGCGACCGGACTGGCCGCGCCTATCAGGCGCCCGCCCTCCTTCGAGACGATGGTCATGAAAGCGCCCGTGCCCATCTGCCCCGGGACAGTCGCCCGCGCCCATGCCGAAGTAACGTCCACCTGTCCCCATGCCGTCCCGGCCATGGCCCACACGCACGCTGCGATTAGCAACCGTTTCATCACTGACCTCCTCCAGAACCGGATTCTAGGCCCGGCACCGGCCTCAACGCGGCGGGGCCTCTTTTCGTTCACCGTCAGCTGCGACGGATCCGCCGGGAGGATCGGGGGGGACGATGCGAGAATCCTGGCGCATCGCGGCCTTGACGAGCAGGTGCGCCGAAACGGGCGCCGTCAGGAACACGAACAGAGTGATCAGCAGTTCACGCAGGCTGGCTTCGCCCGCGCCCGCGGAACTCAGCATCGAGGCGACGAGGACACAGCCCACGCCGAGCGTGCTCGCCTTTGTCGGACCGTGCAGACGCTTCATGAAATCGGAAAACTTCACCAGCGCGAACGAACCGAGAAGCGCGGTCCCGGCGCCCGCCAGCACAAGCAGCGCGGCCAGCACGTCCAGCCAGGTGGTCAGCGCAGTCATTCGACGACATCTCCACTGAGCAGAAACTTCGACAACGCCACGGTGCCGACGAAGCCCAGCATCGCGATGACCAGCGCCGCCTCGAAGTAGAGGCTGGTGCCGAAACGGACGCCCAGCAGGATCAGCAGCCCCATCGCGTTCACGTACAGCGCATCGAGGCCGAGGATCCGGTCGGTCAAGGTCGGGCCGCGAAACAGGCGCCACGCGGCGAGCAGCATCGCCAGCGCCAGGGCGCCGATCGCCCACGGCAAGACGGCACTGAGCCAGTTCATCGCGACTCTCCAAAGATGGTCATCAGTGGTCTCTCATAGCGTTCCTTGATCGCGGCGACCATCGCGGCCTCGTCACCAGCGTTCAGGGCGTGGATCAGCAGATGGCGGCGGTCCCCGGTCAGGTCGGCCGACAGCGTTCCGGGCGTCATCGTGATGATCCCGGCCAGCGAGACGATGCCGTGCGGGTCCCGGATGTCGAGCTGCAACCAGAAGAAGCGTGGCTCGATCCGGCGCTCCGGGCCGACGACGAGCCGCGCGACCTCGAGATTGGAAACGACGATGTCCCGCAGCACGACGAGTCCGAGCCGGAAGGCGGCCGGCCAGTTGCGGACGTGCGGCCTTCCTTCCCGGAAGCGATCGGTCAGCACCGGGATGATCACCGCAAGGAGCGCGCCAAGCACGGCGTGGCCAGCCGTCAGGCCGTTCAGCAGCAGCCAGCCCGCGTACAGGACGACGCTGAGCAGCGGGGCGGGGAACACGCGCCTCATGGCTTCTCCATCCCGGACCGCGGAGTCCAGGCCGGCGGCACCGGCTCGGCACCGAGCACTGCGGAGATGTAGGCGCGGCGGTCGAGCAATTGCGCGGCGGCGGACTCCGCGTAGCGCGTGACGGCGCCCGCGTTGACGATGACCGCCAGCATGACGAGCGCGAACCACCCAATGGCCACCCGCTCGAGCGTGTCTCCCTGTGCTGCCATCGTTTGCATCCGGTTGGCGTCCGTCGCTTTCCAGATCACGGTGGACCCTGCTCGGGCGAGCGCGATCATCACGCCCAGACCCGCCAGAAGCAGTGCCGTCCAGACCGCCGCCATCAGGGGAACGTCGATCGTTGCGCCGAGCAGCAACGCCTTGCCGATGAAGCCGCCCGACGGCGGCAGGCCGGCCGCTTCGAGCGCGAAGACGAAGAACAGGACGCCGAAGGCAGCGCGGTGCGCAAGCGGCGCGGGCACCATGGCGTCCTCCGCGGCGCCGCGTCCGCCCGCCATCAGATCGATCAGCAGAAACAAGGCCGCGGCGACGAAGGTGCTGTTGACGAGGTAGAAGAGGCCGGCCCCGAGCGTGCCGGCCGATCCCAGTCCGACAGCAAGCAGCAGAGTACCCGCCGAGGCGATCACGAGGTAGGCCACCAGCGTTCGCAGCTGCACCGCCGCCAGCGTGCCTAGGGCCGCGAGCACGACGGTGCCGAGCGCGAACCACGGCAACCACGGCGTCGCGAGGTGCGCGACGACGCCCCCGCCCTCGCCGAAGATCAGCGTGGTGACGCGTACCACGCAATACACGCCGACCTTCGTCATGATGGCGAACAGCGCTGCGATGGGGGCTGAAGCGGCGCGGTACGTATCAGGCAGCCAGAAATACAGCGGCAGGAGGGCGGCCTTCACGCCGAACACGACGATCAGGAGCAGGCCGCCCGCGCGGGCGAGCGCGGCACTCTCCGGCCCCAGCGCGGCAATCTTCAGCGCGAGGTCCGCCATGTTCAGGGTGCCGGTCATGCCATACAGGAGCGCGACTGCGACCAGGAACAGCGCCGATCCGGTGAGATTGAACGCGACGTAGTGGATCGCCGCGCGCAGACGGGCACTCCCCCGCCCATGCAGCAGCAGGCCGTAGGAGGCGATCAGCAGCACCTCGAAAAACACGAACAGGTTGAACAGGTCGGCGGTCAGGAAGGCCCCGTTCAACCCCAGCAGCTGGAACTGGAACAGCGTGTGGTAGTGCGGGCCCTGCGTGTCGCGCGGGCCATGAGGTCCGCGGCCGCACGCGTAGAGCACGCTGCCCAGGGCGACCACCGATGTCAGCACCAGCATCAACGCGGACAACCGGTCGAGCGCCAGCGCGATGCCGAACGGCGCCTTCCAGTTGCCCAGGAGGTACGCCTGCACGCTTCCGGTGGCCGCCTCGGTCGCCAGGTACACGGCGACAATCAGTAGCACGACCGTCATTCCAACCGACAGGGCGCGCGCCAGGCGCGGCGCGCGGCGCTCGACCAGTAAAGCGACCGCCCCGGCGAGCAGGGGCAGCACGACCGGCAGGACGATCACGTGCGGCCAGTTCATCCGCGGTCCTCCGGGGCACGCGGTTCTTGTCCATCCACGTGGTCCGTCCCGGTTTCAGCATAGGTCGCGAGCGCGATCACCAGGAGCAGCGCCGTCATCGCGAAACTGATCACGATCGCCGTCAGCACGAGCGCCTGGGGCAACGGGTCGGCGTAGTTGGCGAGCGTCGGCGCCAGCCTGGCGTCGAGGATCGGCGGACGCCCGACGGCGAGTCGACCCATGAGGAAGATGAAGAGGTTCACCGCGTAGGACACCAGCGTCAGCCCCAGCACGAGATCGAAGGTGCGGGCCCGCAGCATCAGGTAGACGCCGCTGGCGACCAGCACTCCGACGAAACCGGCAAGCAGCAGTTCCATCAGTCCCGCCTTCCCGCCTGCAGGCGCGCGATGGAAACCAGCATGAGCATCGCGCTGCCCACGACCGTCAGGAACACACCGAGGTCGAACAGGCTCGCGGATGCGAGCGGCAGCGCCCCGACCAGCGGAAGGACCGGATAGTCGTACGTGCTGGTCAGGAACGGGTGCGCAAGCAGCCAGCTCCCCGCGCCGGTGAGGCCGGCGATCAGGAGGCCCGTCATCACCCAGGCGCGAAAGTCCACCGGCCAGCGCGCAGACATCCAGGCTTCCCCATGCGACACCGCCAGCAGGATGAGGGCGATGGTCAGCACCAGGCCGGCGATGAAGCCGCCACCCGGCAGGTTGTGGCCACGCAGGAAAAGATGGACCGTGACCAGTACGGCGAGCGGCAGCAGCAGCCGGGCCACAAGCTGCAGCATCAGAGGGTGGACGGGCGGCCCGCCCGCAGTTCCGGCCGACGATGCAGCACGCAAGCGCGGCTCGCGCAGCAGCGCGTAGACCACCAGCGCGGCAACTCCGAGCACCGTGATCTCGCCCAGCGTATCGAATGCCCGGTAGTCGACGATGATCACGTTGACGGCGTTGCTTCCGCCGCCAAGGGCCACCGCCGTCTGAAGGAAGTAGGGCGAGATGGAGTCGAACGGGCGCGCCAGCACCAGCATGACCAATGCAGCAGCGCCCAGTCCGGCCGCACATGAGATCACGACGTGCAGCGCATGCCGGGCCGTCGATCGTTCGGGCGGGCTCTCCTTTGGAAGCCAGCGCAACGCCAGCATCATCAGGACCACCGTCGCCAGTTCGACCAGCAACTGGGTCAGCGCCAGGTCCGGAGCCGACAGGTACACGAAGAGCAGGGCCACGACGAGGCCCACCGCGCCCACAATGATCAGCGCGAGCATGCGCCGACGGAACGTGACCACGGTAGCGACGGCGGCGCCCGTGCCGACCAGCCACAGCGCGGCGAACACGGCAGTCACCGACGTCAGCGGCAGCGACGGCTGCGGCGCGGCGTCGAGCAGGAACGGCAGCGCGCCCGCGGCGATCGCCAGTCCGATCAGGAACACAAGGTAGCGCTGCAGGCTGCCGGTCTGCAGGCCCAGCGTCAGGTTGGACGCGCCGCGGATCAGCGATCGCTGCGCGAACGCGAAGGCCGCCTGTCCGCCGCTCGGCAGCGGCACGATGCGGTGCAGGTTGATGAAGTACTGGAGCCCGGAGTACAGCAGCGCGCCGCCCACCAGCGCCACGACGGACATCGCGAGCGGCAGGTTGATGCCGTGCCAGATGGCGAGACTGTATTCCGGCAGCGGCGTGCCCAGGGTCGCGCGCGCTCCGACGGCAAGGAGCGGCCCGACGGTGTACGCCGGCGCCACGCCGACCGCCAGGCAGACCACCACCAGGATCTCGACGGGCACCAGCATGAAGCGCGGAGGCTCGTGTGGCGCCTTCGGCAGTCCCACCGGTTCTCCGTTGAAGAACACGTCGTGGATGAAGCGCGTGCTGTAGGCCACGCTGAACATCCCCGCGAGCGTGGCGCCGATCGGCAGCAACCACCGCATCAGAACGTGCGCATCGGTGGACACCGCCTCTGCGAAGAACATCTCCTTCGAAAGGAAGCCGTTGAGCAACGGCACGCCCGCCATCGCCGCGCTCGCGACCATGGCGAGCGTGGCCGTCCACGGCATGTACTTCCACAGACCGTTCAGGCGCCGCATGTCGCGGGTGCCGGTCTCGTGGTCGATGATGCCCGCCGCCATGAACAGCGACGCCTTGAAGGTGGCGTGGTTGAGGATGTGGAACACGCCCGCGACAACGGCGAGAGGCGAGTCCAGTCCGAACAGCAGCGTGATCAATCCGAGGTGGCTGATGGTCGAATAGGCGAGCAGGCCCTTCAGGTCGTGCTTGAAGATCGCGACGTAGGCGCCGATCAGCAGGGTCGCCAGCCCGATCGGGGCCACGGTCCAGAACCAGGCGTCGGAACCGCCGAGAGCCGGATACAGGCGCGCCAGCAGGAACACGCCCGCCTTCACCATCGTCGCCGAATGGAGGTAGGCCGACACCGGTGTCGGCGCCGCCATCGCATGCGGCAGCCAGAAGTGGAACGGGAACTGCGCGCTCTTGGTGAATGCACCGGCCAGCACCAGCAGGAGCGCGGGCACATAGAGCGGATGCGCCCGGATGCGGTCGCCGGAAGCGAGCACCGCGTCGAGCTGCACGCTGCCGACGATGTGGCCGATCAGCAGCACACCTCCGAGCAGCGCGAGGCCACCGGCGCCGGTGATCGCGAGCGCCATGCGCGCTCCCTCGCGCGCGTCCTTGCGGTCGTTCCAGTAGCCGATGAGCAGGAACGAAGCCAGGCTGGTCGCCTCCCAGTAGACGACGAGAAGGATCAGGTTGTCCGCCAGCACGACTCCAAGCATTGCGCCCATGAAGAGCAGCAGGAACTGGTAGAAGCGCGCCGGTGGATCGTCCTTGTCGAGGTAGTACGCCGCGTAGAGCACGACGAGCGATCCGATGCCGAGGATCAGCAGCGAAAACAGCCAGGCGAGGCCGTCCATGCGGAATCCGAACGTCAGCCCGAGCGCAGGAATCCAGCTCACCGACCAGCGCAGCGTCTCACCCCCGAGGATCGCGGGCGCTTGCGACAGGGCGATCAGCAGACCGGCGACTGGCGCGACCGCCGCGCTCCATGCCGCGAGGCGACGGCGACGATTCGGCAGCGCCGCAAGAAGCAGCGCGCCAGCAAACGGAAGCAGTGCCAGCAGCGCCAAGCTCATTGATTCAGCGCGTCGAAAGACAGCGGGGTGACCACAAGCGCCGGAATGCCGGCCAGGGGCGCCAGCTTCGTCGCCTCGCCGACGAGAAGCGAAGTTCCTGCGTCAAGCGCAGACAGTCCCACTGGAAAGAAGGCGAAGCTCATGACGCCGGTCGCGGTAGGCCGAGCACCGGCCCGGCGAAGCGTCAGAGTATAGGTGCGCCGCTCGCGCCTGGCGGGCGCCAACGGTCAGGGAAAGCGAGCGGTGGCGCTACAGGACGTAGCGCGCGAGGTCCTCGTTGCGCGCCAGTTCGCCGAGCCGCGCGTCGACGTACTGCGCGTCGATCCGTACGCGGCTCTCGCCGCCCGTCACGCTGCTGCCGGCGGAGAACGAAATCTCTTCGACGAGCTTTTCCATCACCGTATAGAGGCGGCGCGCGCCGATGTTCTCCGTCTTCTCGTTCACCGCAAATGCGATCTCCGCCATGCGGTGGATTCCGTCGTCGGTGAACTCGAGAATGCAGCCGTCGGTCGCCAGCAGCGCGGAGTACTGCTCGGTCAGGCTCGCATCGGTGGTCTTCAGGATCCGCTCGAAGTCTTCCACGGTAAGCGAATCGAGTTCGACGCGGATCGGAAAGCGCCCCTGCATCTCCGGTATCAGGTCCGACGGCTTCGCGAGATGGAATGCACCGGACGCGATGAACAGTATGTGGTCCGTCTTCACCATCCCGTACTTGGTGTTGACGGTCGTGCCCTCCACCAGCGGCAGCAGGTCACGCTGTACGCCCTGGCGCGACACGTCGGCTCCCTGCAGTTCGGAGCGAGAGGCGATCTTGTCGATCTCGTCGATGAACACGATGCCGTTGCTCTCGGCGTTCGCCAGCGCCCGGATCTTGAGCTCATCGTCGTTGACCAGCCGCGCCGCTTCCTCGTCCGCCAGCAGTTTGAGCGCCTCGCTGACGCGCACCTTGCGCGGCTTGCGCCGGTCGCGGCCCATGTTGGCGAACATCGACTGGATCTGCTGCGTAAGTTCCTCCATGCCCGGTGGCGCCATGACCTCGAGGGAGGTCGGCGCGGCCGACACCTCGATCTCGATTTCCTTGTCGTCCAGCTCGCCCTCGCGCAGCTTCTTGCGGAATTTCTGGCGCGTCGCGTTGTCGTCGTCACGCTCCGAAGAGGCAGCGAAGCCGACTCCGCGCGCCGGCGGCACGAGCACGTCGAGCACGCGGTCCTCCGCCGCGTCCTGGGCGCGCGTCGCCACCTTCCTCATCTCGGCCTCGCGCGTCTGCTTGATCGAGATGTCGACCAGGTCGCGGATGATCGTATCGACGTCGCGGCCGACGTAGCCGACCTCGGTGAACTTGGTCGCCTCCACCTTGATGAACGGTGCATCGGCGAGCCGCGCCAGGCGACGGGCGATCTCGGTCTTGCCGACGCCGGTCGGTCCGATCATCAGGATGTTCTTCGGGGTGATCTCTGCACGCAGCGGCTCGGCCACCTGCTGGCGGCGCCAGCGGTTGCGCAGGGCGACCGCGACGGCGCGCTTGGCGCGGTCCTGTCCGACGATATGCTTGTTCAGTTCGTGAACGATTTCGCGGGGAGTCATCATGGAAGTATCACTGCTCGTGCACGCGAGCGCGTTGCGGTCGCCCGTGCGGTCGGAGTGCCGAGGTTGGGCGCGCGCTCCTGGAGCGGGCGTTGAGCGAGGGCAACACGTGCTTCATCACCGGGCCGCCGCGTCCAGGATCAGTCGAGCGACTCGATGGTGTGCGACTGGTTTGTGTAGATGCACAGATCGCCGGCGATCGTGAGCGCCTTCTTGACGATGTCCGCTGCGGCGAGGTCGGTATTCTCGAGCAGCGCCTTGGCCGCGGAGTGCGCGTACGGTCCGCCCGAGCCGATCGAGATCAGTCCGCCTTCCGGCTCGAGGACGTCGCCGTTGCCGGTGATGATCAGCGATGCCTCCCGGTCCGCCACGGCGAGCATCGCTTCGAGGCGGCGCAGGATGCGGTCCGTGCGCCAGTCCTTGGCAAGTTCGACCGCGGACCGCACGAGGTTGCCCTGGTGCTTGTCGAGCTTGGCTTCGAAGCGCTCGAACAGCGTGAAGGCATCGGCGGTGGCTCCGGCGAATCCGGCCAGGATGCGGTCCTGGTAGAGACGCCGTACCTTGCGGGCGCCCTGCTTGATCACGATGTTGCCGAGGGTGACCTGGCCGTCGCCGCCCAGGGCGACGGAGCCCCCGCGCCGGACCGAAACGATGGTGGTGCCGTGGAAGGATTCCATTGGAGCGAGTAGGAAGGGAAGGCTCGAGAGGTGGAGCCTACATGGGGCCGCTCGACCGGGACTCAATCCCGGAAGGCCGGGCGCGCACCTAGACGCGACGAAGCTGGACCTGGGCGACCGCGTCGATGCCGAGCAGGGAAAACAGGGCCGCGATCAGGTAATTCACATTGCGAAATTCGACGTTCGCGCCACCCTGGCGCACCTTGGTCAGCAGGGCGAGCATCCCCGTTGCCGTGGCGAACTCGACCCGCTTGAGGTAGGTGCAATCGACGATGACCTGCTTGTCGACCTTCGAGGCCGCGATCAATCGTCCGAAGTGGGGCTCGCCCTCTCCGCGCAGCGTGCCACGCCACTGAATGCCGTCCACGGTCGCTTCGGGTTCGACGACCGCCTTGGGCTGCGCAGCGCGCGTCTTGAGGTTCGGTGGCGCGGGCTCCCACGACGGTGGCGAGACCTCGTACGTGATGCAGTACTGGATCCCCGTTTCCTCGAAGTCGTGCTGGCGGTTGAGCAGGCGAAACACCTCGAGCAGCAGCATCCAGACGGCATCGCTCGGATCGCGGCGGCCCGCCTCGACCGCCGCGCGCAGGGGCGTGACCAGCTGGTCG
>Ga0224500_10000998_pt1 | contig 17697 bp, 14 predicted proteins | sample SF_Oct11_sed_USG_FD_168126 | JGI IMG/M metagenome (GOLD analysis project Ga0224500, IMG submission 168126) | Sediment microbial communities from San Francisco Bay, California, United States - SF_Oct11_sed_USGS_4_1 | ecosystem: Environmental > Aquatic > Marine > Sediment | place: USA: California... | reverse complement strand
GCGCGCGGCGCTGGGGCCCGACGCCAGGCCTTCGTTCTGCGGGGTCGTGTTCTCGCGTCCCGGCTCGCCCGCGCAGCAGTGGCACATCGACTCGCCGCACGAGGCCGCGGAGGCACGGCCAGCGCATGCGGTGAATGTGCTGCTGGCACTGGCGGATATCCCGCTGGCGGCAGGCCCGACCGAAGTGGCGCGCGGCACGCACCTACTGACGAATCACCTGCAGCGGCCGTGGCTCGACCGCGACAGCCTGCTGTATCAGTCGGAGACGGAGATCACGCCCGCGCTCCTGCGGCAAACCGGGCACCACGGCGACGCGGCGGCACAACCTGCCGTGCAGGCGATGGCGGCGGGCGATTGCCTGATCTTCGACGACCGGATCCTGCACCGGGGCCTCGCCAACGACAGCGAGCAGGAGCGCTGGGTGGCTTACTTCAGTTACCTGCGTCCGCGCCCGGGCCTGGACCAGATTGCGGACACGCACTTCGAGGCATCGAGGTCGTTGTTCGATTGAGTCGGACTTGCGGTCGATTGCTGCTGCCTATCGATTCGATTACATCAGTCATTAATACTCAGCCCGGGTTCGCCCTATGATCCTGCCTGGAACCGCCTGTTCCTCTTGATCAAGGAGAAGCCAATGCAATGGAAACTGAACAAAGCGTCGCTCGTCGCCATCGCGGTCATCGCGACCCTGCCGGCGGCACCAGCGCTTGCGGCCGCCGCTGCGGGCGGCGCGAAGCCCAGCCAGTTCTGGTGGCCTGACCAGCTCGACCTGTCGGCTCTGCGGCAGCACGATGCCAGGTCCAATCCGCTGGGCCAGGACTTCGACTACGCCAAGGCGTTCGCGGGCCTCGACCTGAACGCGGTCAAGCAGGACATCAAGACGGTCATGACGACATCGCAGGCCTGGTGGCCCGCGGATTACGGCAACTATGGGCCATTCTTCATCCGCATGGCCTGGCACAGTGCCGGCACTTACCGCGTCAACGACGGGCGCGGTGGCGCCGATGGCGGACAGATGCGTTTCGATCCGCTCAACAGCTGGCCCGACAACGCAAACCTCGACAAGGCCAAGCGGTTGCTCTGGCCGATCAAGCAGAAATATGGCCAGAGCCTGTCGTGGGGCGACCTGATGGTGCTCACCGGCAATGTCGCGCTGGAGTCCATGGGATTCAAGACCTTCGGCTTCGCCGGCGGACGCGCCGACGACTGGGAGCCCGACCTCGTCTACTGGGGTCCCGAACAGAAGTTCCTGGCCGACGAGCGCTACAGCGGCAACCGGCAACTGCAGAGGCCGCTCGCGGCCGTACAGATGGGCCTGATCTACGTCAACCCGGAGGGTCCGAACGGCAAGCCCGATCCGCTGGCGGCCGCGCAGGACATTCGCGAGACCTTCGGCCGCATGGCCATGAACGACGAGGAGACGGTTGCCCTCATCGCGGGCGGTCACGCGTTCGGCAAGGCGCACGGCGCCCACGACCCTGCCAAGTGCGTCGGGGCCGAGCCCGCGGCCGCCGGCATCGAGCAACAGGGCCTCGGCTGGGCGAACAAGTGCGGCAAGGGTAACGGCGCGGACACGGTCACCAGCGGCCTCGAAGGGGCGTGGTCGAGCAACCCCATCGCGTGGTCCACGAGTTACCTCGACAACCTGTTCGCGTTCGACTGGGTACAGACCCGCAGCCCGGGTGGCGCAATCCAGTGGATTCCTGCCAATGGCCAGGGCGCAAACATGGTGCCGGACGCGCACGATCCGTCGAAGCGGCATGCGCCGATCATGTTCACGACGGACCTCGCGCTGAAGGAGGATCCGAGCTATCGCAAGATTGCCAAGCGATTCCAGGAGAACCCGGAGGAGTTCAGGCTCGCGTTCGCCAAGGCCTGGTTCAAGCTGACGCACCGCGACCTGGGCCCGCGTGCCCGCTATCTCGGCCCGGAGGTCCCCGGCGAGGAATTGAGCTGGCAGGACCCGGTCCCGCGTGTCGACCATGCGCTGATCGACGCACAAGATGCGGCGACCCTGAAGTCGAAGATCCTCGCGTCCGGGCTGACCGGCCCCGAATTGATCCGGACGGCTTGGGGCTCGGCGGCCACGTTCCGTGGCACGGACATGCGCGGTGGCGCCAACGGGGCACGCATCCGCCTGGCACCGCAGAAGGACTGGTCCGTCAACGGTCCGCAGGAACTGGCCAAGGTACTGTCGCGTCTCGAGGCCGTGCAGAAGGACTTCAATCGTTCACTCTCCGGCGGCAAGCAGGTCTCGCTGGCGGACGTTATCGTCCTGGGCGGTAACGCCGCGATCGAGCAGGCCGCGCGCAATGCGGGCTACGAGGTGCAGGTGCCGTTCAAGCCCGGTCGCAGCGACGCGTCGCAGGCGCAGACCGACGTGGCGTCGTTCGCCGCGATGGAACCCTACGCGGATGGTTTCCGGAACTACTACGCCAGCGGCCACGGGCAGTCGCCTGCAGCAATGCTGGTCGAGAAGGCGAACCTCTTGACGCTGTCCGTGCCGGAGATGACAGCGCTGGTCGGCGGCATGCGGGCTCTGAACGCCAATGCCGGACAGGCGGCGCATGGCGTCTTCACGAACCGGCCGGGCACCCTGAGCAACGACTACTTCGTGAACCTGCTTGACCTGTCCACCCAGTGGAGCAAGTCCGCCACGATCGAGGGCATCTACGAGGGCCGGGACCGCAGCAGCGGCGCGCTCAAGTGGACCGCAACTCCCGTGGACCTGGTGTTCGGTTCGAATGCCGAGTTGCGCGCCGTGGCCGAAGTGTACGCCGCAGCGGACGGCAAGCAGCGGTTTGTGCAGGACTTCGTGAAGGCCTGGGACAAGGTGATGAACCTGGACCGCTTCGACCTGCGCTAAGTGCCTTGGTAAGGGGGACGGGACGCGCATCATGCATTGGAGCGCGTCCCGTCGCTCCCAGCGTCGCGCTAACGAACGTTGGTGAGGCTCTCCGCCGACGCGGCAGATTGAAATCGCCCCGGCATCCGGCTGATGCGGCCATATCCGGCAAACCGCCAGTGCAGCGAGCCCCGGCGTAAGGCCGATGCCGGATGCCCCGGACCGCATCGCCGATCAACATCGGCACGTGAGCGCAGCAACGGTACGGCGCGCATTTCACGGCCGGCTCCGAGCTTCGCTGCGCTCGTCAAGCAGCGATACACCCTCCAGTCAGGAGCAGACCCATGCACATGTACGAAGAGCTTTTCGTCCACCCGACCGGCTTTCTGCGCGCCGCCGTCGGTGCGACGCTGGCTGCACTGCCGCTTGCCGCGCCATGCGCGGCGACCGATATCTGCGGGCAGACCACCCAGCAACTGCACCTGGCCTGCCAGGCCGAGGTCGAGGACGATTTCCGTGTCGCCCGTGCCAAGTGCCTCAATACCGTCGATCCGGTGGCCCGGCGGACGTGCCTGGCTGACGCGGACGACTCGCGTCTCGATTCGGTGGCAGAGTGCGGCGAGATCCGGCTGCTGCGCCAGGACGTCTGCGCGGAGCTGGGGCCGGGCCCCTACGATCCGGTGCTGAACCCCGCCAATTTCGTCGTCACGATCACCAATCCGTATGCACCGTTCAAGCCCGGCAAGTGGTGGGAGTATCGTAAGCAGACCGACGAGGGTATCGAGCGAGTGCGGGTCGAGGTTCTCGACCAGAGGCGCCAGATCCTCGGCATCCAGGCGACCGTGGTTCGCGACCGGGTGTGGCTCGACGGCGAACTGGTCGAGGACACGATCGACTGGCTGGCGCAGGACCGGCAGGGCAACGTCTGGTACCTTGGCGAACTGGCCAGGAACTACGAGGACGGCCGCCTGGAAAGCCTCGATGGCTCGTGGGAAGCCGGCAAGAATGGGGCGAAGCCGGGGTTGTGGATGACCGGTGCGCCGAAGGTCGAACTCTTCTACCGCCAGGAGTGGGATCCGGGCAGCGCGGAGGACGTCGTCGAAGTGGAGAGCGTGAATGCGCCGGACGATGTTCCGTTCCGCAACTCGAAACCGGTCCTCATGACCGAGGACTGGACGCCGCTGTCGCCGGATGGCCTGGAACTCAAGTTCTACGTGCCAGGCGTCGGCTTCGTCATGGAGGTCGAAGTCGCCAACGGCGAAACGCTCAGGCTCGTGGACTATTCGCGCTGATCATTGGCTCGCGGTGGACGACGGTGAGTCGTCCGCCGCGTCCGCCGCGTCCGCCGGGGGTGTACGTCATGTCCATCGATCGAAGCAAGCTGCTGTCCATCGCCGGCGCGGTGGCCGCGATCCTGGCCGGCGTCGGCGGACTCCTGGCTCTGGAGATCATCGAAGAGCCGCAGATGACGTGGCCGCAGCTGCTGATGGAGCTGGCCGAGCCACTGTTGATCGTGCTGGCAGTGGCGGGAGTCGTGCTGTTGTTCAACCGCATGCAGCGCCAGCATCGGGAGCAGCTCGCGCTGCTCAGAGATCTCGACGTGGCGCGCGCCGAAGGCGCGCACTGGCGCAACGACATGCGCGAGCTGCTCAAGGGCCTGAGCGCAGCGATCGACGCCCAGTTCGATCGCTGGCAACTCACCGCGGCGGAACGCGAAGTCGCACTTCTGATGCTGAAGGGCCTGAGCCACCGGGAGATCGCCATCGCGCGGGACACCAGCGAGCGCACCATCCGCCAGCAGGCACAGGCCATCTACGGCAAGGCGAGCCTCAGCGGCCGTGCGGCGCTGTCCGCATTCTTCCTCGAAGACCTGCTGCTGCCCCGCGAACCGAAGTAGCCGGCATCCGTGCGCCGGGCGTGCATCCAGGCGTCGTGCCTCGCCGGCGCTCGCCATGAGTCGCTGACGCGCCCGCCCCGCTTCTGATCAGGCGCCCGCTTCGTCTCGTTTTTCGCGGCCTGGCCCCGTCTCACATGACATAACGTGACGGGGGTCACGGTGACGCGCGGGCCGCCACACGAGAATGCGCCCACGGTCGGCGGCCGCGCGCAGGGGCGGGCGCGACGGCCGGCCATCCACGTGGTTCCGTTGCCAGGAAGACCAAGCCGTGCAAGTTGCCAACCGCAAGCCGCAGGCGCTCGTCGTCGAGGACAACGAGCACCTCGCCTTCCTGCTCGGCTACATGCTCGAGCGGGAAGGCTTCGACACCGTGACGCTTGGCGACGGGCGCCAGGCGGCACACCACATTGCGGCATCGAAGGCACCCGACCTCGTGCTCCTGGACCTGATGCTGCCTTACCTCGACGGCTTCGAGATTCTCGGGCTGCTGCGGGCGCACCCGCAGTGGAAATCGGTGCCGGTCATCGTGCTGTCCGCACGCACCGGAGAAGACGACGTGGTACGCGCCCTCGAGAGCGGCGCGAACGATTTCATGCGCAAACCCTACCGACCGCGGGAACTGCTCGCCCGCGTGAAGCGCCTGATCGCGGAGCGCGCCGATGCGGCCGCGTGACATCCCGGCGTTGCGGCGTCGCGGCGCGGCCGTGATGCTCTGCGCGACCCTGCTGGCGACGTCCATCACGGCGCGGGCCGAGCCGGACCTCGAGCGCATCCGCGCCGTGGCGCAGGCCGGCGACCACGCCGACGCGCTCGCGCAGCTCGACGCCCGGCTGGCGGAGCACCCCGACGACCGCGATACGCTCTTCCTGCGCGCGCAGGTGCTCGCCTGGTCCGGCGATTTCGCGGCGAGCCGCGCCGCATACGACGGGCTGCTCGCGGCGGCGCCGGGTAACGTGGACTACCTGTTCGGGCGTGCGCAGGTGTGGCTGTGGCTCGATGAGCCGGCGCGTGCGCTCGAGGACGTGCGTGCGGCCCGCGCACTCGCGCCCGAATACGCGGCACTCGCCGAGATCGAGCACCAGGCCGTCGCGGCGCTTGCCGCCCGCCAGCCCCCGGCTGCGCCAGCGCTGGGCCTGCTCGAGGTTCTCGCGCTGGCGAGCTGGCAGAACCTCGATCGCGGTTACGACGACTGGCTGAGCGGCATGGTCGCGGGTCGCGCCCGGGTGTCGACGAATACGGAACTGCGCGGCTCGGCCGCCTATCAGCGCCGCTACGGCAGCGACGATGTCGACGCGAGCGCCGGCGCGACGTGGTTTGGCGGCGGCAGGTTCGAGTTCGGCGCGGACCTCGGCGCCGCCGCGAACGCGGACTTCCTGCCAGAGTGGTCCGGCCAGGCGCACCTGCTCGCGCGAGTGGCGCCCGCCACCTCGCTGCTGCTCGCCTACCGGCACGCGCAGTACGCGGCCACGCACAACGACACGGTGTCGCTCACGGCCGAGCATTACCTGGATCGGTTCCGTCTCGCCTACACCCTGTATCGCGGCGACCCCGCCGACGCGCCATACGCGTACTCGCACGTGGCGCGCGTGGACTACTACTACTCGGAGCCGAACTGGGTGGGCGTGCAGTACGTCATCGGCGAGGAAGCGGAGAGCGACGGAGCGGGCGGGCTGCTGGTGTCCCGCGTCGAGGGTGCTGCGGTCCTCGGCCGGCACGCGCTCGCCTCCGATTGGTCGCTGGTCTGGGCGCTCACCTGGCATGAACAGGGAGAGCTGTACCAGCGGGCAGGGTTCGATGTCGGCCTCGCTCGCCGCTTCTGAAGCCGTACTGCGGGTGGCCTGGGTCACCGCTCAGGTGTCGCTGGCAGGCACGGCACTGCTATTGCTGTGCTTGTTCTGGATGCACACGCGACGGCGGACGCTCGAGCAGCGCGAACGCTCCTTCGTCGCACGCTGGCGACCGACGCTGGCGGCCATCGCCCTCGGCGGCACGACGCAGCCGGAACAGCTGCCGTCGCTTGCGCGGCGCGAGCACGAACTGTTCCTGCGCGAATGGATCGCCATGCACGAGGCGCTCGACCGGACCTCCTGCTGCGGCTTCGACGCGCTGAACCGCCAGTTGAAGGTAGGCGCGATCGCCACGCGCATGCTGCGCCAGCGACGCCTGCCGAGCCGCCTGCTGGGCACCGTCGCGCTCGGTCACGTCGGCGATGCAGCGGCGTGGGACGCACTGCTCGCGGAAACCGGATCGCACAATCTCGCGCTGTCGCTCGCGGCGGCGCGCGCCCTGGTGCGGCTGGATGCTGCCCGCGCCGTCGCCGCGTTGATGCCCCTCATCGAGCGCCGCGAGGACTGGCCGCACACGCGTATCTGGCCACTGCTGCAGGAAGCCGGCCCGGAAGCCGTCACCGGCACGCTGCTCGCCGCCATCGCCCGTTCCGCGTCGCGTGCGCAAGCCCGGCTGGTGCACCTGCTGCCGCTCGCCGACGAGACCGAGGCCGCAGCCTGCATCCGCCGGCTGCTGCAGACCACGGACAGCGATTGGGTCGTCGGCGCCTGCATGGGTGTCATCGAGAGCCCGGCGGAACTGCCGACGATCCGCCGCTTCGCCGCGCACCCGCGCTGGCACATCCGCATGCTCGCGGCCAAGGCGCTGGGACGGCTCGGCGACGCGCAGGACGAGGCCCGGCTGGTCGCCATGCTGGGCGACACCGAGTGGTGGGTCCGCTACCGCGCGGCGCAGGCGCTGGTCGCGCTGCCGTGGATGCCCAGGAAGCGGCTCGAGGCGGTCCGCGACGCCCAGGCCGACCGCTACGCGCGGGACGCGATGGACCACGCCATCGCCGAGCGGGCGTACCAATGAGCCTCGAGAGCTTCATCGTCGCCCTGCAGTGGCTGTTCCTCGGCCACTTCGTCGTGCTGAACGTCGTGTACCTGGCCCTGAACCTGATCGCGCTGTTCGAGCTGCGCCGCCACCTTGGAGCGCGCGTTGCCGAGTCGGGCAGCGCGCTGGCGGCGGAACTCGACCTGCCGATCAGCGTGGTCGTGCCGGCCTACAACGAGGCCATGACGATCGGCGAGTCGATACGCGCGCTGCTGCAGCTCGAGTACCCGCACTTCGAGATCGTGGTGGTCAACGACGGCTCGCGTGATGCGACGCTCGACACGCTGGTCAAGGAATTCTCGCTGCGCCCGTTCCCCGAGGCCTACCGCGTCCGCCTCGCGACACAACCCATCCGTGCCGTGTACCGCTCGGTGCTCTACCCGCAGCTGCGGGTGATCGACAAGGCCAACGGCGGCAAGGCCGACTCGGTCAACGTGGGTATCAATGCCGCGCGATACCCGATCTTCTGCGTGATCGACGCCGATTCCGTACTGCAGCGCGACAGCCTGCGGCGCGCCGTGCAGCCGTTCCTCGACGACTCCACCACGGTGGCAACCGGCGGCACGGTCCGTATCGCCAACGGTTGCCGGGTGAGTGGCGGCTTCCTCGAGGAGGTCGGCCTGCCGCGGCATCCGCTGGCGATGTTCCAGATCGTCGAGTACCTGCGTGCGTTCCTGTTCGGTCGCCTCGGCTGGTCGCCGTTGAACGCGCTGCTGATCGTCTCCGGCGCGTTCGGCCTGTTCCGCAAGGAGGCGGTCGTGGCGGCCGGCGGCTTCCGCGCCGACACGATCGGCGAGGACATGGAACTCGTGGTGCGCATGCACCGCGTGCTGCGCGCGCAGGGCCGGCCCTACCGGATCTGCTACGTGCCCGACCCGGTCTGCTGGACGGAGGCGCCGGAGGACCTCAGGACCCTGGCCCGGCAGCGGATCCGCTGGCAGCGCGGCCTGATCGAGAGCCTCAAGCTCAACGCATCGCTGTGCTTCAACCCGCGCGCCGGCAGCGTCGGCATGCTGGCGTTCCCGTTCTTCCTGCTGTTCGAATGCCTCGGGCCGCTGATCGAGGTCGTCGGCTTCCTGGCACTGGTCGCGGCGGCGATCGCCGGCCTGCTGTCGTTCGAAGCGTTTGCGGTCCTCACCGGGCTGTCGATCGTGCTCGGCATCCTGCTATCGACCAGCGCTTTCGTGTTCGAGCAGATGTCGTTCCACGTCTACCCGCGCACCGGCCAGACGCTGCGCCTGTTCGCGTTCGCCGTGCTGGAGAACTTCGGCTACCGCCAGTTGAACTCCGTGTGGCGCGTCATCGGCACGTTCCAGCACCTGCGCGGCAAGCCCGCCAAGTGGGGCGAGATGAAGCGGCTGGCCACCTGGCATCGTCCCGGCTGAGGCCTGGCCTGTCACTCGCCAGCACCAGCGCGGCAGCCTCGATTCCAGGAGGCGTTCTACGACGCGTTCAGTCAACCTGATGCGCTGTCAGGAACATGGACTTCTCCAGAGCAGTAAAGAAGTCCTGGTACGGCTTGGGATCCTCCACGGCCTTGTCCATGTACTGCGCGTTGGCGCGGACCAGCATCTGGTTGGTCCCGCGGGGTCGTGCAGTCACCGTCATCCGGAGCTGATAGCCCGACAGCTTGGTCGCGCTGACAGTCCCGAGATCGAGGTCCGCCTTGTCGACCACGAAGCCCAGATCCTGCAGCGTGGATATCACGGAGCGGAGCGTCTGTGTCTTGTCTGCGGTATCGAACGCGCGCTGCTGGTAGCTGCGCAATTGAACCGCGCTCTGCTCCGAGCCCATGATCACCTTGGTTGACGGCGCGCAGCCGGCGAGCAGTACGGCAGACAGGAGCGCTGCCACGATTCGATGGGTATGCATCAGATTGCCTGCAATTCGAGGAATATGCTCTTGGACAACCGGTCGAAGAACTCCTGGTAGACCGCCGGGTCCTCGATCGAATCGATACGCGACAACTGGTTGTCGACATTCCAGACGAGACGCTGGATCGTGATCCTCAGGACCTGGGCGTCGGCTCGGGGCGTACCGTCCGCCGCAAGAGCCGGGCGCGTGACGAGAGACACGCGGATCTTCTGTGTCTTGTCCACGGCGTAGTGAGCGCCAAAAAGCGCCAGCGCGACAGCAGCCGTGATCTGTCCCGCGTTCCACGCGGACCTGTCCTTGGACGCAACGATGACGCCGAGCCTGGTCTCGCTCTCATCGATATTGAACCCCAGATCCTGGAGCACGCCGGCCGATGCCGCCAGCAGACTGGTTTCGCTGATGCCGTCCAGCCGTCGCGACTGCAGCTGGCGGCGCTCGAGCGAATCGGGTGTTGGCGTGAGTGCGTCTTCGGGAATGGTCGCACACCCGGCAAGTACGGCAGCTGCCGATAAAGCAATCAGCAGCCCCCTGGTTCCAGGGCGCCCGCGGCTGGACGTGGTCATGTGCGGACTCAGAAGCTGGAAGTGTGGTACGCGAAGTCCCGGACCTTCTTGGCGTCATCAAACTTGATGATGACCGTGAGGGTCTTCTGGCTGGTGGACGACGCGCCTGCGTTGCGGCCGGCACTTCCTCCGACTCCACCACCCACGCCGGACCCGCCCCCGAGGATCAGGGCGCTCAAGCCGCCGCTGCTCGTCGAGTACGCAACGTCGGTGGAGATCTTGTCGTAGATCCAGACCTCCCGGCGTTCCTCGTCGGTGCTCACGATGTTCGGTGAGCCAAGCACCGTGGCAACCTCTGCGCCGGACATGCCGACGCGAATCTCCTTCTGTACTGTCCCGACGGTGACACGGTCATTGGTCGGATTGCTGACGTCAGCGCGGTGTGCTGAAGCCGACATGCAGGCCGGGAGAGCGACAACGGCGGCGGCCAGCAGCAGCAGGCGGGCGTTTCGCAAGCGCATGACGTCACCTCGGGTAAGTGCTTCGATCGATGTTGTCACTGCGGACGACAGCCAAGTTACCCCTCGCGTGCCTTTGCGTCCAGAAGGCAAGCAACGACCGAACCGTGCCTGACGAGAGCCCGCCCGGCGTCAAGGGTTTACCAGCGTCCGGCGTCCAACGTCGACCACGCGAGAATGAGACAAGCTCGCGACTCTCATCGAGATAGGTCTCCTGAACCCTGGTGAGTCTGCGACACCTGCTGGACGAATACGCTCGAAGTTCAATGCCTGTTCACATTGAAGACGTAGAACCCGCAGAGACCAGCGCAGTGGTCGCCTTCCCGAAACCGCCTTGGTGCACGGTGACTTGGTCACCGACATCGAGCCGGACTAGACGTATATACGCAACAGAGGCGGCCGAATCGCTCTTGCAGTGTCGTGGGATGCAGCCAGACGGTCGCCACTCGGCTTGCTGTTCGAGACGCAGTTCCCTGCACAGGCCGTTGTGTTGCACTACTGGATGCCTCCGCTGAGCGCATCCGTCGGGAGATACGGGTGAGTACAACATTGCATCATCGCGATTCCATCGGTGCAGTCCTGCTCGGACTTTCGCTCATGTTGACCGCGAACGCGGCCATCTCTGGCGAGGCGAGCCAGGTTGCCTCGATGTACGCCCTCGACTTCGTCGGCACCGCGGCGACCGGCTATGGTCTCAACGACGCGGGAGACGTGGTCGGCAAGTCCTATACCGATCCGGGTTGCGGCCCCTTCTGCCTGCCGCCGGAAGAAATCGTCGTGTGGCGGGGCGGAAACCGGATCGTACTGCCTCTCGTCCCGGGGTTTTCGAGCAGCTACCAGTACCCGTTCTACATCAACAACCAGGGCCTGATCGGCGGCGAGGTTGGAATAATCGGCAGCACCACGCACGCCGCAGTCTGGACTCCGAACGGCACCGGCTACACGGCCCAGGATCTGGGCGTCCTGCCTGGCATGTCGAGCGCCGACGTCGCTGGCATCGACGACGAGGGCCGCATGGTCGGGTGGACGACACTCGGCGGCGCGATTCCGTCGGCCGCGGCGCCTTTCATGTGGTCGCAATCGACCGGCATGGTGGACCTCAAGGCCTTTGGCTATCCGAACGAACGCCCCGCAGCGATCAGCCCCGGCGGCAAGGTCGTGACCTGGAACACCTGGTACCAGCTGGGTAATCCGTCCAGCGCAGTGCCGCTGCCGGCTCTGCCTCGGGGATTCGTCGGGGCGGGATCCAATGGCAGCGCCATCAACGATGCCGGGGACCAGGCCCACTTCCTCGTCTCCACCAGCACTCAGAACCTCGTGTACCCGTTCCGGCTGTCCAATGGCGGGGCCTGGCAGATGATTTCGAGCTTCGGCACCGGCCACTTGTCACGCTCGGGCATGGGTTCGATCAACGGCGCGCAGGATGTCACCTTTACCGCGGGCAGCACCGGGATGGTCGCCGCGGGTCCCGCGGGCGTGGGCCAGCCCCTCGCTGCACTCGTGTCGCCCGCGTACGCCGGATCAACGGTGGGTGTCGGCGGACCCATGAATGCCTCAGGCCAGATACTGGCCCAGGTCATGATCGGCCGCAGTCAACGGCTGATGAAGATGACGCCGGTCACCGCGTGCGCGGCAAACTGCCTCGTGTCGAGTTCGCTGGTGATGACCGGGCAGTTCGTGCAGGACCCGAAGGCTCCGGGAAGCTGCTACCAGGGCGGGACGATGTACAACCTCAGCTCGGCGAAGGTGACGGTCACCAGCGAGACGGGAGCCGCCCTTGGCAACGTGCAGGTCAGCGGCCGGTTCCTGGATGACTACTGGACCAACCACCCGGTCACTGGGACGACCAACGCTTCTGGCATCGTGAGCTGGACCTACAAGGGACCCTGCGGCGTGGGCGCAGTCGCGTTCCTCGTCGAGAACGCATCGCTCGGAACACGGAGCTTCGATCGGACGCGGGGAATCCTCGCCAGCTACGTGATTCCCGGCACGGCGCCCCCGTCCAATCAGGCGCCCGTTCCCGTTCCCGTCGTGACCTGCGTGGCCGGCCGGAGCTGCACTTTCGACGGCACCGGTTCGTTCGATCCAGACGGAACGATCGTGGCGTTCCGGTGGGCCGGTTCGAACGGCTCGACGCTCTCGACGCAAGCGGTCTTCACCAGGACGTACACGAAGGCAGGAAAATACGCAGCGATTCTCTATGTGACAGACAACGGCGGCCTGACCGCGTCCAAGTCGGTCAGGTTCACGGTCTTGCGCTGACCGTCGCTGCAGCCCCGCGGGAATCGGCGGGAAATTGACCGGCGTCCCGGCCCGGGATCCTTGTCAAACTTCAACGCCTGTTCACAGGCCTGCGCAGGAGACGACTTCGGCGTGCAAGCGGGCCGCCGCCGCCGGCTCGGTCGCTGCACGGCGGATGAGCGCCAGGGCGCCGGCCTGTTGCTCCCTGGTGGCTGACGCCTGACCGTGCACCGCGACCGCGTACTCGCTCAGGTCCTGCACGAACACGCCGAACATCCGGTCGACATGGTGTTCGTCGAGACCTGCGCAGGCGGCGGTGGTTCCGGTGCGTGTCCCGCCCGGCGCGCCGTCGATGGCGAGGGCGGCGGCTTCTGCGACCAGTTGCGCGTAGACGATCTGCGTGAAGATCTGCCCGATGTTGAGCAGGAAGTCGAGGTCCCTGGCCTGCTCCCCGCGAGGCGCAGCCATGGCCATCAGTTGTCCGAATGCCTGCACCTGGCTGATGAAGGTCGCAACGTTCGGCAGGTGCGAGAATCGCGCAAAGGCGCCGCGCCAGTCCGGGAAGCCGATGCGCGACAGGCCGCTCGCCGGTCCCTGTGCGAACAGGAAGGTGTCGTCGGCGGGATCGAGCCGCACCGGTACCGCTGCATGCCTGGCGCCCTGTCCGGCCCCTGCCGCGGCAAAGGCCGGCAGGAACTTGAGCACCAGCGCGAGATTGACGTGGACGGTCCCCTCCAGTTTCGGCAGCGTGCGGATGTGGCGTGTCGCCTGCTCGAAGTACGTGTGCTTCTCGAATCCTTTCGCCGCGATCACTTCCCACAGCAGGTCGACCACCCGCTCACCCTCGCTGGTGACCTTCATCTTGGCGATGGGGTTGTAGAGCAGGAAGCGGCGGTCCTCGGGTGAGGCGCTGCGCTCGTAATCCGAGCACCGCGCGCTGTAGAGCTTCATCGCGACCAGCCGCATGTAGGCGTCGGCGAGCAGTCGCCGCACGTGCGGAAAATCGGTGACGCGCGTGCCGTAGAGCACCCGGCGGTGGGCGTGCTGGATCGCCTCGACGAATGCGTGTTCGGCGATGCCGATGCTGGCCCAGGCGAGCTGCACCTTGCCGACATTCACGGTGGCGAGCGCCGCATCCCACGCGGCCTTGCCCGTGTGCAGCACGTCGGCTGGGCTCACGGGGTAATCCGTGAGCCGGAATTCCGACACATACATCTGGCCGTGCACGACGTTCTGCACGAGCGTGTATCCGGGGTGCTGCGGGTCGGCCAGGAAGAACAGGTAATCATCGGCGGGATCGTCCGACGGTCCCTCCGGTCGCTGCACGCGACCGAACACCGACACCCGGGCGGCGCAGTTCCCATTGCCGATGTAGTACTTCTCGCCGCTGGCGCGCCAGCCGGTGCCGTCCTGCGTCAGCACCATGTCGGTGGAGTAGATGTCGGCCCCGTGTTCGCGCTCCGACAGTCCGAAAGCGAACACTCCGCCCTGCGCGAGCAACCGGCCGACCAGGCGCCTGGCCTCCGCGTTCCCGCTCGTCCAGACCGGCCCCAGGCCCAGCACGGTGACCTGCCAGGCGTACCAGTGCTCGAGCGAATACCAGGCAAGCAGCTCGCTCAGGTCGTTGTTGCGTGCGGTGTCCCAGCGGGCAGTCGTCGCGTCGCTTCCGCCGATTGACGTTTCGACCGCGGCCGGCGTACCGAACAGGGCGAAGATGCCTTCACGGGCGATCATCTCCAGGAAATCGCCATACCAGGTCGCGTCGTGGCTTTCCGCCTTCAGGGCTGCGTGACCCTTGGCCTCGAAAAACCGGCGCACGGCCAGCAGTGCGCGGCGAGTCGGCTCGTCGTAATGAGCGGCGTCGTAGGCGGAGGGGTTGAAGAGCAGCATGATTCAGTGACTCCGGGCGACTGCGGGGGCGATTGCGCCTTGCTTGACTACGCCGATTCTACGCCGCCGATCGCATGCGCTCGGCACGGCGCCGGCCCCGGTGGCGGCCGCCGCGCCGCCGACGAGACGGTCTCCGGCTCACCCCCTCAATCGAACAACCGCAGGATGCTCTGGTACTTTTCGATGTACCAACGATTCTCATTGTTGTACCTGGGGATCGCCACGGGACGGACGCCAGTCGCTTCCTCCTTCCACAGACACGGGCAGTTCACCTGCAATCCCGGAGGCTGCTCTCCCGGCGGACGCAGGTCCTCGAGTTTCACCCCCATCCTTTTCATGACGCCGTAGAGCTTCGTGACATTCCTGGGCCCACCGTTGTAGGCGGCGACCGGGAAGATGCCAAGCACCTCCTTGTTGTCGCGATACGCCAGGCGGATATCAGCACGCATCTGGGACAGCTCGATGTCAAAGAGGCAGATCGCCGCCTTCATGGCGTTAAGAAGATCCGTCGCGCCGCGCTCGAAGTCCGGGTCAAGCCTTGCCCGGGGGCATCGCCTGACCACCATCGCATAGGTGCCATTGCCCCTCCTGTTCGTGAACTGCATGGGGCCAAGGGCCGATGCGCTCGAGACGCTGTACCGATACGCCTCCGCCCGTTTCATGCCGTAGTGACTCAGCACCTCATCGAACGCAGCCGCTTTCTTTTTCACGAAGTCGCCGTCATCTGTCTGTTCGATCACCGCCAGGGTCGTGATGACTTCAGCGGGCACGACATCTGCGAGCAGCGCTCCTGGAAATGCCACGGCAGGCGCCTTCGCCAGACGCAATTCCTCGATCGCCCTGCGCGCCGTGCCGAGAAGGAATTCCTTTCCGCCACTGACGAAGAGCGGATCGAGGGTGTCTTCGTTGGACGGGAGATAGACGATCGGCTTCGCGGTCGCGACGACGGCTCGCCATTTCTTCTTCGCGATCAGGGCACTGTCGAACACGGGGAATTTCCTGCCGTAGACCTTCAGTGGTTCGCCGCCCTTGGAGAAGGCGAACATCAGCCGTTCGGCACCCGTGCCCTTGACGTGCCGCGCGGAGACTCCTGGTGTACTCACAATGAAAGGAAAGGGCTTCCTTCCGGGCTTCCATCTGACCGGAGGGCGGGGGATCTCGATGTGCACGATCGACCATTCCTGCTTCGTCTCGCTCCACAGAGCAAAGGCGACAGGGCGTCCGCGAAGCACCTCTCTCCTGCCTTTCCCTGTGAAGACGTAATCGAGTTCGACATCACGAAGCATGGACTTCGCCGCGGACACGAGATCAAGGATCACCTCGTGACGCTCGCGGCGCCCTTCAACGACCACCTCCTCGAGCTCTTTGCCAGGCGCAAAATCTTCGGGATGCTCTGACTCGGCAACGATCAGCGGAACCTCCCCTTCCGCCCCATCTTTCGCCATCGGGGCCCCGGGCGCTTCCCTTGGAGTAGATTCTTCCTCGACGAAAACTGGCTCTCCTTCGTCGGAGACGCCTCCCGTCGTCTCACACGCTGCAGTGAAGATCAGGCAGGCAAGGATCAGGAGAGCCTGCACTGCCTTGCGCGTGGCGAGCGAATTCATTGGGCCTACTGTCAATGGGGCACGTGGGCTCGCGTCCTCGCCTTGACAGATTATGAGCGTCTGCAATTCCTATCCTTGAGCAATGGGTCTACCTTGAAGCGGTCGGAGTCGCATGAGGTCAATATGAAGGCATCCATGGTGCTGCGGCAACTCACGTGGCGGAAAGTGATCTCGGAGACGTTCTCCAGGGGCAGCCGCGCCGCCATGATGATCGCGTCGCCTGGCCATTCGCGACCGGTGCCGCTGCCGCGGTGACGGCATCCGGGTCAGGATCGACACCTCCACGTGAGGTACTCTGGGCAGTGCGCGCCATGGCGTCGTTGATCGTGATTGCGGGGCTCGCGTACCTCGGGTTGTGCGCCTGGGTGTACGCGACGCAGCGGGCGCAGATGTACTTTCCGACACCCGTGGTGGATCATCCCGGCGCCCAGGCGCTGTGGATCGAGAGCGCAGGCGAGCGCATCAAGGTCTGGGCAATCGAGCGGCCAGGGCCGGGTGCCCTCCTCTATTTCGGCGGCAATGCGGAGGACGTGGCGGGGAACCTCGATCTCTTCGCCGCGGCGTTGCCGGATCGTTCGCTCTATCTCGTCAACTATCGCGGCTATGGCGGCAGCAGCGGACAGCCTGCCGAGGCAGGCCTCGTGGCGGACGCACTCGCGGTCTTTGATCACGTGCGGCGCAAGCATGCGGAAACTGCGGCGATGGGACGCAGCCTGGGGAGCGGTATCGCGGTGCAGCTCGCTAGCGCGCGGCCCGTGGAGCGTCTCGTGCTGGTCACCGCATACGACAGCCTCGTCAACGTGGCACGCGACTACTTCCGCTGGCTGCCGGTCGGCGTGTTGTTGCGCGATCGGTACGACTCGGCGCAGCGCGCGCCGACGGTGACCGTACCCGTGCTGATCGTGATCGCCGCCGAGGACGAGATCATTCCGCGGGCTCGCTCGCAGGCGCTGGCGTCGGCATTCGCACCGGAACAGCTGCAGGTGGTGATCGTCCCGGGCGTGGGGCACAACACGCTGGACCTGTCGCCCGCGTATCTCGGGGCCGTACGGGGGTTCCTGGCGGCGACGCCTGCCCAGGGTACGGGATCATGAGCGGCGTCGAGGCACCTGCGATGTTCGCGCCGGGGCCTTGCGCAGTGGCAACCCGGCCTGGCCCAAGCCACCGGCCCCCGGGTTGTGAGGACGCGATGCTCGCCCGCCAGGTGGTGTCCTTGACGGCCAGCGCTGAAGCAAGTACTGTTTTACACAAAGGTACTGTTTTGGAAACCATGGCTGCAGAATCCAAGCTGGCTCCGATCCGCAAAGGACTCCTTGAATTCCTGGTGCTGAAGATCGTGGGTGCGAAGAGCGTCTACGTGCCGGACATCCTGCGCCAGCTCGCCGGCACGGAATTCAGCACGCAGGAGGGGACGCTCTACCCCCTGCTCAGCAAACTGCGG
>Ga0224500_10000996_pt1 | contig 17708 bp, 10 predicted proteins | sample SF_Oct11_sed_USG_FD_168126 | JGI IMG/M metagenome (GOLD analysis project Ga0224500, IMG submission 168126) | Sediment microbial communities from San Francisco Bay, California, United States - SF_Oct11_sed_USGS_4_1 | ecosystem: Environmental > Aquatic > Marine > Sediment | place: USA: California... | reverse complement strand
TCGCGACCCATCCCAGAATGGAGGTGGCGCAAGCCTTGCCTTCCTTCCCGGCTGCGGCGGCGTCAGTCGCCACATCGCCGTACTTCGTTTCGTTGTAGATGCCGCCCGCCAACGGGGAGGCAACGATCTGACAGCCTGCTGAGGTGAGTCCGATGAGCACTGCGAGAGAAAGCAGTAGAGACGTCCGTTTCATGAATCCTCATTGTGAATAAAATAAAGCGGCTACTGAGCCGGAATATAGGTTTATGACGAGGATCGGTCAAACCATTATTTGGCCCTAGATGAAGGTGGAGAAAGGCCTGGGTCATACGTAATCTTAATAGGTGGTCGTGACGGTTCCATTACCGACTCCAGAAGGATCGACATGCCACGTGACGATCGATCAACGTGTGTTCTGGCAATTAATCCAATCAATCAACAGGGCCAGATTCATACAACAATCGCAGGTCAATCACTGAGTCCTATCTTGGGTGACTGAATCTATTTCGATTCACCTCTAGTATCTAAGTAGATACAGCCTGCTATTTGTGGGCGAGATCCCACAAGGCTTGCTCTTTTGTTTTACTGCATTTAGAGGCATTTTCTTCCTCTCCCCATCCGTGGAACCTAGATCACTTAGCCTGGCATTGAGTTTGCTCCCTTGCTACGTATGTATCTACCGCAGTCGTTTTTATGGCTCCGTACAATTTTCTTGCGACAAGTTACAGAGAAGTATAAAAAGGCGGGCCGAGAAATCGTGGTCCTGAGAAACATCCAAATGTGCCTGAAGCTCGTAGCTATTCATAGCTCCTGCAGGCCTCAAATAAATGCACTAACCGGAAAGAACGTCCGGATGACGTTCAGCTATCATCTGATGCGAAGGGGGAACCCATGAATCGACAGCATATTTCTAAATGCGCCGTGGGAGTAGTCGCGTTTGGGCTTGTTGGGATGACGGCGCAAGTTTACGCGCAAAACGTCACTCCGTTTCAATTAGTAGGCCACGTTCAATCATTCACGCTCGATGATCCGATAGATCCTTTTTCTTCCGCGAAGCTGATGGTGAATGGAATCCAGGTCACGATACCCAAGAACTTGGTGATCCAGTTTCCGGCAGCCTATTTCACAGCCCAACAGGTGTTTGAGAATGCGCAAGGCGTGTCGAAGAAATATGGCGAATCGGGTCTGGCACTCAACGACAAGTTTCCCCCCTTGGCTGCTTTCGAAGTGACGATAGATGGGAATGCGATAGAGGGTGAGTATCGCGCGGGGCTGGTCAGTATTTCACAGCAGTCGCTTAACACGAGTACTGGATATATCCATCAGATCGACGTCACTACAGGAATGATGTGTGTGGGAGGAAGTCCAACAGCCACGGCTTGCGGAACAGGGGATACCCGTATCCGTCTTAACGACCCAGCACTGGACGCGTCGGATTCGTTTGCAGGTGATGGTCGCTATGGAAAGCCGAATCCGTTGCCTCCCGCAGTGGGACCCACAGACAATCCAGATTCGCGCTATCCAGACCCACGTTTCACAGTGGATCAAGGGAACCCGACCGTTCACGCCCTCACCGGGTATCCGATGTGTGTTCCACGGGCCGCGGTAGATTCCGAATGCCCTGCCTCCAATCGACCGCCAGAAAATACGTTTGTTATGGGGACCGATCCACTCATACCGCCGGTCAGGTTTGGCAACGATACGATCCCTTCTTGTCCAATCTGTGATCCCACAAAACAGGCGCCGGTAAGAGTGGGCGATCACATCACATTTGCAGGGACGCTTGCGCGAGACAGCGATGGAACCTATGTATCGGTCCATACGTTAGTGGTCGACATCGGGATCTATACACAACCGGGTACCAAACCCGCGTATGTCACGCTGGAGGAGTCCTTGCTGGGTACGAGAGGTCCAACCGCGACCTGTGCTGCCGCAGCTGAGTGCCAGGATCGACTCAAGGTTGAGGGGTTTACGACAGATCCTAGTCGGCGAGTCAGTGTGTATGCCGTTGATGTGGTGCGCAATGGGACGCCTAAGGTCCGCCTGTTGCACAGCACGGAAAAAGTGCAAGCCGTATTCGGGAGATTCCGCTATGTCCCACCACTCACGGCCGCGGCTCTGTTTGACATCAACGGAAATCTCAAAGGTGCAACACGAGAACTGATGGTGCGCATTGACGATCCAAATCCGTTAGCAGATGGGACCGAGGTTCCCGATGTACCCAAGGCCGCCCATGGGTTGGTGCCAGGTATCTATGTGGCGCCTGTTGGAGAGTATATCTTTCCTGAACCGACTGGCGTCCAAGGAGGACAGCAGCCGGCCTTGAATTTCCAATGCCTGGCTTTCTTGATCAATGGGTGGGCTCTTCCTCCTGGCCTGACCGATATTAGGCAGCTTGATCCCTGGCCAGGGGTGGCGTCGCCGACATTTTCATGTACGAACTAGTGGTCAACTATGCGAGGAGATTTTTGGGAGACCAAGACCATGCAAGTACGATACACAACTACTAACTTTAATCCGTTCCCTCTCAGGTTGGCCGTATTGCGTTGGATTACCGCTGGAGGATACGAACTGCAACGGGTATGGTCATCGGTCAAGCTGACCGCAGTCTTCCTTCTCGCCATTGTCGGGGTTGGTTGCGCCGGGCACAAAGCCCCTCTCTCTCAGGTGATCATCAAGCCGACATGCGATCGGCTTATCACCGCCAACGTTGTAGCGCTGGACCAGGTGTACTACTACAACCGCTTTGGGGCATTTAATCCAGCCGGGATCATGTATGCGCTCCGGCGCGACGTCGTGAAGACCGGTGACGGCAAAGACGAGGGACCGGAAATTCTCAATGAGGATTTGGATGGCGACTCAGATGAAGTGGGAGAGCCGATTCCTCTGGAACCGAGCTCTGGGGATGTTTTGCTCGCCGGCCACGTCAAGCTTCGGTCCGATAAGCGACCGCGACCCCTGGTGTTGCGGGCGAATGAGGGCGATTGCCTCCAAGTGACACTTACGAATCTCTTGAGCCCGACGGTAGACGAGCATGAATTCATGCGTGATCCAGAACGGCGGCTCACGCATCCAGAAAATTCGGTGGTGGCCGTTGCTGATAGCGATGAGCCGGCGACTCGGCATGCCTCCATGCATGTGAACGGTTTGAGTCTGGTTGACACGATTGACTCTCAAGGCGCGAACGTTGGGAAGAACGGTTGGTATAAGACAGACAAAGACGGACGGTATGTGACGGATAATGCCGGAAAGCGGATTAAGACTGATGGAAAGTGTTCCGATGACTCCACAGATTTCGGAAAGAACCTGTGTGCGCTCGCTGCGCCAGGCGAGACGAGAACGTATACCTGGTATGCAAAGAAAGAAGGCACATTTTTCCTGTATTCGATGGGGGCGCCTGCGGGGGGAGAAGGGGATGGAGGACAGTTGGGGTTAGGATTATTTGGAGCGATTAATGTGCAGCCCAAAGGCGCGAATTGGTACCGCTCTCAGGTAACTGAGCAAGAACTCAAGTATTCGACGAAGGGGAAAACGAAGTACAACCAGCCGATCATCGACTACGAAGCAACGATCAAGGCTGGTCCGTGGGCAGGCGAGCCAATTCTCAATATGCTCAAGTGTCGAGATCAGAATTCCGCTCGCGGCCAGGGTAACCGGGAAACCTGTGAAACAGGTGGTGAACTTGTGCACAGCGATCTGAATGCGGTGATCGACATCGATCGAGAGGATGGCTGTGAACAGATGGGGGAAGGGAATGCATGTGGCAGGCCTTATCGAGAATTTACCGTCATTTTCCATGATGAAATCACCGCTGTGCAGGCGTTCGACGATATCCGGGATGAGAATTCTCCACTCAGCTCACTACGTGATGGTATGGGCATCAATTATGGTTCTTCTGGCCTTGGGGCGATGGTAGTGGCCAACCGAAAGAATATCGGCCCAGCGCGAGATTGCACCGAGTGCAAGCTCGAAGAATTCTTCCTGACCTCCTGGGTCAATGGTGACCCAGCCATGGTCGTTGGGTATAAGCAGGATGGATCCGGGAAGGAAGCCAAATATCCCGATGACCCGTCGAATGTGCACCATTCTTACCTTGGAGACCCGATCCGCTTCCGGAACATGCATGCAGGTCCGAAGGAGACCCATGTCTTCCACCTGCATGCTCATCAATGGGTAGAAGATAAACACGACTCGACATCCCACTACCTCGACTCACAAACCATCTCTCCGGGAACAGCCTTTTCCTATGAAGTGCATTATGGTGGATCGGGCAACCGTAATCTCGGACCAGGCGATTCCATATTCCACTGCCACCTCTATCCCCATTTCGCACAGGGGATGTGGGAATTGTGGCGCAGTCATGATGTGTTTGAAGATGGTGGGAAAGATCGCAGATTGCCTGACTACGAGATAGCAGAGGGAACACCAAATCCAGCCATTGTCCCTCTTCCTCGGACTGCGTTACCTCCAATGCCGGCCAAAAAAGATGGCGATGGTTTTCGAGGCTACCCATTCTATATCGCAGGTCAGAAGGGACATCGGCCTCCGCAGCCTCCGCTCGATTTGGATGTGAAGGGGGAAGACAAACAGACGTTGCAGCGCCATATTGTCCGTGATGGGACGGTGCGGGACAGGGAAAATGCCCACGGACCTGAAGAGATGAGAACGACACCTCCCTTACCGAACGAGGACCTGTTCAATCGTGGCCGAACCAATTCGGCGAAGATCGCCAAGCGGGTATGGTCACAAAACAGCGATCTAGACTTGGTCAGTTTGGCTCGAGAGCTCGATACGGTGACTGTTGTCCCACTGCCACAGACTGGGACGAAGGCTGAGCAGGAAGCCATGAGGTTCCATGCCGGAAAGGCTTCCGTTCATGCTAAGTCGGCCGTAGGCCCAGGCGAGCCGGGTTGGAAGCATAACTCGTACAATTGGGAGGCACCTGGATATGTAAGTTGTCACCCGGACGGCACTTGTGACGATGAAAATGGGACCCGCGTCTTGTTCAGTGTCAACGGAGGCGGAAACATTTCTGAAGACAAACGTGGAGAGGGGAAACCCGGTGCGCCCTTTTCTAACCCTTGCCCGAAACAATGGGTGGATGAGCGTGGAATCGTGAGGGACGTTAAGGTTCGTGAGTACCGAGCGGTTTATGTCCAACTGGACATGACTGTAAATAAATCGGGGTGGCACGACCCTCAGGGACGATTTCCAGTGTTGGAGGAGGACCTGAAAGAGACGCTCAATGGATCTCGCCCAACAGAACCCCTCTTTTTCCGGGCCCAATCCGGAGAATGCGTGGAGTTCTACGCCACAAATTTGATCCCCAGCAACCTCAATCTGGATGATTTTCAAGTCTACACGCCGACCGATACGATCGGTCAACATATTCATCTCGTGAAGTTTGATGTCACGTCGTCGGACGGGTCTGGGAATGGATGGAACTACGAAGACGGGACATTGGCTGCGGATGAAGTACGCGAGCGGATCATTGCCCACAATAAGGCGTACCCAACCAAAAAGCTCATGCCTCGGACCCATCCGATCTTTCTGCGGAAGGGAGAACTGGGTGCGAAGAAGAATGGTGCACTTGCAGGTGATTCACGGGGCTACTGTGCGGACATGCAAGTGCTGACCAAGAAAGGTCATGATAACGATCCTGTGCATCATCCTTGGTGTGGGGCACAGACAACCATTCAGCGTTGGTGGGCGGATCCGATATTGAATGGGAAACCGGGTGAGAAGAATACCAAAGATCGTACGATGCGCACCGTTTTTACACACGACCATTTTGGTCCAAGTTCACATCAACAACACGGCTTTTATGCTGCCTTGGTCGTCGAGCCGCGAAACTCCAAGTGGTATTTCCCAGATGGGCGCCGCATGGGTGGGACTGATGCACAAGGAGAGCCCGAACTTCTTCGAAGCGATGGTGGCCCGACCTCCTATGCGGCCAACATCATCGTTCGTGAGCACGGCAAGGCCTGCATTACACCTCACAAAGATGGCATCGTGTGCAGCGACTCGCTTGATTCCAATGGCACGATTGATAAAGGGCGAACCGGTCGGGAATTTAATCTCGCCTTCGCGGACTTTGCCATTGTTTATGACAAGGAGAATCAACCCATCAATCCTCCGAGTCAAATCGAGGGAGGCCTTGCTAACCCCGTCCTTCCAGGTCGGATTCCGATGCCAGAGGGAATTTCCACCAAAGACCCGGGAACGCAGCTTATTAATTATCGGAATGAACCTATTCCACTTCGTATTGGAACTCGAGACAAGGAAAATAATCAGTATGTTCAGCTGCCAGAAAGTGATCGGAGAAGTGACCTGGCAAATGTGTTTAGCTCGAGTGTTCACAAAGACCAGAAGTCACTGAATGAAAGAATATTTACTGAGAAAGAGGATATAGCAGGCAAAGGCCGTCAGCCCGGAGATCCTGCTACGCCGTTGCTTCGCACGTATGAGGGAGACCATGTACAGATTCGATTGATTCAGGGTGCCCAAGAGGAGCAGCACATTTTTACATTGCACGGGGCCAAATGGCTGGCACAGCCCGATTCGCGGAATACCGGGTATGTCGGTGCGCAGCACCTCGGCATCTCTGAACATTTTGAGTTTAACGATCGTGTGGTGGAGTTCATGCCGTTCACCGACTCAGGGACTGAACGCAAGCGAGTTGACCATCTCTACACCTCGAATGCTGCGGACAATCTCTGGGATGGGCAGTGGGGTTTGATGCGGGTGTATCCTCGTACAGAAGATGTTACTGATTTGGCGCGTCTCCCCGGCAACACGGAAAAGACTCATGATGTGCTGGGTTCGGCATTTCTTAAGGAAGAACTCGACGAGGCGCTGGATAGCGAGCTCCTTAAAGTCATCGACGGCGATAAGGTGGGTAATCAGCAGTATGGAGAACTGGATGAGAACAAGCCCCAGGATACTCTGGAAGCTTTCTGCCGAAGCACCGAACAACAATCGTATGTGCGGAGCTTTGATGTTGAGGCCTGGTTGGCCAAAGATCTGCTGCCTGAAGGGAAGCTCGTCTATAGCCGCCAATTTGGCATTGCTGATCCGAACGCCATCTTGTTTGTCGAGTCTAGTGATGTTCCACGGTTGAAGTCTGGGGAAAAGCGGCCGGAACCCTTAATGCTCCGTGCACGAGCGGGAGATTGCATTCGTGTCACGCTGACGAACAATATCAACCCAGAGCATCATCTCGATGGCCTCGACTATCCTGAGACCTGGAGTTTCAATATGGTGCCACCCATCACCCCAGGGCTGTATTTTAATCAGGTGCGGTCCTCGCACCGCGTAGGGCTCCACCCCCAGCTGGTCGACTACAACTTACAAACCAGCGACGGGGCATATGTTGGGCTGAACGAGGATTCGACCGTTGGGCCTGACGAGCACAAAACCTATTTCTGGTATGCGGGAGAGATTGTTCCGAACAAGAAGGGTGACAGAATCGTCGGTATTCCACATGAATTTGGGGCGATCCCATTGCAGGATATGGGGGATGTCATCAAGCATGCCTCGCATGGGGCGATCGGTGCCCTGATTATTGAACCGCAGTGCTCCGTATGGAAGGAAACAACCTCTCGAAGCAAAGCTGAGGTGGATGTTTCTTACTGGAAGCCAGAGCCGGTGATCGGTCGCCATGGAAAACATCTGAAGCGGCATGTTTGTCCAGAAACAGAACCAGCGCCGGAATCTGGATTGCTCTATCGTTTCAAAGAACTGGTCTTGCTCTACCAGGACAATCTCAGCGTCCAGCAGCATGGCCAGCCGATGCCTAACCTTCGGAATGGGGATGATGCCGAGGATTCCGGACAAAAGGCCTTCAACTATCGAACAGAACCTCTCTGGGCCAGGCTGGGGGCCAGTGCAGCTGATGAACCAGAGACGATGAATCACTTCGATTGGTCTAACGTGCTGAGTTCAACGGTCTCGCATTTCCGATGCAACGCCGATATGGCCAATGGGAAGTATTGCGATCCTGAAACTCCCATCTTCAGCGCAAAGGCCGGTGACCAGCTCCGATTGCGGGTCGTGCATCCAGGGGGACATCCGCGTCAACATGGCTTTACGCTGTTCGGTCACGATTGGAGCCTCAGTCCATGGATCGACAACTCGAGGACGATGGGTTGGAATCAGTATAGCCCGACGCGCGTGGGGTCCACTGGTGGAATTGGTCCTGGCCGAGCGATCAATATTCTGACCAGTGCCGGTGGGGATTGTGCTGTGCCCGGTGATTATCTCTACCGTACGCAGGAAGGGTTCATGTTCGGAGGTGGTCTGTGGGGAATTCTGCGCGTGGAGGAAAATACCTCCCCCTGGTATCACCGTTTTGATTGGCAGAAAGAACTGTGGGGTGATCACAAGGTGCAGAGTGACTCAAGAAACACCTGTCTTTTGAGTAAGGACAAGGAATAGTCGAGATGAAAGTTCCTCAGATTTGGAGTGCCTCGCAATCTGTAGGTAGTTGGGTGACTGCCGTGGCGATGGCTGTGCTGGGAGCGTCGCCGGGAGATGCTGTGTCGCGTGCGATGTCGGACCTCTCCCAGTCCAACTCAGAGTCGAAATCCTCATCGATGCAGCATATTGAGCACAATGGTCTGGCCGTGGATGTCTCAATCAGTCAGCTGGATACCAACGGGGGCCGATTGGGTCCATTAGTCGGGCAACCGGCAATGGTGCAGGTGACCTTGACCGATGCGAGGACTGGCGCGCCGGTCGTCGGGATCCGACCGCGCGCGTGGATGAATAGTCGTCCCTCGGACATGGTCGCCGATGAAGTGGCATGTACTGATAAGATTCGCCGATTGATGAGCGGGCGTCTAGGAAGTCGGGCGGATATCGACCTCAATCGGTATGTGATCTTGGCGATGAATCACGATCGCACGATTTCAATAATCGACCCTTTTCTCAACTTTAGCCCTACCAAGCTCGAAAGTCTTGTAACGCTGCCAAGCGTTGGACTCGATTGGGTTTTGACACAGGATCAGAACACTCTATACGTCTCCATGCCGGATGTAGATGAAGTTGCGGTGATCGATACACGCACCAGGAAGTTATTGCGAACCCTAGAAACAGGCCCCGGTTCACGTCCAGGGCGAATTTTACTTCAGCCCGACGGTCGCCATATTTGGGTGGGATTGGATGGGTCCGATCAGCTCGCTGTATTTGATGCTTCGACGCACAATCTGATCGAGACGGTGACGGTCGAGGCAGGTCTACACACTCTGGCCTCGACACCAGATAGTCGCTTTGTTTATGTGACGAACGGGACTGCGGATACCGTTTCTGCCGTCGATGCGCAGACGTTTACTGTTCTTGCGTCCATGCGGGTAGGGAAAACACCTGTTGCTCTGACATACAGCCCTGCTGCTCGCCGATTTTACGTGGGGTCCCTCAATGGGAACGAGATTGCCATTATTGATCCACAGGACCATCGGATCTCAGGCCATATTCCCACGGTGCCCGGAGTGGTGATGCTTGCAGTGGAGCCGGAAGGTCGGTTCGTTTTTGCCGCTAATCAAATTGAAAGCCGACTTTCTGTGGTTGATACCGCTATTAATCGTGTGATTGCATCTGCTGCGGTGGTCAAGGGTCCGGATCAGATCCGGTTTACCGAACGCTATGCGTATGTGCGTGGAATTGAATCTGAAAAATTTACTCTTCTCGACCTACGTGAGGCTCGCAAAGGGAATGTAATGCCTCTCGACCTACAGGCTGGGCTGCATGCCCCTAGCGGTGCCCCGGAACAGCTGGGAATCGCCCCGATGATTGTGCCGACTCCGGAAGGAAATGGAGCTATCATCGCGAATGCGCCCGACGCTACGCTTCATTTATATCAAGAAGGCATGATGGCGCCGATGGGCACATTCTCCAACTACAAGCGGATGCCGCGGGGCATTCTGGTCCTCGATCGAAGTTTGAAGGAAGTGGCTCCAGGTGTGTATCGAGCTCCGGTAACTTTTACAAAAGCTGGACGGTATGACGTGCCATTGCTTATCGATCGTCCGCGAACCATGCACTGTTTTCAGGTGACGGTAAAGGATTCGGAAATCGGAGTCTCCACCGCTGCTGTCCCCAAGCCGCCAATCGTACGCACGCACTTCGGAACTGAACCAGTACAGGCTCGCGTCCCCACCGCCCTCGCCTTCACCCTCACCGATCCGGCGACACAGCAACCGATTATGGGCATCCGTGATGTGCAGGTGTTGCTCTTTGAACCACCAGGAACTTGGCAACATCGTCAGCATGCCCGTGAGGTGGAACCTGGGCGCTATGCGATTACGCAGTCTTTTCCGCATGCTGGGGAGTACCGTGTGATGGTGCAAACACTGTCGCAACGTTTACGTTATGCCGATGGTGTCCCTGCGGTGCTACAGGTTGTTTCATCTACTGTTCAGTCTACAAAACAGATGCAACGGGCTGCGGGACGACGGCCTTAAACTTCACATGATCAGCAGCCTATTCAGACTGGGTTTCGCCTTCTTAATTATGAGTGGAGGACTGTCTGCCGTTGCTGAAGCCGCAACGCCGGTGATTCCTGACGTACAGGTGATCGATCAGGACGGTGTGTCCTATCGTCTGTATTCCGATCTGATCAAGGGGAAAACCGTCGCGATCACGTTTCTCTACACTTCCTGTAAGACCAGTTGCCCTGCGATGACGGGTCTGTTCGGCGCGGTGCAGCACAAGCTTCAAGGAGACGCACATCTCCCGGTCACCCTCCTTTCGATCAGCGTTGATCCAGTCACCGATCGGCCGGCGCAGCTTAAAGCGGTCGCCAATAAATTTGGTGCAAAGCCTGGTTGGTATTTTGTGACGGGCTCTTCTCCAGATGTGACCAGGGTGTTAGCTGCATTTGATGCCAAGTCCCCACAACGATCAGATCATCCTTCTGTCATTCTTGTCGGAAATGATGCCACAGGGCAGTGGGCTCGTTATTTTGGCCTTGCCTCTGTGCTGACGGTCATGGAGCTCATTGACTCTGTAAATGGCTCTTCTAGTTTACGAGTTCCGTCTACTCCAGACTAACCATTTGAATAGGCCTACCAGAGAGTTCCCATGGCGAGTCGGCTGCGCGATCGTTGTATGGGCACTCGTGGATGTGATGGTCACGCTACCAGTAAGCAGGGCCTGGAACGATCCGCTCACGGCAAGTGAGCGGATGGGACGAACCATCTACCACCAAGGGCGAACGGATACGGGTGATGAGGTGCGCGTCAGTCTTGCCGGGTCGGAAGGCAGTCTTTCCGCGACACTCTTTCGCTGTGTGCAGTGCCATGGCGTGTGGGGCCAAGGTACAGAAGAGGGAGGTCTCCGGGTACCTCCGCTGGTCCCATCATTTTTGATGAACCAGCACGCATCGCTCCAAACCGGCCATTCTCGAGAGGCGTATACGGACCAGACGCTCATTCGTGCCATCACCCAAGGTATAGATGCATCTGGGGTGCCGCTCCATTCCGGCATGCCTCGATATCGTTTCACCGAGCAGCAAGCCAAGGCCGTCGTGGCCTATTTGAAGAAGATCGGGACTGAGGAAGATAGTGATCCCGGAGTATCGGCACAGTCGATCACCGTCGGAGCAGCGCTTCCGATGTCGGGTCCTCTGGCTGGGATTGGACAGGATGCTCAAGCCGTCATGGAAGGATATTTTCGCGAGCTCAACGAACGTGGTGGAGTGTATGGGCGGCAGATTCGTTTAGTCGTCGAGGATACGAGGAGCAATCCGTCAGAGTTGGAGGCAGCGACTGCACGACTTATTGGGACGGAACAGGTCTTTGCTCTGGTCGGGAGTTTCGAATTCGGGAAAGTCGCCGAGACGCTCAGTCTCATCGAGCGTACACAGGTTCCGTTAATCGGTCCATTAGCATTGTCGCCTCAGTTGTCTGATCTGCCCAATCTGTACATCTTCTATACCCTGCCAGGGTTTGATGTTCAATATAAGGTTCTGTTCGACGTTCTCGTGTCCCACATTCGTCCAGCGGGGGGTGTGGCTCGCCCTCGCGTCGCCATCATCCAACCGAAGCGTACGGCTATCTTACTGACGGTGCTGACGTCGTCGCGACGCAGGACAGTGGATATTGTAGTGGAGTATGAGTATGTGCGGGGATCGTTCGATCGAGTCGCAGTGGGCGAGCAGCTGCATCAACAGTCGATCGATGCAGTAGTGTTTATCGGTGATGGAGAAGACTTTGTGGCTCTCGGCCAGGAGTTGGATCACCGACATCTTTCACCCATGGTGCTGGCGTCAGCCGGTATGGTTGGCCATCGGGCTTTGGATGTTCCTCCGAGCGTACGCACCAAGGTGCGGCTTGCTGTCACGCTTCAGCCGCCAACTGAGCAGGATCGCGATCAACTTGAGGCGCTCGCTGGGCGAGATGAATTATATAACCTGGGATTTGCCAGGATGGCCAGGGGCGCAGCCTCCATGCTGAGCGACGCGCTGATGAAGATCGGGCGGCGCGTGAACCGAAGCCTGCTCCTCGAGGAATTTGAACGATACCGTAACGTGGATATTGGAGAAGATTTTCAGTTGACGTATGGACCGCACAGACGAATCGGGAGTTCCCGGGTCCGCATTTTTCGCATCACACCGGAGGCGCCTCATTTTATTCCAGTGACTGACTGGGTTGTCCCGCAGGACTTTCAATAGTTCGTCCTTATTTTTCTTAGGCGTATCATTTCAGATCCACCTTGTATCCAATTCGATACCACATTTTTGAAATACAGCGATCAGCTTACGCCTTCTCTGTTCAACGAATTGCGTAACGCATCACTCCTATGGCGGTGTTTTGGCATTCTGAAATCATTGGTAGTGTGTGGCACTAAGTTTGCTTCGTCTTAGCTCATGGTATTGCTTCGGCCGAGATTGAGTACAGACTTTGAAAAATGTTCATGAAATATAAGAGCAGGGAAGAGATCATCTTAATTTACTGCTGTGAGGAGGTTTGTTATGCGCCAGTCAACATCTACCAGAAGCCAAATCGGGCGAGTGTCTCATGCGAAGCGGCTCAGAGAGTTGGAACAGGAAAATGATCTGCTCAAGCTTCTGTATTCTGATCTCCTGCAAAAATTCTCAGCGATGAAGGATGGCCTTACGAGACGCGCAGGCGTCTGTTAGGCAGAGAGAAGAAGAGTAGATGGACACACAGTGTTATTGAATGTGATATTTTGCCATGCGGTATCGCAACGTGTTGCGGGTCATTTTGAGGAGGCGGCTGGCTTCTGAGACGTTGCCGGAGGTTTTTTCTAGCGCTTCTTCGAGCATCTTTTTTTCCATTTCCTGAAACGAGAGCCCAAAGGTTAGCAGGGATGGATTGGGTGCATGATTTTGGTGATTGGCTGTAGGAGAAGTTGTCACGGATGTCGGTAAGTGTTGTGGTTGGATTACGTCTTCTTTACAGGTAATGGTGAGCCACTCCACGACATTGTGCAGTTCCCGGACATTGCCAGGCCAAGTATGTCTGTGAAGAACGGAGAGAGCTGCTGGCGAGATGGTCTTGATGCGACATCCTCGTTCCTTTCGCAGGCGCTCCAGAAAGATCAACAGAATCGGTTCAATGTCATCGAGCCGTTCACGCAAGGGCGGAATGCGCAGTTGATAGACGTTCAGCCGATAGTAGAGATCAAGCCGAAACCGGCCGGCTTTGATTTGTGCCAGAAGATCCTCGTTTGTCGCAGCGATGATACGGATATTGACTTTGTGGCTGCGAGTGTCGCCCAGCGGATCGATCGTGTGATTTTCGAGTACACGCAAAAGTTTGGCTTGAGCCACCGAGCTCATTTCACCGATTTCGTCGAGAAACAGCGTCCCTCCCTCCGCCAGCTGGAACCGTCCTGGTTTGGCCCGTTTCGCGTCGGTAAAGGCTCCTGGCTCATAACCGAATAACTCCGATTCCAAGAGATTCTCGGGGATACCGGCGCAATTGAGTGCGACCAAGGGACCGGCGGTTCGTGGGCTGGAACGGTGAATGGCCTCAGCAAACAGCTCCTTGCCGGTGCCGCTTTCCCCTGTAATGAGGACGGTGGCATCGGTCGATGCCACCTCTCGGGCCAGTTGTTTCATCAAGTTCATCTGTGGCGAGACGCTGATGATGGAGGCAAACGGATCGTGCGAGACGGGCGAGAGTGGAGGTGGAGAGGGATGGAGCACCCGGACAATCGCGGCCTGCAGCTCATTCGAACGAACAGGCGTTGTCAGATAATCGGCTGCGCCGGCACGCATGATTTCTACTGCCTCCGTGACCGAGTGCTTATTACCGATCACGAGTACTGGTGTGGGCGGTGTCGCCTGACGCGCGTATTCGAGCAAAGGGGCTATGGTATGGCGGTTGCTCTCGACGATCACCAGAGTAGGGGAAGCTTCTGCCCAGAGGCTCAGTCCTTCCGATACGGTGGCAGCCTCAACAATATCGTGATGAGGAAAGACCGCACGGAGGAGTTGCTGCAGCTCCGATTCTAAAGAAACCAGGAGGAATCTATGAGGGTTCATCGGAGTGCTCCCTGAACTAGCCTCCTACAAACCGTGAAACTGTTTCTAGCCTACACCTCTTTCCGTGAATAAAGAAAGTGGCGGCAATAGCAATTGGCTAACGAAGTGGGGTGGGCTGATAGTGGAATTGAACCGACTGCTGACGTGGGTGGCGAGTTGTCCGTTGAAAACTCAATGAACAACCCGCCGCCAACACAGCTCAGGTGCTATTCGCTGGTATCCTTACAGAACGACCGCTCGTACGCAATAATCGTCCAAGCTTCTTCTTCAGTGAGGATGCCTCCTTTTACAAGGCCCGGCATACCGGTCCCCGGGCTTCCGTTCTTGACGACCCAGAATAGTTCCCCGTCCTTCCGCTTCTTGTGGAACTTGCAGTTCGTGAAGTTTCGTGGTCCCGGCGCCAGCAGCATGCCACCCGGACCCGTGCCATCTCCGTTCACGCCATGGCAGTTCGCGCAGGTACCCTTGCCTTCGTAAAGCTCCTTGCCTTTGGCGAGCACCTCAGGGGTAGCCTTGACCGTACTTTCCATTTTTCGTGCTTCACCACGCTCGGCATCGGGGACCCGTGGTTTCAATGGATCGGCTTCAGGCGCGGTCCATCCTACGGTGCTCCACGAGGCAACGGCCACGAGGCTACAGACTATCATCAACAAACGCGTCCCTCTCATGATTCCTCCTTGGTGATTACCTCTGATATCGCGGCTGGATGGCTTCCTGAGCCGCGTGGCCAGAGGCCTAAATTCCGCACACATAATACCATGAGTTTGTCCTAAGTGGCAGTGCCCATGTCCCGTTGAAAATGATCAGATCGAAGTAGAGTCGGAGGCTGGTCTATCGCATCAAATTGAAGATGTTGCGAGCCAGAGATTTAGCAACCCCTGGCCCGCAGAACGGACTCGGGGACCCGCAACGAAGCGTTGCGGGTCCCCATCGAATCCTTACTTAGCTTCGACGATGTCACTCTTCATCGGGCCCAGGATGGCCAGGAGATCATCCTTTTCCTTCTTCCCGACGTTGAAGGTATCCAGCGCACTGACCAGATCTTCAACAAGAGCACCGAAGGCGGCATCGGTGATCTTCATGCCCTTGTGCGTGGTCTTCATGTCGCGGCCTGAGTAAGTGCAGGGACCTCCGCTTGCCATACACACTTGCTCAACTAAGAGTTTGTTGAGCTTCTTGAGATCGGCATTGGCGAAATACCCGTTAATACGCTTGTCCGCTCCCACGTTGCCGATGAACTTGGTGACAACGGCTTGAATCGCGCCTTGCCCACCGAGCCGTTCATAGAGCGACCGGTCTGCGGAAAAGGACGTCGAGGTGCTCAGCGTCCAGGCGGCTGCCACTGCGACCGCCGCACAAACAATCTTCTTACTCAATGTCATATCGTCAACTCCTTTGTGTGAGAATGAACTGATCTGTAAAACCTCCGCACCCCGTTCATTCGTTACGGATTCCACGGGGTGTTTGGCATCAACTGACCCTTATAGTCTTTGGGATTCTGGTTCGCAACCACGACCGCGATAGCACCCCGGAGGGCGCTCGTGAGAGAGTGGGTCACGACCGGATACGCCCCTGGTGACTCAGCGATCAAGTCGAACGTGGCTGCGCTGCCAGGACCGACCACATAGGTCTGGACGCCCGTGAACTTGTTCGCCGGGTTGCCGCTTTCATAGACGTTGTCCCAGATTTCAGCGATTGGATGGAGCGCAGAGAACTCGTTCGGGCCGGCATTCACGAAATAGATCCGTACCCGCTCGCCCACCTTGACTTCCAGCGGTTCTCCCCCCGGCATAAAGGGATGGTGCTTAAAAATACCGCCGTTGAAGATCGTGTAATCAAATTTCCGATCGAACATCGCCTGGACGTTGTCCGGGTTCTGCCACAGCTCGGACTGCACGAGGACGAATTCGCGATCGGCCTTTGGCCACACCTTCGGATCCTTCGGATCCACGATGATGGCACCAAACATGCCACGGGAGACGTGCTGAATCATCGGGCTCGCGCCGCAGTGATAGAAGAACACGCCGGGCTTCTTTGCCACGAAGGAGAACTTGTGCGTGTCGCCAGGTCCTACTGTGCGGTGGTAGTTCGCCAAGAAGTCGAGCTCGGCCGCATGAAAGTCCATCGAATGTGGGAAGGAATTCTTCTTATCGCCGATCAGGGTGAAATTCACGGTATCGCCTTCGGTCACCCGGACAACTGGACCCGGCATCTGACCGTTATAGGTCCAAGCCTTGTACTTCGTCCCGTTCCCGTCGATGACGACTTCGGATTCGGTCGCCGTGAATGTGACATCGTGGACCTTTGCCCCTGCGGACCCAGGCATGGTGATACACCCGCTGGCTCCCAACAGGACGCCAAGTCCCAAAGTTAGTGTGAGTAAACGAAACCTCTGCATAGTAGCCTCCCTTTAGATTTTATGGAAAAGAGACGTTGCACTGATAAGGACGGTCAAAAATATCCCCTCCCGAACTTATCAGGCAGACGCCGGGTCAACTATCTACCAAATTTTAAAGAAAAAATACAAAGAAAAATTTTTCTCACGCATTCTAAGTAATCAGCGCATGTAATGCTTGTGCTCAACCGGTGAGGGGCCAAAGTTGACATTAAGCACAAGGCATACCACTAGAGTTTGGTTTTCAGCTAGCAGGTAGTCCACAGAAAAGTTCATGATTCATCAACATATTGGTAAATATATCGAGGCCGTGCTAGGAGGATCTCGACCGAATAGTGCATCCCATTGGGATTGCGAATTGAATCTATTTAGATACACCTCGTATCTAATTGGATTCACCCTGGAAGGTAGCGAGAAATCTTGGTAGGTCTCACACGGAGTTCATATTCTGTTGCGCGATGATTACGTTTCGGCGCAACCCATGGAGCTTTGCTCGCCGAACCGGACTTTGTCGAAACCATACGGAAAAGGTTGGCTCATCGAGTTCACAGAGTGTTTTTAGATCTGGTGCGAGGGTCAAATCAGTCGGCTGAAAGGCTTCTTCATGAGTCGGCTCACTTCGGAGGTTGAACGGACAGACATCTAAGCAATCGTCGCATCCGAAGATCTTGTTTCCCATTCTCGATCGCAAATCTTGCGGGATAGCTGTGGCATCGCCGCGAAGTTCGATCGTCAGGTAGGAAATGCAACGTGTCGCGTCGACGACATAGGGTTCGGCGATGGCCTTCGTCGGACAGGCCTGAATACAGAGCGTACAGCTCCCGC
>Ga0224500_10000989_pt1 | contig 17770 bp, 16 predicted proteins | sample SF_Oct11_sed_USG_FD_168126 | JGI IMG/M metagenome (GOLD analysis project Ga0224500, IMG submission 168126) | Sediment microbial communities from San Francisco Bay, California, United States - SF_Oct11_sed_USGS_4_1 | ecosystem: Environmental > Aquatic > Marine > Sediment | place: USA: California... | reverse complement strand
CGACCCTGCTCGCGGGACTCGCGGGAAAGGAGATCTATCGAGCTCGACCGGGTGCCGGAGCGAACGGCGCCCCGTGTCCCGGCACGATCAGGCTCGCCAGCTCGAGCACCCGGGCCCGGTGCGCATGCAGCGACTCGAGGTCTTCGGCGAGGGGATCGGTCTCGGACGTCTCGTCCCACCACAGATGGGTGAGCGCGACGGTGCCGGCTTCGGTCTTCACGAGTGTCGTGATGTCCTCGGCGGTGTGCCCCGGCGTGGCCATGAGCCGCACATCCTCGGAGATCTCGGCACCGTCGGCCTCACGGTCCGTCCAGATGTCCCCCTCGTAGATCGCCCAGACGTCGTGGACCCGAGCGTTCGGGAACAACCCCACGTTGATCGTGTGGTCCGGGTGATGGTGGCTGAGGATGACGTCGGTGACGTCGGTCGGCGCGAGCCCGAGGTCCGCTAGAGGGTCAACGATGTCCGACGTGCTCGGCACCATGCCCGGATCGACGATCGCCACGAGGCCCTGGTCGCGAACACAGCTCACGGTTCCGGCCACCCGCTCGTTCGCGTAGCCCACGAACAGCACATCCACGCTCGCCACGCCGAACCCCTCGGACTCGCCGGAGCGTTAGCCGAGGGTCTCCTCGAGCGCCCGCCGGACCAGAACCTTCGACACCTCGCGCCGGTACTCGGCGCTTCCGAAGGCATCGGAGGGCGGCGCCGCGCCTTCATCGGCGCGCGCCGACGCGGTGGCCGGATCGGCGCCGCCTGCGAGGGCCTCCTCGACGCCGGCTGCACGCAGCGGCGTCTCCCCCATGTTCGTGAGGGCCACGGCGGCCGAGCCGTTCTGCTGCACGGCCGCCACGCCGACCATGGCCCAGTCGATCGCGCGGCGGTTGAACTTCAGGTAGCTCCAGCCGCCGCTCGTCTTCGGCACCCGGATCTCGGTCAACACCTCGTTCGCGGCGAGGTCTGCCTGGAACAACCCCTGGAAGAAGTCGCCCGCCGCAACGGTGCGCGTCGCGCCGGCTGCGGCACTGATCGCGAACTGAGCGCCGAGGGCGACCATCACCGTTCCCATGTCGCCGGCCGGGTCGGCGTGCGCGATCGATCCCCCGATCGTGCCCACGTGGCGCACCTGTGGGTCGCCGATGCGGCTGGCGGTGTCGGCCACGATCGGAGCCACCTGCTGCAGCAGCTCGCTGTTGGCCACATCATGGTGTCGCGTGAGCGCCCCGATCGCGACCATGTCTCCATCCTCTCGGACGTACGACAGATCGCCGATCCGTGAGATGTCGACGAGCAGCGAGGGCTGCGCCAGTCTCGTCTTCATCAGTGGAAGCAGCGAGTGCCCGCCCGCGAGGATCTTCGCGTCGTCGGCCCCGCCGAGGAGCTCGATCGCGTGATCGATCGACTCGGCTCGCGCGTACTCGAAAGCCGCCGGGATCATGCGGCACCTCCTTGTGCGTCCCGGATCGCTCGCCAGACCCGCTCGGGAGAGGCGGGCTTGTCGATGTGGCTCACGCCGAGATGCGACACGGCGTCGATCACGGCGTTCACGACGGCGGGTGGGGAGGCGATCGTGCCCGCCTCACCGATGCCTTTCACGCCGAGGGAATTCGTCGTCGAGGGCGTCACCGTGCGGTCCTGGGTGATCGACGGGATCTCGACCGCGGTCGGCACGAGGTACTGCGTCATCGACGAACTCATAAGATTGCCCGACTCGTCGTACAGGGCTTCCTCGTAGAGCGCCTCGGCGACGCCTTGTGCGACACCGCCCTGCACCTGCCCTTCGACGATCATCGGGTTGATCACGTTGCCGCAGTCGTCGACCGCCACGTAACGCATGATGTCGGTCTTCCCGGTCTCGGTGTCGACCTCGACCACGCAGATGTGGGTGCCGCCGGGCCACGTGAAGTTCGGCGGGTCCCACACGGCCGTGCCCTCGAGCATCGGCTCCATGTCCGCGGGCAGCGCATGCGCGTGCCACGCCGACGCCGCGAGCTCGGGGATCGTGCGGGCCTTGTCAGGCGCCCCGCTCACTCGGAACGCTCCGTCGGTCCACTCGAGGTCGTCTTCGGCGACCTCGAGCTCGTGGGCCGCGATCGTGCGAGCCTTGGCGCGGACCTTCTCGAGTGCCCGCGCGACGGCCTCGGCTCCCACGCTCGCCGAACGCGAGCCGTACGTGTCCATTCCGAGCCGTGAAACCGAGGTGTCGCCGTGCAGCACCTCGACGTCGTCGGGCGTGACACCGAGCCCGTCGGCCACGATCTGTGACCAGGAGGTCTCATGACCCTGCCCGTGGGGCGACGTGCCGGTGCGCACGACGACCTTGCCGTCGGGCCGGCATTCGATCTCGGCGGCGTCCCAGCCACCCGCCACATACCGCAGGGCACCGAGGATCTCCGAGGGCGCGAGGCCGCACATCTCGATGTAGCTCGACAACCCGATGCCGAGCTGCTTCGTGTCACCGCGATCGCGCCGAGCCTGCTGCTCCTTGCGCATCTGGTCGTACTCGGCGAGCTCAAGCGCCCGGTCGAACGTGGGCTCGTAATTCGCAGAGTCGATGCTGAGACCCATCACCGACGCGAACGCTTCGGCCGAGGGCGGCAGGAAGTTCTTCCGGCGAACGTCGGCGGGGTCCATGCCGATGCGCCGTGCGTAGGCATCGACCAGCCGTTCGATCACGAACGTGGCTTCGGGCCGGCCCGCTCCCCGGTATGCGTCGGTCGGCGTCGCGTTCGTGATGATGCCCTTGAACTCGTACCAATAGGCCTTGGTGTCGTAGGGGCCCATGTAGACCCATCCGCCGAGCTCGGGGATACCGGGTGTCAGCAACTGGAAGTACGCGCCCATGTCGGCAAGCTCGACGAACTTCATCCCCTGGATCTCGCCGTCCTCGGTGCCGGCGAGCGTGCAATCGTGCAGCACGCCACGGCCGTGGATCGTCGCGACGTAGTTCTCGGGCCTCGTCTCGATCCATTTCACCGGACGACCGATCGAACGGGTGAGCGCGAGTGCCAGCGCTTCCTCCGCGTACACGTTCAGCTTCGAACCGAAGCCACCACCCACGTCGGGCGCGATGATCCGCAGCTTGGACTGCGGGACACCCGTCGCGATGGACAGCCCGACGCGGCAGATGTGGGGGATCTGAGTGGCCGAGACGAGCGTGAACTCGCCGGCGGCGGGCGAGCCGTAGGCGAGGCACCCGCGGGGCTCGATCGCGTTCGGGATCAGCCGTGGCTGCGTGAAGCGCTCCTGCACGATCACGGGTGCCGAGTCGAACACCGATTGGTCGCCTCCGCCGCCGTGCGACCAGTGCACGACGACGTTGGTGCCGAGATCCTCGTGGATGACGACTTCGTCGGTGGCGGCTTCCTCGAGGTCCGTCACGGCCGGGAGGTCGCTGGCGCTGACCGTGACCATCTCCGCCGCGTCTTCTGCCTGCTCCCGCGTCTCGGCCACGACCACCGCCACGGCGTCGCCTGCGAAGCGGATCTTGTCCTTCGTGAGCGGCCAGTGGGTGGGGATCTTGATGTCCTCGGTGATCGGCCACACCATCGGCAGGGCCGCCGGGAAGGCTGTTTCGAGATCGGCGGCCGTGTAGACACCGACCACGCCGGGCATCGAGGCTGCGGCGGCGGTGTCGATCGACTGGATCGTCGCGTGCACGTGCGGCGGGCGCACGAGCGCCATCCACACCATGCCCGCCATCGACTGGTTGTCGACGAAGTTGCCCTGTCCTGTCAGCAGCTTCGCGTCTTCCTTGCGGAGAACCGGGCTGCCGACGTATTGCTCGGTCGCGACCATGTCCGCAACGCCCCCTCAGGCTCTCGTCGTCTCCGGCGCGCCGCTCATCGAGCCGGCGGCGTCGAGGATCGACTTCACGATGTTCTGGTACCCGGTGCACCGACAGAGATTGCCCTCGAGGGCCTCGCGTACGTCTTCCTCGGTCGGGGTCGGGTTCTCCTGCAGGTAGCTCGCGGCCGCCATCACCATGCCGGGCGTGCAGTAGCCGCACTGCAGACCATGATTGCGGTGGAAGGCGTCCTGGATCGGGTGCATCGTGTCACCGTGGGCCATGGCCTCGATCGTGGTGACGTCGCGGCCGTCGGCCTGTGCGGCCAGCATCGTGCAGCTCTTCACCGATTCGCCGTCGACAAGGACGGTGCAGGAACCGCACGTCGACGTATCGCACCCCACGTTGGTTCCGGTGAGTCCGAGCGTCTCTCTCAGGAAGTACACGAGCAGCGTTCGCGGCTCCACGTCGGCCTCACGAGACTGCCCGTTCACGGTCACGGACACGTTCGTCACGGACGGATCCCCCTTCCCGCGGCGGTGCATGCGTGGACGGAAACTCGGTAGGGCTCGAAGTCTAGGCCAGCAGTGGAAAACGCGCGAACCGAGGACGGAGCGCAGTTCGCGGCGGGGTGCCGTCTACCAGGCTGGTTCGCGGGCGCTCAGCGCTTCCGTGCCGGTGCACGTCTCGCCGGAGCCGTAGGAGACGCCATCGCCGGGTGCGAACCGCAGCAGGTAGCAGGTTCCCGACGGACCCATCACGGCGGCTCCCCAGGCCGTGCGTGTCGACGCCACGCTCACGACGCCCGGAGCCCGGGACGGGCCATCGACGAAGATGAGCGCGGACTCGAACGGCCTGAGATGCCCCGGCCCGGCATCGAGGAAGCTCGCCGACCCGCTCGCAGCCTCCCGAGCGGCGTCCAGCGCCGTGCGGGCGTCCGCCCTGGCGGTGCCGTCGATCGCGAGCGGCCCGGCGATCGGATCGATGGGCGCGGTCGCATCAGCCGTGCCCGACATGGTGGCGACGAGGGCTGTCGAGGCTTCCGCTCGGGACGCGCGCTCGACGCTTCGCCGCTCGCTGTCGATCACCCACCTCGAGAACGAGCCGAGTCCCGCCAGTGTGAAGAACACCACGAACCCGACGGCGATCGCCCGCGGGTTGAGGCGGCGACTGAGCGGCACCGGAGCCGCACGGAAGTTGAAGGTCTGATCCATCCCCGTGCTTGCTATCGGCGCGCCGTGAGCGCGGATGAAGGCCCCCGGGAAACAGGGCGTTCCGCGGTCGCCGCTCACGGCCGGCTGTGCGACCATCGGAACGTGAGCGAGATCACCGATGTTCTCGCGGCGATCGAGTCGCTGGCTGCCAAAGGCGAGCGCATGGCGCTGGCCACGATCGTGGCGGTTCGCGGATCGACCTATCGGCGCCCGGGAGCGCGGCTGCTCGTGCCCGAGGAGGGGGCGCCCATCGGCAACATCAGCGGGGGGTGCCTCGAGGGCGACGTCGCCGACATGGCCCGGATCGTGATGAGCGAGGGCACGGCCCGTCTCGCCGGCTGGGACCTCACGGCCGACGACGACGCCGTGTGGGGACTCGGCCTCGGCTGCAACGGAGCGATCGAGGTGTTCATCGAACCGGCTGATCAAGCAGCCGAGGTCGCCCACGCCCTGCGCGCAGCCCTCGAAGAGGAACACCCGATCTGCGTCGTGACGGTGCTCGAGAGTGAGGACGACACGGTCACGCCGGGGTCGCGCATCGTCGTGCGGCCGACCGGCGATCCGGAAGGCACCCTCGGCCTGCCCGTGGTCGACGCCGAGGCCATCGCAGCGGCCCGCGAGTTGCTCGACGCTGAGCACTCCGAGGTCCGGACGTTCGAACACGGCGTCCGCGCGTTCGTCGAGGTGCTGGAGCCCCCGCTGCGTCTGCTCGTGTGCGGCGCCGGACACGATGCGATCCCACTCGTGCGCGCCGCCACCGGCATCGGCTGGAGCCCCACCGTCGTGGACGACCGCCCGGGCTTGCTCAACCACGAGCGATTCCCCGAGGCGGCCGGGTTCGTCCACGTCAACGCGCCCGAGCACGTCACGAAGACCGCCGAGATCGATCGGCGCACACATGTCGTTGTCATGACACACAACTTCCTTCGAGACAAGGAGTACCTGCGTTCGTTGCTGGACTCCGATGCCGGCTACATCGGCATGCTCGGTCCGTCGGCGCGCACGCACCGGCTGCTCATGGAGCTCGCCGAGGAAGGCGCCGAGATCACCGACGCCGACCGTGAGCGCATCCACGGCCCTGCGGGCCTGGACCTGGGCGCCGAGGGTCCCGAGGAGATCGCCCATGCGATCGTCGCCGAGATCGTGGCCGCACGACACGGCCGGGCCGGTGGATTCCTGAAGGAACGCCCCGGTCCGATCCACGACCGGCCGGCGCCGGGCACCGAAGCTCGCTAGACACCCAGCATCGTCTGCCCCGTGTCCCCGGGATGGGCGGGCACGTTCGAGCATGCCCGCGCGGAGTTGCCCGTTCTTCTGACCCGTGCGATAAGTGAGTGCTGCCGTCGGTTGGCGACGACAACACCGAAGGGGGAACAGCACCCATGTTGCCTTCCAGTTTCGAGTACCACCGGCCGACCACCATCGACGAGGCGCTCGAGCTGCTCGCCTCACTCGGCGACAACGGCAAGGTCTTGGCCGGCGGCCAGAGCTTGATCCCGATGATGAAGCTGCGCTTCGCCGCACCAGCGCATCTCGTCGACATCAACCGCATCGGCGGGCTCGATTCGATCGAGGAGGTCGGCGACGAGCTTCACATCGGAGCGCTCGTTCGCCACAACCAACTCGCCCGGTCGGAGCTGATCACCTCGAAGTACCCGATGATCGCGGCCGCCGCCCCCCAGATCGCCGACCCACTCGTCCGCAACCTGGGCACGATCGGCGGATCGCTGACGCATTGCGACCCCAGTGGCGACCTTGGAGCCGTGATGCTCGCGGCGAACGCCCGCGTGGCCCTGAAGAGCAAGGACGGCGAGCGTGAGGTGCCGGTCACCGAGTTCCTCGCCGACACCTTCCAATCATCGATCGAGCCGAACGAGCTGCTCACCGAGGTCCGCATCACTTCGCCGACGGGGGCATACGGCGGCACCTACCTGAAGCTCGAGCGCAAGGTCGGCGACTACGCAACCGTCGCCGTCGCCGCCCGTCTGGGCATGGCCAACGGCTCGATCGGCGTCGCCGGTATCGGCCTCACGAGCGTCGGACTCACCAACATCAAGGCGACCGCCGCCGAGGAGGCGCTGGTGGGCCAGGCACCGAGCCAGGAACTCTTCGCCGAGGCCGGCCGACTCGCCGCAGCCGCGGCGAGCCCGGTCAGCGACGTGCGCGGCACCGATGCGTACAAGCGACACATGGTCGAGGTGTACGTGCGGCGCGGGCTGACCCGTTCCGCCGAGCTGGCGGGCGTGGCCTGAGACCGCCGTGGATCCGGGGGGACGAGACATGGAAGTGACCATCACCGTCAATGGCACCGCACACACGCTCGACCTCGAGCCGCGACAACTGCTGGTGCACGTGATCCGAGAACAGCTCCGCCTGACCGGAACGCACATCGGCTGCGACTCAACGAGCTGCGGCGCCTGCACCGTGCTCTACGACGGCACACCGGTGAAGTCGTGCACCCTGTTCGGCGTGCAGGCCGACGGCGTCGAGATCACGACCGTCGAGGGCCTGCTTACCGCAGCAGGCCTCGATCCGATGCAGGCAGCGTTCAAGGAGCACCACGGGCTGCAGTGCGGGTACTGCACACCCGGCATGATGCTCGTGGGCAAAGCCCTGATCGAGGAGAACACCTCGCCCAGCGACGACGAGGTTCGCACCGCGATCAGCGGGAACATCTGCCGGTGCACGGGCTACATGAACATCGTCACGGCGATCCAGGCGGCTGCTGCTGCAACGACCGACGCGCCGGCGAATGCCTGACGCTTCCTGAGGAACACGACACGGAGGAGCCACGCACATGGCCACCGAGACCGAAGAGATCAGAGGCATCGGGCACAGCGTTCGTCGCAAGGAAGACGATCGCTTCATCCGCGGTCGAGGCAACTACATCGACGACGTGCAGCTGCCCGGCATGCTGCACATGGCGATCCTGCGGAGTCCGTATGCGCATGCGAAGCTCAATTCGATCGACGCGTCGGCGGCGCAGGCCATGCCGGGGGTCGTGGCGGTGGTCACCGGCGAGCTGATGGCCCAGCACAACCTCGCCTGGATGCCGACCCTGTCCGGGGACACCCAAGCGGTGCTCGTCACCGACAAGGTTCGGTTCCAAGGCCAGGAGGTCGCGGCGGTGATCGCCGAGGACCCCTACGTGGCCAAGGACGCACTCGAACACATCGAGGTCGACTACGAGCCGCTCGGCGTGGTGGTTTCGCCGCAGCAGGCGGCCGCCGACGGCGCGCCGGTAATCCGCGACGAGAAGGAAGACCAAAGCGACAACCACATCTACCACTGGGAGTCCGGCGACAAGGACGCGACCGACCAGGCCTTCTCGCACGCCGATGTCGTCGTTTCCCTCGACACCCACTACCCGCGCTCCCACCCCTCGCCCCTGGAGACGTGCGGGTGCGTCGCCGACGTCGACCCCGCGACCGGTCAGGCCACCATCTACATGACCTCGCAGGCCCCGCACGCGATCCGAACCGTGTTCGCGCTCGTCGCGGGCCTTCCCGAGGAGAACATCCGCATCATCAGCCCCGATATCGGGGGCGGCTTCGGCAACAAGGTCCCCGTCTACCCCGGCTACGTCGTGGCCACGGCGGCCTCACTGCTGCTCGGAAGGCCCGTGAAATGGATCGAGGACCGCACCGAGAACCTGATCTCGACGGGGTTCGCGCGCGACTTCCACATGCACGGGGAACTCGCCCTGAAGAACGACGGCACGATGCTGGGTCTCCGCACGTCGCTGCAAGCCGACGAGGGTGCGTTCCACGCCGATGCTCAGCCGTCGAAGTTCAAGGTGGGGTTGTTCCACATCGTCACCGGCAGCTACGACATGCCGGCCGCCCACGTTGCCGCCGATGGCTACTACACGAACAAGGCCCCTGGGGGCGTCGCATTCCGATGCTCGTTCCGTGTGACCGAGGCTTCCTACATGATCGAGCGGCTCGTGCAGAACGCGGCGTACGAGCTCGATATGGATCCTGCCGAGATCCGCAGGAAGAACTTCATCGACAAGGACCAGTTCCCGTACGAGTCGGTGACGGGCTTCGTCTACGACTCCGGTGACTACCACGCGGCGATGGACCTTGCGCTCGAGAAGATCGACTACGCGGGGTTCCGCGAGCAACAGAAGCGCGAGCGGGACGACGGCAAGCTGTGGGGCATCGGGCTCGCGTCGTTCACCGAGGTCGTCGGGGCCGGCCCTCACAAGGACTACGACATCATCGGCATCAAGATGAACGACGGCGCGGAGCTGCGCATCCACCCCACTGGCAAGGCGATCCTGAAGATCAGCTCGAAGACGCAGGGCCAAGGTCACGAGACGACGTTCGCCCAGATCGTGGCCGAGGAGCTCGGCATCCAGCCGGAGGACATCAAGGTGCAGCACGGCGACACCGACAACACCCCCTATGGCCTGGGCACGTACGCCTCACGCTCGACGCCGACGGTCGGCGCGGCCACCGCGATGGTGTCCCGGCGCGTCGGCGAGAAGGCCCGCAAGCTCGCCGCGCATCTGCTCGAGGTGGATGAGGCCGACATCGAGTTCAACCGACCGAACTACACCGTCAAGGGGGCCCCGGAGCGCGCGGTCACGATCCAGGATGTCGCGTTCGCCGCGTACACGAACTTCCCCGACGGCATGGAAGCGGGGCTCGAGGGTTCCTTCTACTACGACCCGCCGAACCTGACCTTCCCGTTCGGTACGTATGCGGTCGCGGTCGAGGTCGACCCCGAGACGGGCGTGTGGGAGGTCAAGCGCATGGTCGCCGTCGACGATTGCGGTGTTCGCATCAATCCGATGATCGTCGACGGTCAGATCCAGGGTGGGCTCACCGAGGGCTACGGCATCGCGGCGATGGAACAGATCACGTTCGATGACGACGGGAACTGCATCGGGTCGAACTTCATGGACTACCTGCTGCCGACCGCCGTCGAGACCCCCAAGTTCGAGCTGGGCGAGACCGTCACGCCCTCGCCCCACCACCCGATCGGCGCGAAAGGCGTTGGCGAGTCGGCCACGGTCGGATCGCCGGCCGCCTACGTGAACGCGGTGATCGACGCGCTGCAGCCACTCGGCGTGAAGAACATCGATATGCCGCTCACGAGCGCCAAGGTGTGGGAGGCGATCCAAGCCGCGCAGGGTGGTGGGTCGACCGCGTGAGGCCAGACGTCCTGAAGCTCGCGGCCGACCTTTCGGCTCGAGGCACGCCGTACGTGCTCGCCACGGTGGTGTGGCGCCGGGCACCGAGCTCTGGCCAGGAAGGCGCGACCGCGCTGATCACGTCGGACCGCACCGTGCGTGGCTGGATCGGCGGCGCGTGCGCCGAACCGACCGTCGTGCGCGAAGCCATGAAGGCGATCGACGAAGGCACACCCAGACTCCTGTTCCTTGGACCAGCCGAGGAACTCGCGGCGCACACTCGAGACGGCGTCGTGAGCGTGCCGATCGCGTGTCAGAGTGAAGGCGCCCTGGAGGTCTACGTGGAACCGGTCCTGCCGCAACCTCAACTCGTGGCGATCGGACGGTCGCCCGCCGCCCTCGCGCTCACCCGCATGGCGCGAGGACTCGAATGGCGGACGCTCGCGATCGATGACGGCGACGACGTTTCCGGTCATGAAGCGGACGCGGTGATCGCCTCGCTCGATCTCGGCGACGTCGACGGCCGATCGTTCATCGTGGTCGCGACCCAGGGGCACTACGACGAGGACGCGCTGGAGCGGGCGCTCGACACGCCCGCCGCCTACGTGGGACTGGTCGCCTCGGCGAAACGGGCCGAGGCGGTACTCGGCTACCTTCGCGACCGCGGCGTTCCCGAGGATCGCATCGCCCGAGTCCACGCGCCGGCGGGCCTCGACCTCGGTCACATCGCGAGCGACGAGATCGCGGTCGCGATCCTGGCCGAGATCGTCGGGCTCAGGGCCGCCGGGGCCCTCGACGCCCCGGAGGTTTCGGCTGCGGCCCCGCGTCACGTGGAGATCGACCCGGTCTGCGGGATGAGCGTCGACGTCGCAGACGCTCGCTACCGCACGACCCACGACGGCCGCACCGTCTACTTCTGCTCCGCAGGGTGCCTCGACGCATTCGAGCAGGATCCGGCCCGCTTCCAGAAGGTCGGTCCGTGACGGCATGCCTTCCGCGCCCCGGTAGTCTCGACCGATGCTGATCGAGAACGAGTTCACCGTCGCCACGCCCGTCGACGACCTCTGGACCTACCTGCTCGACGTCGAGCGCATCGCCCCCTGCATGCCGGGGGCGGAGCTCACCGAGACGATCGACGAGCGCAACTGGCGGGGCAAGGTCAACATGAAGTTCGGCCCGGTTTCCCTCTCGTTCGCGGGCACCGTCGAGATGACCGAGCGCGATGATGATGCTCACCGAGCCGCGCTCCACGCCAAGGGCATGGAACAGAAGGGCAAAGGCGCCGCCAACGCCACCGTGACGTCGTGGCTCGAACCCGCCGACGCCGGATTGACGACCGTGAAGATGACGGCAGACATCACGTTGACCGGTGCCGCCGCGCAGCTCTCACGCGGCCTGCTCCCGGAGATCTCCAAGAAGCTGACCACGCAGTTCGCCGAGTGCCTCGAGGCAACGATCAACGCCGAGCGTGCCGACGCGCAGATGGAGGGGGCGCCGACCGCGGGGGCGTCCCCGACAGCGGCCGCTCCTTCGGGGGCACCCGTCGCCGCGAAGCACGTCGGGGGTATCGGGCTCGGCCTTTCGGCGATCTGGGCCCTGATCAAGAACTTCTTCCGCCGGCTGTTCGGAGGCGGGAAGACCGACGCGTGATCACCGGGATCGTGCTCGCAGCCGGCGAGGCGCGCCGGTTCGGTGGCACGAAGCAGCTCCACGAGCTCGGGGGCAAGCCGCTCGCCCAACACGCGATCGATGCTCTCGTCGCGGCCGGCGTCGACGAGCTGCTCGTGGTCACCGGTCACGATGCCGTGGCGGTCGAGGCGACGCTCCTGCTGCCCGGCGAGGGCCGCTTCGTCCGAAACACCGCCTACCGGGACGGACAGGCGACGTCGCTTGCGGCCGCGTTCCACGAGATCGCTGAGGACAGCGAAGCGACGGTCGTGCTCATGGGCGACCAGCCCGGAATCACCGAAAGCGACGTGCGAGCCCTGATCGAGCGGTTCCGAGCGACCAGGTCGCAGATCGTGCGCCTGCGCTTCGAAGACGCGCCAGGTCCCTCACTGCTGAGCCGGGAGATCTACGCCGAAGCCGGACACCTGCACGGAGACGTCGGCGCCCGCGTGCTGATCGCGAGTCACCCCGAGTGGGTCGAGGAAGTCGCGATCGACCGCCCGGCCCCGCGAGACATCGACACGCCGGCAGGGCTCGACGACTGAGCGCCGACGACTTGCGTTCCCGTTCGGAAACGAACACACTCGCTCTCGTTCGGTCATGGGGTCAACGACCATCGCGGAGGCCAGTACGTGGAGCAACCGCTTCCAGCGGAACGGTATCGGCTGATCGAGGCGTTGCTACGCGAACGTCGCGCCGTGCGTGTGTCCGCACTCGCCGAGGAGCTCGGCGTCTCCGAGGTCACCGTACGCCGAGACCTCGAGGAGCTGGAACATCGGGGTACGCTCGAACGAACGCACGGCGGGGCGATCTCGGCCCAGCGGCTGCGCCATGAAGCTCCGTACTCCGAAGCCTCGGCCGCCAACTCCGGACCGAAGCGCGCGATCGGCGCGGCCGCAGCCGGACTCGTACGGCCCGGCGATTCGGTCTTCCTGAACGGCGGTACGACCACCCTGCAGGTCTTCCGCCATCTCCGCGCCTCCGACGCCCATCTCGTCACCAACCACGTGGGCATGGCCATGGAAGCCGATGGCCAGGGCATGGAACTGCTGCTGATCGGCGGCGACTATCGACCGCAATCGAACTCTTGTACCGGCGGGTTCGCCGTGGAGACCCTGCGTCGTGTGTTCGCGACGAGGGCCTTCATCGGCGTCGAGGGGCTGTCGCTGCGGTCCGGCCTCACCACGCCGGCGGCGCCCGAAGCAGAGGTTGCCCGCGTGATGATCGAGCAGACCACCGGCGACGTCGTGGTCGTCGCCGATCACACGAAGGTCGGCACCGTCGCCGACTTCGCGGTGGCGTCGCTCGATCGGGTCACGGCGCTGGTCACCGATGCGGGCATCGACGACGACTACCGGGGCCAATTGGCCGACGTCGGGATCGACGTGGTCGTCGCTGAGGAACTCGCCGATGCCACCGGGGGTCACCGTGGATAGAGAGACGTTCGAGGCAGAGGCCGAACGCCTGCTGCAGCTGGCCGACGAGCGCGGCTTGATCCTCAGGGTCCTGGGTGCGGTTGCCTTCGCCCGCCGGTGCCCGAACCACTCGTACCTGCGCGAGAAGCTCGGCCGTCATTACACCGATATCGACTTCGCCGCATACGGGAGACAAGCTGAGCCGATCCGCGAGATGCTCGCCGCCGCCGGATACGTGGACGACCCGCACGTGTACGTGGGTTCGGAAGGCACGCGGGTGGTCGCCGAGCACCCCCAGACGGGCCTTCATATCGACGTCTTCTTCGACAAGCTCGAGTTCTGCCACACCGTGTTGTGGAAGGGCCGGCTCGAGATCGACCCCGACACGATCCCGCTCTCTGACCTGCTGATGCAGAAGATGCAGATCGTGGAGATCAACGAGAAGGACCTGATCGACACGATCATGCTCCTGCTCGAGTACCCGCTCGGCGACGACGACCGCGACACGATCAACATCGCTCGCGTGGCGAAGATCTGCGCGAAGGACTGGGGGTGGTGGCGCACCCTCACGATGAACCTCGACAAGGTGCGACAGATGGCGGAACACTATGACGATCTCTCGCCGGACGAAACCCAGCGAGTCGCGGCCAAGGTGTCGTCGGCGCTCGAGCGCATCGCGACCGAGCAGAAGTCGACCGGCTGGAAGCTCCGCGCGAAGGTCGGCGACCGCAAGCGTTGGTACCGCGAGGTCAACGAGATCGCGCTCACGGGAGAGGCCTGATGGGGCTGTTCTCGAAGAAGGGAACGGCCGGGGCGACGCCGACTCGCCTGTTCTACGCGAGCGACATCCACGGCTCCGAGCCGACGTATCGGAAGTTCCTGAACGCTGCGAAGTTCTACGAGGTCGACGCCTTGGTCTTCGGTGGCGACCTGATGGGCAAGATGCTCGTGCCGATCGTGCGTGACGCCGACGACTCGTGGCGGGCCCGCCTGCAGGGCAAGGATCACCACATCACCTCGCCCGAAGACATGACCCTGTTCAAGCGGTCCCTGCAGACCTTGGGCTTCTATTGGCAGGAGATGGACCCCGAGGAGTACGCCACCTACGTGGGCGACCAGGATCGGATCGACCAGCTGTTCGACGTTCTCGCCAAACAGCGGCTCGCAGAGTGGGTCGAGCTGGCAGAGGAACGGCTCGACGGCACACACGTGAAGGTGTACCTATGCGGTGGCAACGACGACACCGACGTCGTGCTGAGCGCGCTCGACGAGGCACCGCAGGAGCGGGTGGTGAACGCGGAGAACCGGGTCGTTCCCTTGGACGACGAGGTGCACACGCTGATCACGGTTGGCTACTCGACGCCGACCCCGTGGGATACACCACGTGAGCGCAGCGACGAGGAGATCGGCACCGTCATCGACGACCTGCTCTCCGATGTCGCCGACCCGTCGCGAGCGGTCTTCAACTTCCATTGCCCCCCGCTCGATTCGACGCTCGACAGTTGCCTGAAGCTCGACGCCAGCGTCTGGCCCCCCACGCCGTTGATCGAGCGAGGCCAGCCCGTCTACTACGGGGCGGGCTCTCAGTCGGTCACCGATGCTCTGACGACGTACCAACCCACCGTCGGGTTGCACGGACACATCCATGAGGCTCGGGGGTCGGCCACGTTCGATCGAACCCCTGCATACAACCCTGGAAGCGAGTACGGAGAGGGGGTGCTTCGGGGAGTGATCGTCGCCATCAGGGATGGCGGAGTGGTGGGACAGCAGTTCACGTCCGGGTAGAACGCTCGCCCGGCGAACCGCCCAACAGAAGGAGGGGGGTATGGCGGAAGCAGCAGCGCCGCAGGTATTCACGCGGCGGGCCTCCGGGCTCGTTCGTGTGATGTCTCCGTACTCGGCGTTCATCTACAACGTGCTGACGATGGGGGTGATCTTCCCCTGGACGTATCTCTGGGCGCCGACGGCGTTCCAGGGATCCAACCTCGTCGCCGGCATCCTGTTCGCCTTCCTATTCGAACTGCCGATCGCGCTTGCCTACGCCTGGCTCGCCACAGCGTTGCCTCGATCCGGAGGCGACTACGTGTTCCAGAGCCGGGTCTTCGGCGGAGGGTTCGGGTTCACGGTCGTGTTCGCGTTCTTCGTGGTGTGGATCCTGCAGTGGGTCGCACTGTCCGGTTGGCTCATGGCTTCGCTCGGCATCGCGCCGACGTTCATCGGCCTTGGTGTCACCACCGGCGTGAGCGCGTTCACCGACATCGGAACCTGGGCCGCATCGGCCAACGGCATCATCATCATCAGCGTCGTGAACGCAGGGGTCGCGCTCGTGCTCCTCGTGAGCGGGTTCCGCAACTACGTGCGGTTCCAGTTCGTGATGTGGTACGCGATCCTGATCTCGTTCGGTCTCGTGCTGTTGCTGTTCCTCACGACGAACCCGACGGCCGCTCAGGTCAAGCTCGATGGGTTCGCATCGAGCGTCGACGGCATCAGCGGGTTCTTCGCGACCGCGAGAGGCGCGGCCGAGGCGGCCGGGGTGAACTTCAACCCGCCGTTCTGGCTGTTCGGCACATTGATGGTGGCACCGATCGCCTGGACCAGTCTGCAATGGGCCACCTATTCCGTCGAGCAGGGTGGCGAGGTCAAGAACGCCCACGTGTTCCGCAATCAGGTGTTCATCCTCGTCGGCTCGCTCACCGCGGTGGCCGGATTGCTGGTCCTGTTGGCGCTGGCCATGCAGAAGGGCATCGGCACCGAGGGGATCCTGACGGCGTCCGCCGGCTATTGGTACGCCGTCCCCGAGGCGACGATCGGCGGGAACTTCATGTTCCCGAATCTGATGGCGATGGGGCTCACCGGCAGCTGGGTGATCGTCCTGCTCATCGGACTCGGGTTCATCCTGAACTCGTTCCAGATCGTCTGTAACTGCTACATCGGCACGACCCGCATCATGGTCGCGCAGGGGCTCGACGGCCTGCTGCCCGACTGGTTCTCGCGGGTCAGCCCGAAGTTCAAGACCCCGGTGAACGCGCACATCGCGTACTTCCTGGCCGCCTTGCCCGTGATCTACGGGTTCAACAAGGTCAGCAGCTGGACGCGGTGGACGCTGGGAGTGACGTTCGCGAACGGCGCCGTGATGGTCATCTCGGCCCTCGCGGCTGCACTCCTGCCGTACCGGGCCAAGGCCGTGTACGAAGCCTCGCCCGGGGCGAGATACAAGATCGGGAACCTGCCGACCGTCACCCTCGTTGGGGTGCTCGGGTTCCTCCTCGGCGGGTTCATGGTCCTGTCGTTCCTGTTCGTTCCCGAGCTGGGGCTCGCGTACTCGATCGACGGACTCCCGTACTTCATCGTGCTGGGGACCGCGGCCTTCGGGTTGATCGTGTACTTCGTGATGCGGTCGGTCCAGGCCAAGAAGGGCCTGAAGGTGGAATACGCCTTCCAGGAGATCCCTCCGGAATAGCGAGGGACCGCACGTCGACGGGGCGGGGCTTGGGCCTCGCCCCGTCGCACGTCACGACATGAGGAAGGAGTCGCTGACGGGTGGATCGCGCGCGGGCCGTGGTGATCGGCGGTGGGGTGACCGGGTGCAGCGTGGCGTACCACCTCGCCAACGCCGGCTGGCGCGACGTCGTGCTGGTCGACAAGGGCGAGCTGACGAGCGGCTCGACGATGCACGCGGCGGGACTCGTGACCGCGTTCAACCCGTCGCCGACGATGATGCGGTTCCGTCGCTACTCGATCGAGCTCTACCGTTCGCTCGGTGTGTTCGAGGGTGTGGGCTCGCTACGGATCGCTTCCAGCCCATCGCAGCTCCAGGAACTTCGACGCGGAGTATCTCGGGCCCGGGGCATCGGTCTCGACGCCGAACTCGTCTCCCCCGAGGAAGCGATGAAGCTCATGCCTGCCGCAAGCGCGGAGGAGCTGTTCGGCGCCGTCTGGATGCCTGAGGACGGCTACCTCGACCCCCACACGGCGACCTACGCGCTCGCCGACGGGGCGCGGGCGCTCGGTGTGCGGATCGTCACGGGGGTGCGCGTGACCGGCATCGAGTTGTCACCATCGCGCGCGGTGGTCGCGGTCGAGACCGAGCGTGGACGCATCGAGACCGACGTCGTCGTGAACGCGGCCGGCCTGTGGGCCCCTCGGGTCGCATCGATGGTGGGCGTCCGCGTGCCTTCGACCCCGGTCGATCATCAACATGTTGCGATCGCCGCTGCGGTCGGTCACGAGCTGCCGCGCGACATGCCATGCTTCCGCGACCCAGACAACCTCGTCTACGGCATGAGCGAGGCGGGCGGTGTGCTGTTCGGCGGCTATGAGGGTGACCCGGCGGCGCGGTGGATCGACGGCGCCCCCTGGACCCACAGCGGCACCTCGCTCCCGGCCGACGAGGCTCGGTTCGAGCCACTCATGCGCGGGGCGATCCGGCGCTTCCCGTTCCTGGAAGGGGCCGGCATGGTCAAGCTCGTCTGCCACCCCGACGCGATGACGCCCGACGCCAACCCGTTGCTGGGCCCGGTGCCGGGCGTGAGGGGGTACTGGATGG
>Ga0224500_10000981_pt1 | contig 17826 bp, 15 predicted proteins | sample SF_Oct11_sed_USG_FD_168126 | JGI IMG/M metagenome (GOLD analysis project Ga0224500, IMG submission 168126) | Sediment microbial communities from San Francisco Bay, California, United States - SF_Oct11_sed_USGS_4_1 | ecosystem: Environmental > Aquatic > Marine > Sediment | place: USA: California... | reverse complement strand
TGCCTGCGACGCGACGGGTGCTCGCCCGAGCTGCGCTGCAGACCGGCGCGATCGACGCCTGGGAAGTGAATGAGGCCTTCGCGTCCGTGGTGCTCGCGTGGGCCAAAGAACTCCAGGTCGACCTCGCGAAGGTCAATCGGTACGGGGGCGCCATTGCGCTCGGTCACCCGGTTGGCGCCTCGGGCACGCGGCTGTTCGCCAATCTGCTCGCGGCGCTCGAGGAGTGCGGCGGGCGCTACGGACTGCAGACGATGTGCGAATCAGGCGGCATGGCGAACGCCACGCTTGTCGAACGGATGTGACGGCGCGCCTCACCCGATCTTCAGGATCATCTTGCCCTGGTGCTCGCCGCTGAAGAGCCGCAGGAATGCAGGCAGCGCGTTCTCGATGCCTTGCTCGACCTGCTCGTCGACCACCAGCCGGCCCTGCTCGAGCCATGCGGTCATCGCTTCCTGCGCGGCGCCGAAGTGCTCGAGGTAATCGCCGGTGAACAGGCCCTCGATGCGCGCGCGCTTGACGATCAGCTGCCAGAGGTTGCGCGCGCCGACCGGTCCGCTGGTCGAGTTGTACTCGGAGATCAGGCCGCACAGCGCGATGCGCGCGTGGAGCCCGAGGTTCATCAACGCCGCGTCGAGCACGACCCCGCCGACGTTCTCGAAGACGATGTCGAAGCCTGCGGGTGCGATGCGCGCCATCTCCGCCGAGAGCTGCGCCTCCTGCTTGCCCTTGTAGTCGATCGCGGCGTCGAAGCCATAACGTTCCACGAGCCGACGGCACTTCTCCGTGCCGCCGGCCACGCCAACCACGCGGCAACCGGAGAGCTTCGCGATCTGCCCGACGAGCGAGCCGACGGCACCCGCGGCACCCGTGACCAGCATCGTTTCGCCCGGCGTCGGCCGGCACAGCAGCGTGACGCCGCAGTACGCGGTGAGGCCGACGGCGCCGAGCGCGGACAGGTAACGGGTGACGGGCTGCACGCGCAACGCATCGATCCGGCGCAGGAAACCATCGGGCCGCGCGAGGGAGTAGTCCTCGATTGCGGTCATGCCGAACACCCAATCACCTGCCTGGAATTCTGGATGCCGGCTGATCGCGACGCGGCCGATCGCGATCGAGCGCACAGGGTCGTCGAGCGGAATCGGAGGCACGTACGAAGGCGCGTCTTCCAGCCAGCCGCGGATGGCCGGATCGAGCGAGCAATACTCGTTGCGAACGAGAATCATGCCGTCGTCGAGTGCCGGAATGGATTCGCGTACGAGTTCAAAATCCGCTGCGACCGGCATCCCTACGGGACGCCTCCGCACGAGCAGGCGCCGGTTGACCTTAGCCGCGTTCATGCTTGCCACCTCGCTCGATCAGTTCGGCGCTCAGGAAGGCTTCTTGCGGCAACGCGGCGTAGCGCGCCCGCGACCGCCGGATGTGTTTGCGCATCGCCCGCTCGGCACGTGCCGCATCGCCGGCTAGGACCGCGCGCGTCGTCTCCGCGTAGCCCTGAGCCTGGGCGCGCCGCGCCGCCGCGTCGAGGAACGGCTGGATCTGCAGGCGCAGCACGTGGATCTGCATGATCGGCATGATGCGATTCAGCTGCCGGTTGCCGCCGATGACGGCGAGCGTGTCGTAGAAGTGCCGGCGCTTGGCGATCTCGTCCGGCACGCTTTCGCCGTGCCGGTAGGCACCGAGCCAGCCCGTCGCCTCGCGCAGCCGCTCGGCGCTGTTGCGCTGGCCTTTCACCGCCTCGGCGGCGAGGCGCGCCATCAGCCCGCACAGCACTTCGAGCACGACCAGCGTCTCAGCGGCTTCCGCGCGCGTGAGCGCCCTGATGTACGCGCCGCGATGGCGCGTGAGCGTGACGATGCCCTCGGCTGAGAGCCGCTTGAGCGCCTCGCGCACTGGGCCACGGCTGACCTTGAGGTCGTGCGTCAGGTCCGCTTCGACAAGCTTCTGTCCGGGCACGTAGCGGCCGGCGCGAATGCCGTCGAGGATCGTCTCGACCACGCGGTCGGGTGAGCTGACGCTGCCCGAGTGAGTCCCGGTTGCGGGGCGGTCCGCGTACGCCCGGCGCGCGGATTTCTTGCGCGAAGTTTCTGCCACGGTGATCGTTCCCTGCGCTCTGTTAGTTGAGTATGCGGGATGAAATTCTCAAAAGCTCTCGGCGTCATGTCAAACCCGCCGTCGGGGCGCCGCGCTTGCCGCATCGCACAAGAGTGCAGGGCTTTCTTGTAGGACAATGTTGTCGGATTGTCGTTGACGTCGCGGATTGGCCGGTGCTAGTCTCGGCTGCACGTCGGTACCCCTCCCGAGCGGACCGGCGATGCGCAGACCAGGGTTCGTAACGCAATCTTTCGGTTAGGGGGACTCATTCCATGAAGGCAATCTCACTCATTGGCGCAGGCGTCGCGGCAGCGCTGTTCGGCGCGCCGGCCTATGCCGACGACCAAGCCACGGACTCGGCCAAGAGCAGCGGCGGGCTCGAGGAAATCGTGGTCACGGCCAACCGCCGCGAGCAGAACCTTCAGGATGTCGGCACATCGATTGCCGCCTTCACTGGCGAGCAGATCGAGTCGCTGCACGTGATCACGGCGGCAGACGTCATCGCCATCACGCCGAACGTGGACCTGGTGCGCTCGTATTCAGGTCCGGGCTTTAACACCCAGATTACGATCCGCGGCGTCGGCCAGCCGGATTTCTCCGATACCACTGAAGCCACGGCCACGAGCTACGTCGACGAGTTCTACATGATCGGCGCGGGCCAGGCCGACTTCCTGCTGTTCGACCTCGAACGCGTCGAAGTCGCACGCGGCCCGCAGGGCACGGTTCAGGGGCGCAATTCGACGGCCGGATCGATCAACTACTACACGGCGAAGCCGCAGCTCGACGAGGTGTCCGGCCAGGCTTCGCTGACGATGGGCTCAAACCGCCTGGTGCGCACGAACGGTGTCCTCAACCTCCCGCTGGGCGACACGGCCGCTTTCCGGGCCTCGATGGCGACGGACTACAACCAGGGCTACGTCAAGAACATCAGCGACGTGCGATTGTTCGACAAGGGCGGCAGCAGCGACTTCATGGCGGGCCGCGTGCAGTTCCTGTTCCAGCCGTCGGACAGTTTCAGTCTCAACATCAAGGGCGAGTATGGCGAGAGCGGCCCGGTCGCCAGCAACGAGGAAGGCATCCAGACGGGCACGATTCCGGGCAAGGTCGGTACGTACCGCGTGCCGTTCGACGCGTTCGGCCAGAGCGAGGAGAATATCGGCGCGGGTGACGAGAGCGTCGTGAACACGCTGGGCGCCAACGCGCAGAACTCGAAGATGGCCCATGTCCTGGCCCGCGCCGACTGGACGCTGAACGATGCGTGGAGCGTGGTCGGCTTGGCCGGCTACCTGAAGTCAAACAAGGACGAGGTCGAGACCTGCGACCACACGCCGAAGCCGATCTGCCTGTTCTCGAACAAGGCCGAGTCCGAGCATACGATGCTCGAGTTGCGCACGAACTACGACGGCGGTGACTTCCGGTTCACCGGCGGCGCCAACTACCTCGACCACACCATCGATTCGCGTTCGGCCACGCCGCTGTTCTTCTCTCCCGAGCTCACCTTCGCCGTGTTCGGTCCAACGGCGACCGGCATGTATACGCAGACCTTCCACGACCAGCAGGACCTGACGAGCTGGGCGGTGTTCGGCCAGGCCGAATTCGACTTTGCCGACCGCTGGACCCTGATCGCCGGCCTGCGCTACACGGAGGACGACAAGGAGATCGATGCGTTCGACGCGGTGTCCCTCGCTCTCCCGCTCGATACGCCGTTGCCCCGCACCGTCGGCCAGTTTCTGCGCCTCGGCGACTTCGCTGCCGCGAACGCGGTCCAGATTACGACGCTCAACCAGGCAGACAACGGTAACCAGGCCGTCTTCAACAAGGGGCTCCTGAACGCCTTGTTGCAGGTCAACTACAGGCCGTCGGACGACCTGCTGCTGTACGGATCGATCCGGCAGGGCCAGAAGGGTGGCGGCTTCATCTCGGGCAACGCGGCCGGTGCGGCTCCCGAACTGCGCAAGTACAAGGAAGACACCAACCTGGCCTATGAAGTCGGCTTCAAGTCGACGCTGTGGGACGGTACCACCCGCCTGAACGGCGCCGTCTTCTATTACGACTACAAGGACATGCAGAACCTCACGCTGATCGGCATCACCAACGTGATCGGCAACAATGACACGACGGTGTACGGCGGCGAACTGGAGCTTGCCAGTCGGCCCACGGAAAACCTCGACCTGTCGGCCGGCATCGGCTACACGGACTCGAAAGTGCAGGACATTTACAACCCGACCGGCGCAGTGGCCGCGACCTTCGACGCCGAGTTGCCGCTCGCTCCGAAGTTCACCGGCAACGTGCAGGCGCGTTACACGTGGCCGATCGGGGAAAACAAGATCTGGACGCAGGGCATGGCCCGGTACCGCGACGCGATCTGGCGCGACTCGCTGAACAACCAGGCGACGCGCATCGAGTCGAACTCGCAGGTTGACGCCCAGGTCGGTTACGGCCCCGCCGACAACCGCTGGTCGGTCCTGCTGTGGTGCACCAACCTGTTCGACTCGCGCAACGAGATCAACGCGTTCGACCTCGCCGCGGTCGGAGGCACCGGCGAAGTCGTGTATCAGCAGCCGCGCTGGTACGGCGCGACGGTCACGGTGAAGTTCTGAACTGTCGACGCCCGGCACCGGGAACGGTGCCGGGCGTCCTCTATCTGCGGGAGCAAGATCATGCGTGCGGCTGTTTTCAGCGACGGCAAGTTCAGCGTCGAAGACGTTCCTTCGCCCTCGCCTGGGCCGGGCCAGATCCTGGTGCGGCCGCTCGTGTGCGGCATCTGCGGCAGCGACCTGCACACGCGTCACCACGCCCATCACCTCGCGGACCTGCTGCAGAGGGCGGGCTTCAAGGGTTTCATGAGTCCCGACAAACCCGTGGTGCTGGGTCACGAGTTCTGTTGCGAGGTTCTCGATTACGGTCCCGGCTGCAAGCGCACGTTGCCGAAGGGGCAGCGCGTCGTCGCGCTGCCGTTCATGGCGGCGCCGGAGGGCCTAGTGCTGCTCGGCTACTCCAATACCTACAACGGCGGCTTCGCTGAGGAAATGATCCTGCAGGAGGACGTCGCGTTCCCGGTCCCGGACCACGTCCCGACCGACGTGGCTGCGCTCGCCGAACCGCTTTCGGTCGCCGTACATGCGGTGGCGCAGGCGAACGCGGGGCCCGATGCTGCGTACGTCGTGTATGGCTGCGGTCCCGTCGGACTGTCGGTCATCGCGCGCCTGCGCTTCCTCGGGCTGGGCCCGGTGCTCGCCATCGACCCGGACCCTGCGCGCCGCAAGTTTGCCGAGACCATGGGAGCGGACGCGGTCATGGCTCCCTCTGCGGATGCCGTGGGTCGCTGGTGGGAAGGGCAGGGCGCACCGATCGGCGTGTCGGACGCGTCTGCAGCCAGGGCCGCGGGCCTCGCCGGCAAGCGGCCGGTAATCTTCGAATGTGTCGGCAAGCCGGGCATTCTGAAAGCCATCGCGTACGAGGCGCCGGCGGGTGCATCGATCATCGTGGTCGGCGTCTGCATGAATCCCGACACGATCGAGCCCGGCTACATGATCCAGAAAGAACTCTCGATGCGGTTCGTGTTCGCGTACACCGCGCCGGAGTTCGTCGACGCGACGAAGATGCTGGAGAAGCGCCCGGAATTGTTCGAACCACTCATCACCGGCCACGGCACGCTCGACGGCATCACGGCTGCCTTCGACGCGCTGGAGCGCGGCGGATCGCAGGCGAAGCTCCTGATTAGCCCCACCTGATCCACTGCAGGGCCGTGTGGACGGCGATTCGCTTGAAAGCGCAGGTCCTGACAGCACACGGGGACGTCGCGGGATTCGAACTCCGCGATGTCCCGGTACCAGACCTGCGCCCGGGGCACGTGCTCGTGCGCGTTGCAGCGACAAGCGTGAACCCGGTCGATTGCAAGTTGCGCCGACACGGTTCGGGAGCCACCCCCCAGCTCCCGGCCGTGCTCGGCGCCGATTTTTCAGGTTGCGTGGCAGCGGTTGCCGACGACGTCGACCGATTCATCGTGGGTGACCAGGTGTTCGGCTGCGGCGGCGGTGTCCGCGGCCTGCCCGGCGGCGCCCTGGCCGAATACCTCCTCGTCGACAGCCGGCTCGCAGCCCGCAAGCCGGAACGGCTGAATCATCGTGAATCTGCTGCACTGCCGCTCGTTGCCATCACAGCCCTCGAGGGACTGGACCGGGCGCGCGTCGCCGCCGGCGACCTCGTGCTCGTGCTCGGCGGCACCGGTGGCGTCGGTCACGTCGTGACGCAACTTGCGCGGGCACTCGAGGCACGAGTTACGGCGACTGCGTCGACGCCGGAGCGCGCACGCCTCGTCGTCGACCTCGGCGCGCAGACGGTGGCGGATCACGTGCGCGAGACACCTGCCGAAATTGCCGCCCGGGTCACGGATGGCCGCGGCTTCGACGTCGTATTCGACGCGTCCGGGGGCACTGACCTGAACCGCTCGGTGCAGGCTGCGCGCCGCAACGGCCACGTGGTCGTGATCGCCGGCAAGGGCGCCCACGACCTGGCGCCGCTCTATGCGCGAGGCCAGTCGCTGCATTGCGTGATGGCCCTGATTCCTATGTTGTACGGCGAAGGCCGTGCCGCGCACGGCGCGCTGCTCGAGCGCATCGCTGGTTTCGCGGACCGCGGAGAACTGCGACCGTTGCTCGACGACCACGCCTATACGCTGGCCGATGCCCCCGCCGCCCACCGGCAGGTGGAGGAAGGGCGCGCGCTGGGCAAGGTGGTCGTCACCGTTGCTGAATTCTGAGCTGCAGGAGCCCGACTATGGATTTCGCCTACACCCCGAAAGTTGCCGCGCTGTGCGAACGTCTTGAGGCGTTCATGGCCGAGCACATCTACCCGAACGAGGTCCGGTACTATCAGGAGGCTGAGCGCCTGGGTCCCTGGCGCCTCTATCCGGTGATTGAAGAACTGAAGCCCAAGGCGAAAGCTGCGGGCCTGTGGAACCTGTTCCTGCCGGAGTCGAAGCACGGCGCCGGGCTGACCAACCTTGAGTACGCGCCGCTGTGCGAGATCACTGGCCGGTCGCATCTCGCGCCGGAAGTCTTCAACTGCTCCGCGCCGGACACCGGAAACATGGAAGTGCTGGCCCGCTACGGGACGCCGGAGCAGCAGGCGCAGTGGCTCCAGCCGCTCCTCGCTGGCGAGATCCGTTCGGCCTTCGGCATGACCGAGCCGCTGGTCGCGTCGTCCGACGCCACCAACATCGAAAGCTCGATCCGGAGGGACGGCGACCACTACATCATCAACGGGCGCAAGTGGTACACGACAAATGCCACGCATCCGAGATGCCGCGTGATCATCTTCATGGGCAAGTCCGATGCCGGCAATCCCGACCGCTACCAGCAGCAGTCGATGATCCTCGTGCCGACCGATGCCCCGGGTGTCCGCGTCCTGCGGCCCTTGCCGGTAATGGGTTTCTACGGCGTGCCCGACCGCGCGGCCGAGGTGCTCTTCGAGAACGTGCGCGTGCCGGCAAGCAACATGTTGCTCGGCGAAGGGCGCGGTTTCGAGATCGCGCAGGGCCGGCTCGGGCCCGGTCGCATCCACCACTGCATGCGCACCGTAGGACTCGCGGAGCGAGTGCTCGAACGCATGTGTCGGCGGGCCGATATACGGGTCGCATTCGGCAGGTCGATCAGCGACCAGACGGTGACGCTCGAGCGCATCGCCAAGGCTCGCATCCTCATCGAACAGTCGCGGCTGCTCACGCTCAAGGCCGCATGGATGATGGATAACGTCGGCAACAAGGCCGCGAAGACCGAGATTGCAATGATCAAGGTCGCCGCGCCCGAGATGGCATGCCAGGTCATCGACTGGGCGATGCAGGTATTCGGTGGCGCGGGCACCAACAACGACTATTTCCTGACGGCTGCCTACGCCACGGCCCGCTTGCTGCGACTGGCGGACGGCCCGGACGAAGTGCATCGCAACCAGATCGGACGGCTCGAACTGAAGCGTCACCGCGCGACGGACCCGAAGCTCACTGGAGGTGGGGCGGCCGTGCTGACGGTCGAGGAAATCGAACGCATTGCGGCCGGTCCCGACCGCTGGCCGCAGCCATGACTCGCCGTCCCGTGCGGGAGGCGCCCGCGGGATCGTGGCGTGCGCAGACGGCATGAACGCAGGCAGGCTGCAAGGTAAAGCGGCCATCATCACCGGCGGCTCGGGAACACTCGGCCGGGCAATGGCCCGGGCTTTCGTGCGTGAGGGCGCGAGCGTCCTCCTGGTCGATCTTGATGCACGCGCGCTCGGGGAGGCGTGCCGGGTGCTGGGCGATGCCGCGAGCTTCGTGGCGGCCGACGTGACGCAGCCGACCGACGCAGCCCGCTACATACGGGTGGCCGAGGAGCGTTACGGCGGCGTCGACGTGCTGGTGTGCAATGCAGGCGTCGAGGGGGTGGTGATGGACATCCCGGACTATCCGCTCGAGGTCTACCAGAGGGTCATGTCGGTGAATGTCACCGGCGTGTTCCTCGGCCTGAAATACGGCATGCCGGCGCTCACGAGGCGCGGTGGCGGCAGCGTCGTGATCATGTCGTCGAACTCGGGCCTGCGGGGGGCGAGCGGCGTTTCCGCGTACGTCGCAAGCAAGCATGCTGTCGTCGGACTGATGCGTGTCGCGACGCTCGAGGGCGCGCCCCACAAGATCCGGGTGAACACGGTCAATCCATCACCGATCGAAGGCCGCATGATGCAGTCGCTCGAGGAAGGCTTCGCCCCCGGCGCCGCCGACCAGGTGAAGCAGGACATCATCGCCTCCATCCCTGCGGGTCGGTACGGCACGCCGGAGGAGGTCGCCAACCTTGTGTTGTTCCTGGCAAGCGACGAAAGCAGTTACTGCTCGGGCGGCGTGTACGTCATCGATGGTGGGCGTACCGCAAAGTAACCGGTGCGCCGGAACGAGGATCGAGCTGCGATCGGAATGACGTGAGGAGACATTGCATGGGTAGTCTTGCAGGCAAGGTGGCGTTGGTCACGGGTGCGGCGGCGGGCATCGGGCTCGCGGCCGCCGAGGCATACGCGCGCGAAGGCGCCCGGCTGGTGCTGGCGGACCTCAACGCCGCGCCCGGCGACGCCGTGGCGAGCCGGTTGCGCGACGCCGGTACGGAAACCCTGTTCGTCGCCACCGACGTCACCGACCCGGAGCAGTGCCGGCACATGGTCGAAGCCGCTGTCGAGCGGTTCGGCCGCCTCGACGTCGCCTGTAACAACGCCGGCATCGGCGGCGAGGCCAACCCCACGGCCGACTACAGTGTCGCGGGCTGGCACCAGGTGATCTCGACGAACCTGAACGGCACCTTCTACTGCATGAAATACGAGATTGCGGCCATGCTGCGCGGCGGCGAGGGCGGCGCGATCGTCAACCTTGCATCGGTGCTCGGACAGGCCGGTTTCGCCAGCGCACCAGCGTATGCTGCAGCGAAGCACGGCGTCGTCGGGCTGACGCGCTCGGCCGCGCTCGAGTACGGGCCGCAGGGCATCCGCGTCAACGCGGTCGGCCCTGGGTTCATCCTCACCGCGATGACGGAGAAGCACCGCGTCGATCCTGAGGTGGACGCCTTGTTGCGGGGACTTCACGCGGTCGGCCGCATGGGCACCGCGCAGGAAGTGGCGGAGCTCGTGCTGTGGCTCAGCTCGCCGGCGGCGTCCTTCGTCACTGGCTCCTTTCACGCCGTGGACGGCGGTTACCTCGCGCGTTGAGGACCTCCGCCAGCGCGCGGCGACGACCCGTCCGCTTGCTTGACGACGCTTCGTAGGTGCGCTTATAGTCGGGCAAAATCGTTGGACAATATTGCTCACGGACCATGGCCTTTACCCGCCGCAGGGGTGGGGTCGCAAGACCGGGCAAACGTCCTTCGGGCAGGACGGTCGCGCGGCCACCGATGGTGAGCGACGCGGCCGCGCAGCGGGTCGCCACAGATGCAAGAAGCACCATGAAGCCGATCACGGAATCTTCGCTTTCGGAGTATCTCGCGACCCGCGTGCCCGAGTGGCGCGAGGTCCAGATCCACGGCCTGCACCGGCTGCCGCTCGGCGCGTCGCGTGAGACGTACCGCTTCGACCTCTCGCACGCTGGCCAGGACCGGCAGCGCGAGACGCTGCGCCTGATCCTGCGGCGCGATCCGCCGGCGAGCAACGTCGACAGCAACCGGCGCCACGAATACGAGTGCTATCGAGCGATCTACGGCCACGGCATCCCGGTGCCGAAGATGATCCTGCTCGAAGAGGATCCGGTGCACTTCGACGGCGCGATTTCTCTCGCCGAGGACCTACGCGGGTTTCACAACAGCGAATACCAGCTGCAGAACCCCGAATGGCGGCCGAAATTGCCGCGCCTGGCCGAGCAACTCTGGGGTTACATGGGGAAGCTCGCGGCGCTCGACGTGGACAAGTTGAGCGTCGCGCATTTCATGCAGCCGGCCACGTCCGAATCGACGGCGCGCCAGGAACTGGACTACTGGGTGGCGAAGCTCGAGAAGAACGATGTCGGCGCCGAACCGATCACCTGGGCGGCCATCCGTTTCCTGCGCCGGAACTATCCGGTCGCGCAGAAGCTCAGTTTGGTCCACGGCGATTTTCGCGCCGGCAACGTCCTGTACGACGACGAAGGCAACGTCCGTGCCGTGCTCGACTGGGAAATGGGGCACCTCGGCGACCCGCTCGAAGACCTCGCGTGGAGCATCACGCGCACCTTCTCGTTCGGCAAGGACGACCGCCGCAGCGGCGTGGCGCCGAAGGAAGTCGCGGTCTCGACCTGGGAGAAGTCGAGCGGCCTGCGGGCCGAACCGGAAGCGTTGCTCTGGTGGGAGTTGTTCGCCTGCGTCAAGGCACAGGCCATCTGGGCGGCGATGGGGCACGTGTGGGAATCCGGCGCCAACCAGGACGTCATCATGCCCTACGCCGCATGGTGGCTGCGCAACGCCCAGGACCGTGCCGTTCTCGAACTTATGGGGAAGCTATGAGACCAGCCGTCGCGCCCGTGGCCGCGTTTCTCGCCACGCGTATGAGCCTGGAAATCGTGCCGAAGCTCGAGGGCTTCAGTGCCAGCAACGCTGGCATGATCGGCGCCATGCTGCAGATGATGTCCGAGGAGTGGGACCGCGCCGCGAGCCGTCTCGTGGAGGAAAACGCAGCGATCCGGCTGCTCCTGCGTCGTGCGGCCGAAGTCCTTGGTGACTCGTCTTTGGGCGCCGCGGCGGCCGGCGACGACGCGGATCTCCGTCTCAGCAGCCTCGACGCTGCCAACGACATGCTGCGGCGGAACCTCACCGAAGTTCACGCTCGGGTGGAGGGCCGCGACGGGGCGGACGCCCGTGCGCTGGAAGAGGCCATCTGGGACGAGTTGCGAGCCTCCGTCGCGCGACGCCGGATCTCCTCCGCCAATTTCTGATCACTCGATCCGATCCTCCTACCGGAGACCCCTATGCTGACGCAAGGCGACGACTATCCGATCCACCAGACGCCCGATCCAATCGCCTACTCCGGCACGGATCGCAACTTCTACGAGCGCTACTGGTTCAATGGCTTCGAGCCCGACGGCTCGCTGTTCTGGGCGATCGGCATGGGCTGCTATCCGCATCTGAACATCCTCGACTCGGCGCTCACCGTGCTGGTGGATGGCAAGCAGCACTGCATCCGCGGCTCGCGCGTCCTGAACATGGAGCGCATGGACATGTCAGTCGGTCCGCTGAAGATCGAGGTGTTGAAGCCGTTGTGGAAACTGCGCTTCACCGTGCAGGAGACCGACGGCATCGCTGCGGACCTCACCATCGAAGGCCGCGTCTTCCCGATCGAGGAGCCGCGTTTCACGCGTCGCGTCGGCACCCGCGCCTTCCTCGACATCACGCGCCTCACGCAGAACGGGCGCTGGAGCGGCTGGATCAAGGTCGACGGCAAGCGCTACGACCTGAGTCCGCGTGCGATGGGCACGCGCGACCGTTCGTGGGGCGTCCGCCCGATCGGCATCTCCGATCCTCAACCCGTCGTGCCGCCTGGCCCGCAAGGCTACTTCTGGCAGTGGACGCCGCTCAACTTCAAGAGCAAGAGCCTCTTCTTCCACATCGCCGCCGATCCAGACGGCTTTGCCTGGAACAAGAAGTCCGTGCTGTGCCCTGATGGCGTAGGCCCGGAGAAATTCCGTGAGACCAGCGATGCCCAGATGGAAACGCGGCTGCAGTCGGGGACGCTCTGGCCCGAGTGGGGCCGGCTGACGGTCAACTACGGCAAGGACACCTACCGCGTGACGCTCGAGCCGTTCATGCGCTTCCAGATGAAAGGCATCGGGTACTTCCATCCCGAATGGTTCCACGGCCGCTACCACGGCCAGCCGCTGCGCGTCGCGCGCGAGGACTTCACCGTCGGGGAGTTGAACCCGCAGTCGCTCGAGAACTTCCACGTGCAGATGCTCTCGAAGCTGACGCTGGAGAATCCGGACGGCACGCAGGAAACGTCGGTCGGCGTCTTCGAGCAGGCGCTTCTCGGCGACTACGAGCCGCTCGGCATCAAGAGCAAGCTCGAGATCTCGCGCTGGGACAAGCACTCCGAGCGGACCGACAAGTAAACTCAGGAGACGGGCATGAACGGACGCCTGCAGGACAAGGCTTGCATCGTGACGGGAGGCTCCGCCGGCATCGGCGCGGCCATCGTGCGCCGCTTTCTCGACGAAGGTGCGAAGGTGCTCTTCTGCGGCACGAACGCCGACGCGGGCGCCGCGGCCGAGCGCCGATTCGCGAGCCCGAACGCGCAGTTCATGCGCGCCGACGTCGGCGTGGAGGCGGACGTCGAAGCGCTGATCGCGGCAGCCGTGCAGCGCTTTGGCCGTCTCGACGTGCTGGTCAACAACGCGGCCAAGGCCGCGGTAGGGCCAATCTCCGAGCACAGCACCGAGGAATGGCGGCGCAGCATGGCGGTCAACGTGGACTCCGTGTTCTTCGCGAGCCGCGCCGCCGTCAAGAACTTCCGCAAGCAGGGTGGAGGCGTCATCGTCAACATCGCTTCGATCTCGGGCATGGCTGGCGACGGTGCATACCCGTCTTACTGCGCCCAGAAAGGCGCGGTCATCAACCTCACGCGCGCGATGGCGGTGTACCACGCACGCGAGAACATCCGCATCAATGCCCTGTGCCCGGGTCTGATCGACACGCCGGCCACCGAGATCTTCAAGACGCTGCCGGAGTTCCTGGAGAACTGGCGCAAGGGCATACCCGCGCAGCGCGTTGGCCGGCCGGAGGAGATGGCCGCGATCGTCGCGTTCCTCGCATCGGACGAAGCGAGCTACTGCCATGGCACGATCATGGTCGCCGATGGCGGCGTGACCGCGGCGACCGGCCAGCCCACGCAGGTACCGCTCGGCTGACCGCCGGACCGATTGGCGTCAGCAGGCAGCGCAGGGGCGCCCTGTTCCACACCCTGACCGAGGCGACGGACGAAATGCTCGACTACCCGCGACTGCTCGAAGCCAACAACGCGATCCAGACGATCGGCGACGACACGTACTGGCTGTGCGTGACGCGCACGGTGCAGGAATCGAAGCTGTTCCCCGTGCCGTCCTACATGCTGCTGTCCTACCTCTGCTGCTTCTATCGCTACCCGTCGCTGCTGCGCAAGATCGAGTCGCGACTCAAGGCGGAGGAGATCGGCGACCGTGCGCGCGCGATGGGCGGAAAGTTCGGCAATCTGCCGGGGTGGGCGCTGCCGACGTTCTACCTGATCGGCCGCGAGATGCTGATGAATTTCGGCATGTTGCGTCCCGAGGATGCGGCCGAGGATGTCGCGTACGTGCTGGACTTCTGGCGCCGCTTCAAGCTCGCGCAGCAGCGCGAGGACGGCCACCTCAATGCCCGCGAGTTCGGGCAGCGCGTGCAGCTGCTGCCGGAGCGGCGCTTGCAGCGCTTTCACGCTGACTTGCACCACTGCGTGCCGGGCGACCGACTGCATCGGGCCGCACAGGCGTTTCTCGCCACGGTCTCGCAGTTCGGCTTCCTCGTCTCCTGCGAGAGCCGCGTGACGCTCAATAACTCCGGTCCGTACCGGATCGCGGACAATCGCGAACTGATCGTCCGCGACTTCTGCGACCTCGCGCAGGGCGACTTCCCCTGGCTCGATGGGATCACCGACGACATTCCGTACAACAATCTCACCGTGACCATGGAGGTGACGGACTGCCACTTCTATTTGATGGACGACTGGGGCAGCTTCGAATCGAAACCGGGGTTCGTCGCAGACAAGCTCTCCGGCATCGGCCTGTACACGTCCGACGCCCTCTCGGAAGGTCACGTGCCCGTCGGCATGGGCGCGGCGAACGAGCTGGCGGATACCTTTGAAAAGCTTACCGAGAAGTTCCGCGTGGCCACGGTCGAACTGTGGAAGCGCGTCGCGGGCTGGTCGCGCGATCAGATGATGGATGCGGGTGCCATCGTCTACTTCTCGATCATCAAGGATTTCGCGCACGCCGCGGGCGTGTACGAGGTCGACGACTGGATGAAGATCGACGAGCGGGCCGATCGCTTCCGTCCGTTGCTCAATGACGAATTCGGGCGCAACTTTCTCGGTGAGCTGGTGGGCCTGGTCAGCCTGCCTACGCAGCAGCTGCACGAGTACGCGATGATGCAGCACAACAACCGCCCGGTACGCTATCTCTCGCACATCCCCTATGCCGTGCTCAACGAAGGCGGCGGCGAGGGCCCCGGCCCGATTGCGGCCGGCGTCAGCAGCGTCGGCGACAAGGTGGATCGGTACACCACCACGGCCGGCGTGCTCCCGCTCGCCGAATACAACGCCCGCGCCCGGTCCTTCGTGCCCAGGCAGATGGCGGAGCCGTACCGGTTCCTCTGTGACACGAGTGTCCGCGTGCGGCGCCTGTCGCCCTTGGTCGATGCGCTGTACAAACTCGAGCAGGAATCGTCCCCGCTCCTGCGCGGCGCCGGCGCCGGCCTAACGCGAGCGGACGTCGAAGCGCGCCGGGCGAGACCCAAATGACCGATTCGAGGCGACCTGACGAAATCGAGGCCCTGGTCGCCGAGTTCACGGCGTCGGGAATGCGTGAATTGCACGTGCGCTGCGACGACTTCGAGATCTACCTCTCGGGCGATCCACAGGCCGCGGGCCTCGACGCAGGGGCCGTCACTGTCACCGAGGCTGCGCGTACACGCTCCACCGCGGCGGCTCCAGCCCGCGGTGCGGCCGCCCCTCGCTTCGAGCAGGCGCCCGACGGCCTCGTCTTCGTGCGCGCGCCGTACATGGGCACGTTCTATCGTTCGCCGAAGCCGGGCGCTCCCGTGTTCGTGGACGTCGGGTCCGACGTCACGCAGGACACGGACCTGTGTCTCGTCGAGGTCATGAAACTCTTCACGGCGGTCCGCGCTCCCGTGGTCGGCCGAGTTCACGCCGTGCTCGCGGAGGACGGCCAGATGGTCGAGGTCGGCCAGCCACTGTTCGAACTGGTCCCGGCCTGAGCGCCGGCCGACCGCCTGCCGTCGATACGCATCCAGGAGTGGCTCATGGTCCACATCAAATTTCTCGACGAAACGATGCGCGATGGGCAACAAAGCCTGTGGGGCATGCGCATGCAGGCTGGCATGGCGCTACCCGTCGCGCCCCTCATCGATCGCACTGGGTACAGCACTATCAGCCTGGCGGGCTCATCGCTCTTCGAGGTGCTGATCCGGCAGTGCCGCGAGGACCCGTGGGCGGGACTCGACCTGCTGGTCAAGGCGATGCCCAATACGCCGCTGCGCGGCGGCATCCGTTCGAACGGCTCGGTGACCTTCGGCTTCACGCCGGATTCGTTGATGGATGTGTGGATGACGCGCCTGTGCGTGCACGGCATCCGCAGCTGGTGGATCTACGACGTGCTCTTCAACATCGAGAAAATGCACCGCCTTGCGAAGCTCGCGAAGACTTTCGATTGCCAGGTGGCCGGGACGATGCTGTTCACGTTGTCGCCGGTGCACGACGACGCTTATTTCGCCGACAAGGCGGATAAGCTGGCGGCTCTGCCCGAAGTCGACAGCCTGCTCCTCTACGACACCGGCGGGGTGCTCGACCGCGAGCGCATCTCGACACTGCTGCCCGCGATCGTTGCCAAGGCGCACGGCAAGCCGATCGAGCTGCATGCGAACAACATGCTCGGACAGTCGGCGAAGGCCTACATGGACGCCATCGAGTTCGGCGTCTCGGTGCTGCACACCGCCGTCCGGCCGATGGCGAACGGGCCTTCCGTCCCGTCGATCGAGATCATGTCGCGCAACGTCGAGATGATGGGGCACACCCACGACATCGACACGTCGCGGCTGCCCCCGGTCGCGGATCACTTCGAGCGAGTCGGCAAGGCGGCCGGCTACCTCGTCAACCAGCATTTCGAATACGACGTCACTGCGCTGCGCCACCAGATCCCCGGCGGCATGATGGGTACGCTGCGCACACAGCTCGTCCAGCAGAACATGCTTGACCGCATGCCGGACGTTCTTGCCGAAGTGGCGACCGTGCGCCGTGAACTCGGTTACCCGGGCATGGCGACACCGTTCGCACAACTCGTCGGCACGCTCGCGGTGCTGAACATCGTCACCGGCAAGCGCTATTCCGTCGTGCCGGACGAGGTCATCCAGTACGCGGCGGGCTATTACGGTGATCCTGTCGCGCCGATCGACGCGAACGTGCTCGACCGCATCATGGCGATGCCCCGCACGAAAGAGATCTTGGCGAATCCGCCCGAGCAGCCTGATATCGCAGAGCTGCGCCGACGCCACGGCACCGGCGAGGACGACGACGAGCTGATCCTCCGCGCGCTCGTCCCGGCGGCCGATCTCGAGAAAATGCGCGCGGCCGGCCCCGTCCGTCGCGACTACCCGATGCTGTCGTCACCGCAGTTCGAGCGTGTGCAGCGGCTGATGAAGGTGACAACGGCTCCACTGGTGCAGGTGCGTTCCGCAGAACTCGACCTCACGCTGAGGCGCTGATCCCATGCGGATGATCGATTATTTCGACCGGGGTGCACGCATCGCGCACGACCGGCCGTGCATGATCGCCGATGGCGTCGTGCGCACTTATGACGATGTGGCGGCGCGCAGCCACGCGATCGCCCGGATGCTGATCGCCGACGGCTTCGCACCGGGCGCCCACGCAGGTGTCCTGAGTGGCAACGCGGCGCTCGCGTTCGAGGCGATTCTCGGCATCCTGCGCGCGGACGGCGTCTGGGTCATGGCGAACAATCGCGCTGCCATTGCCGAGAATGCTTACCTGTTCGACCTTCTCGACGTTGACACGCTGTTCGTCCATTCCGAGGTTGCGGATCGCATTGCCACCCTGCGTCGCGAGTGTCCGCGCATCCGCCGCTACATCGCCCTGGACTGCCTTTTTCCAGAGGCTGACTTTCACTTGGAGGATCGCATACCCGGCGACTCGCGCCTGGCACCGCAGCGTCGAGCCGGTGCGCCCGACGAGCTCGCCTTTCTGGCGAACACCGGGGGAACGACGGGACGCTCCAAGGGAGTGATGCTGACGCACGGCAACTGGCAGGCGCTGGTCTCGAGCCTCGTCGCGTCGATGCCGATGAAGAAGCCGCCAGTAAACCTGGTTGCAGCGCCTATGACGCACGCCGCGGGGCCGTTGGCGCTCGCGAGCATGGCGCTCGGCGGTACCGTGGTGATCCTGCCGAAGTTCGACCCACCCGCGGTAATCGACGCGATTGAAAAGCACCGCGTCACCTACCTGTTCCTG
>Ga0224500_10000979_pt1 | contig 17839 bp, 11 predicted proteins | sample SF_Oct11_sed_USG_FD_168126 | JGI IMG/M metagenome (GOLD analysis project Ga0224500, IMG submission 168126) | Sediment microbial communities from San Francisco Bay, California, United States - SF_Oct11_sed_USGS_4_1 | ecosystem: Environmental > Aquatic > Marine > Sediment | place: USA: California... | reverse complement strand
ACAGGATGCGGGTGGCATCGACGCGGCGCAGCTTGCTGTCGACCGGCGCTCGGCCAGGGTGCAAAACGTGCAATTCGATGCAGGCGAGGCGCTGAGTCAGCAACGGTTCGGTGGCGTTTACAGAACAGACAGGCTGGGTGGCGACCTGATGCTCCGGAACTACTACGTGTGGCGGGAATTCACCAATTCACTGCCGTTCGTGGCCGGCGGCGCAGTCGACCTGCAGCGCTTTTTCTATGGGGCCGGGGCGCAGTACAGTTTTGCCAAGCTCGCTTCGGACAGGCTCCAGCTGACGACAGGATTCGACCTCGATCGCCAGGACGATGATCGCAAGCGCTTCGATAATAACGATGGTGCACTTGGAGCTTTGGTGTTTGATCAGAACGAAAGCGTCGACAGCAACGGCGCCTTTCTGCAAGGTCAGTTTGCTCTCAATGACAGTTGGTCGTTTTCTGCCGGCCTGCGATACGATCGGGTCAAGTTCAAAGTCAGCGACTTTTATCCTGCCGACGGCGACGACTCCGGAACGCTCGACTTCGATCAATGGAGCCCGTCGCTGGCCGCGAGTTTCGAAACCGGGGCCGGTCTGTTGTTTGCTTCCTGGAGCAGTTCCTTCGAGACACCGACGACCACGGAACTCGCGAATCCGGACGGTTCCGGTGGTTTCAACGAATTGCTGCAACCACAGTTAGCCGACAACTACGAACTCGGCTTCAAGGCTTCGCGTGATGCATTGTTTTACGAGATCTCGCTGTTTCATATCGAGCTGCAGGACGAGCTGATACCGTTTGAAGTGGCTTCGTCACCCGGGCGCACGTTTTATTCCAATGCCGGGTCCTCGACACGCAACGGAGTGGAGGCGTCGCTGAGCTGGCGGGCAAGTGACAGATTTCGCGTCAACCTGTCCTATACCTGGTCCGACTTTACGTTCGATGAATTCGTTGAAGACGGCACCGATTTTTCGGGTAAACGCTTGCCGGGTTTGCCGGAACACTTCGCATTCGTTGGCCTTTCGTACGCTGTGAGTCCCGGGTTTACGGGTACCTTCGAGACGCTGTACTCGGGAGGCTTGTACGCGAACAATGACAACGTGACGAAAGTCGACAGCTACCAGGTTTCCAACCTGCGGCTTAGCTACGAAATAGAGAGACGCAACTGGATAGTCAGGCCGTACATCGCCGTCAACAACCTGTTCGACGAGTTGTACAACAGCAATATCCGCGTTAACGCATTCGGCGGGCGTTATTTCGAAGCCGCGCCGGAACGGAATTTCTACGCAGGCATTGTCGTCAAATTCAATCGGCCGTCCAACGCCAACTGAACGATCGTTATTTCGGTCTGGCGATTACGACCTCTACCTCGACCAGCATGCCGTCACCGGCAAGCCCCGCAATCTGGAATGCGGAACGCGCCGGCAGGTTCGGCTGTTCCTTGGTGCCGAAGTACTTCGTGTAGGCTTTCATGAAGCCGTCGAAATCCATCTTGCCGCCGAGTTCCGGATCGCCGACCAGGAATACCTGCATCTTGACCACGTCGCCGAAGCCGACGCCGAGTTTTTCGAAAGAAGCTTCCATTCGTTTGAATACGTTGAGCGCCTGGGTTTCCGTGTCGCCGTAATATTCGCGGCTGTTCCGATCGGCGTCCGGGTTCGCGGGGCCCGGTACCGTGCCGCTGTGCCAGATTATCGTGGTGCCGGCGGTGACTTCGACGGCCTGTGCAATCGGAAAAGTCGAGTTGTTTGGCAGCGGATGCCGTGTGACATCGGCATTGGCGACTGAGGCAGTCAACAAAAGTGAAGATAATAGTGCTGTTTTTTTCATGTCTTGGCTCTCTTCTTTCGGTTGCAGGCTCGATAGGTATGCGACGACGTCCATGATGGCGGCATCATCGCCCAGTAATTGCGCGGCGGCTTTCATTTGCTGGCCGTAGGTGTCGTCCGCGGCATGGCCGCGCACGTTGTTCCGATAGTTCTTCAGCTGGGTGGCCAGGTACCAGTCATTTTGCGTTGTGAGAGCGGGTCCGCCCAGGACTTCATTGCCTTCACCACCGGCACCATGGCAGGCACTGCAGCTCTGGTAGAGCGCATGACCGCGATTCCGGTCGCCGTCGATCGTACTCTCCGGGGCTGCGGATTTCACGTTGCGGACATAGCGGCTGACTTCCTCGATGTCGTTCTCCGCCAACGCCTGGGCCATCGGGCGCATCTCGATACCAGCGAGATCGGCATCGTGCGTTCCGCGCCAGCCTTTCGTGAATGCCTCGAGCTGCCGCACGACATACCAGGGCTCCATGCCGCTCAGCCTGGGTGCCTCGATATTCCTGTTGCCCTTCAGGTCGGCACCATGGCACACGGTGCAATAGACGAACTTTTCCGGAGGAACGAGCGGCTTGTCGGCAGCACCGGCGAGCGGCGCGAGACAAAGCAACACTGCGCAGTCGACAAAATGTCGCGATAGCCGGAGCCCGGACATCATGATGCCCCCGTCATGGCGGCCATCTCGGCCCGAACCCGTTTGTCGAGATCCTGCAGCGCGAATTCTGCCGATGCGAACGCGCCTTCCTGCCAGCTCGAGTGGTAACTGATCTGGTCGCCGATCATGTAGTGACGTCCCTCCGGGTTTTGCAGCCTTGAGAAGTACTGCGCGCGAACTTCGTCGGTCCAGCCGGAACCGCAGCCCATCATATGGTTCATTCGTCCCCAGGGAATACTGACTCCGTTCTCAATATAAGAAGAATAGCCCTTGTGTATGTTGTTGCCCTGTTCGCCGGCGAACCGAATGCGTTCTTCCGGGGTCATCTTCTCGAAGAAATTCGATGGCGCGCGGGTGCGGCGCGAGAAGCCGAAAAGATAGGCGCCGAGTACGATGCCCTTCTGCTTGAAAATGCCGTGCGACGGGTACCAGATTTCGCCGATCTCCTGGCTGGTCGACGTGATGCCGCCGTAAATTTCTTCGTCCTCCCAGAACCGTTTGCTCATCTGCAGGCCGATTTTGGACAGGTGTCCACGGCTCAGCGAGGCAAGGCCGGCCGCATAGTCTTTCGGGAAGTTGTTGTGAATGCCGGCGATGAAATGCGCCGGAATACTGTTGAAACAGTAATCCGCCGTGATCATGTGTTGCTTGCCCTTGTGATTATAGACGATGTCCACACCCTTATCGCGCAACATGATGGATTGCACCTGCGCATTCAGTGTTATCGGCGTGCGAAGCTTTCGCAGGAATGCTTTGACCACGTTATCCATGCCGCCGACCGGCGTCATCAGCGGTGCCGCCCAGTCTTCCGTTTCCGCAAAATGCATGCCGTAACGCCAGAAATTGCTATTCAGTATTTCGCTGAAATTCAATGTGCCTTTCAATTCACCGGCCTTGCGGAAGCCCCCGGTCGCGTAGCCGGCCCGGTTGCTGCCCTTGTACAAGCCGTTCGGGTCGAGGTCGCCAAAGGAAATCGCGAACTGCAACATGCGTTCTCGGTCTTCGTTGGACATCGGCTGGTCGAAAGCATTCTTGTCGACCGCCTTGTAAACGAGCTCCGACATGAAGCCGCGAGCATCGGCCATGTACTCGCGTTTCTGTATCGGTCGGCCGCCGAAGGCATCCGGTTCCTGGGTATAGGCGCGGCGATTGTCGTTCGCCATGATCTCGAGTTCGACGCCAAGCACTTTGCAATAGTGAAGGGCACGCTGGTGGTGCCCGGGAATCCGCGCGGCACCGGCATTGAAATACAAGTGCGGTTCATCGTCGAACCGGCAGATCTGCTTGTTACCCAGTTCGTCCACCATATCGCCGCTTCTGAGCGTCAGAACGCGCCCGCCGATACGATGCGAGGCTTCGATGATCCTGCAGTCGTAGCCGGCTCGTTCGAGTTCGTAGGCGATGTTGAGAGTCGAAATGCCCGCGCCCAGCAGGACAACGGTCTTCTTTGCGCGTGAAACGTTCAGTAAATCGAGATTGGCGGGCGCACCGGTCTCCTGCATGAGGCCCAGGGCCATGCTTGTCTGGTAAACCGCCGTGGCGCCGCCGGCTGCGCCTACCAGCTCGAGAAATCGCCGTCGCGAAAGATTTTTTGCGTTCATTTCGTGGTTTCGCTCAGCAGAAACAGGTCGGTAAGAAGAGCCCGGAGGTGAATGGAGACATTGAGGTTATCCACAAGTTCGGAGCTGATTCTCTCCTGGCTCAGGACAAGGCCGATGGCGGCGCGCGCTTTCCTGGCATCGTCGACGACGACATCGGAGAAATCGCTGCCGGCCAGTCCGCCGGAAATTTCACCAGCTGCGGTCGCCATTTTTTCCAGGGTCTCTCTCACGTCCAGCCCTTCGTCCGATTCACGTCCCTGCGCGGCATAGGCGAGCAGAAATTCGTAGCCGGATTCGACTACCTCAATTTTTTCGTGCAGAGAATTCGTCACGGAATCTCGTTCGTGTTTTATTTGGAATGCATGTTTAGGCGCGGGTCAGACAGATTTGTCGGGTGCCCACCGTTTCGGGTCGTGATTTGCCGCGAGTTCATCGCGGGAAATCCAGCCGGATATCATAGATCGTGTATAAAAAAGTTTTTCCGGGCGTAGTCCGAAATAGATATGCAGGCAGATCAGCGCGATAAGTGCCAGCGTCGCAACGCCGTGTAAGAAAAACATCATGCCGAGCGTCGCTTCCGTGAGGGCGTTGCTGCGATCCCACCACGGCGTATCGATCATCGCAAAGAGGATCAGGCCGGAGATAATCACCATCAACGTAAGAATCGCTACGGTTGCGTGCATGCCTTTTTGCGCCAGCGAGTACTTGCCGGGTTTGCGGGTCGTATCCGACAATTCCCTGAGGTCGGACGGCGCGATCCACATCGACTTCAGGTCCTGCCAGAACAGCGATCGGACAATGTGAAACACGACGGCCAATGTCAGCACGATACCGGCGACCCAGTGAATGGTCAGCCAGGAAAAATTGATACCGATGATAGGAAACACGCCGGTTATCAGTAATACGAACACGCTTGCCGCCATCACCCAGTGAAACAGGCGATCGACGCCGTCATGTCGGCGCACTCTTTCGCCGCCGCTGGACGGCTTTTCTTTCTTGCGCCGGCTGGCCTGGAAAATTGCGTGCAGTGCGATGAACACGAATGGCACAACGATGACCAGCCACAGGAGTTCCCACGAAACACCGAGCAGAACTTCTCTGCCCCAGACATCGTTCTTGTAAGTGGCGATCTCCACGACGCTAACCTCGCACGGCACGCCGCAGCAGGCTTTCCAGCAGCGGCAGTTTGAAATGGTTGTAGTTGAGCGGTTTGGCCCCGCGACTCGCCAGCGGTGCGACGAATTCGGCAGTCTCGTCCGAAAGCGACTTGCCGGCGAGCGCTTTTTCCGCGTCCCGCAGCCGGTGCGGCGTGCAGGCGACGCCGCCGCAGACGATCCGGCTGTCGCCAATCGTTCCGTTGTCGACCTGCATTGCGGCCGCGATACTGACCAGCGCAAAATCCCATACGTCGCGGTCGGCGACCTTCTCGAAATAAAATCGGGCACCCGCCCACGTCGACGGTATTCGAACCGCTGTTAAGATTTCACCGGGGCGCATAGAGGTCATTTTCGTGATGTGAGTAGCGGGCCCCACGAAGAAGCGTTCGGCCGGAACGAGCCGCTCGCCATCCACGCTCTGCACGACCATGGTCGCATCGAGTGCGACCATGGCAATTGCTGTGTCGGAAGGGCTGACGGCAACGCAGCGGCTGGCGCCGAATACGGCGTGTTCCCGATTCATGCCCTGCGGGCTGTCGGCGTAGCAGATATTGCCGCCGGCGCGGTAACAGGCGAGGCCGCGCCGGTAATACCAGCAGCGCGCGTCCTGCGACAGGTTGCCGCCCAGCGTGCCTACGTTACGGATCTGCGGGCTGGCAACGCGACCTGCTGCCAATGCGAGCAGCTCGTATTCTGCATTCACTGTCTCGTTGCGGATGATTTCGCGCAGCGTCGTTACGGCGCCGATCTCGATTCCGTCGTCGGACTTGCGAACGCCGCGCAACGCCTCGATTCCGTTCAGGTCGATCATCGCTTTCGGATGCTTGGCGCGATCCTTTAGCCAGCCGTAGGTATCCTGTCCGCCGCCGAGAATCCAGCCGTCCCTACCGAAGCGATCGGCAAGTTCCAGCGCGTCGTCCATTTCAGCCGGCTGGTACAGCTGCACGTCCGGCATGACATCGTAGGAAGCCATCTGAACCTCAGAAATTGTTGGTCTGCAGCGGTTTGAACGACTGTTCGCGTTCCGCTACGTGGTTAATGATCATGTCGCGACTGATCGGTGTCCTGCCGAAGACATGGCCGTCGAGCGCATCGGAAATCGCCGACGTAACGGCCGCCACCGAACAGCCCATCGCCGGTTCGCCGATGCCGCGCGCACCGAAAGGGTTCTGTGGATCGGGCAGGTCGACGGCAGCGGTTCGGATGTGCAGCGGCGTATCCAGGTAAGTCGGGATGCCGCATTGGTAATAGCCGACGTTGGCCGGCAGCCCGTTGTGCGGGTCGTAGACGTGCCGCTCGAGGCTGGCCATGCCCATTCCCCAGACGGCCCCTCCCTTCATCTGCGCTTCGACACCCTGCGGATGCACGACCGTGCCGCACTCCGCGATGCCGACGTAGTCGAGAATGTCGTACTTGCCGGTTTCCAGGTCGAGTTCGATCTCGACGAAGGCGCAGGCGAGGCCGGGAATGACTCCATTCTGTTCGAGATTGTCTTTGGCGACGCCGATCAGGCCGCTGCCTGCGAGTCTTTCTACGGAACGCTTGGTGATCTCGTGGATGTCGTCCGGATAAACCGCCCCGCTGTAGGAGCCTCCGAGCTGGATTGCGCGTGCTGCCGCGCCGCCGTAACTGATCGACTGACGCGGGTTCTTCACATTGAAAACGTTCTTGCCGTCGATGTCGTAATCGCTGGCATTGCCGCCCAGCGATTCCGCGGCGATCTGTTTCATTTTCTGGACGGCGTCCAGCGCCGCAACGTAGTTGGTGCGCGTATGCGCGAAAATCGAAACGCTGCCCGCCTGGTATGAACTCCACGGCAGATTTGCGTCGGTGCTGCCGCGCTCGATGACGCAGTCTTCCCAGTCGCACTTCAGAACTTCCGCTGCGGCGCGCGTGGTCGATGCGTAGGAGTAGGTTCCCAGGTTGCCCACGCCCGAATGCAAATGGATCTTGCCATCCGGAGTGATTCGCAACAGGCCGTCGAAGCCCTTGGTGCCGGCCGAGTGGTAACCCTGGCCGATGCCGATGCCAATCACCTTGCTGCCGTTTGTTTTCGGTTTGTTGCGCTTCGTCGCCCAGTCGAACATCTCCGCGCCCTTGTCGAGGGCTTCCTTCATGTAGGCGCTGGTGACCGGTTCCTGGTTTTCGTAAACCGTGCTGTCGTTGTTGACCGCATTGATCTTGCGGATCTCGAGCCGGTCGATATCGAGTTGCCTTGCCGCCTTGTCCATCAATGGCGCCATTACTGCAGCAATCTGGTTCTGGCCGGGGCCGCGTTGCGCGCCTCGCGGGGTCGTGTTGGTCAACACCGGCAGGCCGCGGAAACGCAGCGATTCCGGATCGTAAACCAGGGACACGGCGCCGCCGGCCGACGACGCATCGCCGCCGGTTGCATTCGGCCCGATGTCTTCGACGATGAAAATATCGGCAGCCGTGATTTTGCCGCTGGCAGCAAAGCCCATTTTTATCCAGCCCTGGAAACCGACTCTGGCCGAGCCGATGTAGTACTCCTGTTCGCGCGTGATACGCAGTTGCACCGGCCTGCCGATTTTTTTCGAGAACCAGCCGGGCAGGGCGGCGATTGGATAGGCGCCGATTTTCGAGCCGAAACCGCCACCCGTGTGTTCGCTGATCAGCACGACATCTTTTTGCTCGACGCCGAGCAAGCGCGCCAGCCCGGGGATCCAGAAACTCTGGCTTTGTGCCGAGCCATACACGTAGCAGCGGCCGTTGTCCCAGTACGCCATTGCGGTGCGCGGCTCCATGCTCATGTGCGCATAGCCGGTCGTGACGAACGGTTCCTCGACTACGACGGCGGCATCGGCGAATCCTTTTTCGAGGTCGCCATAGCGCCATTCGTTGACCCATTCACCGGTCGGCTCCTTGCCGGCGCGGAAATCCGCAATCTGCTGCGGTGTCCATTTGACCGTGCGAAAGCCGGAGCCTTCGCTGGATCGCGAAAAGACATTGCCTTCCTCGCGCGCATTCGGACCGCCCTCGATGAGGCTGTCCAGCGGATCCACGGTGAACGGCATCGGTTCGATGTGCACCCTGATCCGGGCTAACGCGTCTTCGGCCGTCTTTTCGTCTTCCGCGGCGACCGCAAGGATCGGATCGCCGATGTAGACCGGCGTGTTGGTCAGGATAGCCGCGTTCGGCGCTTCCACTGCCGGCACATCGTCAGCCGTAAGGATGCCGACGATGCCTTCCATGCCGTCCAATGCCGACGTGTCGATGTTTGTGACGCGGCCGTGAGCCATCGGGCTGGTGTACAGGCGCGCGAACACCATGCCGTCGGCGCGAAAATCTTCGGCATATCGGGCCTTTCCGGTGACCTTGCCGGTGATGTCCGGCGGAACGAAGTCCTTTCCGATGTGTTTGTAGTTGCTCATGCCTTGCCACCTGCCGCGCGCATGACGCCGTTAAGGTAGTTGTCGTAAGCGCCGCAGCGACAAAGGTTGCCGGACAATGCCTGGCGCGCTTGCTCACGGGTCGGGTTGGGGTTGTCCTTCAGCAGGCCGACTGCGGCCATGGCCTGGCCCGGTGTGCAGAAACCGCATTGCGGCGCGAGTTCATCGATGAATGCCTGCTGCACGGGATGCAGCGTGCCGTCGGGCGCCTGCAGTCCTTCAACGGTAAGGACGCCGCGCGAGCGAACGCTGTGCGTCAGTGTGGAGCATGAATAGTTCGGTATGTCGTCGACCAGTACCGTGCAGGCACCGCATTCGCCGCGATTGCAGCCGATCTTGGTGCCGGTCAGGCCGAGTTTGTAACGCAGTGTGTAGGCCAGCGTTTCCTGCGGCAGCACATCGACACGACGGATCTTGCCGTTGATGTTGAGCGACATGAGCCGCTCTACGCCACCCTTGGTAGCATCATCCGCGGCACCTGCAGCAAGAGCCGATGGCATGCCGGCGTGCGTTGCCGCAGCGGCGCCCGACGCTATGACGGCCTTGATGAAGCGCCTGCGTGAAAGGTTTGGATTCACAGCGAAACTCCCCTGCGAGCGCAGCCACGTCCATTGCGAGCATAGCCACCGTCATTGCGAGCGTAGCCACCGTCATTGCGAGCGTAGCCACCGTCATTGCGAGCATAGCCACCGTCATTGCGAGCGTAGCGAAGCAATCTCACGAATCCCATTCTGTACTTAAGAGATTGCTTCGTCACTTCGTTCCTCGCAATGACAGGTGCACTAGTACTTCTACTTTTTGTCGGCAGGCCAGGGCGTTCCCTGGTCCGTTTCAGTGACCGGGCCCATTCCTTTATAGGTAAACTTCTGCAGCCGTTTGCCTTCGTAGGTTTCGGTCGTATAGATGTTGCCTTTCGAATCGACTGCAATATTGTGCACGGCAAAAAACTGCCCCGGATTACGCCCGCCATCACCGAAGGTTGTCAACGTTTCGAGCGACTGTCTTTCGATAATGAATATCTTCCGATTGGTGCCGTCCGCGAGATAAATGAATTTCTGCTCTGCGTCCGGGGAAAACGCGATATCCCAGACGGAACCGTCACCGAGGCTGTTCGGCTTGATGAATATTTCTTTGACGAACGAGCCGTCGGTTTTGAAAACCTGCAGCCGGTTGTTGACGCGATCGCAGACATAGACCAGCCCGTCGTTGGATGGCTGGGCGCAATGCACCGGATTGCGGAACTGCTTTGCCGGTTCGCCGCCGGGAACAAACGGCCCCAGGTCGGCATCATCCGGCGCGTTGCCGTAAGCGCCCCAGTAACGCTTCAGCTTACCGGTGTCTGCGTCGAGCACGGCGACACGCTTGTTGCGATAGCCATCGGCTACATAGGCTTCGTTGGCGGCCGGATCGAACGACACTTCGGCGACACTGCCGAAATTCTCCTTGCTGTGGCTGTCGGTATCGGAGTCGGGCGTGCCGAACTGTGCGAGGAACTTGCCGTCGCGCGTGAACTTCAGGATGTGCGAGTCGCGCGGACCGTTACCACCGACCCAGACGTTGTCCTTGTGGTCCACGGTAATGCCGTGGTTTGACGATGGCCAGGTGTAGCCTTCGCCCGGTCCGCCCCAGTGGTTGACCAGGTTGCCTTGCGCATCGAACTCGAGAATATTCGGCGCCGGAATGCAGCAATCGGCGGCGACCGGGTCCGTTGCAGCACCGATTTCCGTGCGCTCATTAAAGGTGTCGCGGCGATGAACGATGTACACGTGATCGCGGGAATCAACAGCCAGTCCGATCGTCGAGCCCAGGATCCAGTGGTTTGGCAGCGGTTTCGGCCAGAACGGATCCACTTCGAACATGGGTGCCATACGACCCTCGGCTTTCGCCGTGTTGTCCATTGCTTCCTGCCCGCAGCCGAACGCCATCGTGGCAATTGCAGCCGCGCCAACAGAATAAAGCCTGCGCGCATTCATCATCCTTTATCCCCCGGTTTCTTGTGATCGATGATGTAGTGACGATCGATGATGTCTCGATTTCGGCGGCAAGTATACTATGCCCGCATCCCATCGCGAATCAGATAAGAAGATACGTCTGTAACCGACGCAGCGACCGAAAACGCCCGCAGGCAACACACTGACACGATGAGAAAAACAGTCCGCAGAATTATTTGTGCCCTCAGACCGTTGGCCACGGCAGCCGTCTTGCTCTCAGGTCTTGCCACGGTGACCGGGGCACACGAGATTCCGTCCGATGTGGTCGTGCGTGCCTATCTCAAGGTCGATCAGCACGAATTGAAGCTGCTGGTTCGCGTGCCGCTGGAGGCCATGCGCGACGTCGTGCTGCCGCTGCGCGGGCCAGGCTACCTGCAGATAGGAGAGGCGGAGCAGGTTCTGCGTGACGCGGCGACGATCTGGATAGCCAACCAGGTCGAATTGTACGAGGGCGGGCGCCGGCTGGGGCAATTCGATCTGGCGGCGACGAGAGTGGCGCTGCCCTCGGATCGCTCGTTCTCGAATTACGACTCTGCCCATGAATCCGTTCGGAGCGAGCCTCTGCCGGATTCAACCGAATTGATGTGGGGCCAGGCGCTGCTCGACGTGCTTCTGGTGTTTCCAATCGAATCTTCGAACTCCGATTTTTCCATCAAGCCGAATTTCGAACGGCTTGGCCTGCGCACTACCACTGTGCTTCGCTTCATTTCCGGGACCGGCACTGAGAGACCCTTCGAGTTCGTCGGCGATCCGGGCCTGATTCGCCTCGATCCGCGCTGGCATTACGCATTCTTTCGCTTCGTCGCACTTGGATTCGAACATATCCTCGACGGCGTCGACCACCTGCTGTTCGTGTTGTGCCTGATCATCCCTGTTCGCCGCTTGAGGCCTCTGATCGTCATCATCACTTCGTTCACCGTGGCGCATTCGGTGACGTTGCTGTCGTCGGCCTTCGGTTTCGTGCCGAACGTGCTGTGGTTTCCGCCGCTCATCGAGACGCTCATCGCCGCATCCATTGTCTACATGGCGCTGGAGAACATCGTTGCCGGCAATCTGCGACGCCGCTGGATGATCGCTTTTGCCTTTGGACTGGTGCACGGTTTCGGCTTCGCCTTTGCGCTGAGCGAAACGCTGCAGTTCGCCGGTTCGCACCTGCTCACTTCGCTGCTCGCGTTCAATCTGGGTGTCGAACTGGGCCAGTTGTTCGTTATCGTGCTTGCCGCACCCGTCATTCACCTGTTATTCCGCCATGTGATGCCCGAGCGCATCGGCATCATCGTTCTCTCCGCACTGCTTGCACACAGCGGCTGGCACTGGATGAGTGAGCGCGCCGCAATACTTTCCGCGTATTCGATCCGATTGCCGGTGCTGGCCGAGTTGCCGTTCGCATCGGTCCTTCGTTGGGCGGCGTTTCTGCTCGTCATTGCAGTCGTCTTGTACCTGATGGGACGCCTGTACAAACGCGTCGTGGTCGACGACGGCTCATTCGGTGAGAAAGGATCTCGCGACACCGGGTGAATTTTGACAAAGACCGGGCACACGATAAGCTTCGGCAGCAGCGAATTCCCGGGGAGTGGCTATGCAGTCCGTAATGATCGTCCTGATCGGCATCATCGGCATGTCGTTTGGCTGGTTTGTCTATTCGAAATTCATCGCCGAGAAAATCTTCAGGCTGGATCCTGATTTCGTCACGCCGGCCCACCAGGTCAACGATGGCGTCGACTTCGTACCGACCAATAAATTCATTCTGTGGGGCCATCATTTCACGTCGGTCGCCGGTGCGGCGCCCATTGTCGGACCGGCGATTGCGGTCTACTGGGGCTGGGTACCCGCCGTATTGTGGGTAACGCTCGGCACGATTTTTTTTGCCGGCGTGCACGATTCCGGCGCCCTCTGGGCGAGTAACCGGCACAGGGGGAAGTCGATTGGCGCGCTTTCCGAAGAAGTGATCGGCAAACGCACCCGCGCATTGTTCATGATTGTCATTTTCCTCGTGTTGCTGATGGTCAATGCGGTTTTCGGCGTGGTCATTGCGCGCGCTTTCGTCGGCACGCCAAGCGCCGTGGTTCCATCCTGGGCGGCAATAATCGTTGCCTTGTTCATCGGCCAGCTCGTGCATCGTAAATTCAACCTGATTGCATTGTCGCTGGGCGGCGTCATCGCGCTTTATTTATCGGTGTACGCGGGGAGTGTAGTGCCGATGGAATTGCCGGAACTGTTCGGACTTTCGACAATCTCGGGCTGGATCATCATTTTATTCGTTTACGCGGCCATTGCGTCGATGCTGCCGGTGTGGATGTTGCTGCAGCCGCGGGATTTCATAAACGGTCTGCAGCTCTTCGTTGGCCTGTTCCTCCTCTACGGTGCCGTTTTCCTCGTGATGCCGGATATTTCGGCGCCGGCATTCAATACGAAGCTGGGTGAAGACGCACCGTCCATCGTGCCGCTCTTGTTCGTCACGATTGCCTGCGGCGCCGTGTCCGGTTTTCACGGCATCGTGTCCTCTGGCACCAGTTCCAAACAACTGGACAAGGAGACCGATGCGCGATTCGTCGGATACCTCGGTGCAGTGGGTGAAGGTTCGCTGGCACTGATCACGATCGTTGCGGTCAGTGGCGCGGCATTGGCCGCGACGCCCGAGATCTGGCACCAGATTTACGAAAAATTCGGAACGGCCGGCGCCGGCGCCTTTATCGAAGGCGGCGCGAACCTGATAACTCAAGGCTGGGGCCTGCCGGTCGGTTTCGCGACCACCCTGCTCGCGACGATGGTCGTGCTGTTCGCCGGTACGACCATGGATTCCGGCGTAAGACTGCAGCGCTATATCATCCAGGAATGGGGCCAGATCTATAAAATCCCGATTCTCGATCGAGGCATAGTGGCTACGCTCATTGCCGTTGGTGCCTGCCTGTTGCTGGCTTTTGGCGCCGGAGGTCCGGACGGTGCGGGCGGACTCGTCATCTGGCCCTTGTTCGGATCGACCAACCAGATATTGGCCGGTATGACGTTGCTGGCAATATCGGTGATGCTGATCAAGCTCGGCCGGCCCGCGCGCTACACGCTCATTCCGATGGTTTTCGTTCTGCTGATGTCGTTCTGGGCCGGCGTCGTGAAACTGATCGAGTTTTACCGCGACGGCAATTGGCTGCTGGTGGTTATCGACGCCATCGTGCTGATCACGAGTTTGCTGGTGATGCTGGAAGCGGCGTCAGTCATATCGAAGTTTCGCCGCGAAAGCGCGGTCGCGGCTCAGGGTTCCGCCTGAAGGCCGGCATCCAGGTAGCGAAGCGCTTCTTCGAATTCGTAGGAATCCGGGTTTCGGTGCGTCATGTTACGCACGACCATCAGCTTGCTGTTCGTGACGCCCGCCTTTTTGTAAGCACCGTACGCTCGTTTGGTTGGCCGAAGCGCCTGGTCGTAAGTCCCGGTCACGAATACATAGCGGTTTTGCCGGATGCTGTCGATGCGTTCCGGCTCTTTGTCCCAGAATTCCACGCCACAGTTGTAAATCGCGCCGCGAAACAACTGTGCCTGATCGGTGGCAACCATACTGGCGGTCTTGCCGCCGCCGGATAGTCCGGTCACGTAGATCCGTCGCTCGTCGATTGCGTAGCGTTCGCGTGCCGCGCTGGTGGCGAGCAAGGCGAACAGGATGCGACGTGCGACAAGCTCGTTGTTGCCGGCGCGATCGGCGCCGATCCAGATCATATTGTGCTCATCGAGAACCGGCGCCCAGCCGCGCGGCACTTCGCCGGACGAGGTCGGGCTGATGTACACGAGCAGCCCGGAAGGGCGCTCCGGATCGTAGTTCGGCGGCACCCGCATCTGCCACTCGATCAGTTCATCGGCGGGCTGCACGTCGGCAAGTCGGGCAGCCGTTTCCTCACTGACGAGTTCGGCCAGCCTCAGTCCGAGCACGAAGTCGCCGGTTTGCGGCGCGCCCGCAGGCTTTGCAACTTCAGCGACGGATTGACCGGCCGCCGCCGTGAAGCTCGTGAGCAATACAATCGTCAGGATGGAATTGCATCGTGGTGTCAGGGTCACAACAGCTCCTGTCATCGTCCGCTGTTCCTTGCACTGACCCGTTTTCGGGCGCGGAGGTTCAGCGGAATAGTGCGGCAGGCGCGGTTCGGATACGGATCCGGGACATTTTCCAGGACTTTTTTCCAGCCCTTTCCGATGCCGGGCGGCGGTCCTGCCTGCCGGCCGCGGGGGGCGGAACCGGCCTCCGTGCGCAGCGGGCAAACGCCGCTCGTGGGCCGTTGCAACCATACCACGATGTGAATCGGGAACCGTGCCGGGACTGATCGAAGTCAAGTAAGCTGTCAGTTGCAGGAAACTGTGGTGTTGTTGTAAAATGCCAACATCCGGTTCCGGTTGAAACCAAAAAAAGGCTGTTATTGATCCTTCCGGAGCTTTATTTTCATACCCGACAGTGTTTCAATCGGCAACTCGTCTCGCGAGCAGGTTTGAGTGCGAATCGTGACGACGATCACAGACACCAGAAGACATGGGGGAGAATTACATGTTCAAAAAACCTAAATTGTTTAGGTTCTTGATTTCCGCTTCGGCCGCAGTACTGGCCCTGCCTTTCCTTGCTCCAGTCGCTTCGGCGCAACAGGGCTCTAAAGAGGCGATCGAGGAAATCATCACCACGGGTACGCGGCGCAGCGAGCGCAGCGCATCCGATTCCGCAGTGCCGATCGATGTTATTAGCGGCCAGGAGCTGGTCAACATCGGCACCACCGACCTGAACGAGCTGCTCAGGAACACGGTTCCTTCATACAACGTTCAGTCGCATTCCATCGACGACGCGGCCACCCTGGTTCGCCCGGCGACGATGCGCGGCCTGCCCCCGGACAACGTCCTCGTTCTCGTCAACGGCAAGCGCCGTCATCGTTCCGGCGTTATCGCGGAACTCGGCAGCTCGCTTAACGAAGGCTCGCAGGGCGCGGACATCTCTGCGATCCCGGCACTCGCCATCAAGCAGGTTGAAGTGCTGCGCGACGGCGCTGCCGCACAGTACGGTTCCGACGCCATTGCCGGCGTATTGAACTTCGTGCTGGACGATTCGGCGCAGGGTACAACCCTCGAGGCCCGTACCGGCGAATTCATGGAAGGTGACGGTCAATTGTTGCAGCTGTCAGGCAATACCGGCATTGCGCTCGGCGACAACGGATTCCTGAATATCACCGGTGTCTGGAGCGAATCGGACCCGACCAGCCGTTCGCTGCAGCGAACTGATGCTGCCAGCCTGATTGCATTCGGCTCGTCCGAACAACAGGCGAACGTGAGACAACCCTACGCGCAGATCTGGGGCCAGCCGGAAACCCGTGACAACTGGAATATTTTCGCCAACATGGGCGTCCAGGTCAGCGATTCCATGGAAGTGTATGCATTCGGTAACTTCGGTCGCCGCGAAACGGAAGGCGGATTCTTCTATCGCAACCCGAATTCGCGCTCGGGTGTATTTACCAACGGCAATACTCGAGCGGTTGTCGATACCCGCATCGGCGGCCCTGCCAGCGATCCCAATTCGGTACCACTGGGTACCACCGGCTATATTTCAAATTGCCCTGCGCTGACCAGCCCGGGCGGTACGCTGACGGCAGCAAGCGCAGCGGCCGTCGCGGCAGACGCCCTTGCGCGTCAAAACCTGCCGGCCAATTGCTGGCTGGCCAACTCGGTTCTGCCGGGCGGCTACACGCCGCAGTTCGGCGGCCAGCTGAAAGACGCGAGCATCGTCGGCGGCCTTCGTGGCGAATTCACCGACCGCTTCTCTTATGATTTCAGCGGCGGTTACGGCCGTAACGCGGTCGAATTCTTCCTGAACAATACCTGGAACCCGTCGCGCGGACCGGACGGCATAACCGACGGACAGCTGCAGCGGGACTTCAATAACGGTTCCTACATTCAGTCCGAAGTGAACCTGAATGCCGACTTTGTTTACACGATTCCGATGCAGTCGCTCGCGTCTGATCTGAGTTTCGCTTTCGGTGCGGAATACCGCGACGAAGTCTTTGAAACCATCATCGGCGAAGTCAATTCCTGGGAAGCGGGCCGGTTTGCGTTCCAGAGCAGTAACGGCCAGAACTTCTATTCCGACGGCATAACACCTCTGTCCGATCTCAGCATCGGTGCGCACGGTTTCGCCGGATTCAGCCCGGTCCAGGCCGGCCTGTTCGGTCGCTCCAACGTTGCTGTGTACGCGGAAGTCGAAGCCGATCTGACCGACCGGTTTACCGGATCGGCGGCAGTGCGCTTCGAGGACTTCCAGAGCTTTGGCAACACGACCAACGGCAAGCTGGCAGGCCGCTTTGCCTTTACCGACGAGTTTGCTATCCGCGGTTCTGTGAACACGGGATTCCGTGCGCCAACCCCCGGTCAGGAAAACGTGACCAAGGTATCGACCATCCTGGTCAACGGCGAACTGTCCCAGAGCGGCCAGATTCCGCCGACCAACGCGCTTGCAGTGGCCCTTGGCGGTCAAGCGCTGAAGCCGGAGGAGTCGGTTAACTACTCGATCGGCTTCGTCTGGGAGATCTCGGACCGATTGAGCCTGACGACCGACTATTTCTGGATCAACCTGACGGACCGGATTGCGTTTACCGGCACGATCGACATCTCCGGCGGTGACCCGAACGATCCTGAGTACGCGTCTTTGAATTGTCCGGGTGCGAAGGCCAATCCGGCCGGTACCCTGGCACTGTGCCTGCAGGAACTCGGTGTTCCGGGTGCGGCGGACCTATCGTCGGTGACGTTCTACACCAACGATTTCGAAACGACCACGCAGGGCGTCGACGTCGTACTCTCGTATGACCATGACTGGGGCAATGCCGGTTCGGGCACGCTGACCGCAGCGGTCAACTGGACCCAGACCGAAGTGGACAACGCAGGCCAGGAAGTGAGCCGTGACAAGGTGGTCGATCTCGAGAACCAGAATCCGGAAATTCGCGGCGTGTTCACCTATACGCATGACGTCAACAACTGGCGTTTCCTGGCACGTGCCAGCTACTACGACGACTGGGTGAATTCGCAAATCGGCAGCGGCGATACCACACCGCGTGGCACGAACGGAACCGGCTATACGATCAATTGCGCGATCGGCCAGGACGACTGCTACAGCGGCAAGACGATCTTCGATATCGAGGCGGCTTACACCTTCGCCGAGAAGTACACGATCGCCATTGGCGCAGACAACGTGTTCGA
>Ga0224500_10000977_pt1 | contig 17845 bp, 17 predicted proteins | sample SF_Oct11_sed_USG_FD_168126 | JGI IMG/M metagenome (GOLD analysis project Ga0224500, IMG submission 168126) | Sediment microbial communities from San Francisco Bay, California, United States - SF_Oct11_sed_USGS_4_1 | ecosystem: Environmental > Aquatic > Marine > Sediment | place: USA: California... | reverse complement strand
CGACAGCGTCAGCACGACGTCGGGCTCGCTCTGAGACTCGACGGTGACGAGCACCAGCGCGTTGACCCCGCTCGCGCGGCTCTTCGCCAGGCTCACCGTATAGCCGGTGATGGCGCCGCTGTCCTCGAGCGCCTTCAATCGAACTTGTACCGTGCTGCGCGCGCAGCCCAAGGCCTTGGCCATCTTGACCACCGGCAATCGCGCGTTGACTTTGAGCAGCGCGATCAGGTCTTTGTCGAGGGTATCCACGGGGGCGTCGAGGGCATGTCGGTCGAACCGGCCGATTATCAGTCAGTTTGACCGATATTGGCACTCATAGGCAGTCACTTTGCTCGTTCTTTCCGGCCAGACCGACTTCTAGACTTCGGATTGTCGAGCCTGTCTAGACAAGCTCATCTCACGAGGAACCGCCATGCCCGCCATCATCGACATCGCCCCCGCGCAAGTCGCGTCCGCCACGACCACCAAGCTGCTGACGCGCGCCGAACTCGACGCCTACGATCCCGAGAGTGAGAGCTGGCAGAAACAGTTCCAGCGCCGCTACACGCACCACAGCGAGTTGAAGGGCGTGCTCAACCAAGTCGAGGACGTCAACGAGACCGTGTACAACAAGTTCGCCATAGCCGTCACGCCCTACATGGCCCAGCTGATGGACCGCGACGACCCGAAGTGCCCGATCCGGCTGCAGTACCTGCCCAGCTTCCACGAGGAGACCAAGCCAGGCTTCGCGACCCTGCTCGACGAACTGGGCGAGGAACGCGACACCATCCCCGGTACCAGCGTCGTGCACCGCTACCCCCGGCGCGTGCTGTTCCTGGTCTCCAACACCTGTGCCACGCTGTGCCGCTTCTGCACCAGGAAGCGCATGGTCAGCCAGCCCACCGGCTCGGTGCACAAGGACGAGATCGAGCGTTCGATCGACTACATCGCCGCCAACAAGGAGATCGACGACGTGCTGCTCTCGGGCGGCGACCCGCTGACCTTCGCCGACGACCGCCTGGACGAAATCCTGGGCGCGATTCGCCGGCGCGCGCCGCACGTGCGCTTCCTGCGCATGGGCTCGCGCATGGTGGTGCAGCTGCCCACCCGCATCACGCCGGAGCTGTGCGCCGTGCTCGAGAAGCATCGCGTGCAGATGGTCAACATCCACATCAACCACCCGAAGGAGATCACCCCGCTGCTGCGCCAGCGCGTGAAGATGATCCAGAAGGCCGGCGTCATGATGGGCCTGCAGACGGTGTGCCTCAAGGGTGTGAACGACGACGTGCAGGTGATGCGCGAGCTGTTCATGCAGTCGATCGAGATGGGCGTGCGCCCGTACTACGTCTACTCGACCGACATGGTCGAGGGCGCGCACCACTTCATCGTGCCGCACCACCGCATGCTGCAGCTCTACGAGGGCCTGCGCGGCTGGATCAGCGGCCCGGCGGTACCCACCTTCATCGTCGACGGCCTGGGCGGCCTGGGCAAGCTGCCCATCATCCCGCAGTACGTGAAGGAGGAGCTGCTGCCCGACGGCACCGGCACCACCGTCAAGTGCCGCAACTATGCCGGCAAGACGGTCGAGATGCCCGGCCTGGGGCTGGACTTCGCGCTGCCCACGCAGAGCAACTGAGCTTGCCATGACCCAACGGCAGCCATCGTCGCCCTACGGCACGCACCGCGTGGTCGAGCCCGCGGGCGTGCTGCCGCAGGCGGCGTGGAGGCTCGACGTCGCGCTCCCGCTCGCCGACAACGAGATCGCGGTGGACGTGCGCACGCTCAACATCGACTCGGCGAGCTTCACGCAGATCAAGGCCGAGGTGGGTGTCGATCCCGAGGCGATTGCCGCCAAGGTGCGCGAGATCGTGGCCACGCGCGGAAAGATGCACAACCCGGTCACCGGTTCGGGCGGCATGCTGATCGGCACCGTCAGCGCCGTCGGCGCCACACTCGCCGGGCGCTTCGACATCGCGCCGGGCGACGCCATCGCCACGCTGGTGTCTCTCTCGCTGACGCCGCTGCACATCGAGCGCATCCGCGCCGTGCACGTCGAGCGTGACCAGATCGACATCGACGGCCGCGCCATCCTGTTCGAAACGGGCCTGTGGGCCCGGCTGCCGACCGACATTCCGCAGACCACCGCGCTGTCCATCCTCGACGTGGCTGGCGCGCCGGCGCAGACCGCGCGCCTGGTGCACGCCGGCGACACCGTGCTCGTCATCGGCGGGGGCGGCAAGTCGGGCACGCTGTGCGTGTACGAGGCGAAGAAGCGTGCCGGCCCCACGGGCTGCGTGATCGGCGTGTCGCCCTTCGCAGTTGACTGCGAGCGCATGCGCGCGCTCGGCTGGGCCGACCACGCGCTGCAGGTCGACGCGCGCGACGCCCTGGCGCTGATGCGCTCGGTGGCCGAGCTCACCAGCGGGCGGCTGGCCGACGTGACGATCAACTGCGTCAACATCGCCAACACCGAAATGGGCAGCATCCTCGCCACGCGCGAGGGCGGCAGGATCTACTTCTTCTCGATGGCCACCAGCTTCACCGCCGCCGCGCTCGGTGCCGAGGGCGTGGGCCGCGACGTCGAGATGATCGTCGGCAACGGCTATGCGCGTGGCCACGCCGAGCACGCCCTGAACCTGCTGCGCGAAAGCCCCAAGCTGCGCCAGCTGTTCGAGGAGCTCTATACATGAGCCAGCTCTGGCGGCGCATCCACGACGGCGGCATGGCCACCGTTGCCGTGATGGGCATGACCAAGAACACCGGCAAGACGGTGGCGCTCAACCACCTGATGGCCTGCGCGGCGCGCGAGCGCCTCGGCGTTGGCCTGACCTCGATCGGCCGCGACGGCGAGGAGACCGACGCGGTGTTCTCGATCCCCAAGCCGCCCGTGTTCGTCTGGCCCGGCACCGTGGTGGCCACCGCGCGCGACACGCTGCTGCGTGCCAGGGTGCGCACCCGCTGGCTCGCCGGCACCGGCATCGACAGCCCGATGGGCGAGATCGTGCTCGTCAAGGCGCTCGGCGCGGGGGAGATGGAAGTGGCCGGGGCCTCGCGCAGCGCCGACCAGATCGCCTCGATCGAACAGCTGCGCCGCTGCGGCGCCGAAAGGGTGTTCCTCGACGGCGCGCTCGGCCGCAGCCAGCACGCGTCGCCGGCGATCGCCGACGGCGTGGTGCTGGCCACCGGCGCGGCGCTTGGCGGCGGCCTGGCCGACGTGCTGCGCAAGACACGCGAGCGCCTGACCCTGCTGTCGATCCCCGGCGCCGAGGCCGCGCTGTGCGCGCGCGTGGCGCCGCTGTTCGAAGCCGGCGGCGTGGGCCTGTGGGCGCGCGACGGCACGCCGCTCTGGCAGGCGCCGATCGCCAGCCTGAATGCCGCCGACGCACTGCTGCGCGCGGCTGCGGGCGCAGACCTCGGGCTCGCTGCCGTCACCGGCGCGGTGGGGCGCAAGCTGTGGCAGGCGTTCGACTCGCTGGCCGAGCGCCACCCGGGCCTGCACATCGTGGTGGCCGACGGCACGCGCCTGTTCGTCGATGCGGCCGACCTGGCCGCGCTGGCGCGGCGCGGCGCGCGCCTGGTGGCGTGGCGCGCGATCCGCCTGGCCGGGGTGACCACCAACCCCTTCTCGCCGCTGGGCGGGCATCTCGATGCCGCCGAGCTGCTGGCCGCCGCGCGCGCGGCCTTCCCCGAGCACGCGGTCGCCGACGTGGTGCTCGAAGCCCAGCCCCAGGACCGACAGCATGGCCCAGTTGCAGCTTGACGTTGCGCGCATCGCGCGTGCCCGCGAATCTGCGCGCCGCATCGGGCGCCAGGTGCACGAGGACTCCTCGCGCAAGACCACCACCACCGTTGAGCGCGCCACGCTGCGCCTGATGGGCATCGACGGCGTCGACGAGAACCAGGTGCCGCTGCCCAACCGCGTGGTCGAGCACCTGCGCGAACGTGGCTTGCTGGCGCACGGCGCCGCGCCGCTGGTCGCCGGTGCGATGGACGCGCAGGGCATGTCGGCGCAGCAGGTCGCCGAAGCGGTGGCGCACGGGCGGCTCGCGATCGAGCGCCCGCGCGACGAGGCCAGGGCGCGCGCGCTGGCCGATGCGTCGGCCGCGCACATGTGCGACCACATCGCCACACAGCGTGCTTCGCGCGCCGCACGCATCGCCGCCAGCGGCGAGCCGCCGACGCCCTGGCTGTACCTGATCGTGGCCACCGGCAACATCTACGAAGACATCGTGCAGGCGCGTGCCGCCGCCGAGCAGGGCGCCGACATCGTCGCGGTGATCCGCTCCACCGGCCAGAGCCTGCTGGACTACGTGCCCTACGGCGCCACCACCGAGGGCTTCGGTGGCACCTACGCCACGCAGGAGAACTTCCGCCTGATGCGCGCCGCGCTCGACGAGGTGGGCGAGAAGGCGAAGCGCTACATCCGCCTGACGAACTACTGCTCCGGCCTGTGCATGCCCGAGATCGCTGCGATGGGCGCGATGGAGCGGCTGGACATGATGCTCAACGACTCGATGTACGGAATCATCTTCCGCGACATCAACATGCAGCGCACCTTCATCGACCAGTTCTTCTCGCGCATGGTCAACGGCTACGCTGGCATCATCATCAACACTGGCGAGGATAACTACCTCACCACCGCCGACGCCGTCGAGGCCGCGCACACCGTGCTGGCCTCGCAGCTGATCAACGAGCAGTTCGCCGTGCTGTCGGGCCTGACGCCGGACCTGATGGGCTTGGGCCACGCCTTCGAGATCGATCCCGCGCTCGAGAATGGCTTCCTGTGGGAGCTGGCGCATGCGCAGCTGGTGCGCCAGGTCTTCCCCGAGGCGTCGCTGAAGTACATGCCGCCGACCAAGCACATGACCGGCAACATCTTCCGCGGCCATGTGCAGGACGCGCTGTTCAACATCGCGAGCACGGTGACGAATCAGCACATCCACCTGCTGGGCATGATGACCGAGGCCATCCACACGCCCTTCATCCAGGATCGCTATCTGTCGATCGAGAACGCGCGCTACGTCTTCCGCACGATGCGCGACCTGCACTCGGAGATCGAATTCAAGCCCGGCGGTCAGATCGAGCAGCGCGCGCAGCAGGTGCTGGCCGAGACCGAGGCGATCTTGGCCGAGGTCGAGCGCACCGGTCTGCCGGCGGCCATCGCAAAAGGCACCTTCGCCGACATCTCGCGCCGGCCCGACGGCGGCAAGGGCCTGGACGGCGTGCTGGCCAAGGCCGACGATTACCACAACCCCTTCCCGGCGCTGATGCTGCAGGGGCACTGAAGCATGCAACAAGCCAAGTGGATCAAGCCCTACGGGGACACGCTCGACGACGGGCGTGTGCAGCTGTCGTTCACGCTGCCGGTGGCGATGGACGACAATGCCAAGGAGGCGGCGCGCCGCCTGGCGCTGGCCATGGGCCTGGAGGAGCCGGCGGTCAGCCATGCGCAGGACATCGGGCAGGGCTTCTCCTTCTACGTCGTCTACGGACAGTGCAAGCACCGCGTGGACCTGTCGACGATCAAGGTCGCCAAGCCCGATTTCGAGGTCCTCGATAAGGACGAGATCAACCGCCTGATCGCCGAGAAGATGGGCCGCAAGATGGTGGTCCTGGGCGCCTGCATCGAGACTGACGCGCACACCGTGGGCATCGACGCGATCATGAACATGAAGGGCTACAACGGCCACAAGGGCCTGGAGAGCTACCACGAGATCCGCGCCATCAACCTGGGCGCGCAGGTCGACAGCGAGGACCTGGTGGCGCGCGCCATCGACGAACGGGCCGACGTGATCCTGGTCTCGCAGGTGGTGACGCAGAAGAACATCCACCTCGACAACCTGACGCGACTGTCCGACATCCTCGAGGCCGAAGGCCTGCGCGAGAAGGTCATCCTGGTGGTGGGCGGCCCGCGCATCAGCCACGAGCTGGCCAAGGAACTGGGCTACGACGCTGGCTTCGGCCCCGGCAGCTACGCCGAGAACGTGGCCTCGTTCGCCATCGACGAGTGGATCAAGCGCAGTGCACGAAAGGCAGCATGACATGAGCGACGACAACACCAGCCTGATCCGCCTGCGCATCGGCGAGCACGACGTGCACTACGCCGGCGGCCTGGTCGACGGCGCGAAGATGCTGCAACTGTTCGGCGACGTCGCCACCGAGTTGCTGATCCGCAGCGACGGCGACGAGGGCCTGTTCGTCGCCTACGACGACGTGCAGTTCCTCGCGCCGGTGCACGCCGGCGACTACATCGAGGCGCACGGTCGCATCGTCTCGATGGGCAAGACCTCGCGCCGGATGGTGTTCGAGGCACGCAAGGTGATCGCCTCGGCCGGTCTGCCGAACCAGGCGTCGGCCGCCGACGTGCTGGCCGATCCGATCGTCGTGTGCAAGGCCAGCGGCACCTGCGTGGTGGCGGCGAACTGCCAGCGCAAGCCCCGCTGAGGACGCCGCGCCGTGGACAAGCTCATCATCACCGCGGCCTTGACCGGCGCCGAAGTCACGCGCGAGCAGCAGCCCGCCCTGCCGATCAGCCCCGCGGAGATCGCCCAGGCGGCGTGGGAGTGCGCCCGGGCTGGTGCGTCGATCGTGCACGTGCATGCGCGCCGCCCCGACGGCAGCTCGACGCAGGACGCACCGGCCTACCGTGCGATCATCGACGCGGTGCGCGCGCGCTGCGACGTGATCGTGCAGGTCTCCACCGGCGGCGCGGTGGGCATGAGCGCCGAGGAGCGCCTGGCGCCCGTCACACTCGCCCCCGAGATGGCGACGCTGTCGATGGGTTCGGTGAACTTCGGCGACGACGTGTTCCTCAACGCGCCAACCGACATGCAGCGTTTCCTTGACGCCATGCGCGCGCACGGCGTGGTGCCCGAGTTCGAGATCTTCGACGCCGGCCATCTGGCCACGCTGGCGCGCTGGATGAAGAAGGGACTCGTCGCCGCGCCGGCGCATGTCGACTTCGTGCTCGGCGTGCCCGGCGCCATGCCCGGCACGCCCGAGGCACTGATGTACCTGCGCTCGCAACTGCCCGCGGGTTTTTCCTGGGTCGTGGCTGGCATCGGCGCGGCACAGTTGCCGCTGGCGATGATGGCCATCGCGTTGGGCGGACATGTGCGGGTGGGGTTCGAGGACAACATCTACCTCAGGCGCGGCGTGCTGGCGGCCAGCAACGCGCAGTTCGTCGAACGCATCGCGGCCATCAGCCGCGCTGCCGACCGGCCGGTGGCCGCGCCCGACGAGGCGCGCGCACTGCTCGGCATCGGCCACGATCGCCGGCCGCAATCCGCGGCCTGACCACGCAGTTCCAAGAACACCCACTGAATCCCGTTCCTGAAAGGTTCGCATCCATGACAACGATAGGAATGATCGCGCGGCGCGCGCTGTGTGCCCTGGCCGTGTTGGGCCTCGCCGCCCTGGCGCAGGCGCGCAGTTTCGACGAGATCAAGAAGGACGGCACGATCCGCATCGCGACCGAAGGCCAGTTCTCGCCGTTCAACTACTTCCAGGGCTCCAAGCTCACCGGCTTCGAGATCGATCTGGCCGACGCGGTGGTGGCCAAGATGGGCCTGAAGACCGACTGGAAGGCGCTGAGCTTCGATGCGCTGCTGGCCGGCCTGCGCCAGGATCGCTGGGACCTGGTGATCGCCTCGCACGGCATCACAGAGGAGCGGTCCAAGGCGGTGACCTTCGCCGACCCGCATTACTGCTCGGGCGGCATGGTGGTCGCCAAGGATCCGGCGATCCGCACCGCCAAGGATCTCGCCGGCAAGGTCGTCGCAGTGCAGACCGGCACGACCTACCTGGACAACGTCAAGCAGGTGGCCGGCGTGAAGGAGGTCAAGAACTTCCCCGGCGACAACGACGCACGCAGCGCGCTGATGACAGGCCGCGTCGATGCCTGGGTGACCGATCGCTTCGTGGCGCTCAACTCGCTGGCGGCCAACCCGTCAGGCGGCATGAAGATCGGCGACTTCCTGTTCGTCGAGCGCATCGCCGCGGCGGTGACCAAGGGCAACACATCACTGGTCGGCGAGTGGAACAAGGCGCTGGCCGCGGTGATGACCGACGGTACCTACCAGAAGCTGTCGACCAAGTGGTTCAACGAGGACATCCGCTGCAAGTGACGGTGGGCCGCTGAGAGCCCGCCTCCTCCAGGAGGGGACATGCCATTCGCTCTGTCGCCGTGGCCGGCGGGCTGGTCGCGTCAGCAGCGCAGCTCGGCGACCATGATCGCCTCGTCGCTGGCGATGCTGCTGGTGCTGTGGCTGCTCGCGATTCCGCTGTCGTGGGCTCCCGAGCCGATCGGCAACAACGCGCAGTACTTCGCCGAGGGTGCCCGCGTCACCGTGGAGCTCACGCTGGTGGCGGGCCTGGCTGGTGTCGTGCTGGGCGTGCTGGCCGCTCTGGGAAAGCTCTCGGCGCTGCCGCCGCTGCGCTGGGTCGCGGGGGCCTACATCTGGGTGATCCGCGGCACGCCGCTGCTGGTGCAGGTGCTGTTCGTGTTCTTCGCGCTGCCGGTGCTGATCCCGGTGCTGCAGATGGGCGACTTCACCTCGGCCTGCGTGGCGCTGGCGTTCAACGTCGGCGCCTACAACGCCGAGGCGATCCGCGCCGGGCTGTTGGCCGTGCCCAAGGGCCAGCTCGAGGCTGCTCGGGCGCTGGGCCTGTCGCGCTGGTACACCTTCATCGACATCACGTTCCCGCAGGCTTTCAAGATCTCGCTGCCGCCGCTGGTCAACAACATCGTCGCGCTGCTCAAGGACAGCTCGCTGGCCTACGCGATCGGCGTGGTGGAGCTCACCAACGTCGGCAACCGCATCCAGGCCGCCACCTTCCAGCCGGTGCCGATCCTGGCGACCACGGCGACGATCTACCTGCTGCTGACGACGGTGATGACGCGGTTCTCCGATGCGGTCGAGCACCGCTTCGACATCGAGGGGAAGATCAAGTGAGCGCGGCAGCCGGGCAGGCCTTCATCTCGGTGGAGAAGGTCAACAAGCACTTCGGTCCCCACCACGTGCTGCGCGACGTCTCCACCACCTTCGACGCCGGCAAGGTGACGGTGATCCTGGGCGCCTCGGGCTCGGGCAAGAGCACGCTGCTGCGCATGCTCAATCGGCTCGAGACGTACGACAGCGGGCGCATCGTGGTCGACGGCATCGAGGTGACCGACGACGCGAAGCAGCTCGAGAAGCTGCGCGCCGAGGTCGGCATGGTGTTCCAGCAGTTCAACCTGTTCCCGCACCTGACGGTGCTGGAAAACGTGGCATTGGCGCCGCGGCGCGTGCGCGGCCTCAGCCGCGAGGCAGCCGCGCAGCGTGCGATGGAGCTGATCGAGCGCGTGGGGCTGAAGGAGCACGCCCACAAGCACCCGTTCCAGCTCTCCGGCGGACAGCAGCAGCGCGTGGCGATCGCGCGCGCGCTGGCGATGCAGCCCAAGGTGATGCTGTTCGACGAGCCGACCTCGGCCCTGGACCCCGAGATGGTCAAGGAAGTGCTCGATGTGATGAAGCAGCTCGCGGGCAGCGGCATGACCATGCTGGTCGTGACGCACGAGATGGGCTTTGCGCGCGAGGTCGGCGACCGCATCCTGTTCCTCGACAAGGGCTGCATCGCGGCGGACGCGCCACCCGAGCAGTTCTTCGGTGCCCAGGCCAGCGAGCGCATCCGCTCCTTCCTGGGCCAGATCCTCCACTGATTTCCCACACACAAGGACAACACATGAACTTCAAGTCCACCCTGATCGGCGTCGCCACCTCGCTCCTGGTGTGCGGCAGCCTGCCCGCGTTCGCTCAATCCAACCCGGCGATCGAGGAGCTCAAGGAGGAGATCCGCAAGCTGCGCGAGGAGGTCAACGCGCTGAAGAAGGAGCGTGCCACCGCGCCGGCGCAAGCCAGCTGGGGCGACCGCATCGACCAGCTGGAGATCAAGTCCAAGGACGCGGTGGTGGTCGGCGACATCGGCGGCAGCATCCGCGTCCCGGGCTCGGAGACCTCGCTGCGCATCTACGGCTTCGCCGAGGCGCACCTGATCCACGACCTGAACGAGACGGCGCCCAACGACATCTTCACCAATCTGATCGAGCAGCCCCCGCGGGGCAGCGACACCAAGGGCAAGACCAAGATGACGGCGCAGACCTCGCGCCTGGGTTTCGAGACCTCCACGCCCACCCAGTACGGCACCTTCAACACCAAGGTCGAGGGCGACTTCTACAGCTTCAGTTCGGGCAACCGCAACCGCTTCCGCCTGCGCCACGCCTATGGCGAATACGCCGGCTTCCTGATCGGCCAGACCTGGTCGACCTTCATGGATCTGGACAACCTGCCCGAAACGGTGGACTTCAACGGCCCGATCGGGTCGCCCTTCTCGCGCCGCCTGATGGTCCGCTACACCTACGGCGACGCCAAGGCCGGTTACAAGCTGACCGGCGCGCTCGAGGACCCGGAAGACGGCGCACGCATGCCCAACCTGGTGTTGCGCTTCGACAAGAGCTTCGACTGGGGTGCGGTCAACGTGCGCCTGCTCGCGCACGAGAAGCGCGTGGGAACCGAGACCAAGCGCGGCACCGGCTTCGGCCTCGGTGGCAGCTACAAGCTCACCGGCGAGGACCTGCTGATGGCACAGTGGGCGCGCGTGGACGGCGACTATGACATGATGTATGGCTCGACCGGCTACGCACCCGATTCGGTCACCGGCAAAATCCTGTTCGACAAAAACGATGGCCTCGTCGTCGGCTGGGCGCACACCTTCAGCGACAAGCTGCGCAGCAACGTGGTGTTCGGCATCAACCGTTCCAAGGCCGGTGCAGCTTTCGTGACCGAGAGCTCGGGCTGGTTCGGCGCCGAGCAGTCCAAGCGACTGACGCAGTTCCACGTGGGCGCGATCTACTCGCCGATCAAGAACGTGGAGCTCGGCGCCGAGTACGTCTACGGCCAGCGCAAGTTCTTCGGCGTGGCCGACGGCGGCAGCGGCAGCTCCGACGGCAAGCTGTCGCGCTTCGACCTGATGGGACGCTACTCGTTCTGACCGACCGGCTCCCCGGTGAAGCGCTGGCAGGCCGATGCACTGCTGCTCGTCGTCGCCATCGTCTGGGGCGTGACCTTCGCCGTGCAGAGCGCGGCTATGCGCCACATCGGCCCGCTGGCCTTCACCAGTCTTCGTTTCCTGGTCGGCGCTGCGGTGGTGGCGCCGCTGGCATGGCGTGAGTGCGTCGCCCTGCGCCGACGTGGCCATCGGCACGACGGCAGCGATGCGCTGCGGGTGGCGGGCCTCGGCGTGCTGATGTGCCTTTGCGCGGTGTGGCAGCAGTTCGGCGTGATGGCGACCTCGGTGACCAGCGCAGGCTTTCTCACCGCGCTTTATGTGCCGGTGGTGCCCATCCTCGCCTGGGGGCTGATGCGCCAGGCCGCCGGCGCCGTGGTGTGGCTGTCTGCGCTGGGCAGCTTCGCCGGCACCTACCTGCTGTCGGGCGCCGGCCATGTGAGCGTGAGCGAAGGCGACGCCTGGGTGCTCGCCTCGGTGCTGCCGTGGGCGCTGCACGTGCTGTGGGTGGGCGACGTCGCACGCCGCCTGGCCGCGCCCTTCTCAGTCGCCTGCGGGCAGTTCCTCGCCTGCGGCCTGTTCAGCATGGTGTGGGCGGCGGCCAGCGAGCCGATGTCGTCATCGATGATCACCGCAGCCGCTCCGGCGATCGCGTTCGCCGGAGTGCTTTCGGTGGGGTTCGGTTTCACCGCGCAGGTGGTGGCACAACGCCACACGCGAGCGGCAGATACGGCGATCCTGCTGTCGTCCGAGACCCTGTTCGCTGCGCTCGCCGGCTTCGCGCTGATGGACGACCGCCTCGGCGCACTGGCCTGGAGCGGCGCAGCCCTGATCTTCATGTGCATCCTCGCCGTTCAGATCGCACCGGTACGGGCCGGTCGGCCGGCCTGACCGCGCAGGTCCGCCGCTCGCCCGGGCCGCTGCGACAATGCGGCCCACGATGTCCGCGCCATGGCTCATGCTCGTCGCCTCGCTGCTGTTCGCGGTCATGGGTGTCTGCGTCAAGTGGGCCTCGGCCGTCTATGGCGCCGGCGAGATCGTGTTCTATCGCTCGCTTGTCGGCGCGTTGTTCATCTTCGTGCTCAGCCGCTCGCGTGGCACCTCCCTCGCGACCCGCGTTCCGGCCATGCACTTCTGGCGCAGCACCAGTGGCGTGATCTCCCTGATGCTGTGGTTCTACGCGATCGGCGGCCTGCCGCTGGCCACGGCGATGACCCTGAACTACATGTCCTCGGTGTGGATGGCGGTGTTCCTGATCGGCGGCGGCGTACTGGTCGGCACCGCACGCGTCGACGGGCGTCTCGTCGCGGCGGTGCTGTCGGGATTCTCCGGTGTGGCGCTGGTACTGCGTCCGACGATCGATCAGCAACAGCTCTGGTTCGGCCTCGCGGGGCTGTTCTCGGGCATGCTCGCCGCGCTGGCCTACCTGCAGGTCACGGCGCTGGGGCGTGCCGGCGAGCCGGCCGAACGCATCGTCTTCTACTTCTGCCTCGGCGGCCTTGCCGCCGGCGCCGCGTCGATGGCTTGGCGGGGCACGACAGCCCACACCACACGAGGCGCCGGGCTGCTGCTCGTGATCGGCCTGCTCGCCACATTGGCACAGATGATGATGACGCGGGCCTATCGCATCGGCCGCACGCTCGTGAACGCTTGCCTGCAGTACCTGGGCATTGTGTTCGCCTTCGCGTTCGGCGCGCTGCTGTTCGACGATCCGGTCACGTTGTCGGCGCTCGCCGGCATGATGCTCATCGTGGCAGCCGGACTGACGGCCACATTGCTGCGCACGCGGCAGCAACCCGAGGACCTGGACACGCGCTCGCCCCCGAACGAGACCTGACGATGAAGACCTTGATTTCTGCCCCTGCACTGCTGCAGGCGATCGTCGGCCCGCACCGGCCCGTGCTCGTCGATTGCCGCTTCGAGTTGGCCGATACCGAGGCTGGCCGGCGCGCGTATGCGCAGGGACACCTGCCCGGCGCACACTATCTGCACCTGGACGAAGACCTGTCGGGCCCCAGGCACGACGCGGACGGACGCTTCCTCGGTCGCCATCCGTTGCCCGCACGCGAAGCGCTTGCGCGCAGGCTCGGGTCGTTGGGCATCGACCTGGCGTCGACGGTGGTCGCGTACGACGCCCAGGGTGGCCCCTACGCGGCGCGTGCGTGGTGGCTGTTGCGCTGGCTCGGCCACGAGGACGTGGCCGTGCTCGATGGCGGCATCAACGCATGGCGCGATGCGGGCGGCGACATTACCACCGCCCTGCCCGCGCTCTCGCCGACGGCGTACCCCGCACATGGAGCGGCGATGTCCACGCTCGAGGCCGACGCGGTGCGCGCCGGTCTGGGCCGACTGCGACTGGTCGATGCGCGTGCTGGAGAGCGGTTTCGCGGCGAGGTCGAACCGCTGGACCGAGCGGCCGGCCACATTCCCGGCGCTCTGAACCGCCCGTTCTTGGACAACCTCGGACCGGACGGCCGGTTCAAGGCAGCCTCGCAGCTGCGTGACGAGTGGTTGCCCATCGTCGGCGGCGGGCCGGTTGTCCACTACTGCGGATCCGGCGTGACGGCGTGCCACAACCTGCTTGCGGTGGCGCATGCAGGCCTGGGCGAGGGCCTGCTTTATCCAGGTTCATGGAGCGAATGGTCGTCCGACCCGACACGGCCGCAGGCCCAGGGTTGACAGGGCGCAAGACGGGTCTACGCTGCATGGCGCACGCTTCAGTGCGGGTCCACGGCATTGTCAGGAGGTCTCATGTTCAAGCGCATCCTCGTTCCCACCGATGGTTCGGCCGTCACCGACAAGGCGATCCAGACCGCGGTCGCGCTGGCCAAGTCCTCGGGTGGCAGCCTCTACACGATCAGCGTCAAGGAGCCGTTCCCCTACAGCGCCATCTCCGAAATGCAGCCGGTGCCACCGCAGGAGTTCTACGACGCCCAGGAGCGCATTGCTGCGGCGCGTGTGAAGGCCGTGAAGGATGCGGCACAGGCCGCCGGGGTCGCCTGCGACGCCCACACCGTCGAGGCCCTGCACCCTTGGGAGGCGATCCTCGACCACGCCAAAAGCCAGCAGTGCGACCTCATCGTGATGGCCTCGCACGGACGCCGCGGCGTTGCTGCCTTGCTGCTAGGCAGCGAAACCCAGCGTGTGCTGATCCACAGCAGCCTGCCGGTGCTGGTGGTTAAGTGAACGAGAGTCGGCGGCGCCGCTCGCCAGCATCGGCCGCCGGCGTCACACCTGCTCGGGCCCAATCACCGTCGCGGACACCGTCTGGCCCTCGCCGCCGCGCTGGCGGGCTTGCGGCCGCCACACGGCGCCTTTCCTGACGCGCCAGTCCTGCGTCAAGCCCGCCAGCAGCCATGCCGCGATCAGACCAAGCGTCGGCTGGTGACCGACGGCCAGGACGGGCTCCTTCGAATGGGGCTACTTCGCGGCATCCAACAGGGCCGTCACGCCGGCGCCCGGTGCCAGAGCGGGCGCGGTCTTGATCCTTAGCTCCAATGCCTTCGCAGTCTGCAGCGTGCGCAGCGCCGGGCTCGCGCGCACCCGTGTCGCAGCCGGCAGATGCCGATTGAGCCAGTCGGCCATGCGCGCTGCCCGCCTTTAGCCACGAACGGTCAGCGGCCGCCAGAGATCATCTTCGGCACCGTCGTCTGCGGCTGCCGCGTGCCGCCAAAGGATCAGGTCCTTCCGTACCGCTGCATCAGGGCCTGCTGGGCGCTCGGCCCGCCACCGGCCACGCGGCGGTAGCCGCCTTCGGAGGAGAGCTCCCAGGCATCGAGCTGATCGTGGAGGTAGGGCACCAGGCACTCGTCGATCACACGCTGGCGCATTGCCGCGTCGCGCACCGGCCAGGCCAGCTCGATGCGGCCAAACATGTTGCGTCCCATCCAGTCAGCCGACGACAGGTATAGCGCCTCGTCGTCATCGTCTTCGCCCCAGCGGAAGTACAAGACCCGCGTGTGCTCGAGGAAGCGGCCGACGGTCGAGCGCACATGGATGTTCTCGCTCAACCCAGGCACGCCAGGCGGCAGCAGGCAGGCGCCCCGAACCACGAGGTCGATGCGCGCGCCGGAGCGGCCCGCGGCCACCAGGGCCTCAATCAGAGCTGGTTCGGTCAGTGCATTGCACTTGACGACGATGCGCGCCGGCCGCCCTTCACGCGCCGCGTCGCCCACGCGACCGATCAGTGCCATCAGACGCCGGTGCATCTGGAACGGCGCGGACAACAGTTGTTTCAGCGTGCGCAGACGCGTTTGGCTGGCGATCTGATGGAACACCGCATCGGCATCGGCCGCGAGTTCCGGGTCGGCACTGAGCAGTCCGAGGTCGGTGTAGAGCCTGGCCGTTCGGGTGTTGTAGTTGCCGGTCGACAGGTGCAGATACCGGCGCAGGCCCGCAGGCTCTCGCCGGGTCACCAGCAGCAGCTTGGCATGCGTCTTGAGCCCGACGATGCCGTACACCACCTGCGCGCCCACCGCCTCCAGCTGTTCTGCCCAGTTGATATTGGCCTCTTCGTCAAAGCGCGCCTTCAGTTCGACGACGACGGCAACCTCCTTGCCGCGCCGCGCCGCCTCGAGCAGCAGCTCCATCAGGGCGCTGTCGGCCCCGGTGCGGTAGATCGTCTGCTTGATCGCCAGCACGTCGGGGTCGTGCACCGCCTCGCGCAAGAAGGCCAGCACCGGCTCGAAGCTCTCGAAGGGGTGGTGAAGCAGCACGTCTCCATGGTCGCGCAGGCGCTCGAAGATCGACGACTCGCGCGGCAGCCTTGCCTCGGGCCAGGCGGGCTCGAGTGGAGCGAAACGCAACCATGGGGGCTCATGGCGCTCGTCGGCCTGGTCGATCAGCTGCGCGAGGCGCACCAGGTTGACCGGGCCATTGACACGATACAGCGCGGCGTCTGGCAGCGCGAACTGCTCGAGTAGAAAGTCCGCCAGCTCGGCCGGGCAACTGGCCACCACCTCGAGCCGGATCGCCTGGCCGAAGTGGCGTGTCGTCAAGCCGGTCCGCAACGCCTGGCGCAGGTTGGTCACCTCATCCTCGTCCAGATCGAGATCCGAGTCGCGCGTAACGCGAAACTGCGAGAACGCCTCGACAGTGCGGCCGGGGAACAAGGTCCCGAGATGCGCGCGGATCACCGATGACAACAGCACGAAGCCCTGTTCACCGGGCGCGCACATGCCGTCCGGCAGCCGGATCACCCGCGGCAGCACGCGCGGCACCTTGACGATCGCAATCTGGTTCTCGCGCCCGAAGGCATCTCGGCCCGCGAGCCGGGCGATGAAGTTCAGGGTCTTGTTGGCCACCAACGGGAACGGATGCGCCGGGTCAAGCCCCACTGGAACCAACAGCGGCCGAACCTGCTGCTCGAAGAAGTGAGCCACCCAGCGCCGCTGCGACTCGTTGCGTTCGGCATGGTTGACGATGCGGATGCCGGCGGCGGCCAGCGCCGGCATCACGCGTTCGTTGAACAGCGCGTACTGCGCATCGATCAGCTCGTGTGCGCTTGCGGCCACCGTGTCGAGTTCGCGCATCGACCCCGCCGCGCCGCTTCCTTCGAGCACGTCGGCGAACCGGATCTCGAAGAACTCGTCCATGTTTGACGAGACGATCGTGATGTAGCGCAGCCGCTCGAGCAGCGGCACGTCCTCCCGCTCGGCTTGAGCAAGCACCCGTCGGTTGAACGCAAGGATGGCCTGCTCGCGACTGAGCAGCGGAGCTGACGCCGCAGTTCTTTCAACGGCGGCCGCCGGAACGCTCCCGGCGGCCTCGCGCTCTTCGGTCATCGCGGCAGTCTATGAAGGTTGCGCGACAGTTTTGTGACCTTGACCTTCAAGGGGCGCTGTTCAGTGGGCCTCGTCCCAGTTGTGCCCCAACCCCACGTCCGCCACCAGTGGCACGTGGAAGTCCGCGACGCCAGCCATCAGGCGCGGCACCTCGGCACGGACCCATTCGACCTCGCCGTTCGGCACCTCGAAGACCAGTTCGTCGTGCACCTGCATCACGATCGCCGTACGCTTTTGCTCGCTATCCAGCGCGCCCTGCACCGCAATCATCGCCAGCTTGATCAGGTCCGCCGCAGTGCCCTGCATCGGCGCATTGATCGCCTGCCTCTCCGCACCCGCGCGGCGCGGCCCGCTGCCGCCCTTGATCTCGGGCAGGTAGATGCGTCGCCCGAACCAGGTCTCGACGTAGCCTTGCTCGGCCGCTCGGGCGCGCGTCTCGTCCATGTAGCGCTTGACGCCTGCGAATCGCGAGAAGTAGCGCTCGATGTAGTCCTTGGCCGCCTTCTGTTCGATGCCGAGCGCCTGCGACAGCCCGAAGGCGCCCATGCCGTAGATCAGGCCGAAGTTGATGGTCTTGGCGTAACGGCGCTGCTCCGAGGACACCGCCTCCAGCGGCACGCCGAACACTTCGCTCGCTGTGGCGCGGTGCACGTCCTGGCCCTGGGAGAACGCCCGCGTGAGGCCTTCGTCGCCGCTGATGTGGGCCATGATGCGCAGTTCGATCTGGGAGTAGTCGGCGCTGGCGATCACGTGTCCAGGCGGGGCGATGAAAGCCTCGCGGATGCGGCGGCCCTCGGGCGTGCGGATCGGGATGTTCTGCAGGTTCGGGTCGTTGGACGCCAGGCGTCCGGTGACAGCAACCGCCTGCGCGTAGCTCGTGTGCACGCGCCCTGTGTGCGGATTCACCATCTGCGGCAGCTTGTCGGTGTAGGTGCCTTTGAGCTTGGCAAAGCTGCGATGCTCGAGGATCTTGGCCGGCAGCGGATAGTCGGCGGCGAGTTCGGCGAGCACTTCCTCATCGGTCGATGGGGCACCGCTCG
>Ga0224500_10000976_pt1 | contig 17845 bp, 17 predicted proteins | sample SF_Oct11_sed_USG_FD_168126 | JGI IMG/M metagenome (GOLD analysis project Ga0224500, IMG submission 168126) | Sediment microbial communities from San Francisco Bay, California, United States - SF_Oct11_sed_USGS_4_1 | ecosystem: Environmental > Aquatic > Marine > Sediment | place: USA: California... | reverse complement strand
CCGCTGTGGTCGAGGTCGCGTCGCCACGCAGCGGTCGCGAACCGACACTGCACGGGGTGATTGGGGCGGACGGTCCGCAGGGCGACATGGATCCTTCGAGTCGAAGCATGCGCCAACCCAGGAGCCAAGGGCGCAACCGCGCCACAGGCCGTCGATCTGCCCGTACGCCCTCGGCATCGCGAAACCTCAATTCGACGCCGATGCGTGGTGCAGCGATCGCCGGCAACACACCAGCGCGGCAACCGATACGAGCGCGGCGGCCGCAAAGACCGCCGGAAAACCCCAGTGCTGGGCGATGATCCCACCGCCGAGGCCGCCAAGCACGCCCGAGACGCCGTAGCCGAGTGTCGTGTACAGCGCCTGGCCGCGGCCGCGCAATGCGCCAGGGAAGTGGCGGTCGACCATCGCGATGCATGACGCGTGGTGAGCGGCGAAGGTGACAGCATGCAGGCACTGCGCCGCCACGAGCACGGCGGTGGAGCCGCCGAACAACGCGGTTGCCGCAAAGCGCACGATCGAGATCCCCGCCGCGATCACGAGCCACGACTGCGCGCCCCAGCGCGAGAACCAGTGACCCTGAGTCCAGAAGAACACGATCTCGCCGACCACCGAAACCGCCCATAGCGCGCCCACCGCCGTCTTGCCGTAGCCCAGGTTCACCAGGTACAGCGACAGGTACACGTACAACGACGTGTGCGCAAGCACGGTCAGGAAAACGCCAGCGAAGAACCACGCCACGGTCGGCTCGCGCACAATGGCCCATACCCCCCCGGGCGGTGCCAGCCGTGCCGATGGCGCCATCCCACCCCGGGCAGGCAGGCGCCAGGCCGCCAGCGCGATCGTCGCGCTGATGAGCACCAGGAACAGCGGCAGTGCCGAGATGCCGTAGGCCTGCAGCGCCGCGCCGGACACGCTCACCGAGACGATGAAGCCGATCGAGCCCCAGACGCGCACGCGGCCGTAGCGCGCAACATCGAGCCCCCGCGCCGTGGCCAGGCGATGTGACAGCGCCGCTTCAGCCAGCGGCACGATACCGCCATTGGCCATGAACAGCAGTACCACGAACATCGCGACCGGCGCGAGGTCGCGCGCCACCAGCAGGCCGAGCGCGAACAGCAGCGCAAGCGTGCTGGCGATGCGCAGCAGCGTGCCGCGCCGAGCGCCCTGCTCCCAGTGGTCACCGAGCCAGCTCCAGCCGTAGGGCACGACGATCCGTGTCCACGCCTGCAGCGATGCGATCGCTCCGATCGCGAAGGTCGAGAAGCCCAGTGACTGGAACCACAGCGGCGCGTACGGATTGAACAGCCCGATCGATGCGTGGTAGGCAAGCGAGAGCGCGCCGAACGGAACGAGCGAAGCCGGCGCTGCCGGCACCGCAAGACTCACGAGTCGCTGCCGGGAATCGGCGGCACCGGCACCGCCACGTCGGCGTTCTGTGCGCGGTGGCGTAATGCATGGTCCATCAGCACGAGCGCGAGCATGGCCTCGGCAATGGGCGCGGCGCGGATGCCGACGCAGGGGTCGTGCCGGCCATGCGTCTCGACGGTGGTGGGCTGGTTATTGCGGTCGATCGAGGCCCTGGGCAGGCGGATCGAACTGGTCGGCTTGATCGCCAGCGACACGACGATATCCTGCCCTGTGGATATGCCCCCCAGGGTGCCGCCGGCGTGGTTGCTGCGAAAGCCCGCCGGGCTCAGCTCGTCGCCGTGCACGCTGCCGCGCTGCGCGACCACCTTGAATCCGTCGCCGATCTCCACACCCTTGACCGCATTGATCCCCATCATCGCGTGCGCGATGTCTGCATCGAGCTTGTCGAACAGCGGCTCACCCAGGCCCGGCGGCACGTTGTGCGCCATGCAGACGATCTCTGCACCCACCGAGTCGCCGGACTTGCGCAGCTCGTCCATGTACTGCTCGAGGCGCGGCACGATCTCCTTGCTGGGCGCGAAGAACGGGTTCTGGTCGATCCACGAGAGGTCTTGAAATGGCACCTCGATGTCGCCCAGCCGCGCCATCCAGGCACGGATCCGCACCTGGTGGTGCTCGCGCAGCCACTTGCGAGCGACCGCACCGGCAGCAACCATCGGCGCGGTCAGGCGCGCTGACGCCCGCCCGCCACCGCGCGGATCACGCAGGCCGTACTTGCGCCAGTAGGCGTAATCGGCATGCCCGGGGCGAAACGTGTCGAGCAGATTGGCGTAGTCCTTGCTGCGCGCGTCGGTGTTGGGGATCAGCAGCGCAATCGGCGTGCCGGTGGTCAGCCCCTCGAACACGCCCGACAGGATCTGAACGCGGTCGGCCTCCTGGCGCTGCGTGACGTGGCGGCTGGTGCCGGGGCGGCGGCGATCGAGGTCGGGCTGGATGTCGGGTTCGGCAAGCGCCATGCCCGGAGGGCATCCGTCGATCACGCAGCCGATCGCCGGGCCATGGCTCTCGCCGAAGTTGGTGACACGAAAGAGGTGGCCGAAGGTGCTGCCTGACATGCAGCCATTCTAGGAGGCCGATCGGCCGGGCCAGCTGCGCCGGCAGCGCGGCGACGCGGGCGAGGACCTTCGCGCGGCGCTACTGGGGCGGGGCACTCGCAGTCGGCGGCTCGTCGCCCTCGCCCACCGGCCAGTCGCGGATATAGGCCTTGAGCATCCGGTTCTCGAAGTCCTGGCTGTCGACCACGGCCTTGGCGACGTCGTAGAACGAGATCACGCCCATCAGCGTCTTCTGGCTCATCACCGGCATGTAGCGTGCGTGGCGTGACAGCATCATGCGGCGCACCTCGTCGAGTTCGGTCTCGGGCGTGCAGGTCAGCGGGAAGTCGTCCATGACAGTGCGCACGACGCTCGTGCCAACGCTACCGCCATTGCGGACGATGGCCTGGATGACCTCTCGGAAGGTCAGCATGCCGGCCAGCTCGCCGTGGCTCATCACGCACAGAGAGCCGATGTCCAGCTCGGCCATCGTGCGAAGCGCGTTGCCGAGCGTTTCCTCGGGTGTGACCGTGTAGAGCGTGCCGCCCTTGACGGCCAGGATGTCGCTGACTTTCATGGGCCCTCCAGAGCCTAAGGCAGGCGTGGCAAGTTAGCACACAATGCCCGGAACCGACACCCTGCGAGGCCCCTGACCCATGCCCCCCGGCTCCTCCGACCCCGGCTTCGACACCCTGGCGCTGCACGCCGGCGCCGCCCCCGATCCGGCCACTGGCGCGCGCGCCCTGCCGATCCACCTGTCGACCTCGTTCGTGTTCGAGTCGAGTGAGCAGGCGGCGTCGCTGTTCAACCTCGAGCGCTCGGGCCATGTCTACAGCCGCATCAGCAACCCGACCAATGCGGTGTTCGAGGAGCGCATGGCCGCGCTAGAGGGTGGCGTCGGATCGATCGCCACGGCCAGTGGCCAGGCCGCCTTGACCCTGGCCGTCACGACGCTGGCCGGCGCGGGCTCGCACATCGTGTCGAGCTCGGCGCTGTACGGCGGGTCGCACAACCTGCTCGCCTACACGCTGCCGCGATTCGGCATCACGGCCACCTTCGTCAAGCCCGGCGACATCGACGGCTGGCGCGCCGCGATCCGGCCCGAGACGAAGCTCCTGTTCGGCGAGACGCTCGGCAACCCCGGCCTCGACGTTTTGGACATCCCCACGGTGTCGGCCATTGCGCACGAGGCCGGCGCGCCACTGCTGGTGGACTCGACCTTCACGACCCCGTGGCTGATGCAGCCGTTCCACCACGGCGCCGATATCGTCTTCCACTCGGCCACCAAGTTCCTGTGCGGCCATGGCACGGTGGTGGGCGGTGTACTCGTCGACGGCGGTGCGTTCGACTGGAGCCGCGCGGGCCGTTTTCCGGAGTTGAACCAGCCATACGACGGCTTCCACGGCATGGTGTTCGCCGAGGAGTCGACCGGCGGCGCGTTCCTGCTGCGTGCGCGCCGCGAGGGCCTGCGCGACTTCGGCGCTTGCATGAGCCCGCACACCGCCTGGCTGATGTTGCAGGGCATCGAGACCTTGCCGCTGCGCATGGCACGGCACGTGGACAACGCGCGCAAGGTCGTGGCGTTCCTGGCTGCACACCCGATGGTCTCCGCGGTCGGCTATCCCGAGCTGGAGAACCATCCGAGCCACGCCTTGGCGAAGAAACTGCTGCCCAGGGGCTGCGGCGCGGTATTTAGCTTCGACTTGAAGGGCTCGCGCAAGCAGGGGGTGGCCTTCATCGAGGCATTGAAGCTGTTCTCGCACCTGGCCAACGTCGGTGACTGCCGCTCGCTGGTGATCCACCCGGCATCGACTACCCATTTCCGCATGGATGACGCCGCGCTCCAGCAAGCCGGTATCGGCCCCGGCACGATCCGACTATCGATCGGCCTGGAGGACGCCGACGACCTGATCGACGACCTCAAGCGCGCACTCAAGGTCGCGGAGCAAGCCGCATGAGGCTCATCGTTCACGGCCAGGAGGCCTATGCCTACACCGGCGGCAAGCCCTTCGATGCCTCTTTGCCGACGGTCGTCCTCATCCACGGCGCCATGGGCGACCACAGTATCTGGACGCTGCTCGCCCGCTGGTTCGCCAATCACGGCCGTAGCGTCTTGGCGGTCGATCTGCCGGGGCACATGCGAAGCGCCGGGCCAGCCCTGGCGAGCGTCGACGCGATGGCCGATTGGGTCCTCGCCCTGATGACCGCCGCCGGCGTGCACCGCGCCGCTTTGGCCGGCCACAGCCTGGGATCGCTGGTGGCGCTCGAGGCGGCGGCACGCGCGCCCGAGCGCGCAACGACGCTGCTGATGCTCGGCACCTGCGTGCCGATGCCCGTGCCGCAGGCTCTGCTGGATCTCGGCAAGCAAGACGTGCATGCCGCGATCGACCGCGTCGTCAAGTTCTCGATATCGACCCTGGGCGCCAAGCCCTCGTATCCCGGCCCGGGCGCGTGGCTGCACGGAGGCGCGCGTGCGCTGATGCGACAGGTGGCCTCGCATTCGTCGGACCCGATGCTGTTCCACACCGACTTCTCGGCCTGCAACGATTACCGCAACGGGATGAACGCCGCCGCCAAGGTCGCATGCGCTGCGCACCTCGTCCTCGCCGAGCAGGACCAGATGACGCTGCCACGCAACGCGCGCGAGGTGGCCGCCGTATTGAAGGCCGATATCCACCGGGTGCCCGGTGGACACTTCCTGATGCACGAGCAGCCCGACCTCGTTTTGCATGCCATGAGAAAGGCGCTCGAATGACGACCACCGCCGTCGACCCCCGATCGTTCAAGACCTTCACCGAGTTCTATCCCTTCTACCTCGGCGAACATCGGAACCCGACCTGCCGTCGTCTGCACTTCGTGGGCTCGACGCTGGCGCTGGTCTGCCTGGCCATGCTCGTGGCCACCGGACGCCCGCAGTACCTGCTGTACGGATTGCTGTGCGGCTACGGCTTCGCCTGGGTCGGCCACTTCGTCTTCGAGAAGAACAAGCCGGCGAGCTTCAAGCGCCCGCTCTACAGCTTCATGGGCGACTGGGTGATGTACCGGGACATCTGGACCGGCCGCATCAATTTCTGAGACGGTATTACCCGCGCGACGCCGCCAGCGTCGCCAGCCAGTCGAGCGCCTGTGCCTCCTGGGTCACGCGCGTCATCGGCGGCAACGCGGCGATCAGGCGTGCGCCGTAGGGCATGCGCGCCATGCGCGGGTCGCACACGACGAGCAAGCCGCGGTCGGTCTCGCTTCGCACGAGGCGGCCCGCGCCCTGCTTGAGCGAGACCGCCGCGTCGGCGACGAAGAGCTCGGAAAAAGGGCTGCGCCCTTCCTTCTCGAGCCGCCTGCCGCGTGCCTCGACCAGCGGGTCGTTCGGCGGCGGGAACGGCAGCTTGTCGATCAGCACGCACTGCAACGCATCGCCGGGCACGTCGATGCCCTCCCAGAAGGTCGCCGAACCGACGAGGACCGCGGCACGGGCGGCGAGGAACCGCTGCAGCAGCGCGCGCTTCGGACCGCTGCCCTGCACCAGGACCTCCACGTGCGGCGCTCCAGCGGCATCGAGCCCTGCACGCAATGTGTCGGCCACCAGCGGCAGCGCGCGAAGTGTTGTCGTGAGCACGAAGGTGCGCCCCCCCAGCGCGGCCGCGCAGCGCACGGCCAGTTGCGCCACGGCCACCGGGTGTGCGCTCTCGTTCGGCTTGGGGAAGTCCGCGGGTACGTACAGACGCGCGTGCGCCGCGTAGTCGAACGGGCTGCCCAGGCGCAGGACGGTCGCGTCTTCAAGACCGGCCGCACGCGTGAACCAGCTCAGCGACTCGTCATCACCGAGCGTCGCCGACGTGAAGACCCAGGCCTTGGGTGTGCGCGCGCGCTGCTCGGCGAGCATGTCGCGGATGTCCAGCGGCGAGTCGACCAGGCGCACCGCGTGCGCGGACACATCGATCCAGCGCACGCGATCGGCGGCGGCCTCGCCCGAAAAGCCGCGCGCCGCAACTGCCAGCGCGGTGCAGCGTTCGCGCAGGCGCCCCATGTCGGGGCCGATGTCGATCACCGCGCGGAGCGCCTCGCCGGCCGCATCGGCGGCCGTGGCCAGTGTCCCCAGTGCGTTGATGAATCCGTCCTGGCCTGCGCGTTCCTGCCAGCGCAACTTGATCGTCCCCCTCACCTCACGCAGGGCACCGGCGGCGGCCAGGCGCAGGTCGCGCGCGCCGCGTTCGATGCCGCCGGCCAGCGCCGACCAGTCGAGCAGACCTCGTGCCTGCGCCAGTCCGACTGCCAGCAGATCACGCGCGAGATCGATCGCCTGTGCGCTGCCCAACGTGGTCCCGAGGAACTGCACGCCGGCCTCGACGAGCTGGTGCGCCTCGTCGAAGACCGCCGCCTGCACACCCGGCAGCAGCTCGGCCATGCCCGTGTCGCGCAGCGCAAGGTCGGCAAAGAACAGGTGGTGGTTGATGACCACGAGGTCGGCCGCCATCGCTTCGCGCCGCGCCCGGACCACATGGCAATCGGTGAACTGCGGACACTCGCTGCCCAGGCAGTTTTCGCGCGTCGAGGTCACCAGTGGAATCACCGGCGATCGATCGTCGAGTCCGTCGATCTCCGCAAGGTCGCCACTCTTCGTGCCGGTGGCCCAGGCCTCGACACGGGCGAGCGCGCGCACCGCGAAACGGTCGGGCAGAAGAACCGGCTGGCCGGGCGCGCCGCCCTGGCGTGCGACCGCCATCCGGTGCAGGCACAGGTAGCTCGAGCGGCCCTTGAGCAGCGCCACCCGCACCGGCACGCCGAGGGCCTTGACCAGGCGCGGCAGGTCGCGCAGGAAGAGCTGGTCCTGCAGGCTCTTGGTCGCGGTGGACACCAGCGCGCGCCGCCCCGACAGCAGCAACGGAACCAGGTAGGCGAAGGTCTTCCCCACGCCCGTCCCCGCTTCGGCGACGAGGACATCCTGCGACTCGATGGCCGCGGCCACGGCCCGCGCGAACTGCTGCTGAACCTCTCGCTCGGTGTAGCCTTCTTCGGCCTGCGCCAGCGGGCCTGCCACGGCGAAAGCGTGCGCGACCGCTTCGGCCAGCGAGGTGACGCCAGCGTCGGGCGTGGCGACCGTCACCGCAGGCCGGCGCCCGGCCGCTCCCCAGCGGCCAGCGCGCCCCGCGCGGGGTGCGTGCGAAGTGAGCTCAGGGCTGTCATCTAGGCGGGCTCAGGCGGATCGACCACCAGCTGAAGGCGGGCGATCTGGTCGCGCAGCAGCAGCCGCCGCTTCTTGAGTCGCCGAAGTGCAAGGTCGTCGAGCGGCATCTGCTCGGCGAGGCGGTCGATCAGGCTGTCAAGATCCGCGTGCTCGATCCGAAGCTCGATCAGGCGCCGCTGGGGCGAATGCAGGTTGTCGTCCATCTTGCGTGCAACGCCAGTTTAGTCCGGCGGCAAGACTTCACGAGCCTGTTTCAACAAGGGGCGCCCGCATGACCCGTTCACGTATATTGATGGCATGCCCGCCGCCACCGCCGTCGCCTATCGCCTGAACGCTTCGACCGGCATGCACCGTGGCGACCGTCAGTATCAGCAGGACCAGGTCGACTTCATGGCCCATACCCGGGTGCCTGGCTGCGCGCTGGCCGTGGTGGCCGACGGGATGGGCGGCAAGAGCGGTGGCCGCAAGGCAGCCGACCAGGTGATCATGGTGGCTCGCCAGCTCTACGAGCGCTACGTGCCCGAAAAGGACGACGCCTCGGAACTTCTGACCCAGCTGGTGCAGGAAGCGCACCTGATGATCAAGCTGACCGCGATCACTGCCGAGGAAGAACCGCACAGCACCATCGCGGGGTTCATGATCGGCGCGAACCGTCAATGCGACATCGTCCATGCAGGCGATTCGCGCGTGTATCACTTTCGCGGCTCCGAACTGGTCAGCCGCACGATCGACCATTCCTACGTTCAGCGCCTGATCGACGAGGGGCAAATCACCGAGGAAGAGGCCAACGCCCATCCGCAGTCGAACCTGCTCACGGGTTGTCTGGGCACGCACCAGGATCCGCCGTTGTCCGTCCGCTCGCTGGGGGAACTGGAAGTTGGCGACACGGTCCTTGCCTGCAGCGACGGCCTGTGGCATTACTTCACGCCCAAGGAACTGGGTGCGATCGTGCACACGCTGCCCGCCCGCGAAGCCACCGAGATGCTCGTCTCGAAGGCGCGCCAGCGTGCGCGCGGCGGCGGCGACAACCTGTCGCTGGCGCTGGTGAGCGTCGAGCCGCTCGACCGCTGAGGCTGCGCGGCCTCAGGACGACGGCAGCGATGCGGCCGGCGGTACCGGCAACGGTTTCGCCGCCTTTGAGGGCTTCGACTCGCGTTCCCGGTTGCGCTGCTCGACCTCCCGGCGGTGTGCCTCGGCGGCTTGCGCACGGCGCTGTGCCGCCGCCGCCCGTGCCGCAGCTTTCGCTTCGGATGCCTCGACCGCAGCGGCCTTGGACTCGGCATCGATCAGCGGACGGGTCGTTTCGGCCGACTCGGCCGGCTGACGGGCCTTGCGTGTCTTGACCTCGACCACGGGCTTGGCCGCGTCGCTCGCCTGTTGCTCCTGCTTCTCGCGAATGTGGGCAAGCCGGTCTGCCGCCCGCTGCTTGCGCTGCTCGTCGTCGATCAGCCCGCGCTGCCGATCAAGCAACTGGAGCTTCGAGCGCCGCTCGGCACGCACCTGCTTCACGCAGCCGGCAACCGCGAACTGCTGTCCGCACTGCGCCTCGGCCGCACGCGCATCGGCCTCGACCTGCGCGCGTTCGCGCTGGATGCGCTCGCGTTCGATTCGCCAGCGCTCGGCCGCGGCTGGTGCTTCCGCGGCCATCGCCTGCATTGCGACGGCCGCCAGCGGCGCGACCAGCCACAGACGCCACCCCCACCCTTCAGGTAAGCGACGTGTCGACATCGCGACGCTCCTGGGCGAGGTAGTTGGCAGACTGCATCTCGTTCAATCGTGACACGGTGCGTGGGAACTCATGGGCGAGCGGGCCCTCGGTATAAAGCGCCTCCGGGGGCACCTCCGCCGACATGATGAGCTTGACCCGGCGGTCGTACAAGACGTCGACCAGCCAGGTGAACCGGCGCGCCTCGCTGGCCATGCGTGGCGGCATCTGGGGTACGTTGGCCAGGATCACGGTGTGGAAGCGCGTGGCGATCTCGAGATAGTCGTTCTGCGAGCGCGGCCCGCCACACAGCCACTTGAAGTCGAACCAGACCACACCGCCGGCCTTGCGCCGCGCCGTGATCTCGCGCTGCTCGATGTGCAGCACCGGGTTCTCGTCGCGCGCCTCGGCGATCTCCTCGAACGCTTGCGTCAACGCCGCCTCCGCGTCTGAGCCGAGCGGCGTGTGGTACCGCTTCAGGTGCTCGAGCGTACGCCGCCGGTAGTCGGTACCGGCGTCGACGTTGATGACTTCGAGCTTGTCCTTGAGCAGCTCGATCGCCGGCAGGATGCGATCACGGTGCAGGCCATTGGGGTAGAGCTCGTCCGGGTGAAAATTCGAGGTCGTCACGATCGACACCCGGTTGGTGAACATCGCGGCCAGCAGACGGTGCAGGATCATCGCGTCGGTCACGTCCGCGACATGGAATTCGTCGAAGCAGATCAGGCGGAAGCGCAGCGAGACGCGGCGGCCGAGCTCGTCGAGCGGATCGGGCACACCCTTGAGCTCCTGCAGCTCGTGATGCACCTCGCGCATGAACTCGTGGAAATGCAGTCTCGTCTTGCGCCGCAGCGGCACCGACAGAAAAAAGCAGTCCATCAGGAAGCTTTTGCCGCGCCCGACGCCGCCCCACATGTAGACGCCGCGAGGGATCGGCGGCCGCACCAGCAGCTTGGTGACAGCATTGCTGCGCCGAGCCTTGTAGTCGGCCCACTCGTTCTCGCAACGTTCCAGGGCGTCGATCGCTCGCTCCTGGGCCGCGTCGCTGCGGTAGCCTCGGTCCTTGAGTGTCGCCTCGTAGAGGGCGCGGACTCCCACGTTCGGACAGCGCCCGTCAGAAGTTGAGCGTGCGCTTGTCGACGGCCAATGCCGCTTCCTTGGTCGCCTCGCTGAGCGACGGGTGCGCATGGCAGATGCGGGCCAGATCCTCGCTGCTGGCTTTGAACTCCATCGCCACCACGGCCTCGGCGATCAGCTCCGAGGCCAACGCGCCGACGATGTGCACACCGAGGATCTCGTCGGTGGCCGCATCAGCCAGCATCTTCACCATGCCCGTCGTATCGCCGAGCGCCCGTGCGCGACCGTTGGCCATGAACGGAAAGGTACCTGCCCGGTAGGCTACGCCGCGTGCCTTGAGTTGCTGCTCGGTCTCGCCGACCCACGCGATCTCGGGATGGGTGTAGATCACCCACGGGATGGTGTTGAAGTTGACGTGACCATGCTGGCCCGCAATGCGCTCGGCGACCGCGACGCCCTCTTCTTCCGCCTTGTGCGCCAGCATCGGCCCACGCACGACGTCGCCCACGGCCCACACGTTGGGCAGGTTGGTTCGGCACTCGGCATCGACCACGATCGCGCCGCGCTCGTCGATCCTCAGACCCACTGACTCGGCATTCAGACCCGTCGTGTGGGGCACTCGACCGATCGATACGATGAGGCGTTCGACGTCGAGCCGCAAGGCTTCGCCCTTGGCCCCCTTGTACGCGACGCTCACGCCGCTCTTGCCAACCTTGACGTCGCCCACGGTCACCCCGAGCTCGATGTTCAGCCCCTGCTTGGTGAACGACTTGTGGGCTTCCCTCGCGATCTGCTCGTCCACTGCACCGAGGAATGTCGGCAGGGCCTCCAGCACCGTGACCTGGGCACCCAGTCGTCGCCACACCGAGCCCATCTCGAGGCCGATGACACCCGAGCCGATCAGGCCGAGCGTCTTCGGGACCGATCCGATGCGCAATGCGCCTTCGTTAGACAGGATGCGGTCCTCGTCGAAGGGCGCGCCGGGTAGCGCGCGGGCGCTGGATCCGGTGGCCACGATCACGTGGCTGCCGATCAGCGACTGGTCGTTCACCTTGACCTCATAGCCTTCGGCCACCGCCCGCACGAACGAGCCGCGGCCATGGAAAAAGGTCACCTTGTTCTTCTTGAACAGGTACAGGATGCCGTCGTTGTTCTGTTTGACGACGGTGTCCTTGCGCTTGAGCATCTGGGCGACGTCGATGCGCAGATCCTTCAGGCCGATGCCATGGTCGGCGAAGCCATGGCCGGCGTGTTCGAAGTGCTCGCTCGACTGCAGCAACGCCTTGCTCGGAATGCAGCCGACGTTGGTGCAGGTGCCGCCGGGCGCCGGTCCGCCCAAGGCGTTCTTCCACTCGTCGATGCAGGCGGTGTTGAAGCCGAGTTGCGCCGCGCGGATCGCGGCGATGTAGCCGCCCGGGCCGGCGCCAATGACGATGACATCAAAGTTCTTCGACATCGCGTTCACCTCAGATGTCGAAGAGCAGGCGGGCCGGATCCTCCAGCGCTTCCTTCATTGCCACCAGTCCCAGCACCGCCTCGCGGCCGTCGATGATGCGGTGGTCGTAGCTCATTGCGAGGTAGTTCATCGGTCGCACGACGACGGCCCCGTTTTCGACCACGGCGCGGTCCTTGGTCGCATGCACGCCCAGGATCGCGCTCTGCGGTGGGTTGATGATCGGCGTGGACAGCATCGAACCGAACACGCCGCCGTTGGAGATCGAGAACGTGCCGCCAGAGAGTTCCTCGATCGAGAGCTTGCCCTCGCCGGCCTTCTTGCCGTACTCGGCGATCTTCTTCTCGATGTCGGAGAAACTCATCTGATCGGCGTTGCGCAGAATCGGCACGACCAGCCCGCGCGGCGAACCGACCGCGATGCCGATGTCGAAGTAGCCGTGATAGACGATGTCGTTGCCATCCACGCTGGCATTGATCACGGGGTACTTCTTCAACGCGTGAACCGCGGCCTTGACGAAGAAACTCATGAAGCCGAGCTTGACGCCGTGCTCGCGCTCGAACTTCTCCTGGAAGCGCTTGCGCATCTCCATCACCGGGGCCATGTTGACCTCGTTGAACGTGGTGAGGATCGCGTTGGTTGCCTGCGACTGCAGCAGCCGCTCGGCCACGCGCGCGCGCAGCCGGCTCATCGGCACGCGCTGCTCGGGCCGTTCGCCGAGATTGACCGTGGGCGCCGACACGGCCGGCAGCGGTTTGCTGACCGCCGGCGCGGCGGGCACGGCCACCGGCGCGGCGGAGGGTGGTGAGGCCAGCGCACCGAGCACGTCGCCCTTCGTCACGCGGCCGTCGCGGCCGGTGCCGGCGACGGACCCCGGCGCCAGGCCCTGCTCGGCCATCAGCTTGGCTGCCGCGGGCATCGCGACGCCGGACTTCGACGCGATGGGCGTCGATGCGGCGGCGGCCGGCGCGGGAGCGGACGCGGCAGCGGCCGCGGCCCGGGCCTCGGTGTCGATCTTCGCAATGACCTGCTCGCTGGTGACGGTACCTCCCGTGGCCACCACGTGCGCGGCGAGCACGCCCGCGGCCGGCGCCGGGACCTCGAGAACGACCTTGTCGGTTTCGATCTCGATCAGGATCTCGTCCAGCGCCACCGCTTCGCCGGGCTGCTTCCTCCACTGCAACAAGGTGGCTTCCGCAACCGATTCGCTCAACTGCGGGACCTTGACTTCAACGATGGCCATGATTTTTCTCTAGGTGTTGGACTTGCGGGAGCGCGTCAAGCGGCCGCCGCGAAACCGGCTTTGCCGGGCCGCTGGCGGCACCCCCGCGACGGGGCACGCCGAAGACGCTCCGGGGGGTGGGTCATTTCGCGAGCACGAAGCCCTTCAGCTTGCCGAATGCCTGGTCAAGCAGCGCTTTTTGCTGCTCGACGTGCAGGTGGGCGTAGCCGACCGCCGGTGACGCGGAGGCGGGGCGTCCCGCATAGCCGAGCTTCTGCCCCTCGAGCATGTTCTCGTGGATCTGGTGCTGGATGAAGAACCATGCGCCCTGGTTCTGCGGCTCGTCCTGGCACCACACGACCTCGGTGGCGTTCGGGAAGCGCTTCATCTCGCCCGCAAACGACTTGTGCGGGAAGGGGTAGAGCTGCTCGACGCGCATGATCGCCACGTCCCAGGCCTTCTTCTCGTCGCGGCGCCTGATCAGGTCATAGGCGACCTTGCCCGAGCAGGCGATCACGCGCCTGACCTTGTCGGGTTCGACCTCGGTGCGCGACGGGCCGATCACGGTGCGGAACTCGCCCTTGGTGAACTCCGCGAGCGGCGAGCTCGCATCCTTGGCACGCAACAGCGACTTGGGCGTCAGGATGATCAGCGGCTTGCGGAACATACGCACCATCTGGCGCCGCAGCACATGGAAGATCTGGCTGGCCGACGTCGGCTGCACGATCTGCATGTTGTTGTCGGCCGCCAGCTGCATGAAGCGCTCCAGGCGCGCCGAGCTGTGCTCGGGTCCCTGGCCTTCGTAGCCGTGCGGCAGCATCAGCGCGAGTCCGTTGACGCGGCCCCACTTGACTTCGCCGGCCGCGATGAACTGGTCGACCACGACTTGCGCGCCGTTGACGAAGTCGCCGAACTGGGCCTCCCAGATCGTCAGCGTGTTGGGCTCGGCGCTGGCATAGCCGTACTCGAATCCGAGCACCGCCTCCTCCGACAGGATCGAGTCGATGACGACGAACGGCGCCTGCCCGTCGGCAACGTTCTGCAACGGGGTATAGGTGCCTTCGTCCCACTTCTCGCGGTTCTGGTCGTGCAGCACCGCATGCCGGTGGGTGAACGTGCCGCGCCCGCAGTCCTCGCCCGACAGCCGAACGCCGTAGCCGCTCGCCACGAGCGACGCGAAGGCCAGGTGCTCGCCCATGCCCCAATCGACGTTGATCTCGCCGCGGCCCATCGCAGCGCGGTCGGCCAGCACCTTCTCGACCAATGGATGCGCCTTGAAGCCCTTCGGCAGCGTCGTGATGCGCTCGGCCAGCCGCCTGACCTCGGCCAGCGGCAGCGCCGTGTCGGCGCCGTCGGTCCACTTCTTGCCGAGGAATGGTGCCCAATCGACCGCGTACTTGCTCTTGAAGTTGGTCAGCACCGGGTCGGCGGTGTGCTTGCCCGCGTCCATTGCGTCGCGGAAGCCCTTGACCATCTCGTCGGGCCCGGTCTCGTTCACCACGCCCTGCGCCACGAGGCGCTCGCCGTAGAGACGGCGCGTACCCGGGTGCTGCGCGATCTTCTTGTACATCAGCGGCTGCGTGAGCGCTGGCGTGTCCTGCTCGTTGTGCCCGAGCTTGCGGAAGCAGATGATGTCGACGACCACGTCCTTCTTGAACTGCTGGCGGTAGTCGAGCGCGAGCTGCGTGCACAGCACCACCGCCTCCGGATCGTCGCCGTTCACGTGAAGCACCGGGGCCTCGATCATCTTGACGACGTCGGAGCAGTACAGCGTCGAGCGGCTGTCGCGCGGGTCGCTCGTGGTGAAGCCGATCTGGTTGTTGATCACGACATGCACGGTGCCGCCGGTGTAGTAGCCGCGGGTCTGCGCCAGTGCCAGCGTCTCCATCACGACCCCTTGGCCGGCGAAGGCCGCATCGCCGTGCACGAGGATCGGCAACACCTGATCGCCGTCCTTGTCGCCGCGCCGGTCCTGGCGCGCCTTGACGCTGCCCTCGACCACCGGATTGACGATCTCGAGGTGCGACGGGTTGAACGCCAGCGACAGGTGCACCGGGCCGCCCGGCGTGCTGATGTCGCTCGAGAAGCCCTGGTGGTACTTGACGTCCCCGGCCGGCAGCGACTCGCTGGCGGTGTGCTCGAACTCTGCAAACAGGTCCTTGGGCATCTTGCCCAGCGTGTTGACCAGCACATTCAGGCGGCCGCGGTGGGCCATGCCGATCACGATCTCCTGCACGCCGCGCTCACCGGCGCGCTGCACCAGCTCGTCCATCGAAGCGATGAAGCTCTCGCCGCCCTCGAGCGAGAACCGCTTCTGGCCGACGTACTTGGTGTGCAGGAAACGCTCGAGTCCCTCGGCTGCGGTCAGGCGCTCGAGGATGTGCTTCTTCTCGTCGGCCGTGAAGGTCGGCTTGCCTCGGATCGACTCCAGGCGCTCCTGCCACCAGCGTTTTTCCGTCGGGTCGGTGCAGTGCATGAACTCGGCCCCGACCGTGCCGCAATAGGTCTCGCGCAGCGCCTGCAGGATCTCCCGCAGGGTCATGTGCTCGGCCTTGGTGAAGTAGGTGTTGGCCGCCGAGAACGTGATGTCCATGTCCGACTCGGTGAGGTCATAGAACACGGGCTCGAGTTCGGGAATCTTCGGACGCTCGGTGCGCTTCAACGGGTCGAGGTCGGCCCAGCGGCTGCCCAGAAAGCGGTGCGCCGCGATCAGCGACTGGACATGGACCTGCTTGCGCGCGACCGCAAGGTCGGCTTCGCTGGCCTTCAGGGCAAACGCATTGGCCTTGGCGCGCTGAGCGAAGCTCTCGACCACCGGCGCGTGTGCGACGTCGCGCTTCTCGCTGCCGTCGGCGGCCGGCACATGCTGCAACGCGTCGAAGTAGGCGCGCCAGTTGTCGGGCACCGAGCCCGGGTTGTCGAGGTAGGCCTCGTAGAGTTCCTCGACGTACGGCGCGTTGCCGCCGAACAGGTACGAGTTCGCCCGGTACTGCTGCATCATCTTCGCTCACCTCGCGCTGCGGTTTCCGCAGCTTCGATGGGTTGCACAACCTTCCGCGACCCGGCTTCACCGGTGAGCGGACTAGCGTTCGCCACCTCTGCGACACCGCTGCTTCGCGGCATCGCCCAGGGGCAGGAAGGACCAATGGATTCCGAGGCCGGCACTGTAGCACCCGCTTGCCTTCACGAGGCTGACGAAGGGGCCGATCAGCCGGTGCGCATCGGTGCTTTTCGGCGCCACACCCCAAGCGCAGCCGCGGCAGCATCGGCGCGATGCACCACCAGGTGATCCTGATCCATCCTGCGGCGCCCGCCAAACCGCCGCCGGGCGTCTCCTGCAACGGCTGCGGCGTGTGCTGCCTGGCCGAGCCCTGCCCCTTGGGCATGCTGGTGGGCCGCCGCACGCATGGCGCGTGCGCGGCCGTGCAATGGGACGGCGTGCGCTACCGGTGCGGGCTGGCCGAACGCGCGGGGGGTTGGCTGGGGCGCTTGGTGCGTCGCTCGATCGGCGCGGGCCGCGGTTGCGACTCGTCAGCCGAGGTCGCCGGCAGTCACTGAGGCGCCGAGGCGCCGGATGCCACCGGCGCTGGCGCCTTGGCCGGCAGTGGCACGCTGCCACCCACCGAAATACCCACGCCGCCGCCCGAGCCGATCGGGATGCCGATGCCTACCCCGACGCCGACCGATTCGCACGCCGCAGCAGCCACCAGGAGCACGAGCCAGACCGCTAGCCGCTTCATCGTCGGACCTCAGCTATGCGCACAGGCGCGCCCTGGCGGCGGCGTACTCGCGCGCCAGCCGATCGACCAGCGATGCAGCCGGCGCCACGGCCTTGACCGCCCCGATACCCTGGCCGCAGCCCCAGATGTCCTTCCATGCCTTCTTGGCGCTTTCGCCACCGCCGAAGTTCATCTTCGTCGGGTCGCTCTCGGGCAGGTTGTCGGGGTCGAGACCGGCATTGCGGATCGAGGGCTTCAGATAGTTGCCGTGCACGCCGGTGAACAAGCTCGAGTAGACGATGTCGTCGCTGGTGCCCGCGACGATGGCCTGCTTGTAGGCGTCCGAGGCGCGCGCCTCGTCGGTGGCGATGAAGGCCGAGCCGATGTAGGCGAGGTCGGCGCCGATCGCCTGTGCCGCAAGCACGCTGCCGCCCGTGGCCATCGCACCGCTCAGCAACAGCGGGCCATCGAACCACTCGCGGATCTCCTGGACCAGGGCAAACGGGCTCTTCACGCCGGCATGGCCACCGGCGCCCGCGGCCACCGCGATCAGGCCATCGGCCCCCTTGTCGATCGCCTTGTGCGCGAACGCATTGTTGATGATGTCGTGCAGCACGATCCCGCCCCAGCCGTGAACCGCATCGTTGACGTCGGTGCGCGCGCCAAGCGAGGTGATCACGACCGGCACCTTGTATTTCGCGCACACGGCCATGTCGTGGTCGAGGCGGTCGTTGCTCTTGTGCACGATCTGGTTGATCGCGAAGGGCGCCGCCGGCCGATCCGGGTGCGTTCGGTTCCAGCCCGAAAGCGTCTCGGTGATCTCGGCCAGCCACTCGTCGAGTTGTTCGGCCGGACGCGCGTTGAGCGCCGGCATCGCACCGACGATGCCGGACGTGCATTGCGCAATCACGAGCCTGGGGTTCGAGATGATGAACAGCGGGGCACCGACAACCGGAATCCGAAGTCCTTGCAACTGCTTCGGCAACCCCATCAGAACGCCTCCGTCGCCATCTCGGTCACGGCCG
>Ga0224500_10000974_pt1 | contig 17885 bp, 16 predicted proteins | sample SF_Oct11_sed_USG_FD_168126 | JGI IMG/M metagenome (GOLD analysis project Ga0224500, IMG submission 168126) | Sediment microbial communities from San Francisco Bay, California, United States - SF_Oct11_sed_USGS_4_1 | ecosystem: Environmental > Aquatic > Marine > Sediment | place: USA: California... | reverse complement strand
CACCCACCACCAACCCGACTCCCCCCACCAGCCCGACGCCGACGACCGACCCGGCGGAGCAGACGCCAGCCTCGGTCGCCGACCCCGAAGTCACCGCCGCTGGGCTCAACGAGGCCGAGGTCGCCTCGCTGGCGGCGCTCAGCGCCGAACGGGCCAAGGTCGGCCTGGCGGCACTGCGACCCGACGCCCAGCTGTCCGCCTACGCCCGTGGCTGGGCGCAGGAGATGCGCAACAGCGGGTTCCGCCACTCCTCCAATCAGGCGCTGCGGGGTCTCATGAGCGGCACCCGGTCGAGCGTCGGCGAGAACATCGCCTGGCACAGCGACGCCTCGATGACCCCCGAGCAGGCCGCCGCCACGTTCCAGGAGATGTGGCGCAACAGCCCGGGCCACTACGCCAACCAGGTCAACACCGCCTGGACCGAGGCCGGCATCGGCCTCTACCTCGACTCCAGCGGCTGGTGGGCGGTCCACGTCTTCTCGAACGGCACCCGAGCCGTCTGACCCACCCAGCACACTCCTCCACCCCAACCCACCCAGCAAGCCCGCCGGCCCGGTCCCCCCTCCCACCCTCGAGGACCGGGTCGGCGGGCGCCGGGCGGTAAACGCGGGGACGGGCGGCGCCGGCGCTTCGCACGTGACAGGCTCGGCCGGCACCGGCCGGCACCGGCCGGCAGAACCCGTCGAACCCGACGATCGAGAGGTGGCACCCCGATGGAGCTCGCCGAGTACCAGAACCGATTCAAGACCGCCGACGTCTCCCGCGACGACGCCGGAGTGCTGACGATCCGGATGCACTCGCGGGGAGGGTCGCTGATCTGGGGCGGGCTGCCCCACCGCGAGCTCCCGGAGCTGTTCAACGCGGTGGCCACCGATCGTGACAACCGGGTCGTGATCCTGACCGGGACCGGTGAGGCGTTCATCGACCTGCCCGAGGAAGGGTCCGGCGGGCTGGCGCGCGGCGAGGTGTCCGCACGGGTCTGGGACCGGGTGATCTGGGAGGGGAACCGGCTGGTGAACCAGCTCCTCGACATCGAGGTGCCGGTGATCTGCGCGGTGAACGGGCCCGCGGTGGCGCACTCCGAGCTGGCCGTCCTGTGCGACATCGTGCTCGCCGCCGAGCACGCCTACTTCCAGGACGCGCCGCACTTCCCCGGCGGCCTCGTCCCGGGCGACAGCATGCAGGTGGTGTGGCCGATGCTCCTCGGCCCCAACCGGGGCCGGTACTTCCTGCTCACCGGCCAGAAGATCCACGCCGAGGAGGCGCTGGCGCTCGGCGTGGTCGGCGAGGTGCTCGCCGCTGACCGTCTGATGGCGCGCGCCGAGGAGTTGGCGGCCCAACTCGCCGCCCAGAACCCCATCCTGCTGCGCAACACCCGCCACGCGCTGGTTCGTCCGCTCAAGCGCGCCATGGCCGAAGACCTGCACACGGGCCTTGCGCTCGAGGCGATCGCGTCGCTGTCGGGCTCGTCGTGGTTCCGGGAGCAAGCGGCGAAGTGACCGCCGCCGGTGACGGACCCACGCCGGTCGGTACAGTCGAGCGGGTCGTGGATGCCGTCACCCCCTCCCCCGGTGCCCACACCTCACCCCAGAGCCGCCGGCGCCGGCCCGCGGCCGCCGCGGTCGGGGCTGTCGTGATCGTCGCGCTCGCCGTCGCGCTGCTCGCCGTGTTGTTGCTGCAGCGGCGCGACGGCGGCGGGCTCCGCGAGCCCGACGCGCCCACGAGCCGCCTGGCGACGAGCTGGCCGTTCGCGGCGTCGAGCATCTGGAACACGCCGCTCGGCGACGCGGCGCGCCTGGTTCCCGCCGGCTTCGTGCTGCCCGAGGCGTACGGCGCCGAGGAGAACGTCATCGTGCTGACTCCCGACGCGCCGCCCCGGCCCGTGTACCAGGGCGATGGGTTCGGCGACTCGCACGAGGGCCGGTGCGCGCACACGGGCGAGGTCCTCTACGAGCTGCCGATCCCCGCCGACTTCACGACGACCGGACCGGACGGGCTCGCCGACCAGGGCACGCCGAACGCGGCGTCCGCGGTGCTCGCCGCCGACGGGCACACGCTCGTGCAGAGCCAGCCGCTCACCGCCTGCGGTGCGAACGGCCCGGTCACCACCGGCTTCGAGAAGGATCCGGGCGACCTGTTCGGTGACGGGATCGCGGGCGCGCAGGGCGGCTCGGACCTGTCGAGCCTGGGCGGCACGTTGCGCCTCGGAGAGCTCAGCCCGAGCGACCCCGTCGTCCGCCACGCGCTGAAGATCACCGTCGACGCCTCCGCCAACCTCTCCTTCAGTGACGGCGGGTTCCGCTGGCCGGCGGCCAAGGCCGACCTCTACGCCGACGCCACCAGCTACGGAGGAGCCAACCCCGAACTGCGGATGGGCGCGCTGCTGGCGCTGCCGGCCGACCTCGACCTCGACGGGCTCGATCTGCAGACCGAACCGGGCCACATCCTGGCCCGGACGCTGGCCCGCTACGGCGCCTACGTGGTCGACGATTCGGGCCAGTCGGTCGTCAACCTCGCCGTCGAGCACAGCCCCGAGGGCCGCTTCACCGAACGCTTCGCGGCCGACTGGGGCTTCGACTTCGTGACCGTCGACGGGCCCTGGAAGGCCGACCTCGACCTGCTGTTCTCGAACCTCGCCGTCGTGGCCGACAACGGCCCCGACACCGTCGGCGGTGCCGGGGCCCGCCTCGCCTGCCCGGCGCCCCCGATCGTCGCCGGTGCCAGCGGGGACACCCGATCGCTCGGTGCGGTGGCCCCGGCCGCGCTCGCCAACCCCGCCCTGTGCCCGGTCGTGGGCGGCTGAGCGTCCCGACGCCCGCCTCGCGGCCGCCCGCGACGGTGCGGGCGCGCGCTCAGCGGTCCTTCGAGAACAGCACGCCGCTCTCCTCGAGCGCGGCGATCGTCGCCTGGTCGTAGCCGAGCACGTCGCGCAAGACCGCGTGGTTGTGCTGGCCGAGGTTCGACGTCGGCAGATCGAGCTCGGGCGGGGCGTCGCTGAACTTGATCGGGAACCCGGGGATCTTGAACGTCCCCGCCAGCGGGTCGGTGACCTCGCGGACCATGTTCCGCTCAAGGAAGTACGGGTGGTCCAGCGTCTCGGCCGGGCTGAGCACCGGCCCGCACGGCACGCGCTCGGCCTCGAGCGCGGCGATCACCGCGTCGTCGGAGGGGAAGGTCGCCATCCAGGCCTCGACCAGCGCGGTGAGCTCGTCGCGGTGCTCGATCCGCCCCTGGTTGGTGGCGAAGCGCGCATCGGTGCCGAGCTCGGGCCGGCCCATCGCCCGCCACAGCCCGTCGACCTGGCCCTGCGTGCACAGGATCACGATCCAACCCTGGGGCGCCTTGAAGGACCCGGCGGGCGACAGCGGCTGGTAGTGCCGCCCCTGGCGCATGGCTCCATAGGCGCCGTCGGTCATCGATTCGGCGTGCACCGCGGTCTCCTGCATGTGGAACAGGGCGTCGACCATCGAGATGTCGATGTGGGTGCCGCGCCCCGTACGGTCGCGTCGGTACAGCGCGTAGCCGATGCCGGCGAACGCGTGGAACCCGGCATTGGTGTCGCCGACGCCCAGCCCGACGAAGGTCGGCGGCCCGTCGGGATCGCCGGTCATGTGCATGACCCCCGAATAGGCTTGGGCGATGAAGTCGAAGCTCGTCTTGTGCCGCAGCGGGCCCGTCTGACCGAACCCGGTGACCGAAGCCATGATGAGGCGCGGGTTGATGGCCGACAGCGTCTCGTAGTCCATGCCCCGTCGGGCCATCACTCCGTGGCTGTAGTTCTCGACGACGACGTCGACGTGGGGAACGAGCTCCTTGACCAGCTCGACGCCCTCGGGGCGCAGCAGATCGACGCAGATGCTGCGTTTGCCGCGGTTCTGCTGGATGAAGCCACCGGCGCGCCGGTTCCGCCGGGGCACGCCGGCCCGGGTCGGATCGCCGTAGGGCGCCATCTCGACCTTGATGATGTCGGCGCCCAGCTCGGCGAGCAGGCGCGTGCACGACGGCCCGGCCAGGTACTGGGTGAAGTCGAGGACCTTGACCCCCTCCAGGTACGGGTCGGTGCTCGGATCGCCCCCGGCGACGCTGTCTCGATCGGTGCGGGACTCGGTCATGGCGGTGCGGCTCCCGGGACGTCGGCCCGCCGAGCCAGGCGGCGGGAAGGTGCGTGGCGGCGAACGTAGCAGCGCCGCCGACCGCGGGTTGCCGGGTGACGGGCGGGATTCTCCTACGCTGCGGGGCCGTGATGCTGCAGGGAATCCGCGTCCTCGACCTGACCCAGTACCTCTCGGGGCCGTCGGCCGCCCGGCTGCTGGCGGCGATGGGCGCCGACGTGATCAAGGTCGAGCTCGGGCCCGGCGGCGACCCCAGCCGAGCGCTGCCCCTCGTCAAGGACGGGCGCAGCGCATACTACGTGCAGCAGAACCGGGGCAAGCGCTCGGTCTGTGTCGACTTCGGCCGACCCGAGGGTCACGAGGTCGTGCGGGAGCTGGCCCAGCGCTGCGACGTGGTCGTCGAGAACTTCGGCGTCGGTGTGCTGGAGCGTCGCGGCCTCGACTACAAGGCTCTCTCCGAGGGCCACCCAGGGCTGATCATGGCGTCGATCTCGGCGTTCGGCCGCACGGGTCCCCTCGCCGACCTGCCCGGCTACGACCTGATGGGCCAGGCGGTGTCGGGCATGATGCACGTCACCGGCGAGCCCGAGGGCGCCCCGCTGTTCACCGGGTCGCCCATCGCCGACTGCTCCTCCGGCGTGCTGCTGTTCGCCGCCGTCGGGCACGCCCTGTTCCACCGCGAGCGCACGGGGCGCGGGCAGTACATCGACGTGTCGATGGTCGATTCGCTGTTCCACATGCACTCGATCGCCGTGCAGGCCCACAGCGTGTCGGGCGGCGAGTACCGCCAGGTCCGCACCGGCCGCCAGTTCGACCGGGTGGTCCCCTCGGGCGCGTACCGCTCCCCGCAGGGCTGGGTGGTCATCCAGGCGCTCGACCGGCAGTGGCCGCGCCTGTGCGACGCCATGGACCGCCCCGACCTCGTCGACGATCCGGCCTGGGCGAGCGCCGATGCCCGCGCCGAGCATCCCGACGACATGACCGCACTGCTCGAATCGTGGATGGCGACCTTCCCCGACGACGCCGCCGTGCTCGCACGGCTCGCCGAGCACCGCATCCCCGCCGCACCCGTGCTCGACCCGGCCGACGCCGCCGCCCACCCCTACTTCCGCGAGCGCCAGATGGTGCGCGAGGTGCCCGACGAGGTCCTGGGCCAGGTCAGCGTGCCCGGCTTCCCGATCAAGTTCTCCGAACGTGACGAGCCCGACGTCGAGCCGCCCGCTCCCTTCCTCGGCCAGCACAACGCCGAGGTGCTGCGCGAGGTCCTGGGCTGGGACCAGGACCGGGTCGACGCGCTGCACTCGGCGGGTGTGCTGTTCGCCGACCGGGTTTGAGCCGGTCGGGTAGGTTCCGGCCATGGACGACGCCACACTCGACCGGCTCACCCGGTCCGAGGGTGATCAGCTCAGCCTGGTGGCCAGCCGTTGCCTCGACTGCGGCCACCTCGCCTTCCCCGACGAGCGCTACGGCTGCGAGCGCTGCGGAGCCCTCGTCGAGCGTCACGAGTCGGTGACGCTGGCGCCCCGAGGCGTGGTGAGCGCGGCCGCGACCGTGCACCGCCACCACCAGCCCGAACCGGCCACACCGTTCGTCATGGTGACGGTACGCCTCGACGAAGGCCCGGCGCTCAAGGGCGTGCTCGCCACCCCGGCACCCGGCACCGCCCCCACACCCGGCACCGACGCGGCCCACCTCGCCCGCGGCCGGCGGGTGGAGGGTCGCCTCGACGGTGACCGGGTCACCTTCCACCTGCTCGAGGAGCTCGGCTGATGGCGGCGAACCCGCTGGCGTCGCGCGCGGTGCACGTCATCGGCATCGGCCTGCACCGTTACCAGCGACCGTCGAGCACGAACTACATCGAGCTGGGCCTCACCGCGGTGCGAGCGGCGCTCGCCGACGCCGGCGTGGCCTGGCCCCAGGTCGAGGCGGCCTACACCGGCACCGCGCTGCTGGGCATGGCGCCGAGCCGCGTCATGCTGTCGCGCCTGGGAGCGAGCGGCCTCGCCGTGCAGCAGGTCGAGAACGCCTCGGCTTCGGGCTCGACCGCGGTGGCGCTCGCGGCGCTCGAGGTCGCCAGCGGTCGAAGCGACATCGTGCTGGCCATGGGTGTCGACAAGGCGATGGGCGCCCGCATGGCACCGGCCCTGGCCGACCTGCCCAACCTCGAAGGCGGCACCGTGGTGCCGTTCACCCATTTCGCCCTCCTGGCGAGCGAGTACATGGCCCGCTACGACGTGAGCGTCGAGCAGATGGCACGCGTCGCGGTGAAGAACCACGCCAACGGCGCGCGCAACCCCTTCGCCCAGCGCCAGAAGGTCCGCTCGCTCGAGGAGGTGCTGGCCGAGCCGATCTCGGGCATGCTCACCCGCTTGCAGTGCTGCCCGGTCGGAGAGGGCGCGGCCGCGGTGCTGCTGGCGTCCCAGGACGCCATCGGGTCACTCGGTCTCGATCGGCGACGGTGCCCGCGCATCCTCGCCTCGGTGACCCGCAGCCAGGCCTTCTATCCGCCCGACGTGGGCATCGACGCGCGGCTGACGGCCGAGACCACCGCCCGCGCGCTGGCCGAGGCGGGGGTGTCGGCGCGCGATCTCGACGTCATCGAGCTGCACGACGCGTTCAGCGTCGAAGAGCTGCTCTATCTCGAAGCGATGGGGGCGTGCGCCGAGGGTGAGGCCGCGGCGCTCGGCGCCGAAGGAGCCTGGGACATCGGCGGCCGGTGTGCGGTGAGCCCCTCGGGCGGCCTGCTCGCCATGGGCCACCCGATCGGCCCGACCGGCGCCGGCCAGATCGTCGAGATCACCCGCCAGCTCCGGGGCGAGGGCGGCGACCGCCAGCAGCCCGACGCCCGTCTCGGACTCGCCCACATGGTCGGCGTCGGCGCCGTCTGCGTGGTCCATGTGCTGGCCGGCGGCTGAGCCGCTGCCGGGTCCTGCGGTGTCCGCTCCGCGACCGCCCGAGCCGCCCGACGCGGCCGATCGTGCCCTGCGCGTCGGCTGCCCGATGTGGGCCAACCGCGACTGGGTCGGCGGCGCGCTCCCCGGCCCGGTGCCCGCCGGGCGCGAGCTGGCCGCCTACGCCGCGGTGTGCAACGCGGTCGAGGGCAACACGACCTTCTACGGGATCCCGCGCCCGAGCACCGTCGAGCGTTGGGTCGACCAGGCGCCCGAGGCGTTCCGCTTCGTGTTCAAGCTGCCCCGCCGCATCACCCACGACCAGCGGTTGCGCGGCTCTCCCCGCGAGGTCGGCGAGTTCTGCGAGCGCCTCGCGCCGCTCGGCCCCCGCCTCGGGCCCACGTCGGTCCAACTCCCCGCCAGCTTCGGGCCGGCCGATCTGGCGGTGCTCGACCGGTTCCTCGCCGGCCTCCCGTCGAGTCTGCGCTGGGCCGTCGAGGTCCGTCACCGCGACTTCTGCGAGGGCGGCGAGGCCGAGCACCGCTTGAACGACCTGCTCGCCACGCGCGACGTCGACCGGGTGCTGCTCGACACCCGGGCGCTGTTCGCCGGGCCCGCGACGACTCCCGCCGAACGCGAGGCGTTCGAGCGCAAGCCCCGTCTGACGGTGCGAGCGGTCGCCACGGCCCGGCGACCGATCGTGCGTTTCATCGGCCAGACGTCACCCGGCACCGACCCGCAGTTCCTGGCCCGATGGGTCCAGACGTTCGCTCGCTGGATCGGCGATGGGCGGCGGCCGTACTTCTTCGCGCACACTCCGGACAACCGGCGCGCCCCGATGCTGGCCCGGAGCTTCCACGCCGAGGTCGGGCGCCTCGTCACCGATCTGGCGCCGCTACCGGTGACGACCGGCCCGGCCGAGCCCGACACGAGCCAGACCCAGCCAAACCTGTTCGGACCGGAGCCGGGCCCGCGTGGCGACGGCACGGCACCCACCTCGCGCCCCGGCGACGATCAGAACCGTCCGAACGAGCGGAACTGGCGGTAGTCGTTCCACACGGCCACGGCGCACAGCACGATCAGCAGGGCACCGAGGCCCGTGAGCAGCGGGATGCCCACCTTGAGTGCGCCGATGAGCGTGACCACGCCGATCGCCAGGCCCACCAGCAGGAACGAGGAGTGGCCGACGAAGCGCCACCACGAAGCCGCCCGCGCCGCGGGCCCAACCTCGCGCGCCGCGTCGCGTTCCGGGGAACTCCCGCCTCGTCCCACCATGCTCGACCGCCGAACACCCGCCTGAAACCGACGACAAAATGCTACAACACGGGCCCCGCAGGAAGACAACTTCTACGACGATTGGCTAACTTCGGTAGTCCAGCCCGATCGGTCGAGCGACCCGCTCCCTGGCCCGCGGCGACCGCAACACCACGCGAGGAGGTCAGCACCCTGTCCAGCCAACCGATGCTCAGCCCTCTTCGCGTCCTGGTCACCTCCCCGCTGGGCCGACTCGTCAAACGGCCGCTCGACGACGTGTTCTCCTCCGTGTCCATCGCATCGGACGCCGGCGAGTTCGATGCGGTCCTGGCCACGTCACCGCGCTTCGACGTCGTCGTCACCGACCTGGTGTGGCGGAGTCCGGCGGGTCGGTTCCTCGACGGCATGGACATCATCGAGGCGCTCGAGCGCACCCAGCGCACGGCGCCGGTGCTGCTCGCCGCCGAGGGGACCGCAGCCGAACTCGACCTCCTCTACGAAGCCGCCCGTCATCCGCTGGTACGGGGCACCGTGACCAAGCAGGCTGGCTCCCGCGCCCTGTTCGAAGCGGTCGAGTCGATCGGTCGCGGCGAGCACTGCTGGTCGACGGACCTGCCGGCCGATCTCCGTACCCGGACCGAGACGGTCGCCAGGCTGCTCGCGTCGCGTGAGCTCATCGCCCACCTCGCCGGGGCCATCGCCGCCAAGCGCGGCCACACCTGGCATGACCTGGCCCAACAGATTCCCTTCGAGAAGCGCACGATCGAGGGAGCGCCCCGGGTGTTCGGACCGGCCCTCGCTGCGCTCGGCGACGCCGAGGACGCCAGCCAGGTCAACCAGGCGCTGATCTTCCGGTGGTGCGGCGAGCACCGCGACTACATCCTGAGCTGGTGCCGCCGCCACGGGCTGGGCCAGTACTGCTGAGGTTTCCCGGACGGGTCGGGCGGCTGGAAGAATCCGGCCATGGACCCCCGCTACTCCCCCGAGGCCGAGCAGTACCGCTCCCACGTTCGTGACTTCCTGGCCGCCAACCTTCCCGCGGGCTGGTCCGGGCTCGGCGCGCTCGAGTCCGCCGAGCGCCGCGACTTCGTCGGCCGCTGGCGACAGCTCCTGGCGGCGGAGCGCCTGCTCGCCGTGGCGTGGCCACGCGAGTACGGCGGTTCAGGGCTGTCCCTCATCGAGCGGACCGTGCTCGCCGAGGAGTTCACCAAGGCCGGCGTGCCGCTGGGCAACGACAACGACATCTTCAGCATCGGCATGCTCGGCCACACGCTGATCGAGTGGGGCACGCCCGAGCAGAAGGACCACTTCCTGCCGCGCATCCTGTCGGGTGAACACGTGTGGTGCCAGGGCTACAGCGAACCGAACTCGGGCTCCGACCTGGCCTCGCTCGCCACCCGGGCCGAGCTCGACGGCGACGAGTGGGTCATCAACGGCCAGAAGATCTGGACCTCGCAGGGCCACAACGCGAACTGGATCTTCGTGCTGTGCCGCACCGCTCCCGACGAGCGCAAGCACAAGGGCATCTCGTTCCTGCTGTGCCCGCTCGACCAGCCGGGCATCGAGGTCCGTCCCATCGTCAACGCCGCCAACCACCACGACTTCAACGAGGTGTTCTTCACCGATGCCCGCGCTGCGGCCGCCAACGTCGTCGGCGGGGTGAACAACGGCTGGACCGTCGCGAACACGCTGCTCGCGTACGAGCGCGGCGACGACGCCACCGTGATCGGGCTCCGCCACCGCGATGAGTGGGATCGCCTGGTGGCGGCAGCCCGCGAGCGGGGCCGGCTCGACGATGCGACGATCCGCCAGCGCCTGGCCCACGCCTACTGCAAGGTCGAGATCATGCGCTACCAGGGCATGCGCCTGATCACCGACTCGCTGCGGGGCTACCACCAGGGTCCGGAGTCCTCGCTGAACAAGCTCCTGTGGTCGCACTACCACCAGGCGCTGACCGAGCTCGCCCTCGACGTGATCGGGGTGGAGGCGACGACGCTGGACGGCCGCGACGCCGCGACCGGCGTCGGCGTCGACGACCTCGGCAGCCCGTTCTCGACCAGGGGCTGGTTCACGACGTTCATGGGCGCGCGCCCCGGGACGATCTACTCGGGCAGCTCCGAGATCCAGCGCAACATCGTCGGCGAGCGGGTGCTGGGCCTGCCCCGCGAACCGCGCGTCGAGGAAGGTTCCTGGGCCCAGTCGCGCCGCGCCTGAACCCGAGCTGAACCGCGCCAACCGGGTCAAGGCCGGGTCGTACCGCGAGATCCTGCGCATCGACCCCGTCGCCAGCGGCGACCGCTCGTCTTCGATCCCGGCGGACAACCCCTTCGTCGGCCAGCCCGGCGCCGCGCCGCTCGTGTGGGGCAGGAACTACGGCTGGGACGTGCCCGATGAGCGCGACCACATCGTGCGCTGGCTCGTGCGGCAGGTAGCGACGCTCAGGCGTTGGCGCCGCGGGCCCGGGCCTTCTGCTCTTCGAAGGAGGCCCTCTGACGGGCGATGGCCTCGGCGTCGAGCTGACCCAGGTTGTTGAAGTCGCGCTTCCACTCGTGATCGCCGCCGTTCCAGCGCAGCGGCGTCTGCCACGTCGTGCGCGGCCCGGGCGCGGTCTCGAGCAGGGTGAGCGCGCATTCGAGCGCGCTGCGCTGGGACTCGGCGTCGTGGGGCAACCCGGCGGAGTTCCCGAGCGGCACGTCGCTGAAGGCGAAGCGGGCGACGCCGACGTGCTCGACGATGTCCTTGGCCGCGCCCAGCACGACGGTGGGGATGCCCGCCTCCTCCAACGCCCGGCTGACCAGACTCACGGTCTGGTGGCAGACCGGTCAAACCGGTACGAGCAGCGCGACGTCGACGTCGTCCGCCTGGCAGCGGGCGACGATGTCGGGCGCGTGCTCGCTCATCGTCGTGCGGGGGCTACGCAGCGTCGGCACGCCGTGGAAGCGCGGGGCGAGCGAGCCCAACCGGCCGGCGGCGATCGCCTCGTGCAGCCGGGGCAGGGGCAGCCAGGTGTTGGGGTCCTCGGCCGTGCTGTGATGGCGGTCGTAGCCGATGTGGCTGATCCGCACGTCGGCGGGGTCGTCGACCGGTGAGCTGTACACCTCGAAGAACTTCGCGGCCCCGTTGTACGCGGCGCCGGGACCCTGGTCGCCCGCGTCGGGTCGGATCGGCGCTGCCGTGGTGATCAGCGCCAGGCGGCTGTCGGCCAGCGGTTTGCGCAACGGCTGGAACGGCACCGTGTCGAAGGTGGGCCAGCGGTAGGGCTCGTAGCCGAGCGCCTGGTACCAGGCGCGCGTTCGGTCGATGTAGCGGATTGGCTGGGACAGGAACGGCTCGGGGATGCCGTCGCGCGCCGGGTCGAGCGCCGTGACGTCCGCCGCCCCGGTCGGGGACTTGACGCTGTCGGTCTGGGCCATGTCGCCACCTCGTCGTTGCCGGAGGATCCCGACGTCGTCGCCGGGCCGTCCCAGTGTGGCCGACACTCCCCGGTCCCCGCCCGCCGACATCCGATGAGGCCGCCGAGGGCTCCGTTCTCGAATCCTGAGAACGACGGGTCGAGCGCCGCTAGCATCGCCACATCGAGCGAACGGCGCGGCGTCAGCTCGTCCGGGTGCACAGCGGGTGCAACAGCGGGGACGTCGCTGGCGAAGGCGGTGGCAATGCGGGGCGGGCGGAGCGCTTCGGGCGGTGTCGTCTGGGCGTTGATGGCGGTGGTGTGCGCCGTCGGGGCACTCGTGTTGGCGCGGGCCGAGCCCGGCCGTGCGGCAGGAACCGTCGTGTCGGTCATCGCCGCCGGCACCAACGGCGACGAGCGCATGGAACTGTGGGCCAAGGTCGACACCGGACCGACATTCACGACCGAGAAGGTCGCCGAGTGGACCGTGACCCGCCAGCTGGCCACCTACACCTGGAACCCGCCGACGATCGTGACGGCGGCCGACGTCCAGGTACGGTTCACGAACGACAGCGAGGCGCCGCCACGAGACCTGCGCGTCGACGCCCTGGTGCTCGACGGCCAGCGCTACGAGACCGAGGACCCGTCGGTGTTCTCGACCGGCAGCTACCGCGCCGAGGACGGCTGCGCGCCGGGCAACAAGTCGACCGAATGGCTGAACTGCAACGGCGCGTTCACGTACGCCCGCACGACCAGCAGCGCGACGGCGGTGCCGACGCGCTCCGCCCACGTCCTGCGGCTCGAGAGCTTCGCGACCCTTCCCTCCGCTGCGGGCTACCGCACGATGGAGCTGACCCATGCCGGCGACGGGTCCGACCGGCGCTTCGTCAGTACCCAGGAGGGCCAGATCTGGCTGATCAGGCCCGACGGCACGGTCGCGCCCGAGCCCTTCCTCGACCTGGCCCGGGCCCGACCCACCGGCCGATTCTCGAGTTCCAGCGCGCCCTTCGGCGGGCTCACCTACTTCGCGTTCCACCCCGACTACGCCCGCTTCGGACGGCCGGGCTTCGGCAAGCTGTTCACCGCGCACGAGGAGGCGCCCGTCGCGGTCGCCGACTTCGACATGGGCGAGGTTGCGTCGCTGCCGGCCACCTACACCGGCGTCAGCCACAAGGTGATCGCCGAGTGGACGGTGTCGAATCCGCTCGGGAAGGGGGCCGACGCCGACCGGGCGCTGCGCAGCTCGTACCGCGAGGTGCTGCGCCTCGAGTTCCAGGACGACCGCTACAACCCCCACGCCATCGGCGAGATCGCCTTCAACCCCTACGCCAAGCCGGGCGATGCCGACTACGGCAAGCTCTACCTGGCCGTGGGCGACGGCAACAACGGCCAGACCCAGGCCGTCGCCCCGTGGGCCCAGCAGATCACCAATCCCTTCGGCAAGATCCTGCGCATCGACCCCCTCGCCGGGCCGGCCAGCGCCTACACCCGGCCGGCCGACAACCCCTTCGTCGGCCGGCCCGGCGCGGCACCGCTCGTGTGGGCCTACGGCATGCGAGACCCGCAGAACTTCGCCTGGGGTCGCGACAGCGAGGGCGCGATCCACCTGGTCGCCACCGACATCGGCCAGGAGGACATCGAGGAGCTCAACGTCATCGTCCCCGGCGGCAACTACGGCTGGGACGTCTACGAAGGCGCCCTCGAGCAGAACACCGCCAACCTGGTGGACCCGAGCGGACCGTTGATCGGGCCGTCGCTCGTCTACGGACGGGCGCTGCCGTCCAACCAGCTCGCGACGCCGCCGCTGCCGACGGGCGGCGCGACCGCGATCGTCGCCGGGGTCTTCTACGAAGGCACCCGCGACCCTGCGCTGCGCGGCCAGTTCATCTTCGGCGACCTGGCACGGGGACGGTTCTTCCACGTGCCGTTCGACCAGCTGGTCCACAGCGCGACCCCCGTCCCCTTCCAGGAACTGTTGGTCCACGTCGGCGGCGCCGAAGTGGGCTTCGCCCAGCTCGTCCACCCCTCCGGAAACCCCCCGCGCTCCGACACGCGCTTCGGCGTCGACGAGGCCGGCGAGCTGTACGTGTTGGACAAGCACGACCACGTGATACGCCGGCTCAGCGAGCGGTGACCGATGACACCGCGCCCCGGGGCTCCGTCGAGGCTCAGCTGCGGGCGTGGTGCGGTACCGTCGCTCGCGGTGGCCAACGACCTCGAGAACAACGCCGCGACGGACCTCGAGACCTACGCCGCGACAGACTCCGCGACCGATGCCGCGACCGACGCCTCGGGCCGGGTCGGCGAACGCCGCGGCGCGCCGCTCGAGCGCGTTCCGGCTGCGAGCTGGTGGGCGTTGGCGGTCGCGGCCTCGGCGTTCACGATCATCTCGATCAACGTGACCGGGACCAACATCGCGTTCGCCGAGATCCAGAAGACCTTCACCACCACGAGCCGGGCCACGCTGTCGTGGGCGCTGTCGGGGTACAACATCGCGCTCGCCTCGTTCATGGTCCTCGGCGGTCGCCTCGCCGACGGGCTGGGCCGGCGCCGCGTGTTCTTCGCCGGGGTGTGGGTGTTCCTGGTCGGCTCGCTGGCCTGCTTCGCGGCGCCGGTCGGTCTGGCGTTCGTGGCCGGCCGCATCGTCCAGGGCTTGGGCGGCGCGCTCGTCGTGCCGTCGTCGCTGGCGTTGGTGCTACCCGAGTTCCCCGCCAGCCGCCGTACCTCCGCGGTGGCGGTGTGGACGGCGAGCGGCTCGACGGGCGCTGCGGTGGCTCCGAGCCTGTCGGCGTTCGTCGTCGACGCGTTCGGCTGGCGGGTGGTGTACCTGCTGTCGGTGCCGATCGCGCTCGGGGCGCTCGTCGCCGGGCGGCGCCTGCTGCGCGAGTCGCGGGCTGCGAGCTCGGCGCAGCGCATGGACCTGCTGGGGATGCCGATGGGTACCGTCGCCATCGGGCTGGTCGCCTTCGCCATCGTGGAGGGCCCGAAGTGGGGGTGGCTGAGCCCGGGCATCGCCGCCTCGCTGATCGCGGCGGCGGTGCTGTTCCCGGCGTTCGTGCTCCGCTCGCTGCGCCACCCGGCCCCGCTGATGAACCTGCGGATCTTCCGGGTGCGTACGGTCTGGACGGCCAACGTCGCCAACGTCTTCATGTCGATGATGGGCCTGTCGATCTGGCTGGTCTGGCCGCTGTTCCTCACCGGTATCTGGGGCTACAGCCTGGTCGAGGCCGGCCTCGCCATCACCCCGGGTCCCATCTGCTCGGCGGTGAGCGGGGTGCTGGCGGGTCGCCTGGCCGACCGCCACGGGCCGCGGCTGTTGATCGGCGTGGGCTCGCTGTTCCCGGCGTTCGTGATGATCTGGATGGCGCTGCGCTTCGGGCCCGAACCGCACTATTGGAGCGTGTTCTTCCCTGCGGTCACGATGTTCGGCCTGGGCTTCGGGCTCACGTTCTCGCCGTTGAACGGCGCCGCGTTGAAGGGCGTCGACGCTGGAGCGTTCGGCGAGGTCAACGCCGCCTTCAACACCGTGCGCAACCTCGCCGGCGGGCTGGGCGTCGCCATCGTGGTGGCGCTGTTGGGCGAGAACGACCCGATCCCGTTCGCCAACTTCGACCGCGTCTACTACGTGATGGCCTTCCTCAGCGCGCTGCCCGCGCTCGTCATCGCCTTCGGCTACCCCCGCGAGGGGGCGAGTTCCTAGCCCGGGGCCGCGCGCTCCTCCGTCGTCATCCGCCCCCATCATCCGGATGAGGTAGGCCAAACGACCCAACGACGCAGCGCGGTCGGTGCCGCACACTGGGTCTTGCCAACGCCAGAGCGGGAACGCCAACCCGCTCGCCTCTCATAAAACCCAAGTAACGCCAGGGGCCTCCGCCAAGGCCCCTGGCTTCTTTTTGGCCCCGATGCCGCCGAGGCCCGGCCCGGCGGTACGGGCGGCCTCGCAGGTGTCTACGATCCCCGGCCATGCATCAGCGACGTCCTCGGGCCGCCCGTGTTCAACCCATCGAGAAGGTCGCCGTCAAGGCGCGCGAGGCGATGAAGCACTCGCCGGTCAACGCGGTCAACGTCGTGTCCACGCTGGCGACGAACCGGCTCGTCAATCGGGGCCTGGGCGGGCTCGCCGGCGCCCTGCTGCGCGACGGCACCGTCGATGGCCGGCTGCGCGAGATCGTCATCCTGCGCATGGGTTGGAACTGCCAGGCGATCTACGAGTTCGGCCAGCACACCCTGTACGGGCGCGCCGAGGGGCTCACCGACGCCGAGATCTACGCGGTGACCCGGCCCATCTCCTCGCACGGGTGGTCGCCGGTCGAGGCCACGCTGATCCAGATGGTCGACGACCTCTACAGCGACGACTGCGTGTCCGATGCCACCTGGGCCGAGCTCGAGGGCCACTTCGACCACGCCGCGATCATCGAGTTCATGGCGGCTGCGCTCACCTACCGGGTCGTGTCCGGCCTGCTCAACAGCTGCGGCGTCCAGCTCGACGAGGGCGTCCCGGGCTGGCCCACGCCGGCCTGAACAACCGGTCGCGGGAAGTACGCTCGCCGTCGACCCACCCGCGCAATAATGGCGTTACCGTCGAGCTCGCTCCTCCACGACGACAACCGAAGTATCAGATGAACGAAGGGGGGCGCGCATGCGCGCAGCACAGTTTCTCGAGGACCTCTTCGGAGGAGCGCTGCCAGTCCCCGTCCGCTGCTACGACGGCAGCGAGGCCGGGCCTCGCGAGAGCCGCGGCCGGCTCGTGCTGCACTCGCCCGACGTGTTCCGGCACTTCCTCTACGCGCCCGGCGAGCTCGGCCTCGCCCGGGCGTTCGTCACCGGCGAGCTGACCGTCGAGGGCGACATCGACGCGGTGGCCGCCTCGTTCTCGAGTTTCACGGGGCTCCGCCCGCGCCCGCGTCATCTGGTCGCGGCGGCCCGGCTGATCGGCGCCCGCCGCCTGCGCCCGCTTCCGCCGCCCGAGCTCGAGATCCGGCTGCGCGGCCGGCGCCACACCCGCCGCCGCGACTCGGCGGCCATCTCCCACCACTACGACGCCTCGAACCGGTTCTACGAGCTGCTTCTGGGACCGTCGATGACCTACTCGTGCGCGATCTTCAGCCGCGCCACCGACACGCTCGAGACGGCGCAGTCCACCAAGGTCGACCTGATCTGCCGCAAGCTCGGCCTGGGCCCCGATCAGCGCCTGCTCGACGTCGGTTGCGGCTGGGGCTCCCTCGTCATCCACGCAGCGCGCCGCTACGGCGTGGCGGCAGTCGGCGTCACGGTGTCGAAGGAGCAGGCCGACTACGCCCGCGACCGGGTCCGGGCCGCCGGGCTCGAAGACCAGGTCGAAATCCGCCTCCAGGACTATCGCGACGTCGAGGACGCCCCGTTCGACGCCATCAGCTCGGTCGGGATGTTCGAGCACGTGGGCGAGGCCCGCACCGCCGAGTACCTCGGCCACCTGCGCGACCTGCTGGGGCCCGGCGGCCGCCTGCTGAACCACGCCATCTCGAGGCCGCGTCCCGGTCGGGCCCGCATCGACAAGCGCGGGTTCATGAACCGCTACGTCTTTCCCGACGGCGAACTGCTCGAGGTCGGCACCGTCGTCAGCGCCGCCCAACGCCACGGCCTCGAGGTCCGCCACGTCGAGAGCCTGCGCGAGCACTACGCCCAGACCTTGCGGGCATGGGGCCACAACCTGGCCGTCAACTGGGATGCGGCCGTCTCCGAGGTCGGCGAGGCCCGGGCGAGGGTGTGGCGGCTCTACCTGGCCGCCTCGGCGGTGAACTTCGAGACGAACGGGGTCTCGGTGCACCAGGTGCTCACCGTGCGACCCACCGTCCAGGGCCGCAGCGGCATGCCCCTTCGCCCCGACTGGGAGGTGGCACCGGCGGCCAGCGAGCTCGACCTGGCCCGCTGAGCGTTCGTGGCTGCGCGTGCTCGGCGGCCCGGCGCTCGAGCCCGGCCGGTCATTCGGCCGGCGCCACCGGGGCGTCCATCGCCGTCGTCGTACGCAGCGGCTTCTCGCGAACGAAGAACGCCAGGGTGAACACCACGGCCAGCACGAGGGCCACCCAGCGCACCGTCCAGGTGACCGATCCGGCGACCGCGTCGCTGACCGCCCGGTGCAACTCGGGCGGAAGATCGCGCACCGCCCGTGGGCTGCGGATCAGCCCGTCGGCGCCACCCAGCCGCTCGAGATCGACCGCCGGAATGCGCGCAGCCAGCTCGCTGTGGAGCCTGGAG
>Ga0224500_10000973_pt1 | contig 17900 bp, 9 predicted proteins | sample SF_Oct11_sed_USG_FD_168126 | JGI IMG/M metagenome (GOLD analysis project Ga0224500, IMG submission 168126) | Sediment microbial communities from San Francisco Bay, California, United States - SF_Oct11_sed_USGS_4_1 | ecosystem: Environmental > Aquatic > Marine > Sediment | place: USA: California... | reverse complement strand
GCTGGCTAGCTACGTCGTCGCGGATCTCGTCCGCAACCCACGGCGGACGTTGACCGCCGTGGTCGGGGTCGCGCTTGGTGTCGGTCTGTTCTGTGGCGTCCTGTTCTTCGTCGACGGGCTGTCAGCATCCATGACCGCGAGGGCCGTGGCGCCGCTGGCGATCGACATCCAGCGGATCGTCACGGTGCCCGCCGGCGGGGTACTCCGACTCACCCAGCAGCTCGATCACGACGGCCCGGTGGCGACCGGCGACCGGATCCTGGTGCGCCTCGAGGTCGCGAACCCGAGTGACCTCGCCGCTCACGAGGTAACGGTGCGATCCCTCCCCGACGACCGGCTTGCGTTCGTGCCCGGGTCGGCCCAGCTGGACGGCTCGCCGATCGATGCGGTGGAGGGCAATCCGCTTGCGCGCGGCCCCGCCCGCATGGGCTACAACCTCGGGACGCTGGAGCCCGGGACGACCAGGCGCCTGAGCTACCTCGTCGAAGCGTCTGCGGATATCGAGCCGACGGCGCTGGCCGTCGAATCCTTCGCCTCCAGCCGCGAGTCGCCCCGGCCGGTCGCCGCTGACGTGCCCTCGGCAGTCCCGCTCGCGGAACTCGCTGTCCGCATCGCCCGCGTGCCGGGCGTCGATCTGGCCGAGCAACTGTCGCTTGCCGACCTGGGTTCCGGCGTGATCGAGTTCGAGGGGATCGTCGCGAAGGGGCGGACCAGGATCTTCGGCCTCGATGCCGGCTACGCGGAGCTCGACTCGACGGTCAGCATCGTCGAGGGCGCGATCGCTCCCGACGGGGTCGTGATCAGCGCGGAAGCGGCCGACGCTCTGGGCGCCGGCATCGGCGACACCCTCAAGGTCGCGTTGCCGGATGCCACGACGTTCGACGCAGCCGTAACAGGGATCGCCGACCTCAGTCGCTCCAGATCGCTGTTCTCGAGTCGGCGCGGCGGCGATCTCGAGACGTTCATCTACGTGCGCCAGTCCGTGATCGTCTCCCCGGCCGTCTTCGCGGACGTCGTGCAGCCGGCCTTCGAGCGGGCGGCGTCCGCGCGCGGGTCGGGGTTGACCAGCTTGCCGATCCGCGAGATCGACGTCGTACTCGAGCGGGACCTGTTGCACGCTGACCCGGCGACAGCGTTGCTCCAGACCCGTCGGATCGCCGAGGACATCGGCGCGGTCGCGGTGCACCAGGACTATCTCCTCGACAACATCTCGAATACGCTGGCCGTGGCGGCGGGTGACGCAGGCGTCGCCAAGCAGCTGTTCGTCTTCCTGGGTCTGCCCGGCCTCATCCTGGCGTCGCTGCTTGCGGCCTACGCCGGCACCGTCCTCGCCGAATCGCAGCGGCGCGAGCAGGCGACGCTGCGCATCCGTGGGGCCAGTCGCCGCCACCTCCTCCGCATGCTGTCGATCCGCACGGCCCTGCTCACCGGGGCGGGATCGCTGGCTGGCGTGGTCATCGGCTACGGTGCGGCCGTCCTGATCCTCGGGCAGGATGCGCTTGCGCGCGCGAGTCCGACGATCCTCCTCGTCTCGGCGGCGCTGGGGATCGCCGGTGGTCTGGTGTCGACCGGGATGGCGCTGTACGTCACCGGGCGCCGTTCGATCGATCGAGAGATCGACGAGGATCGCGCCCGACTCGCGGTCCGGCCGCCGCTCTGGCGACGCGCCCGACTGGACATGATCGGCCTGGCGATGGCGATCCTCGTGTCGGTCGTTGCCTTCTGGTCGAACGCGTTCGAGGGCGTCGCCGGTTCCGTCTACTTCGGGCGGGTGGTCGAACTCGATCTCGGCCTGCTCGTGCTGCCGATCACCGTGTGGATCGCCGGGAGCCTGCTCGCGGCGCGGATGATCGCGATCCTGCTCGATCGAACGCAGCCGCCGGGCGGTCCCTCGATCGGTCGACCGGCGCCCGCCCTGTACCGACGGAGCGTCGGACGCAGGCCGTGGGCGATCGCCAACGGGGCGGCCATCGTGGCGCTGATCGTCGCGCTGGCCACCTGTCTCGAGGTGTTCACCGCTTCGTACGACGTGACGAAGTCGGGAGATGCGCGGTACGCCCTGGGTTCGGATGTCCGCATCACCCCGACGCCGAATGCGCTGCGGACATACGGTGTCAGCGACGCCGGTACGTTCCTCACCGACGGGATCTCGATGTCGACGCCGGTCATCTATGGCGTGAGCAACGTCATCCTGCGCAGCGCGCGGACATCCGACCCGGCCAACCTCGCGGCCATCGATCCGATGGGCTATGCCGCGATCGCACCCCTGTCGGACGAGGGTTTCGCGCCGGGTGACGCCGCGACCGCGCTTCGCATCCTTGACCAAGACCCCTCGGCCATCCTGGTCAATACGGAGATGGCGGCGTTCCTGAAGGCCGAGATCGGCGATACCCTGCATGTGCTGCTGGCCCGGGCCACCCCCGATCAGGTGCTGCTGGACCTGCGCATCGTCGGGTTGTTCGAGCGCCTCCCCGGCTTCCCCGATGGTGCCGATGCGCTCATGTCGATCCGAGCCCACACGGCCGCCATCCCGGTCAAGGCCCCGGACTTCTTCCTTGCCGCAACGAGCACCAGTGACGCCGACGGCCTGGCGCGCGGCCTGTCCTCACTCGAGCGCGGGCCGGCGGCCGAGGATGACCTCCGGATCGAGAGTCGGGCGACCGTCCTCGCGAGGGACCAATCCAGTCTGGCCGCCCTCAATCTCGCCGGCCTGGCGGATCTCGATGCGGGGTTCTCGCTGGCGATGACCACCGTGGCCGTCGCGATCTTCGTGTTCGGGCTCCTGCTGCAACGGCGGCGGGAGTATGTGACCTTGCGCGCCCAGGGCCTCTCGGCGCCGACCATCACGGCCATCATCGCCGGGGAGGCCGGTACCGTCGCGCTCGGTGGGGTCACGGCGGGCCTCATCGTCGGGATGGCGATGGGGTACTACTTCGTGGGCGTGCTCCGTCCCCTGTTCGTGCTGGATCCTGCGTACTCGATCCCCCTGTCGGCGGGCACACCGGTCTGGCTGGTGGCCATCGCGACGCTCATCGCCACGGTCGCAGGAGCGCGCATCGTGAACCGCCTGGCGCCGACCGAGCTGCTTCGTGACGACTGACGGCGCTACGCCTCCCGGACGAGGCCGTGGTGGACCGCGTAGCGGGTGAGCGCCGCGCGGCCGTGGAGGCCGAGCTTGGCCGACAGATTGGCGATGTGTCGGCGGACGGTATGGACGCTGATCCCCAGCATCCGGGCGATATCTGCCGGGGTGCGGCCACCTGCAAGGAGGCTCAGGATCTCGCGCTCGCGCATGCTCAGGCTCGTGCCCGCCTGTGCCCAGCGGATGGAGTCGTCGACGATCACACTCGTGACGCTGCTGTGCAGGTACCGATCGCCCCGCGTGACCGCGCGGATAGCCTCGATCAGTTCGGTCGATGTCGCTCCCTTGACGACATACCCGGAGGCTCCAGCGACCATCGCCTGACGAACCGTCTCGGCCCCACGGTCCATGGTCAGCACCACGACCCGAAGGTCGGGATACCGGACCCGAAGAGAGCGCAGGACGGGGAGCGCGTCGCCTTCGGGGAAGGTCAAGTCCAGCAATAACACGTCTGGTTGAGTCTCTTCGAGGAGCTCGAACGCACCGGCGTGGGTGGCCGCTTCGCCTACGACCTCGATCCCCGGCGAACTGGCGAGGACGAGTCGTAGCCCTTCACGGACCAGGTGATGGTCGTCCACGAGGGCAACCCGGATCAAGCGTGCGTCGTCGGTCGTCGGACGATGTGCGAAGTCGGACGGCTCTTCGTTCGGGGCACGTGGGTCAGCGCTCGTCCGGTCGCCCAGGGGGCCGCCCGTCACGGTTCACTCTCGACTGTCCGGACCGGTGCCGCCCGGCGCCGACCACCATGGGGCGCAGGCAGGATGGGGATCCGCAGGTCGACGGTCGTCCCCGAGCCGGGTGCCGACCGTACATCGAGATCACCGTGCAGGATCGCCGCCCGCTCAAGCATGCCCGCCAGGCCGAGGCCCGGTGGAGTCGCCACGCGGTCGAAGCCCACACCATCGTCCCCGATCCGGATGGCGATCATGTCGTCCACGATCTCAGCGTCGAGCCACGCGCGAGTCGCGTGGCTGTGCCGCGCGACGTTGCCGAGCGCCTCCTGGACGACCCGGAAGGTATCGATCTCGCGGTCCGCTTCGAGGAGCCCGGGCGGGAGAACCTGCGGGTCGAACCGGATCTCGACCGGGATCCCGGCGGTGTCCGCCAGATCACGCAGGGCCGCTCCCAGGCCGATCTCGGAGATCCGGCGAGGTCGAAGCTGCTCGACCACATCGCGCAGGTCGTCGAGCGCTGAGGCGGCCAGGGTGCGGGCTCTCCCGACGTCGGCTCGTGCGGTAGGGACCCCCCACGCGGGCCGGGTGCCCGCCGTCGCGAGCGCCGTATCGATGGCATCGAGGGTCAGGATGGTGGCCGTGAGTGTCTGGCCGACGCTGTCGTGGAGGTCGCGGGCCAGGCGGGCGCGTTCCTCCTCGTGTGCCGTGACCAGGCGATCGCTCGCCTGTCGGTACAGCGCGGCATATCGCGTCGCGGTGGTCGTGACGCGGTCCGCAAGCACGGCGACGATCAGCGAGATCAGGATCATCAGCGGCCATTCGGTGAGCTCGAGCACCTCGAGACCGGTCTCCCTGGCGGTCAGGGCAGCGAAGCCCGCGACGATGACCGTGAAGACGATGATCCGCACGATCGTCTGGCGCAGGCCGAAGACGAACGCGCCGATGGCGATGGTCACCCACAACGCGTTGAGGACCAATTCAGGGTCACCCCAGCCGAGCAGGACCAGCGCCAGCAGCGCGACGGTCGCCAGCGTGAGCAGGCGTCGCACGCGCGCCGGACTCAGCCAGGCAGACCATCCGCCGCGCGCGATCCCCCTCACCAGCGATTCCCGGCGCGTGGTCATGGACGGACCCCTCGATTGGTCAACATTGAGTATGGCACCGGCCGTCCGCCGTCGACAAGATGAATGTGGCGCCTCAGTCCGCAGGAGTCGCGGTGCCGGCGGGGTACGGATCAGGCCAGGGACCGCGACGATCGCCCGGGGGGACGACGGCGGCTGCGGGATGGTGGTCCTGGGATCACCGTCCGGTGGGAGCATCCGATAGGGGAAGGGTCGGGGATCGCCGTCCCATCGGGACACCACCCGGTCCACGGGAGGGGGTCGAGCGTGTTCGGTCCGATCGTCCGCTGGAGCCTGCGGTTCCGATCCCTGCTGCTCGGCAGCGCGGCCGCGCTGCTGGTCCTGGGTGCCCTCCAGATCCCCAGTGTCCCGGTCGATGCGCTGCCCGAGTTCACGCCGCCATACGTCGAGGTCCAGACGGAGGCCCTGGGCCTGTCGGCCGAGGAGGTTGAGCAGCTCATCACCGTGCCGCTCGAGGCCGACCTTCTCCACGGGGTCGCTTGGCTCGAAGAGATCCGGTCCGAATCGATCGCCGGGCTGTCGTCGATCATCCTCACGTTCGAACCCGGGACCGATGTCATCCGGGCCCGCCAGATGGTGGCCGAGAGGCTCACCCAGGCGCATGCCCTGCCGAACGTGTCGAAGCCCCCGATCATGCTTCAGCCGCTCTCGTCGACGAGCCGCGTGATGATGGTCGGGCTGTCGTCCGACGACGTTTCGCTGATCGACATGTCGGTCCTTGCGCGCTGGGTCGTCCGGCCGCGCCTCCTCGGCGTGGAAGGCGTGGCCAATGTCGCGATCTGGGGGCAGCGAGACCGGCAACTCCAGGTCCTGGTGGATCCCGAGCGGCTTCGGCAGGAGCGTGTGCGCCTCCAGCAGGTGATCGAGTCCGTCGGCAACGCCCTGTGGGCATCCCCACTCACGTTCATCGAAGCGGCGACCCCGGGTACCGGTGGATTCATCGACACGCCGAACCAGCGGATCGGCATCCAGCATGTCCAGCCGATCCGAGGGCCAGAGGACATGGTCGCGATCCCGATCGAGGAGAAGCCGGGTGTCGTCATCGGCGATGTCGCCACGGTCGTGGTGGACCATCAGCCGCTCATCGGCGACGCGGTCGTCGAAGATGGCGACGGCCTGATCCTTGTGATCGAGAAGTTCCCCGATGCGAACACGCTGGAAGTGACGACCCGGATCGAGGCAGCGCTCGCCGCGCTGCAGCCCGGTCTCAGTGGGATCAGTGTCGACCCGACCGTCTTCCGGCCGGCCGGCTTCATCGAGTCGGCCGCCGGGAACGTCGTCCTTGCCCTGGTACTCGGATTCGTCCTGCTCGCGCTCGTGGTCGGGCTCCTGCTTGACTGGCGCGGCGCGGTCCTGGCCCTGGTCACGGTCCCGCTGTCGCTGGCCGCGGCGCTGTTCGTCCTTGTGCTGCTAGGGGCGACGGTCAACGCCATGGTCGTTGCCGGCCTGATCCTGGCTATCGGCGTCATCGTCGACGATGTCGTGGTCGGGACGGAGAGCGTCGTCCGCCGATTCCGGATGCTGCGCGACGCCGACGTCGACCGATCGGTCGGGGAGGTCATCGCCCAGGCCATCGTCGAGGGTCGCAGTGCGCTCGTGTACGCGACCGTCCTCATCGTCATCGTTGCGCTGCCGGTCGCCTTCGTCACCGGTGCGGCTGCAGCGTTCCTGCCCGAGATCGCGATCGCGTACGTGCTGGCGGTCCTGGCCTCCCTGGTCGTGGCGCTGACCGTGGCCCCGGCCCTCACCTCGTTGCTCGTCTGGCGCCGGCCGGGCGAGCCTCGCGAGACCGCCCTTGGGCGACGCCTCGCCAGCGGCTACGCATCGGTCGTCGCGTCGCTGGTGCGGCGCTCGCGGATCGTGGTCGCGGGCGCGGCGGCGGTCGCCGTCGCCGTGGCGGTGGTCGCCGTCGCCGCGTTCCCCGGCGTGGGTCGATCAATCGCCCCGGCCTTCCAGGAGCGGGACCTCCTCATCGAATGGCAGGGATCGCCGGCGACGGCGCGGACCGAGATGAACCGGATCCTCGCTCGAGCCGGGGCCGAACTCCGGACCGTGCCCGGGATCCGCAACGTCGGTGGCCACGTCGGTCGCGCGATCACCTCGGATCAGGTGGTCAGCCCCGACGCCGCCGAGCTCTGGGTGAGCATCGCCGACGACGCTGACTACGCGTCCACGCTGGCCGCCATCGAGGAGGTCGTGGCCGGGTACCCGGGTCTGGGTCGTGCGGTCACCACATACTCGGGGGAGCGGATCTCAGAGGTCCTCGGCGAGACCCGCCAGGACGTGATCGTGCGCCTCTACGGCCAGGATCAGGCCGTGCTGCGCGAGAAGGCCGCCGAGGTCCGCGACGCCATGAGCGGGGTCGATGGCATCGCGTCGCCGACCGTCCTGGCCGTGGCCGACCAACCGACGCTCAACATCCGGGTCGACCCGGTGCTGGCCGCTGGCGAGGGCCTCAAGCCAGGCGACATCCGGCGAGCGGCGACCAGCCTGCTCTCCGGCATCGGTGCCGGGTTCCTGTTCGAGGATCAGAAGGTCTTCGAGGTCGTCGTCTGGGGAACGCCGGCTCTCCGAGAGAGTCTGAGCAGTGTCGGCGACCTGCTGATCGACGCGCCTGACGGCACGCAGGTCCGCCTCGCAGACGTCGCCGACGTGTCGATCGCTCCGAGTCCGACCGTCATCCAGCGCGAGGGCGTGATGCGGGTGGTCGACGTCGGCGCGACGATCGACGGTCGCGATCAGGGGGCCGTGCTCGCCGATGTCGATGCCGCCCTGGCCGGGATCGCCTTCCCGCTCGAGTACCACGCCGAGGTTCGCGGCGTGGCTGCGGACCGCCAGGCCGACCAGCTGCGCCTGGTGATCGCGGTCCTGGCGGCAGTGCTCGGGGCGTTCCTGGTGCTCCAGGCGTCGTTCGGCAGCTGGCGTCTGGCAGCCATGACCCTGATCACGATGCCTGCCACCCTGATCGGGGGCGTGCTGGCCGGCTTCGCCATCGGCGGTGGCGATCTCTCGCTGGGGGCGCTCGTGGGCCTGTTCGCCGTGCTCGCCATCGCGGTTCGCAATGGCATCACCCTGATCGCCCACTACCAGGACTTGGAGCGCGAAGCCGCCGAGCGCGCGGGCTTTGACCTCGTGGTCCGCGCAGCACAGGATCGACTCGCCCCGATCCTGACCACGGCGCTCGGCACGGCCGCGGCGGTCGCCCCCTTCATCGTCCTCGGGGATCTGGCCGGCCTCGAGATCATCCGCCCCATGGCCGTCGTGATCGTGGGCGGCCTCGTGAGTTCGACCCTGTTCACCCTGCTCATCATCCCCGCCGTCTGCCGCAGCTCGGGACCGAGCGCCCAGGCGGAATCGGTCAACGAGCCGGTCGAGCAGCCGGCCATGAGCCCGGCCTGATGGCCGTCGCGATGAGGAGATCCGCGATGACGAACGTCGTCCGCTCGGTGCTGGTCCTCGGTGTCATCGGGCTGGCCATCGGCTGCGGCGGCGCGTCCGGCGACACCGCGGCGACGCCCCCTGCCTTGACCATCGACGAAGGCGACGGCTCGACGGTCAGTCGCCTCACCCTGTCCGAGCGCGCCGCGGAACGGCTTGGCATCGCCACCGCCGCCGTGGCCATGGAGCGGGTCGGTGGCCGCGATCGCCCGGTGATCCCATATGCGGCCCTGCTCTACGACGCCGAAGGCGCCACGTGGACCTACGTGAACCCGGAAGGCCTCCTCTTCATGCGCGTCCCCGTAACGGTCGAGCAGATCGTGAGCGGGCTCGCGGTCCTCAGCGATGGGCCACCCGCCGGCACCCTCGTCGTGACCGTGGGTGGGGCCGAGCTGTACGGCGCCGACCAGGGCGTCGGCGGCGGTCACTGACCGCCGGGCCGTGACGGGCTAGGGGCAGATCGCCGTGTTGCGACGGATCGTCGCCGCCAGCCTGCGCTTCCGCTTCATCGTCGTAGCGCTCGCCGCCGGGATGATGCTCTTCGGCGCGTCCCAGGTGCAGGGGATGCCGGTCGACGTCTTCCCGGAGTTCGCGCCGCCTCGGGTCGAGATCCAGACGATCTCGCTGGGCATGACGTCGGAAGAGGTCGAATCCCTCGTCACGGTCCCACTCGAGCAGGCTCTGGCCGGCGTCGAGGGCCTGGACGTGATCCGCTCGACGTCGGTGACCGGGCTGTCGTCTGTCCTGATGATCTTCGAGCCCGGCACGGACCTGCTCCTGGCCAGACAGCTCGTCCAGGAGCGGGTGGCGGTGGTCACGCCGACGTTGCCGACGTGGGCGTCACCGCCGTTCATGATGCAGCCGTTGTCCGCGACGAGCCGGGTCATGAAGATCGGCCTGACGTCCGATTCGGTGTCGATGATCGACATGTCCGCGATCTCGTACTGGACCATCCGACCACGATTGCTGAGCGTGCCCGGCGTGGCCAACGTGGCCATCTGGGGCGAGCGCCTCCAGCAATTCCACGTGCAGGTCCAACCCGAGCGGATGGCGGCCGCCGGCGTGTCCATGCGCGAGGTCATGGAGTCCACCGCGTCGTCGCTCGACGAGGGGATCCTGTTCTTCACCGACGGCAACGTCATCGGCACGGGCGGTGTGGTGGAGACGGCCAACCAGCGATTCGTGGTCCGCCACGTGCCGTCGATCACCGAGCCGAAAGATCTGGCGACCGTGTCGGTGACCGGTCGCGGTGGCATCGCGGTCCCGCTGACCGACATCGCCCTGGTCAAGGAAGACCACATGCCGCTGTGGGGCGACGCGGTGATCAATGACGGCCCGGGGATCATGCTCATCATCGAGAAGTTCCCGTGGGCGAACACCCTGGACACGACCCGCGGCGTCGAGGCCGCGCTCGAGGACCTTGCGCCCGGGCTCAGCGGGATCGCCGTCGACTCCGCCATCTTCCGGCCGGCGACCTTCATCGAGGCCGCGCTGGGGAACCTCACGAACGCCCTGATCGTGGGCTCGATCCTCGTGTTCTTCATCCTGGTCATGTTCCTGTATGACTGGCGGACCGCCCTGATCAGCCTCGTGGCGATCCCGCTGTCACTCATGGCGGCGGTGCTGATCCTCGACTTCCGGGACGTCACCATCAACACGATGATCCTGGCCGGGCTGGTCATCGCCGTCGGGGTGGTGGTCGACGACGCCATCATCGATATCGAGAACATCACGCGACGGCTCCGGTTGGCGCGAAGCGCCGGAAGCGACCGACCTACATCGAGCATCATCCTCGACGCGTCGATCGAGGTCCGTGGCGCGATCATCTACGCGACGCTCATCGACGTCGTCGCGATCATGCCCGTCTTCTTCATCGCGGGACTGTCCGGGGCGTTCTTCCAGCCGCTGGCGATGGCCTATGCGCTCGCCGTGCTGGCATCCCTGGGAGTCGCCCTGACGGTGACGCCGGCGATGGCCTACATCCTGCTTCGCGATGCCCCGATCGAGCGTCGGGAGTCGCCGATCGGGCGCCGCTTGCAGGCGGCCTACGCGAGCCTGCTGGCGAGGGTCGTCAGCCATTCCCGCCCGGCGTTCGCAGCCGTTGCCGGCGTGACCATCGCGGGTCTGCTGGTGGCGACGCAACTCGGACAATCGCTCCTGCCCGATTTCAAGGAGCGCGACTTCCTGATGCATTGGGTCACCGCGCCCGGGACCTCACACGAGGAGGAGGTGCGGATCTCGACCGCGGCCTGCATCGAGCTGCGCACCATCCCGGGCGTCCGCAACTGTGGATCGCATATCGGCCAGGCGCTGCTTGCGGACGAGGTGGTCGGGATCGACTTCGGTGAGAACTGGATCAGCGTCGACCCATCGGTCGACTACGACGAGACGCACGCCGCCGTCCAGGAGGTCGTCGACGGTTACCCGGGCATCCGGCGTGATGTCCAGACGTACCTCAAGGAGCGGATCCGCGAGGTCCTGACCGGTTCGAGCGACGCGATCGTCGTCCGCATCTTCGGTTCCGATCTCCATGTCCTACGCGAGAAGGCCGTCGAGGTCGAGGAGGCACTCGCCGACATCCCCGGGATCGTCGACCTGCATCGGGAGCTCCAGGTCGAGATCCCCCAGATCGCGGTCGAGGTCGATCTGGCCAAGGCAGCACCGCTCGGGATCAAGCCCGGGGACGTCCGGCGGGCGGCTTCGGCGTTCGTCGCGAGCGAGGAGGTCGGCGACCTGTTCCTCGGCGGCCAGGCCTACGACGTCCATGTCTGGAGCACGCCCGAGGCGCGTGCCGATCTCAGTGCCATCGCCCGCCTGCCGATGGATACCAACGCCGGCGACACGGTACCGCTCGGCGACATCGCCACCGTCGAGATCGTCCCGACGCCCAACAGCATCAAACACGAGGGCCTGTTCCGCAAGATCGACGTCGACGCGAATGTCGAAGGGCGCGACCTGGGATCGGTCACCCGCGACGTCGAAGCCGCCCTGGCGGGGATCGACTTCCCGCAGGGCACCCATCCGGAGCTCCTCGGCGAATTCGCCGAACGGCAGGGCGCCCAGGATCGCCTCCTCCTGTTCGCGTCCATCGCCGTCGTCGGGATCTTCCTGCTGCTCCAGGCATCGTTCGGCAGCACTCGCCTGGCGACCCTGTCGTTCCTGACCTTGCCCTTCGCGCTCGTCGGTGGCGTGCTCGCGGCCTGGCTGGCCGGCGGGGTGATCTCGCTCGGCTCGCTGGTCGGGTTCTTCACCGTCCTCGGCATCGCCGCGCGGAACGGGATCATGATGATCAGCCACTTCCAGCACCTCGAGCGAGAGGAGGGCGAGCGGTTCGGCACCGCCCTGGTCATCCGTGGCGCTCGCGAGCGCCTGTCGCCGATCCTCATGACCGCCCTCGCGACCGGGCTCGCGCTCGTGCCGCTTGCGATCGCCGGCGACCTGCCCGGCCACGAGATCGAACATCCCCTGGCGATCGTGATCCTGGGTGGGCTCATCACCTCGACGCTGTTGAACCTGTTCGTCACGCCATCCCTGTACCTGCGGTTCGGCCGGGTCAGCGACCAGGGCTCCGGGAAGAACGCACCGACGCCGTCCCCGGCGGCGGTCTGAGTCAAGGAGTACGCTCGATGCGTCGCTTGAGGTCGGTCGGGATCGTCGTCGTGGCGGGCATGCTGCTGGCCGCCTGCAACGCGACGACGCCGTCCACAGGGCCTACCGCGGTCACCGGGGCGACGACGGCCCCCGCGTCGGTCCCGTCCGTGGCCGCGACGTCGAGCAGCGCACCGACCCTTCCGCCGTCGGTGGCCGAGACGCTACCACCGCCGCCGGAAGAGACCCTGACCGAGACCTTCCCGCGCGGCGCGTTCAGCGACCCGACCACGATCGATAACCTGTGGCTTCCGTTCAAGCCCGGGACCCGCTGGATCTGGGAGGGTGAGGCGACGATCGACGGCTTCCGGCACGCTCGCCGCGTCGAGCTCCAGATCACCGACCTGAGCAAGGTCGTGGACGGCGTGCAGGCGCTCGTGGCCTACGAACTGGACCTCACGGACGGCGTCCTCAACGAGGCCGAGCTCATCTTCCTCGCCCAGGACGACGAGGGCAACATCTGGCATCTCGGCCAGTACCCGGAGGAGTACGAGGACGGGCAGTTCGTGGAAGCGCCGATCTGGATCGCCGGCTTTGACGACGCGAGCGCCGGGATCTGGATGTTGGGCGAACCCCGGCACAGCGCCGTCAGCTACGCGCAGGGCTATGCCCCTTCGGTGGGTTGGGCGGATCGCGCGCGGGTGTTCGAGACGGGATCGGTCACCTGCGTCCCGGCGGGCTGCTATGAGGACGTACTGGTCATCGACGAGTTCAGTCGCGATGAGCCGGACGCGCACCAGCTCAAGTACTACGCACCGGGCGTAGGCGGCGTGCGAGTCGGCTGGGCCGGCGCGCGCGAGGAGGAGCGCGAGGAGCTCGAGCTCGTGTCGGTCGAGACCCTCGGGCCGGACGCGAAGGCCGCGATCCGTGCCGCGGTCCTTGCCCAGGATGCGCGCGGCAGGGACATCAGCCCGGACATCTACGGCCGACTGCCGCCGATCGAGCCGCTGCCCGCCACCGACTGAGCCGTCGGACGCCTTGCACGGGCGTGGCTCGAGATCCGGACGATGGGCGTCCGGGGATCAGGCGGTCAGCGCACGGCGGCGAGGATCGCGTTCATGACCAGGTCGATCGGCTCGGTCGGGTAGCCCCACACGCCCGTGAGATAGACCATGACCAGGTCCTCGCCGGGGTCGATCCAGAGGCGCGTGCCGGCTACCCCGTCGTGGCCGAACGCTGTCCGGGAACCGGGAGTGGTGACGCCCGGCTTGCCCCAGCCGAGGGCGTAGTGCGACGCGGTCACCGGGTCGTCGCTCGCCCCGACGCCGTCGACGGTCGTCTCACGCGTCATCAGATCGACGAACGGCCGCGGCAGGATCCGGTGGTCGTCGAGCTCCCCGCCGCGCAGCATCGCGCGACCGAAGCGCAGCAGGTCGCCCGCCGAGCTCCACAGGCCGCCGCCCGGTGGGGCCATGGCGATGAACGAGTCGGCCATCGCGGCGGGGAACCAGTCGCTGCTGCCGGGCGAGGCAAGGGGCATCACGACCCGATCCCCGTGTCGCGGGCGCGGGTCGAAGGTCGTGTCGCGCATCTCGAGCGGATCCAGCAGCCGGGTTCGGATCGCGTCGGGATACGGCTGTCCATCGAGCGCCGTGATGATGGCCCCGAGGAGGTCGAACGTCGAGGTCGCGTACCGGAAGGTCGATCCCGGCGGATCCAGCCGCGGCGCGGCGAGCTGGCGCTCGACGATAACGGCATGGCTGACGCCCTCGGCGACGAGCCGCTCGAAGTCCAGTTCCGCCATCCCCGAGGTGTGCGACAGGAGATGCCAGGCCGTCACCGCCGGTTCCGACGACGCGGCTGCGCCCAGGAGCGGCTCGACCGGCTGGCCGAGGGTCAGGCGTCCCTCCGCGACCAGCTGCATGACGACGGTCGCGACGATCGGCTTGGTGATGGACGCCACGAGCCCGACCGTCCCGACGTCGACGTGGGGATCACGGGGTGCCGAGAACGCCTGGATGTCGAGGGTTTCGGCGGCATCGGCCAGCCCGACGATGACCCACGGCGCCGTCCCGTCGGCGACCTGCGCGGCGGCGATGTCGAACGCGCGAGCCAGTGCGTCCCTGTCGATGATCGTCACGCCCCTACCTTAGTCGTCGGCCGACGGCCCAGGTCGTGGTCGTTGCCGTACGACGCGGGACCGCCGTCTCCCGCCGGGGTCCGCTAGGCTAGCAAGACACACGCGGAGGCGCACCGGTCGATGTTCAAGGCGCTACGGGCGATGGCGGGGGAACCCGAGGGCAAGGCGCTGGTCATCGCTGCGCTGCTCGTCATCACCAGCGGCACCGTCGTCTACTCGGCGCTCGAGGGATGGTCGCTCCTCGACGCCCTCTACTTCTCCGTGGTGACGCTTGCCACAGTCGGATTCGGGGACCTCCACCCGACGACCGACGTCGGGAAGCTGTTCACCGTGTTCTACATCCTGTCCGGGATCGGCATCCTCACGGCGTTCGTGTCCGAGCTCGCGAGGCACCGGGCGGTTCCGGTGGCGAGACGACTCGCCACCGCGCACCCGCGTGGTCAGGCCAGGGGATCGGACGCCGGCGGGGGCCCGGCGAACAGCGAGGATCCCGATATCGGCGGGGAGTCCGAGCAGGCGGATTGACGGACCGCACGAAGCGATGGCCGGTGACCCTGACCGCTGCTGCCTCGGCCGTCACTGAGTAGCGGCGCCGGACATGCCGAGGCCGGATCCGCTCCTCCTCGGATCCGGCCTCGTGGATACGCCGCCGAGGCGGCCTAGGCGAGCAGGAGCTGGATGATCGCGTCAACGTCGTCCTTGGTCGGGACGACGATCAGGGAGGTCACCATCCCGAACATGCCGTCCGGTCCCTCCACGTGCGGAAGGATGTGGCAGTGGAACGCCCAGACACCCAGGCGATCGGCGGTGATGACGCCGTCCCACCGTTCGCCCGGGTTGACCCCGATCGTGTCGGCCCGGAACGCCGCGCTCCCGAGCGGGATGCCGTCCCGTGCCACCATGTCCATCGCGAAACCGTGGCTATGCCACGGATGCATCATGATCCCCTCGTTCATGAACCGGATCAGGACGCGCTCGCCCTGGGCCGCCACGACCGGCACGACGGCCGGGAATCCGTGGCCGTTGATCGTGAACCCGCCGAGCGTGTCGTTGGAGATCCAGACGTACTCGCGATCGTAGGCTGCCTGTGGCTCCGGTGGATCCACGATGAAGGCGCCCAGCAGCCCGCGCCCGACCTGATCCGTCGCGTTGTGGTGCGAGTGGTACATCAGCGAGCCCGGGTTCCGCGCGGTGAATTCGTACGCGAAGGTCTCGCCGGGTGCGAACGGCTTCTGGTTGACGAATGCGACGCCGTCCTGGAAGAAGTCGTCGAACTCCACGCCGTGGAAGTGGATGCTGGTCGTCTCGGCCAGGTTGTTCGTGAAGTTCACCCGGAGCTTGTCGCCCAGGTTGGCGCGGATCGTCGGCCCGGGCCACTGGGCGTTGAAGCCGAGCGCCTTGACCGGGGGCAGCAGCTCGTCGATCTGCCAGTCCATCTCGTCGATGGTCAGGTCGAAGACCTTGACGTCCCCGTCGAGGGTCGGCGTGAGGGGCGAGACCGCGTCCGTCAGCACCAGGTTGGGGACCTGCGCGAAGGCGGGCTTCTGGGACAGCTCGGGGTAGTTCTCTTCGACGGCCAGGATGTCGCCCAACTTGGCCGCGACGGCCGCCGGGTAGATCGATGGGAGCGCCGGCACGAGGTTGCCGAGATACCGCCGGACCACTTTGCGGGCTGAGATATCGTGCTCGGTCCAGCCGGGGGGGACATTGCCGGACGGCGGGGTCGAGGCCGAGGCCGACGGCGCGGCGCTCGGGGCCATGGACATCCCCGCGCTGGGGGCGGCGGTGGCGGACGGCGCGGGGGCCGCTGAGGGAACCCCTTCAGGACCATAGGTCCAGCCGGCCTTGGCGCCGGGAGTACAGGCCGCGACGCCGGCTGCGATGAGGCCACCGCCCGCGAGGGCCGCGCCTCGGAGGAACTTCCGACGCGTCAGGGACGGATCGGCGAGGAGCGAGTGTTGCAGGTCATCCTGCGGCTGCGTATCCATGTGCGGAACCCTAGCGGGATTGCGACCGGCGCGTGATGTGACCTGTGGACCGTTTCCGAAGGGCCGAACCGCCGGGTCAGCCGCCGCGCGACAGCAGCGTCAGCATCACATCCACGTCGGCACTGCCGACGACGCCCTGGTACTTGGCCCGCACCACCCCGTCACCGTCCACGATGAAGATCCACGGCATCGATCCGATACCCCACGGTGGAGCACCGACACCCCACGCCTCGGCAACGTCGGTCAGCCGCGGCTCCGCCAGTGTTCCCTCCAGGAGCGGCTCCGTCGTGACCACCGAGAACCGATACGGCTCGTGGTGGATGAAGGTCATCGCCGTCCACCGGTACATCAGCTGTCGCGACAGGAAGAGGCTCGTCCCGCACACCTCCGTCACCTTGAACCGGTACGAGTCGACGACGAATACGAATGGCTTGCCCGCGGCCAGCGCGTCCGCTGTGGACGTGGAGTAGAGGCGGGGTTCCGGGATGGGATCAGTCGTCAGCCAGGTAAGGTCGCCGCGGACATCGGTGGATGTCTGGGTGCGGATCGCAGGAGCCGTGGCCCCGAGCGCCGCCGACCCGCCCGGGTCGAGGGCCGTGACGTCCATCAGGCCGCCCCCCACTGCCCCGCGGCCGTCCCTCGCGGTGACCGCGATCCGCCACGCGCCTGGCGTCGGGATATCGAGGGTCGCCACGAACGACACGTCCTGCAACCCGGAAGGCTGGATCGCAACCGCGTCGACCGCCGGGCCGAGGGAACTGCCGTCCGTTGCCACGAGCTGTGCGGTCACCGCCATGCCCGGATCGTTGACGCGCCCCGTCGCGTCGTGGAGCGCGAGGATCAACGGCGTCGCGCCGCCTGCCCAGACGGAGCTGGAGACCAGGAGGGGCGCCAGCGGGGTCATCTCGGCTGTCGTGCCCGGCGAGACGCTCGGGTCGGCAACAGGAGTCGCGGGGGCCGGCGTCGGGGCGCCGACGTCGACCGACGGGGCGACCGTTGGCGACGCCGGCGCCGCGTCCACGAGCCGCAGCACGCTCGTCATCGTCGCGGCCGAGGTCCCGAAGGGGAAGGACGCCCGGAGCAGCCCGTCGGCGTCCACCAGGAAGACGTCGGCCGTGTGAGCCATGGAATACGTCCCCGGCGTCGCCTCCTCCACGCGCGCGTACCGGACGGCCCAGCCGTCCGCCGTCCGGCGGATCTCGGGAGGCGTCCCAGTGACCGCCGTGAAGCCGGTGGGCATGTAGCGAACGAACTCGGCCAGCCATGCCACGGTGTCGCGCTCGGGATCGACGGTGACGAAGATGGCCCGCACATCGGAACCGTAGGCATCGATCGCCTCGCCGACCGTGCCGACCGTCGTCGGGCAGACGTCCGGGCAGTGCGTGTATCCGAAGAAGACCAGTACCGGTCCGCCACGCATCGAGGCGAGTGACATCCTGGCGCCATCCGGTCCGGTCAGCGCCAGGGCGGGCGCCGGCCTGACGTCGGCCAGGAGGAAGCTCGCCGGATCTGCCGATGACGACGGCACCGGCGATGGCGAGGTCCCGTTGCCGACCACGGCGCCAGCCTGCCCCGCCCCTGAAGGCGTCTCTGTTCCGCCGGGGGCCATGGCGTCGGCCAGGACCCGGACGGTCATCAGGACGACGAGCAGCAGGGCCAGCACGACGACGAGGCGGAACGCCCCATCGAAGATCCTGGTCGGGTCGTCCCCCCGGCTCGGGGAGTCCTCGTGTCCGGTCATCTCAGCCGGCGCGGACCTCGGCCTTGACGACCCCATCGCCGCCGCTC
>Ga0224500_10000972_pt1 | contig 17917 bp, 14 predicted proteins | sample SF_Oct11_sed_USG_FD_168126 | JGI IMG/M metagenome (GOLD analysis project Ga0224500, IMG submission 168126) | Sediment microbial communities from San Francisco Bay, California, United States - SF_Oct11_sed_USGS_4_1 | ecosystem: Environmental > Aquatic > Marine > Sediment | place: USA: California... | reverse complement strand
TTAACGTACTTAAAAAAGTCATCCTGTGGCCTTACGGTACTATCAATATTTTCGAGATTGATCCCAATATTTTGAGGTTCCTGTGCTTTACGCGACGAACAAGAAAATAACATCGTTCCACACAAAATCATTAATAGGCCAGGTCTTGTCATAGTAATTTTTTTGCAAATATAGCCGTGAGATACTATACATTCCATACGGCGTAATGGGTGATTATTACACTTTATGGCGAAAGTTGTCATTCCCCCCTGTACGGTATCATTATTCGTCTTGAAAGCACTTATGCCAACAGTAAATAATACCTTTACATTGTACCGCAATTTCAATACCTTCAAAGTGTCTACTTGATGAGAAGCGTAATGAAGCCACCCAAAACAATTCCCCGCAGAGAATTCCTGAAGATGTCGATTGTTTCCGGTGCTGTCCTGGGGCTCGGATTTACCTATCTTGAGGGGGATAAAATCGGTATCGTAAAACTGCCGGCAACTGGTTCTCCAGGCACCGTACTCAATCCCTACATACTGATTGATTCGGATGGAAAAATCACACTCTTTAATCATCGACCTGAAATGGGTCAGGGAACCTTTCAATCCATACCCATGATACTGGCCGAGGAGCTAGCGGTCACATTGGAAAAAGTGAGTATCGTACCGGCGCCTGCCGACCGTGAAAAATATGGCAGCCAGATGGTAGTGGGGAGTTCCTCTATACGGGGGCAATTTGTGCCCCTACGGAAAATTGGTGCGGCTGCCCGTGAAATGCTCATACAGGCTGCCGCTAACCGGTGGAACGCTGAACCCTCAGCCTGCTATGCTGAAGATGCAGTGGTAATCCATCGCACGTCTGGACAAAAAGCTTCGTATGGTGAGCTGGTTGCAGATGCCAGCAAACTCACTCCGCCTGAGAACCCGGCGCTTAAGAAACCCAAAGACTTTACCATCATTGGCACCGCATCGCCACGACGAGATAATGGGCCAAAGGTCAACGGACAGGCTATGTTTGGCATAGATATACAGGTCCCTGGTATGTTATACGCGTCTGTTGAGCGATCTGCGGTATTTCTGGGCAAGGTCGTAAGCTACAATGCCGAAAAGACAAAAGCCGTACCGGGTGTAATAGAGGTGCTGAAAACACAACGAAATGTGTGGGGCCACACCCGAGAAGGAGTTGCAGTTATCGCCACAAGTTATTGGGCCGCAGAACAAGGAAGGAAAGCACTTAAGATCACCTGGGATAACGGCGATCTGGAACAATTCTCATCCGGAAAGATCAAAGCAGATTATAAAAACGCGGCGGCGGCAGATGGCGCGGTATTCAAAGAGGACGGTAATTTCAGCAATGCCTTTGACAACGCAACCATCAAAGTAGAAGCTTCCTATGAAACGCCCTACCAATCCCATGCGTGCATGGAGCCGATGAATGCCATGGTTAGCGTATCTGACAATCACTGTGAGTTCTGGGGATCAACACAAAATCCAAATGGAGTCCGATCGCAACTAGCCAGTCAATTAGACATCCCTGAAGAAAACGTCATCGTGCATTATACTTTTATGGGCGGCGGCCTGGGAAGGCGTTCCATGACTGATGTCGCCGAAGAAGCAGCTGATCTTTCAAAAAAAATGGGTAAGCCTATCAAGGTTATCTGGAGCCGGGAAGATGATATTACACAAGGACCCTTCCGCGCTTGTTCGCTCAATGTCTGCCAGGCAGGCATCGATTCAAAAGGAAATGTTTCTGCAATAGCTCACAAAGTAATATGCCAGGATATCCGAAACCAGACCGGTGACAATGCTGAAGCCGGAAGCCATATCGCCGGCGGCATTATCACAGATTATGCTGTTCCAAATTTCCGCTTGAGTGGCGTTCTTCAAAAGTTCTATATTCCCATAACCTATTGGCGTGCGGTGTATCATTCGACAAATTGCTTCGCACACGAATCATTTATTGATGAAGTCGCGCGAGCCGCTAAGAAAGACCCCCTGAGCCTCCGCCTGTCGCTGTTGAAGAACCATCGCCGCTTCACAAATGTGCTCAAGATGGTTTCTGAAAAATCTGCATGGTATGCACCGCGAGAAAAAAATACCGGGAAAGGTGTTGCAATAGTCGAACGCTCAGGGTCTTTCATCGCCATGGTCGTTGAGGTGGCCCGCGTTAAGGAAAGCATAAAGGTTATTAAAATCACCGCCGCTGTGGATTGTGGTATAATCGTGAACCCGGATATCGTAATAGCACAAACAGAAGGCTCAGCACTCATGGGATTGACGGCTGCCTACAAAAGTCAGATCAGTATTGAAGCAGGCAAAGTATCGGAAAAGAATTTTGATACTTACAAAATGCTTATGCTGCATGAATCCCCTGAAATTGAAGTGACACTGATAAAGAGTGAGGACCCTCCGGAGGGTGTCGGTGAGGCCGGACTGCCAACGGTTGCGCCGGCACTGGCAAATGCCATATTTGAGTTGACGGGGAAAAGGATCAGATCATTACCGCTTTCACTTGATAAAGTTTAATCTTCCGTTGTTGTGAATCGAAGAGCTTGCCTCCATAGTCTTTCCGCCTTGGGACTGCTCCCCATATCCACTGGCTGGGAGGCTGGTGGCGCTACTGTATTAAAACGCGTCATACCTTCAAGCAATGAAAGCTTGACCGCGGTAGGCCTGGGGACCTGGAGGACATTTGATGTTGGCGATTCTGTTTCCGAAAGAGAACCCCTCAAGCATGTATTGAAAACCTTGGTTGAGCATGAAGGGACAGTCATCGATAGCTCGCCGATGTATGGAAGATCTGAAAATGTAGTTGGCGATTTATCCACCGAGCTTAACCTCAACGATCGACTATTTATTGCCACCAAGGTTTGGACAAGTGGAGCACAGGAAGGTATCCGCCAGATGAATACTTCTTTTTCACTTTTGCGACGAAAAAAAATTGACTTAATGCAAATTCACAACCTTGTGGATTGGAAAACCCATCTCAAGACATTGTACAACTGGAAAGAGGACGGAAAAATACGGTACATTGGCATAACGCACTACACGGAAAGTTCTTTTCCTGCAATTGAAGATATACTCAAGCACAACGTGGTAGATTTCGTTCAGGTCAACTATTCACTTATGCGCAGGGAGGCTGAAGCAAGGTTATTCCCGCTTGCACATGAAAAGAAAGTTGCGATACTCGTTAACCAGCCATTTGAAGCAGGAGCTTTGTTTAACGCAGTAAGGGGAAAGAATCTTCCGGAATGGGCAAATGAATTTGACTGCCGCAGTTGGGGTCAATTCTTTTTAAAATTTATTCTCTCCATATCGACCGTAACATGTGTGATTCCCGGTACTTCCAAACCCCACCATATGGTCGACAACATGGGCGCAGCATACGGAAAGCTGCCCACGGAGAAACATCGAACACAAATGATTAAATTCATGAATGCCTAAGGCAACCGATTATATTGAGCCTCATCCTTCAAAAAGGCCTAAATACGCACGAAATAAAATCCATTCCTGGCCGTTTCAGCATTAAATGTTCCATTCTGCCACGTTTCCCTAAACTGTCACTTGCACTTTATTGTTTAATATCTAATTTTAGAAGAATAGTCTAAAACGCCGTCTATGATAAGACCTTTACTTAACATTCTTTCGCTGATAAACCTCATTTTTAGACCCCAGGGCCGTTTTGACACGGGAATAATACGTTTCCATGGCACCCATCAGGCACTTTTTTGAAAGTTATTCGGGATCTATATAGCAGTAAGATGAATGAAAATTCAGGTGATTCTTATCCTAGCCTACGTACGAGTTACTCCGCATATTTAAATAAGATATATTGTGCGGCGTATTTTAAGCTAAAAGCATGAAGAAACTTTTACTCTTTGGGGTTGTCTTATCTTATGGAATCGTCGCATGGTCTCAGGACCAAAAAATTTCCGGCAAGGTGACGTCTGCCAAAGACGGTGCTGAATTACCGGGCGTAAACGTAAGAATTAAGAATACGACCAGGGGAACGGTCACCAATGTAGCTGGTGTTTATGAACTAAATACTTCCGCCAGCGACACACTTATATTTTCATTCATCGGGTTCGTTACAAAAGAGATTCTTGCTGGTCAACGAAGTGTTTTGGATGTGCAATTGGAGACTGATGCCTTAGAACTTGCTGAGGTCGTTATAACCGGCTTCCAGGAAGTAGAACGCAAACTGTTTACCGGATCAGCGGTCAACCTGAAAATGTCTGAGGCACGAAACGTAGGCATGAGCGACGCCAGCCAAATGCTGGAAGGAAGGGTCGCTGGTGTAACGGTGGATAATGTTTCGGGAACGTTCGGTACCACACCCAAGATCAGAATACGCGGGAACACATCCATCAACGGCGACACCCGGCCGCTATGGGTTATTGATGGTGTAATCCTCGAGGATCTTAATTCGGTTAGCGCAGACGATATCATCACAGGAAATGCAAACACGCTTACAGCTTCTTCAATAGCAGGTCTTAATCCCGATGATATTGAATCTTTTCAGGTGTTGAAAGATGCTTCAGCGACAGCATTGTATGGAACCCGTGCAAAGAACGGTGTCATTGTGATTACTACGAAAAAAGGGAAGAGCGGACAAACTCGTGTAAACTACTCCGGCAACTTTTCATTCCACCTTCGCCCTTCCTACAATCAATTTGATATCCTGAATTCTGTTGATGAGATGTCTGTCTACCGTGAGATGTATGATAAAGGCCTTGTTGATATAACCACTTCTGTAAAGGCGAAAAATTTTGGTTCCCTGGGCAAAATGTTCTCCCTGATTTCCGACCATGAACTGGATTGGGGACCTAATGGATCGTTGAATGAAGAATTCTTAAACAAATATGAAACGGCAAACACCGACTGGTTTGATGTGCTCTTCAGGGATTACTCCCTGCAACAGCAGCATTCTGTGAGCTTTACTTCCGGTAATGACAAATCCAACAGCTATTACTCCCTCAGCTACCTCAACGACAATGGCCAGACAATCGCTGATAATGTGAAGCGCTATGCCGGCACCGCAAAAAATAGTTTCTATTTTTCAAAGAAACTCTCCCTGGACCTTAAACTGAATGCCAACTATCGTCAACAGAAGGTACCCGGAACGCAGAACAGGGACTTTGACCCGATTACCGGCAGGTACCGGAGGGATTTTGATATCAACCCGCTTAGCTATTCCTTGAATACCAGCCGGTCTATACGCGCGTATGACGAAGGTGGCAATCTTGAATACTTCAGAAGAAATTATGCCCCGTTTAATATTGTTGAGGAACTTGACTTGAATTACATTAACATCACGGTTGGAGACATATCAACGCAGGCAGATCTTACCTACAATCTCCAGGATAATTTATCTTTTCGAAGTACAATTCAAGGACGGTATGCAACAACTAAACGAGAACATGTTATCCATGAAAACTCAAACCAGGCTGAGGCGTATCGTGCTGATGGCACGCAATATATTCAGGATTCAAATCCGCTCCTGTACAAAGACCCAAATGATCCTGGAGCGCAGCCAAAAGTAGTGCTGCCTGAAGGAGGATTCAATAATGTCAATGAAGATGAACTGAATTACTTTTATGTAAGAAACAGTATTAATTGGTCGCACACCATTAATCGTCATAGCATCAATGTGCTCGCAGGCCAGGAAATAAAATACACGAATCGGAAAAGCAGGAGAGCCGATGGTATCGGCGTAGTGTATGAAAATGGTGGTGTGGTCAATACCAGTCCGCTTATGATTGATTTTTTGAATAAGCAGGGAATCAGCATTTATGCCCTCTCCGAAGATCGGGAGCGTTTTGCCGGATTTTTCCTGAATGGCGCATATTCTTTCAATGAAAAATATGTTTTCAATGGTACCATACGATACGACGGCTCAAACAGGCTTGGAGATAGCCCTAGCGCCCGATACCTTCCTACATGGAATGTTAGCGGAGCCTGGAATATCGATAAGGAATCTTTTTTCAATGTATCCTTTCTTGATTTCCTGAAACTTCGCGCAACGTATGGTTTATCTGCCAACCTTGGACCTAATACGAGCGCATTACTGAATATCCGATCCGGTGTCACGCTACGGCCGACAGATGTCGAGACCTATCTCTATATCCAGGACCTTGAGAATTCTGATTTGACATGGGAAAAACTCAAAGAATTTAACGTCGGTATAGACTTTGGTATCTATGAAAATAGAATAACCAGCACGGTTGATGGGTATTTTCGAAATTCATACGATCTAATCGGCTTATTCCAAAGTGGAGGAATCGGCGGAAAGGAATTCAAAAATGGCAACTATGCCGATATGCAATCCAAAGGTTTTGAATTTGCCGTGAATACGTTGAACATAAGGTCGAAAAATTTTTCATGGACTACCAATTTCAATATAGGATACTCGAAAGACAATATCACCAGGCTTGACTTCAATCCAAGAATTGCCGATGCCTTCGTGCAAGGTGGTGCAGCGGTATTGGGCGGACCGAGGCGGGGATTGTTCTCCACCAAATTTGCCGGGTTGGATTACCGCGGAATTCCTACCTTCTTCGATGATAATGGTGAGGTTGTCTACAACTATGACTTACAGGACCGGGATAATTTGACGAGCATCCTGAAATATGAAGGGCCGGCTGAACCGAGGGGTGCAGGTGGATTTGGTAACGTCTTCACATATAAGAATTTCTCTTTGAATATCTTCCTCTCTTTTAAGTTCGATTACAAAATCAGGCTTGATGACGCCTTTAGCCCAAGCTATACAGACTTTAGTTCCCTGTCCAAGAGCTTTGTAAACCGATGGGTGGTGCCCGGTGATGAACTCACAACGAACATCCCTGTGATTTTGGATAGAAGTATCGTACAGGGCGGGAATACCGATTTGAGTAGTGCCTATGACCTTTACAACAAAAGCACTGTGCGCGTCGCCGACGGCAGTTATCTAAGGCTCAAAACCGTTCGCCTAAGCTACAATTTTCCCAGTAACCTGGTAAGAAAGATTGGCGCGAACACGGCCCAGCTATTTGTTGAAGGCCAAAACCTTTGGCTGTTGTATTCGGACAAAAAACTAAACGGGCAGGACCCCGAGTTTTTCTCAGCCGGTGGTGTTGCATTGCCCCAACCTCGTTTGATAACAACCGCGATAACAATAGGATTCTAGAATATTAGGAAATGAAATACATGCCTCAATTGTTAGTAAACAAAATTGCCCTTCTGATTTCTGCGATGGTCCTCATCTCGGGCTGCGACAATTACTTGTCGGAAAACCCGGATAACCGCGTAGAGTTGAATACGCCTGAGAAAGCTGCGCAACTGCTTACGAATGCATATGGAAGTGGCAGTTACACCTTCACAGAATGGATGAGCGACAATGTAGCCTATACGTTTGGGACGCAGAAACTTCCGGAGCATCTTCAGGCATTCACCTGGGATGACTTTACCGGTATCGACCAGGACACCCCTTCCAGTTTCTGGATGACGTCGTATGAAGCTATTGCGCACGCCAACGAGGTATTGGCGGTTATTGACAACCTGGGTGGCGAACGGGCACTGCGGAACGCTGTAAAGGGTGAAGCCTACCTGACGCGTGCGTACGGCCATTTTATGCTCGTCAATATTTTCGCAAAACAATACGATGGAACTACCGCCTCCAGCGACCTGGGGATACCCTACGTTGATGAACCCGAAACAGAGTTCATCAAGACGTATTCCCGCCTAAGCGTAGCGGATGTGTACGACAAAATAGAAAGCGACATTGAGAAAGGATTGGATTTTGTAGATGGTGGTTATTATGCAAATTCAGGCAAATACCATTTTACAAGAAATTCGGCATTGGCATTCGCTTCAAGGTTTTATCTCTTTAAGGGCGACCTTGATAAGTGCATTGCATTCAGTTCAGAGATGCTGGGGGCTGATCCCAATATTTATGTCAAAGATATTCCGGCCTTATTACAGCAAAAAATAAATACAGAGGATTATATCCGGCTGTATCATTCTCCAAACGATGATAGCAATCTGTTGTTAATCAGACAAATCTCCAATTTCCATTTGCCATCCCTGGGGCATTGGCCTTCCCGCGGGCTGTATTCCGCTATTTTTGAAAGCAATCCATTTGGGTTAATCGATGAAAGGCAGGATCCCGCATGGGTCGCCGGCGAAAACGGACTGGCTGCCACCAAGTATGAGTTTCTCTTTGAACGCTCAAGTCTAACCTCGAACGTCGGGCTTAACTATACCATCTTCCTCGGTTTCCGCGGGGAAGAAGTACTGCTGAACAGGGTTGAATGTTATATCCAGAAAAACCAACTTACACTTGCCCTGGCCGATTTGCAACTGCTGATCAATAAGCGATACCGCGGGAGTGCGACCCTGACCCTCCCATTGCTAAGGTCCTACTATGGTACCAACAATGATCAACTTGCCGCATTCTATTATTTGATAGATGAAAGGCAGCGGGAATTTATACACGAAGGACTTCGTTGGTTTGAGATAAAGCGTTTCGGATTTCCCATTACACACATTTTGGACGATGGCAGTAGAATAACACTGGCTGCCGATGATAAAAGAAAGGTGATTCAAATTCCACAGGCTGCCCTGGATGTCGGCGGTCTGGAGCCTAATCCACGATAGATAAATGAAGCGCAAAAGACAGTAAGAACATGCATACAAAAATAAAGTCAATTCTGATCATTGGAGCACTACTGAGCCTTACTACCTCGTGTTTTCAGGACGAGTCTGTTAGCGCCCCCGTTAAGACTAATCCTGTTTCGGACGATCCCATTGATATTTATATCCAAACCAATTTTATCGACAAGTATGGTGTAGCCGTTCGTTATCGGTATGTCGATCGGTATGTAGACCAAAACAAACGCGTCACACCCCCTAAGCGTGAGCTGGTCGAGCCCATGCTGGATTTTCTGACTGACTTTTGGGTTGATCCTTTCATCAATGTGCCAAATGGAAGGAAGTTTTTTGAGGATTATGTGCCTGCGGAAGTCATTTTTATAGGATCAACAATCTACAACGCTGATGGCACGGTAACGCTTGGTACTGCCGACGCAGGTGCCCGCATAACATTGTCGGAAGTAAATGATATCGACATCACGAACAAGAATTGGATTTTCCGGCAACTCGGTACGATCTATCATGAATTTGCGCACATTATGCATCAGCGCAACAATTTACCGCCAAGTTGGCAGGAAATTTCACCACAGGGTTACACATCACTGGGTTCGTGGTATAACTTAACAGATGAGGAGGCCTTGCAGCGGGGATTTGTGTCTCCTTATGGTACCAGCACTTTTAACGAAGATTTTGCCGAAGTGGTCGCATTCATTCTGTATAAGCCTGATTTTTACGAAAGGTACATCAATGATGAAGTTGGCTGCACTACTTCGGATTGCGACCTACGAAATGAAGGAAGGGCAAAGTTAAGACGGAAATACAATGCCATCCTCAGCCATTATCAGCAATATGTCGGTGTGGACTTACTTGAAGTGCGTGCAATAATACAGGCTAAATTATAGTAATGAAAAAGGGAATTTATACTTTCTTACTATTGGCCGCCGTCCTTGCTTCCTGCAATGATAGTACGGTAGCTATTTTTGAGAAAACTGCAGATGAGCGGGTGAATGAGGCCATCACGGCCTTGAAAGAGGATTTGACGGCTCCCACAAACGGATGGAAAATTAAATATCGGCCTGAATCGGGATCCGGGTCTTTTTATGTATTCATGAAATTTGAAGAAAATGGATCGGTTAGGATTCGCACCGACCTTGGCGCAAATAACGGTGAGTTTTTCGATCAGATCATCACTTATCGCGTGGATAACCGTTTGGGACTGGAGCTTATCATGGAAAATTACTGCTTTTTCAGCTTTCTGTTTGAACAAGATGGTGCAACATTCGGCGCTGAGTTTGAATTCAGTTTTGTCAATAAAACACCAGACGATGCTTTGGTTTTCAGAAGCAAAACAGACGTTTCTGATGCCACTATCCTTCTTTTCGAGGAAGCAGGCGCAACAGAGGCAGACAATACACTCGGGACAGAACTTGCAACCAACCTCAATATCCTGGCCTCCGACCTGGCTAATTTTGCCCCATCAATTAAACTCACGTATACCAACAAAGACCTCCTGTTTTTTATATCACTTGATAATTTTAAGAGAACCTTGTCGTTTACTGCAGCGGTAAGAAAAACCAATACACAAATTACACAGACTGTGAACTTTGGCACGCCGTATACGATAATAGGAGATTCTGTGGTTTTTGATACTCCCCTCACAGGAACATTTGTGGGGAACAATATTACCATAAAAAGTATAAAGTTCAACACGCTAACCGACGGTGAAATTAATGTCTGCGCGGACCCCATTCCCATCCATGGATACACGGGGGTAACCTCTTCGAATGATGCCATTATTATTGAGACAAGATTATTGGATGCCAAGGGTGCTGCATTTGCCACCCTGTCTGACTTCTACTTTTGCCCGCTTGGCAATATTGTGGACAACGGCCAATTTGTAGCGGATAAAGTAGCGGAGGACGTCAAAGGTGCCCAGGCGATGCAATTGTACTACAACTATGACCTGGGCGGCGGACCCCCGTTTTACGCCATTGGATTTTATATTCAAAACACCAACGGTACCGTAACATTTGCGCTCCGAGAATTTACACCGGTATTAAACAATAACAATCTGGTCTTTAACTTTGCGCCTGACTTTTCAATATTCGGAAGCCAGCAAACTGACGCCAACATTGATAATATTAATATTTACCTTGACGCCCTGGCCGATGGGGACAATACATATGTTTTTGAGTATGCCCCGAATGTATATGAGTTTTTTAACCCTTGTACGGGCTGGAGTTTTGTTTTTATTAATGCAAATCAATAAATTAATGATAAATGAGCGCTATACTACCTTATAAACTTAAAATGAAGGTCATGCAAAAGTCTATTCTAACGCTATCATCGCTGTCCTGTATCGTCGTGATGAATCTGGTGCTGTCGTCATGCAGCAATGATGAGCCCTTTGTAAAACCAAAACTTTCTATGGCCAAATCGGCTATCACAGTGAATGAAGCAGTTGGTACTATCGACGTGGAAGTGAAATTAGACAAAGCATTTTCGTCAGATATCACAGCACAATATACACTTGGCGGTACCGCCATAGAAGGTTCTTCCGCGCAATCTGATTACCAAATCATTGGTAGTATTGGCGATGTGGACATCAAAAGTGGTCAGACCACGGGCGTGATTAAACTATCCATCAACCCCGATGCAATATTCGAAGGAAATGAGACCATTGAAATTCGGATTAAGGATGTTGACAGCGATCAGATCGATATTACCACTGACGATAAGATCGTGATCACCATAAATGATGATGATGTTCGTGCAAAGCTCGCTTTTACAAGCGCAACGGCGTCAGCCAATGAAGAAGATCGTAATATCGCGGTACAGGTTACGCTCGATAAAGCATTATTAACAGATATAACAGTCCAATACTCACTCAGCGGCACCGCCACAGACAGTGTTGCAGGCGCAGTATCAACCACGGATGGTATATTTCCTGATTACCAGGCCAAAGGAACCGTTGGTCAATTCACAATTCCGGCAGGTCAAACAACGGGAACCATCGTAATAAAAGCATACTCTGACTTTTACCTGGAAGATGATGAAACAATTATCATCACGCTTCTGGGAGCGGGAAATCAGGTAGAAATTGGAGCCATAGCCTCCACCGAAATTACCCTGGTGCAGGAGAATGGAAGGGCTATTGCGCTGTATTGGGATCCGGCATATACAACAGTCGATATGGACCTATTCCTGTGGATAGGTGATGTAGGTACTCCGGCCGCTGAGCTTGACGGCCCCATTGCGTTTTCGGCCTTCGCCGATTTTGAAGCGCCTGAAATTGTTTTTGTTCCCAGCGCTGTTACCGATGCTACTTTTGGGATGAGTTACAATTATTATGAAGGTGATGAGGACCCGATGGACTTCGAGGTGGATTTTGTTGATTTTGTCGATGGTGTGTTTACGGTAGCTGAAACATCAGCGGCCAGTTATACGTTGGCGAATGTCAATCCCTGGGATGATCAGGTAAATGGCATAGAGCCCATTGTCGTGCAGACTTTTGATGTTGTGGCTGGCGTTTATTCCAAGCCTTCTGCCATCACTGTTCCGACAGCGGGTAGTCGCGTTGCTTCACCTGCATTCTCTCCCACCATTGCGAAACAGCATAAGTTAACCACCCCTTCACGTCGCATAAGAACACTGGCCAAAATATTAAAATAATGGCTGAAAAAAGAAGCCTGCCTTAAAATTGAGACAGGCTTCTTTTTTTGTTCATACTCAGCGTTAAATGTTCCTTGTCTCCCTTTCTACGAACTGAAGTTCAGGGACTGGTGCCCACAAAACAGCGGCTTGGCGATGTGACGCACCCAAACCAATCTCTTTTTTTCAAGGCCTTACTCGCGTGGCTTAACAATTCTCTTTATAACACTGACAGCATATTTCTTCAGGTATTTATTCATTAGCGCGATGACTACAGCCGTTCCAGCGCTGACAAACAGCATCCCCGCAATATCGCGATCTGACGAGAAGAAATAAAGCAAGGTGAAATTGCCGACAAACATTACGGCAAATATTAACAGATTTTGTTTCATAAGCACTTACTCGCGGCCTTGCTCATGTGGCTTTGCGATTTTATTTACAGTGTTAACGACAAACTTGATCATGTATTTTTCAGTAAGTGCCACGAATTGCCGTCCGGTCCAGGGCCTACAAAAAAAAACATACCCGCAATATCGCGATCCGACGCGAAGAAGTAATTCAAGGCGAAAGTACCAGCATATATAATTGAAAAGATTATTGACTTTTCTTTCATAAGACGTTATACGGAAATTACTTTTGCGGCTTCACGATCTTCTTTACAGAATTGACAATGAACCTGACCACGTGCTTTTCTGTAAGCGCCGAGAATACAGCAACTAAAGAACTGATAAAAACGAAGCGTCCAAAATCGCGATCTTGGGTCAAGTAGAATAACGTGAAACAAGTGGCGAAGACAATTAGGAATGTGATTAATTTCTCTTTCATAAGATTAAATTTAAAAAAAAACTATTGTACCCAACCCAGAAGCCAGTTGAAATCCTTAACCACTGATGTTGCAAGTGCGGTTTTCCCTTTATTGGGAACTAGTCCGTAATCATAAACAGATCTTAAATCCACACCAGCCACTCCCTGCATAGCATTTGAGGAAGTCAGCGGAGAAAGATAGCCGGATAAGCAACCTGCAGGAGGCGAAACTGAATAAGCATAATATTGCTTTCCTCCACAAATATATGCCTTCCTTGGACTGAAAATCTTATTAGATATACAGGCCCACATCATCTGGCCTCCGGCTCCAATGAATGCACCACTTACGGAACCTATTGAAAATCCAATAATACCTCCGATAATACCTCCTGCAAGAGGATTTCCGGCGGCTGTTGCAGCAATAGCCCCGGCCTGTACTCCCGCAATACCAACCCTAATACCATTACTAAGCCCTCCCAGAAAAGCAGCTCTCGCAACCTCCTTCCATTCGCTATTTGTGCTTGGAAGGCAACTCCCTCCAGTAGAAGACGAAGATGGATTTGTATATACCCACTTAGTATAATTCAAAACGCTATAATAGAGCTGCGTCAAAGCAAATTTTTCATTTTCAGTCAATTTGCTCATGCCTAAAGGGGGTGTTGAAATATTTGTGAGTTTATCCTCAAAATAAGATTCCAGCTGGGCAAATGTTTTATTATCAATATTTCTAATGAAGTCAAATGACCCCAAAATATTACTGCGGAATGAAGTACCCACCCTTAGTAAGGGTAAATCATTCACGTATTGGGTTCTTAGTGCATCGTAATTAAGATCATCAATAACCGTTGGGTAAAGCATCCGCAGGTCATTCGCATAATAATAGGCTGTCAAGCCGGATACATTTTTGAGCTTCGCATAATAGACTCCATTCTCAGAAAACAAATACGAATTTGGAGTTGTTCGCAAAGAGCCTAGCAAATTATTGGTTCCACTCTGCAAACTCGATAGCTGCACCGTTTGCAACGATACATTTCCGCTTGGCGCAGATATCGATCGGCTTGAATAACTGTCGCTCGAACCCGAAGGGTCTGTCTCGACGAACTCCATGTCAGAACAACTCAGTGATGAACAGCTCAATAGAGCCAGAAGGATTTTAGTGTATTTCATAAAGCATAACGGTTTGGTGAAAAGATTTAAAAAAAATGTTTTTATTGCTATCTCACAGCTACTGACGTCCCACTATCTCATACATTTTTATGCGGCTATTTTTCTATGGGCCGGATTCTGAATACTATTTCCATAACGGTTTTTGTTTTTGTGTAAACAAAACTAATGTCAACATTCGCGAAAAGCAAAAAAATGGTTGTCAGGAAAACCTGATTAAATTCAGGGTAAGCACTATCCTAGCATTTGATTGGATAACGCTTTGCAACCCTGACTTCAGGCAACAGGCGCGAAAGAAATTTTGTGGATCCGAAATATTATTGATCCAAAAAGATGGTTTAATAAATACAATAAGAGGGCCTGGCAATGCTAACGCTACCAACCCCTTTTGTTTTTCCAGGACTTGCCTAACGTGGCTTTGCGATTTTCTTCACAGCATCGACAACGAATTTAATCACGCGTTTTTCTATAAGCGCTGAGAATGCAGCTACCAGTCCACTGATAAAAATAAAGCGTCCAAGATCACGATCCTGCGTCAAATAAAACAATATGAAACAAGTCGCGAAGACTACCAGGAATGTTATTAATTTTTCTTTCATACAGCTAAATTTAAAAAAACTATGTTACCCAACCAGTAAACAGAATGCAGAAGTCCGTGACCAAATCAAATTAAGCCTTAACTTCAATTGTCTCGCGTAAAGCCCAAATTTTAATATACTACCTTGATGTTTCACAGATTATTCCTGAGGATTGCTTCTTAAAGCGGTCATTTCAATTTCCACCAGGTATCCCGGGTCAATCAGTGCGCTGATTTCGACCATGGATGTGGCGGGCTTGATGTCCTTAAAGAATTTACCATGTTCTCTTCCAATTTCTTCCCATCGCAAAATATCTGTTACAAACATCCGGGTGCGAATCACGTCTGACAACTGAAATCCAGCCTGAAGCAGGATCTTTTCTAATTTCTGAAGGATGTACTGCGTCTGTTTTGCGTAATCTCCTTCACCCACCAGTTCGCCTTCGGCATTGGTGGCTACCGTACCAGAGATTTCGAGCTGATTGCCGATCAGGACAGCGCGGGAATAGCCTACAATATCTTCCCACTTGGCACCAGAAGAGAAATTTTTGCGTTGCATAAGGGTCTTATTCTTGACAGGGTATAGTCGTAATTATAATACTTTTGAAATAAATTCCATCGCTGCGGCAGCCACACAGTTATGCCGCAAACCAACACAAAGAACAAAAAAGCTTCACAAAGTGATTTTCTTTGTAAACTTTGCATCTACTTCATGTTCTTAGTGGTATGGATTTCATAGGTTACAACATTAATTTGCATGCTATTTTAGCCGAATGACGAAGTTAAGCAACGAAGAAATCAAACGATACGGGCGCCACCTGGTGTTGCAGGAATTTGGACATGACAGTCAGCTCAGGTTAAAGGCGGCAAAGGTAGCCGTGATCGGCGCTGGCGGGCTGGGTTCCCCTGCCCTGCTATACCTGGCTGCTGCAGGTGTCGGTACGCTGGGCATTGTTGATTTTGATACCGTGGAACTCTCCAATCTTCAACGACAGGTTCTCTTTACAATAGATGACGTTGGCCAGAACAAAGCAACATCAGCTGTTGCCCGACTCCGTCGGCTAAATCCCCTGATCACGCTGCACAGCCATGCCACCAAAATCACATCGTCAAATGCGCTCGATTTGCTAGCGCAATACGACATCGTACTTGACGGAACCGATAATTTTCCCACGCGCTACCTGCTCAATGATGCCTGTGTGCTGCTGAAAAAACCGCTGGTATATGGCTCTATTCTTCAGTATGAGGGACAACTTTCGGTTTTTAATGTGCGCAGCGCTGATGGAATATACAGCGCAAACTACCGTGACTTATTCCCCCTCCCTCCTGATCCCGCCAGCGTGCTCAATTGTGAACAAGCCGGTGTGCTGGGCGTACTCCCCGGCATGATTGGCGCGATGCAGGCCAATGAAACCATAAAGCTTATTACCGGAATAGGTGAGCCAATCGCCAACAGGCTGTTGATTCTTGATGCCCTTTCTATGGAATTGACTACTATCAAAATCAAAACTCGTCAAGGGCAGTATGCCATTACAACGTTAATAGATTATGAACATTTTTGTGGTCTGGGTCAACAGCAATATAAATCTTTGAAAACAAATGAAACGGAGAATATGAAAGAGATTACTGTACAGGAATTAAAAGCACTACAAGACGGAGGTGCCGATTTTCAACTGATTGATGTTCGCGAACAACATGAATTTGAGTTCTGCAACCTGAACGGAGAATTGATACCCCAGGCAGAAATTCCAAATAACATTGACAAAATCGATCGCACCAAAAAAGTAATCCTTCATTGCCGCAGCGGTGCGCGCAGTGGAAATATGGTACAGTGGCTTGAAAAAAATCACGGTTTCGAAAACCTGTACAACCTTAAAGGCGGGATATTGGCGTGGGCCAAAGAAATTGACACTTCAATGCCCACCTACTAACACAGAGGTGTATGGTTGAGATATGATCTAATTACATGAATGTGCCTTTACGCTTCACCCCCGTTAACACTGGCACTGATGGCTTGCTCAACATCGCGAATGATATCTGTTATGGTTTCCAAACCAACAGCAATCCTGATCATCCCCGGGGTTATACCTACTAAAGCGCGTTCCTCTTCCGTCAACTTCGAATGGGTTGTGGATGCCGGATGAATTGCTATGGTCCGTGTATCCCCAAGGTTAGGGGTATGTGAAATCATTTGTAAAGCGTTCAAGAATCTTCTTCCCTGAACAAGCCCTCCCTTTATTTCAAATGAAACTATTCCTCCACCAAGTCTCATTTGTCTTTTTGCCAGGGCGAACTGCGGATGTGATGGAAGGAAAGGATATTTTACTTTTACTACTTCGGCACTTTTTTCCAAATGCGTGGCAAGCATCAAGGCATTTTCACAATGACGTTCCATGCGTATAGCCAATGTCTCCAGACTTTTTGAAAGCAGCCACGCATTAAAAGGTGCCATTGCAGGACCGGTATGCCGCGTAAAGAATCTAACTTCCTTGATGAGCTCTTTGCTGCCCAGGACTGCCCCGCCGATTACGCGGCCCTGTCCATCAATGAACTTGGTCGCGGAGTGTGTTACCAGGTGCGCGCCCCATGCAGCAGGGGTTTGCAAATACGGTGTTGCAAAGCAGTTGTCAACATTCAGGATAAGGCTGTGCTTTTTTGCAAGCTTTCCAAGCCACTCCAGGTCAATAATATCAAGGGCAGGATTTGATGGTGTTTCCACGAAAATCATCCTGGTATTGGGCTGGATTTTACTTTCCCACAATTCAGGTTTGGTGATGTCGGCATAGCTGTAAGAAATTCCAAACCTGGGGAAAATGGTGTCGAGAATCTGATGCGTTGAGCCGAACACAGAACGACATGCAAGCACATGGTCACCAGACTTTAAGAGTGCGGCCATACTGCTGAACATGGCGGCCATGCCCGAGGCCGTCGCAATACCGTCTTCTGTCCCCTCCATGAGGCAAAGCTTGGATATAAACTCATCTGTATTGGGATTCGAATAGCGGCTGTAAATATTGCCGGAAATCTCATCGGCAAACATAGCGCGTGCCTGTTCGGCATCATCAAATACAAAACTTGATGTCATATACAACGGCACAGAATGTTCCCT
>Ga0224500_10000971_pt1 | contig 17926 bp, 11 predicted proteins | sample SF_Oct11_sed_USG_FD_168126 | JGI IMG/M metagenome (GOLD analysis project Ga0224500, IMG submission 168126) | Sediment microbial communities from San Francisco Bay, California, United States - SF_Oct11_sed_USGS_4_1 | ecosystem: Environmental > Aquatic > Marine > Sediment | place: USA: California... | reverse complement strand
GATGAAGTTGTTCACGACGTTCTGGCTGCCGAAGCCCACACCGATGGCAAGCGCACCGCCGACCACCGCGAAGGCCGTGAGGGGGATGTTGACGATGCGCAGCGCGAAGAGGAATGCAGCCACCATCAGCGCATAGAAGGCGAGCGACTCGAAGGCATGAGCCGCGCCCTCGTCCATGCCGACGCGGGAGAACACGCGGCGGCCCCCGATGCGCGTGACGGCGGAGGCGAAGAGGTAGCCGATCAGGAACACGACGACCGCGCTCACGGCCTTCCCCACCGTGATCGCACGATTCTCCGAGGACGTGATCTCGTAGTGCCAGGCGGAGCGCGCGACGTCGAACAATGCTCGAATCCGATCCGAGAGGTCGACTTCCGTGCGCCGCGCCTCGAGCTCGGCGTGCAGCCGCTGCTCGAGAGCGCGGTGGCTGGCGAGACCGGCGAGATCCTCTGTGTAGATCTGGATGAGCTGTCCGAGCGTTTCGCTCTGCGCGCCGAGCCAGTGCCCGACACGAGGATCGGAAGCCCGCTCGATCTTCGCGCGGATCTCCTCGCTCTGGCGGCGCAGCTCTTCGACCCGCGTCGCGCGGATCCGAATCTGGCGCGTCGTTTCTTCCAGCTGGCGCGCGGTCTCCTCGAACCACGCGGCAACCTCGACGCGCGAGGCGCGATCGGACACCAGCTGATAGCGGCGCTCCCAGAGCTGCCGATCGGCGGCGACCCGCTCGAGCCGCTCCCCGAGAAACGCCACGCTTCTCTGGTAGCGCGCCACCTCGAGTCGCCGCGCCGCAGCCTCCTCCTCGGCTGCGGGCTGCGGGTCGCGGGCCGCGCCGATGCGCCGCTGCGCAGCCGCGAGCCGCTCCTCGGCCGAGGCCAGCTCGAGCCGGCTCAGCTCGAGGCGACGCGCGGCGTCGAACTCCTCCTGGGCGAGCTCGGTACGCACCTCGTCCAGATCGCGTTCCCGCGCGTCGACGTGCTCGCGAATCCAGGCGAGCTCTGCGTCGCTGCGCTGCAGCCGCTTCCGCTCCAGCTCGAGCGCCGCCAGCGCATTGCGGTGATCGAGCTCCCGCAGGCGTACCCGCGCCTCCGCGAGCCTTCCGGCCAGCTCCCGCCGGCGCTCCTCGCCCGCGACCTGCGCCGATGGCTGCGGACTGCGCTGCTCGCGCGCCAGCCGCAGGACGCGCGCCTCCTCCTTGCTCTCGGCCCGCGCCGTCTCGAGCAGAGCGAGCGCGTCCCCGGCTGCGGTCTCCGCGAGCGCAACCGCGTGCCTCAACGCCTCGGCCGCACCCGCGGCCTCGTCGAAGAAACGCAGCGAATACGGGGGCGCCGCTGCGACGTTGGCGGAAGGCGGCGCTGCGAGATGCTCAGTCAGCGCGTCGGCTTCTTCGGCCAGCGCCTGGGCGCGCTGCTCGGCGACGCGCTGCTCGGCCAGAATCCGCGCCAGCTTCTCGAGAGTCTCCATCTCGGCGCGGGCTTCGCCCGCCTCGCGCCCTCCCCCACCCGCCGCGAGCCGCGCGCGCTCGATCTCGGCGCGAACCTGGCCGAGCTGGCGCTCCGCGTCGCTCGGCGCCGCAACGACGGGCGCGTCGGCCGCCAGGGCGGCCGGAGCGATGAGGATCAGCATGCCCAGCTGCAGAACGCCCGCGCGAAGGCTCGCTCTCATGCCGACGGGGCCGACTCGTCCGCGCTCAGCGGCTCGAAGCGCAGCCGCTCGATGCGGCGGCGCGTCACGGCGAGCACCCGCGCGCGGTAGCCGCCCACCGTGAGCTCATCGCCGCGCCGCGGCAGCCGGCCGAGCATGGCCACGATCAGGCCGCCGATCGTGTCGGCCTCCTCGGCCAGCGAATCGAGGTCGAGGATCTCGCTGGCCTCGGGCAGGGACAGCGAGCCCGGCATCTCGACGGCGCCCGTGCCGAGGCGCGTCACGCCCGGCTCCATCTCCGCGTCGAACTCGTCCTGGATCGGTCCGACGATCTCCTCGAGGGCATCCTCGAGGAAGGCCAGGCCGATCGTGGTTCCGTGCTCGTCGAGCACCATGCAGGAGTGGCTGCGGCTGCGCTGCAGCTCGTAGATCAGCCGCGAGACGGACTGCGTATCCGACACGAAGACCGGCTTGCGCGCGATCGTCTTCAGATCGGGCGCGGCGCCGGCGGCGACCGCCGCCATCACGTCCTTCGCGTGCACCACCCCGATCACCGAATCGAGCCCGAAGCTGCACAGCGGAAAGCGCGAGTGCCCGGTCTCGCGCACGACGCGCAGGTTGTCCTCCAGCGAATTCTGCAGCGTGAGGTAGGTGACGTCGACGCGCGGAACCATGATGTGCCGCACCTCGAGCCCGAAGATGTCGAGCACGTTCTGCGCGAGATCGAGCTGGCGCGCGCTGATGTGTCCGGACTTCGCCGACGTGGCGAGGATGCGCTTGATCTCCTCGGCGCTGTGACTGGAGGTGTCGGCCAGCTCTTCCGCCGACAGCCCGACCAGCCGCAGCAGGCCGTTCGCGAGCGTATTGATGATCGCGATGAAGAAGTGAAACGTCGACGCAAAGATGCGCAGCGGGCGCGAGATCTGGATCGCGACCGACTCCGCGTGGTGGATGGCCCAGATCTTCGGCGCCTGCTCGCCGACGGTCATGTGCAGCACTGTCACCAGCGTGAGCGCGATGCCGAGCGCGATGCCGTGCAGCACGGGATCGTCTACCGGGATCTCGAACCCCGCGGAGACGGCGCCGGCCAGCAGCAGCTCGGCCACGGCGGGCTCCGCCAGCCAGCCGAGGACCAGGCTGGCGATGGTGATGCCGAGCTGGCAGGCGGAGAGATAGCGATCGAGGTGCGCGAGGATGTGCTGGACCGCCTTGGCCCCGCTGCTGCCGGCTTCGGCGCGCGCTTGGATCTGCGTGGAGCGCACCTTCACCAGCGCGAACTCCGCGGCCACGAAGAAGCCGTTGAGCAGCACCACGAAGAACGTGGCGGCGAGGCGCCAGCCAAAGGTCACGAAATCCAGCGTCGCACGGGAATCTTGCAGCGGTTGCATCGGACCGGAGTCCACCCTCGTTCATCGGCGCGGGGCGCGCGCCGAGCTGTGCCACGCCCGCCGGGGCGCGCTGCACCAGGTGTCGCGAACCTTACCAGGATCGCGGCCTCCGGCGCAGGGGTTCGCCATGGCCAGGTTCCGCGAGCGGGTACGCCCGCCCTTTCCGGGCCCAACCGATGCCGATCCACCCCAGGGCGCGATCGCAGCCCGCGGCCCGGACTGCGCACACCCCACCTAGTACAGGCGCCGCTGCACCACCTCGTCCACGGTGATGTCGAGCTTGGCCGCCTCCTCCAGGTAGTAGCGCCGCGCCCCCGCCTCGAACGCTTCCGGCGGAAAGACGCCCGTGAGATCGATCTTGCCGTTGACGAACATCTTCGTGAACAGGAAGGCGCTCTGCCCGGTGTAGTACGACTCGTGGGTGATGCCCGCCTTCCGGAACGACTCGGTCAGGTCCGGCGCATTCACGTAGCTGTCGACGCGCAGCGCGCCGCCGTCCTTCACGCCGTCCACGCGGACCAGGAAAGCGCCCTCCTCCAGCTCCATGCCCTCGTCGAGCACCTGCTGGATCTCCTCCCGGTACTTCGGCGCCGGCGGGGTCAGCTTGGAGATCAGGCGCATCGGCACGATCTCGACACCGTCCACCTCCACGGCCCGCCAGGAGAGCAGACCCATGCGGTAGAAATCTCGCGCCAGCTCGCAGGCCGGGCCGCCGTAGCGGAAGCGCACGTTGCGCACGCCCTTCAGGTAGCGATCGGCGAGCAGGCCCATCGTCACGGGCTCCTCGTGCTCGTGGTCGTAGACGCGGCGCTTGCCGATGCCCCGGAAGTCGACCCACTCGGGATCGCTGAAGGGGGGCACGGTCTTGAAGGCGCCGTTCTCGTAGATGACGGGCTCGGCGGCCATGTCGCCGAAGGCGGTGTCGGGTGACCACCAGAAGGGGATGAAGCGCTTCGACCAGATGCCGTCGTACACGTAGATCGTGATCGCGTCGACGCTGTCGAACTTGTCACACGCTTCCCGCGTCACGATGTTGGCCACCCCCGGCGCCGAGCCGGTGTTCGTGAGCGCGGCAAGTCCCGCATCTTTGAACTGCTGGTCGCGGTCGAGCTGCTTGCGCACCGCGCCGACGAAGTTCCCGTCTCCCAGGGGGCCCGACGCGAGATCCTGGTAGCAGGCGTTCACCTCGAGCGCCGCGTCCATCACGCTCATGTTGAAGTCCGGCGGCAGCCCGTTGACGATCAACTCTGCGCCCTTCGCCGCCTTGACGACGTCCGCCACCTTGCGCGCGTCCACCTGCACGGCCTTCGCCTTGGAGAGGGACTTTTCGAGATCCTGGGCCGCGCGCGGGTCGTAGTCGGCGCAGATGATCTCCCGGATCTTGGGCTCCTCCTGCAGCCGCTTGGCGATGGTGCTGCCCTGCGCACCCACGCCCATGATCATGACCTTCTTCATGCTGTACTCCCTCATCGCTGGTGGATCGTGCGGCGCAACCGGCGCAGCGCTCGCGAGCCCCGCGTGCAGCAGTCGCGCGGTCGCGGCCGCATGGTAACGCGGCGCCCGCCGCTGGCGAAATCGCCATGGCACGGCCCGCCGAGCCCGGGCGGAGGGCCCGCGCTGGCGGGCGCGGGGCGCCCGGCCGATGCTATGCGCCGGCGCTCGCCCGCGGGCGGCGCGCCACCTCGAATGGGGAGAGCGAATGACGCGAATCGGCACAGCCATGGGAATCGGTGTGGCGGCCTGGGTCGCCCTCGCAGCGGGCGCGGCCCGCGCCGCGGACGCCGCGACCGAGATCGGGCCCGGCGAAGGCCTGGTCGACATCGTCGCCTGGCCCGGATACATCGAGCGCGGCGAGAGCGATCCGAACTACGACTGGGTGCGCGGCTTCGAGAAGGCGACGAGCTGCCAGGTGCGCGTGAAGGTCGCCGGCACCTCGGACGAGATGGTGGCCCTCATGAACGAAGGCGGATTCGACCTCGCCACGGTGTCGGGCGACGCCAGCCTGCGCCTGATCGCGGGCAAGCGCGTCCAACCGATCGACGTGTCGCGCGTCCCCAAGTGGAACACGATCGATGAGCGCCTGCGCAGCGCGCCGTGGCACACGCTGGACGGCGTGCACTACGGCGTACCGTACCAATGGGGCTCGAACGTCTTGATGTACAACACGGAGGTGTTCCCGAAGCCGCCGCGCAGCTGGAAGGTGATCTTCGAGGAGACCGTGTTGCCCGACGGAAAGAGCAACGCCGGGCGCGTCCAGGCCTTCGACGGCCCCATCTACATCGCGGACGGCGCGCTCTATCTGATGTCGCATCGCCCCGAGCTGGGGATCTCGGATCCGTACGAGCTCAGCGAGGCGCAGTACAAGGCGGTGCTCGATCTGCTGCGCGGCCAGCGCAAGATCGTGAGCCGGTACTGGCACGATCCGTTCATCCAGATCGACGACTTCACCAACGAGGGCGTCGTGGCCTCGTCGAGCTGGCCGTTCATGGTCAACATCCTGCAGCGGCAGGGCAAGCCCATCGCCAGCACGATTCCGGACGAGGGTGCGACGGGATGGGCCGACACGACCATGCTGCACGTGGACGCGCCCCACCCCAACTGCGCCTACCGCTGGCTGCAACACTCCCTCGATCCGAAGCTGCAGGGAGATCTCGCGGCCTGGTTCGGCTCGGTGCCGGTGGTGCCGGCCGCCTGCGAGGGAAACGCGCTGCTCGGCGAAGACGGCTGCAAGCGCAACGGCTTCGAGAACTTCGAGAAGATCCGATTCTGGCGCACCCCGACGAGCCGCTGCGCCAGCCAGGGCGCGTGCGTGCCGTACTACCGCTGGGTGACGGATTACATCGCCGTGCTCGGCGGCCGCTGAAGCGCGGCGGCGGTGCAGCCGCCGCCGCCGCGCGCACGCGCGGGTGAGATCTGCACCATGGACATCGCCGTCCGCTTCCGGAACGTCGCGCTTCGCTTCGGCGCCACGCGCGCGTTGGATGGCGTCGACCTGGAGATCGGCGACGGGGAGTTCTTCGGCATCCTCGGGCCGTCGGGCTCGGGCAAGACCTCCTGCCTGCGCCTGATCGCGGGCTTCGAGCGGCCGACGCAGGGCACGATCGAGCTCTACGGCCGCGCCGCCGAGGCGATCCCCCCGTACGACCGGGACGTGAACACCGTCTTCCAGGACTACGCGCTCTTCCCCCACATGTCGGTCGAGCAGAACGTCGCCTACGGATTGCTGGTGAAGCGCGTGGGCCGCAGCGAGCGCCGCGCGCGCGTGCAGGAGATGCTCGAGATGGTGCGTCTCGAGGGCTTCGGTCCGCGGCGGCCGAGCGAGCTCTCGGGAGGCCAGCGCCAGCGCGTCGCGCTCGCCCGCGCGCTCATCAATCGACCGCGCGCCCTGCTCCTCGACGAGCCGCTCGGTGCGCTCGACTTGAAGCTCCGCCAGCAGATGCAGGTGGAGCTGCGCAGCCTGCAACGCGCGCTCGGCATCACTTTCATCTTCGTGACGCACGACCAGGGCGAGGCGCTCTCGATGAGCGACCGGCTCGCGGTCTTCAACGCGGGACGCATCGAGCAGATCGGAACCCCGCGCGAGATCTACGAGCGACCGGCGACGCGCTTCGCAGCGGAATTCGTCGGAGATTCGAATCTCGTCGATCTGCGCGGGGATCGAGCGCGCGCGGGCGTCGCGGGACTCTTCAGCGTGCGTCCCGAGGTAGTGCGCCTGGCGGCGAGCGAACCGGCGCTCGAGCCGGGCTGGATCGCCCGCGCGGGCCGGGTCTCGGACGTGCAGTTCCATGGCGCGAGCGTGCGCACCGTGGTCGCGCTCGAGGGCGATCGCTCGATGAGTGTCGTGACACACAGCCGGCGCGCGGACCGCGAAGAGCGCAATCCGGGGATCGGCGAGCGGGTTTGGCTCGCCTGGCGCATCGCCGACATGCACCGTCTCGACGAGCGGAGCGCCTCGTGAGCGCGGCCCCTGCTGCGCCCGCGGCGCCGCCCCTCGCGCGCCGCGCGTCGACGCAGCTCTTCGCGCGACCCCGGCTCTTCCTGGCCTTTCTGCTGGCGCCGCCACTGCTCTGGCTGGGCGCGGTCTACCTCGGCTCGATGTTCGCGCTGCTGCTGCAGAGCTTCTTCTCCGTCGACGAGTTTACCGGACTGATCCGTCGCGAGTTCACGCTGCGCACCTACATAGAGCTATTTCAACCCGCGCATCTCGACATCATCCTGCGCAGTGCCGCGATGGCGGCGAGCGTGACGCTGGCGGCGGCCGTGGTCGCCTTCCCGGTCGCGTACTACATGGCGCGTTATGCATCGGCGCGCGCCAAGGCCTTCTTCTATCTCGCGGTGCTGCTGCCCCTGTGGTCGAGCTATCTCGTGCGCGTCTACGCCTGGAAGCTGATCCTCGCCAAGGAAGGCATCCTGACCTGGCTGGCGGAGCACCTCGGCCTCGGCGTGGCCATCGACGCCGTCCTCGCGCTCCCCGTGATCGGCGGCACGTCGCTCTCGGTCTCCTACGTGGGCACCTTCCTGGTCTTCCTCTACATCTGGCTGCCGTACATGATCCTGCCGATCCAGGCGGCCCTGGAACGCGTGCCGCGTTCGATCATCGAGGCGTCGGCGGATCTCGGGGCGCCCCCGCGCAGAACGTTCCGCAGCGTGATTCTGCCCCTCGCGTTTCCCGGTGTCGTCGCCGGCTCGATCTTCACGTTCTCGCTGACGCTCGGCGACTACATCGTTCCGCAGATCGTGGGATCCTCGCGCCTGTTCCTCGGGCAGGTGGTCTACGTGCAGCAGGGAACCGCCGGCAACATTCCGCTCGCCGCGGCGTTCTGCGTGGTGCCGATCGTCTTGATGTCGATCTATCTCGCCGTCGCACGGCGCCTGGGGGCCTTCGATGCGCTCTGAGGCGGGGATGCGCGAGAGGCCCGTGGCGCTGGGCCTCGCCGCCGTGGCGGGACTGCTGTTCCTGCATCTGCCCCTGGCGCTGATCCTGCTCTACGCCTTCACCACCGAGGACCAGTCCTATCAGTTCCCGCCGCCCGGTCTCACCCTGCGCTGGTTCGCGGTGGCCTGGGGTCGCCAGGACATCTGGGACGCCCTGGGTCTCTCCCTGCGCGTGGCGGGCGTGTCGACGGCGATCGCGCTGGCGCTCGGGAGCCTCGCGGCGGCGGCGATGGCGCGCTTCCGCTTCTTCGGGCGCGAATCCATTTCGCTGCTCATCCTGCTCCCCATCGCGCTGCCCGGCATCCTGACCGGCATCTCGCTGCGCTCCGCCTTCAACCTGGCGAGCATCCCGTTCAGCTTCTGGACCATCGTGCTGGGCCACGCGACGTTCTGCGTCGTGATGGTCTACAACAACGTCGTGGCCCGCTTCCGGCGCATGGCGTCGTCCTGGATCGAGGCCTCGATGGATCTCGGCGCGGACGGGATCCAGACCTTCCGCTACGTCGTGCTGCCCCACATCGGAACCGCGCTGCTCGCCGGCGGGATGCTCGCATTCGCGCTGAGCTTCGACGAAGTGATCGTGACCACCTTCACCGCAGGCCAGCAGAGCACGCTGCCGATCTGGATGCTCACCGAGCTCGTGCGACCGCGGCAACGCCCGGTCACCAACGTCGTCGCCGTCTTCGTCATCGCCCTGACGTTCGCACCGCTCCTGCTCGCGCACACGCTGGCGCGGCGCGCCGGGGATCCGGAAGGGAGGCGCCGCTGACGCGGAGCTCCGGATCGCGCCTCCAGCTCAGGCGGAGCGCTTCCGCTTGCGGAGACGGCCGGTATCCGGCTCGTCGTTCCCCGTCACGGCTTCGGCGAGATCGGCCAATGCGTCGTTCGCGCGCAGCTTGTCGAATGCGGCGACCTCGATCTGGCGAACCCGCTCGCGAGACAGTTCGAGGCGTTCACCGACCGCTTCGAGTGTCTGCGCGGGCTCGCCCCCCAGGCCGTAGCGCCACACCAGCACCTGACGCTCGCGCGGCTGCAGCGCCGCCAGGCTGCGGTCCAGCGCACGCGCCATCTGCGTGTCGCTCACGGAGTCGATCGGATCGACGACGGTCGCGTCGGGCAGGCGGTCTTGCAGCGTCCGATCTTCACTGCCGGGAACGAGCTCGTCGAGCGAGCGCAGCGGCGCCATGGCCCCGGCGAGGTTCTCGACCTCCGCTTCCGGCAGATCCATGATCCGCGCGATCTGCTCCGTCTCCGGACCGGAGGGTCCGAGGTTCCGCGCCTCGCGCTCGGCGTGCCGGTAGCGCAGCTGGCGCTCGTAGATGTGCGATGGAACGCGCACGGTTCTCGAGTGATTCTGGATGGCGCGGATCAGCGCCTGCTCGATCCACCAGACCGCGTACGTCGAGAACTTGAAGCCACGGGTGTGGTCGAACTTCTGCACGGCGCGGATCAAGCCGAGATTTCCCTCCTGGACCAGATCCAGGAAGTCGATGCCCATGCCGCGATAGCGGCGCGCCATGTTGACCACGAGCTTCAGGTTGTGGGCCACGAAGGTCTGCAGCGCCTCGTCGCGCCGCGCGAGCGCGTGTTCGGCCCGGCTGAACGCATCCCGCACCACCGCTTCGCGCAGCCCGAGGCCATCGCGACGGGCCTTGCGCCGCGCTGTGCGCAGGCGCCTGCCGATCTCGCGGTGCACATCGAGCGCGAGATCGAAATTCAGCTTGGCCTCGTGCAGCAGCTGCTGCACCTGCAGGTCGAGGCCGGTCTCGGGTTTGCGAGAGCACCCGCGCGCTGCGCCGCGCTGCTCGCCGCTCTGGGCGCGCAGGCGCGCCACCTCCCCGAGCACGCGATCGATGTGGCGGCTCCATTTCGGATTGCGATCGGTGGGATACGCCTCGGCCAGTACGCCGGTCACGCGGCCCGCGGCCGCGCGCTCGGTCCAGCGGTGCACGACGAGATCCGCGGCCTCGGGAATCGAGTACAGCGCGTCGCGGAAGCGCGCCTCTTCGCAGCGCATCGTCTCGGCGAGCGCGGAGGTCTGCTGCGGCGCCAGCACCGGAACGCGCCGGATCGAACGCATGTACTGATCCAGCGCATCGCGTGAGCTCGGCGCGCGCGACGCGGGCTGCGCCCCGGCGCGGCGCGCGGGCGCATGCGCGGCGACCGCTTCCAGCGGGCGCGGCTCGGGGTAGAACGAATCGATCGCCTCGACCGCGTCGAGATCGGTCCGCGTGTCCGTATCGAATGCCATGCTCGTCTTGCCCCCCTCTCGCTTCTTCTCGATGCCACCCGCCCAAGCGGGTCACACGCGCTGCGTGAGAACTTTGACCACCGAACTTCCGACTCGGTTCGCTCCGCATCCTGCGGCGCCCTGCGCCTCCCAGCTGCACCACGCGATATCGGAGCGGCGGATCAAAATGTTTAGATATTATCTAAACAAAAAATCCTCCTGTCAATCCGCGATCAGATTTTCGGGAGATTTGAAATCATTATGGATTTCAAAATGTTATGAATCTACTTGCCGTTGCGAGATCGAACCGGTGCGGATCCGGACTGCGAAGGCCGCGATTCGAGGGGATCGAGCGGCCTGGCTCGGCTGCGCACGAAGGTGCTCTCGAGGTGCGGCGCAGGCCGCGAGCCGGCGTGGGGACAGCCAGGGGAGCGCGCGGGGGCTGGGCGCCGCGCGAGCTACTCGTCCGCCGCGTCCACGCCGCCGCAGCTGCAGGCCGGAGCGCCCCGCGTAGCGAGGCGGAGGTAGTCCGCCTCGGTGAGAATGCCCACCACACGCCTCGCGTCGTCGACCACGGGCAGGCAGCTGCGCTTCGAGCGCAGCATGTGCCGCGCGGCCTCGGCGGCGCAGCACTCGGGGCGCACGGTATCCACCTGCTTGTGCATGAACTGGGAGACCGGCCGCTGATCGGAGAAATCCACCACACTCGACGCAGAGCGCGCGGCGGCGAGCAGATCGCGCTGCGTCACCAGACCGAGTAGCCGCCGATCGGCGCCGGCCACCAGCATGTGGCGGAAGCGCCGCTCCGCCATCCGCTGCCACACCTCACCCACCGGGGCGTCCGGCAGAACCGTCACCGGATCCGGCGTCATGAGATCCTCGACCTGGCCGTTGACTCGGCAGAGCACCTCGGATGCCATGCCTGCTCTCCCTGGCGGATGCGCGCAAATAGAGCCCCATCCGGGGCCCGTGTGCAACACACTCGCTCCCCGCCCGCAGCGTGCGCGCGCGACCGGGGCCGTGGCGCTCGATGATACCGGCCCAGCCCCCCGTGGCGCGCCTCCCGCGCGTCAGGGGCGCCTGCCCCGAGAGCGGCGCTCGAGCCAGCCGCGGCGGCGAAACGACAGCAGCATGCCGACCGTCACGGCGAGCATCACGATCCAGACGCCTGGATACCCCCAGCGCCAGCCCAGCTCGGGCATGTCCCGGAAGTTCATCCCGTACACGCCGACGATGAAGGTGAGCGGAATGAAGATGCTCGCGACGACCGTGAGTGTCTTCATCACCTCGTTCAGCCGATTGCTCACACCCGACAGATAGATGTCGATCAGGCCGACGCACATCTCGCGAAAGGTCTCGATGGCATCGAGAGTCTGCATCGCGTGATCGTGAATGTCGCGCAGATAGACGCGGACCGGCTCCGTGAACACGCTCGAATCGTCGCGCAGCAGCACGGCGATCGCGTCGCGCTGGCGCCACTGGGTCTGGTGGAGGGACATCAGCAGGCGCCTCGCGGCGTGGATGCGGGACAGCGTCCCGTGGGTGGGCGAGTCCACCACCTCCTCTTCCAGCGCGTCGAGCACGTCGCCACACGACTCGACCACCGGAAAGTAGCCGTCGACGATCGCATCCAGCAGCGTGTAGGCGAGATAATCCGCGCCCATCTGCCGGAGCTTCGATCCGGCCGCGCGAACGCGCTCGCGCACACCGTCGAAGACGTCCCCCTCCTGCTCCTGGAACGTCGCCACCCAACCGGGCCCGATCACGATGCTCACCTGCTCGAATTCGACGTGGCCCCCCGGCAGCACGCGCGCCATGCGCAGGACGATGAGAAGGCGGTCGCCGTAGGCCTCGGCCTTGGGGCGCTGCGGCACGTTGACGATGTCCGCCATCGCGAGGGGATGCAGCTCGAGCACGTCGCGCAGCTGATGCAGCACCGCCGCGTCCCCGAAGCCGTGAACGTCGAGCCAGACCGTGCGGCCATCCTGCATGAATGAGCGCAGCGCGCCGGGATCCTCGACCTCGCGCTCCACCAGATGTTCCCGGTCGAAGGCCATCGCGCGGATCCGCGACGCCGCGCCACCCGGCGGCACGACGAGGTCGCCGGGGGCGGCGCCCACGGCGGGCGTGCGCCCGTGGAAGAGATGGACCGCTCGCGCGGCCGCCCGCAGCGAACGCCCGGGCGCCGGCTGCTCTCCACCGCGGCGATCCGGGCGGGCGCGCCCGCCCGGAGCCGCGTCGTTCTTTCGGCGCATCGAGCTCCCTCCCCAGGCCCGCGATTCCCGTGCGGCGACGGCGCAACCCGGCCCGCGCCATCGACTCCGTGCCGTCGATCCGACGCCGGCGTGTCGGCGATGGTGCGGGCCCACCCCCCTGGCACCGGGCCGGCGCGGCGCGGACGACGGCTCGCCGCCGGGCGGGAATGGGACGCGCTGGCGATTGCATAGCGAGTCCCGCTCGGCTGCGCCCGCAGCAGCGGACACGCATCGGGTGCCGATGCTCGCGGCGCGGAGCGGGTTCGTGCACCATCGCCTCGCTGAACGCGCGGCCCGCGGGCGCGCAGCCCGTGTGTGGGAGCAGAGCATGAAGGTCCGATTCTTCGGCGCGGTGGGAACGGTCACGGGCTCGAAGTTCCTGGTCGAGACGCCCCGCGCCCGACTGCTCGTCGACTGCGGCCTCTACCAGGGCCTGAAGCAGCTGCGGCTGCGCAACTGGAAGCGTCCACCGCTGGCGCCCGCCAGCCTCGACGCCGTGATCCTCACGCACGCCCATCTGGACCATTCGGGATACCTGCCCGTGATGGTCCGGGAGGGTCTCGAGGCGCCGATCTACGCCACGCCCCCGACGCGCGACCTCTGCCGCATCCTGCTGCCGGACTCGGGCCGCATCCACGAGGAGGACGCGCGCTACGCGAACGAGAAGCGCTTCTCCAAGCACGAGCCCGCGCTGCCTCTCTACACGGAACGGGACGCGCAGCGCGTGCTGCCGCAGATCCAGCCCCTCGACTACGCGGACACCCTCGAGATCGGAGATCTGCGCGTCCGCCTCTCGCGCGCGGGCCACATCCTGGGCGCGGCGAGCGTGGCCATCTCCGATGGGCACCGAGAGATCCTCTTCTCGGGCGATCTGGGCCGGTCGGACGATCTGCTCATGCAGCCGCCCGAGCCCCCCGACGCCCCGCAGTGGCTCGTGGTGGAGTCGACCTACGGAGACCGCAATCACCCCGTGGCGGATCCGGTCGACGTGGTCGCGAACATCCTGGCGCAGACGGCGGAACGCGGCGGCGTGCTCCTGATCCCGTCGTTCGCCGTTGGGCGCGCGCAGACCCTGCTCTACTGCCTGCACGAGGTCTTCGCGCAGCACCCCGAGCTGCGCCTGCCCGTCTACGTGAACAGCCCCATGGCGACGGACGCCACCGATCTCTTCGAGCGATACGTGGACTATCACCGGCTCTCCAAGGAGCGCTGCGCAGCGGTCTGCGACGTGGCGACCTTCACGCGCAGCGTCGAGGAATCGCGGGCGCTCGCCGAGCAACGAGGCCCCCTCGTCATCATCTCTGCGAGCGGCATGGCCACGGGCGGTCGCGTGTTGCACCACCTGAAGGCGCTGGCACCGGATCCATCCAACACGATCCTGATGCCCGGATTCCAGGCCCCGGGAACGCGCGGGGCCGCGCTGGTGGCGGGTGCGGAGGCCATCAAGATCCACGGACGCTACGTCCCCGTGCGCGCCCAGGTGATTCCGCTCGACATCTTCTCCGCCCACGCGGATCAGGACGATCTGGTGCGCTGGGTCGGCGCGTGCCGCGTGCCGCCCCGCGAGGTCTTCGTCGTGCACGGAGAGCCCTCCGCGTCGGACGCCCTGCGCCACCGCATCCAGGAAGCGCTCGGCTATCGCGCGAGCGTGCCGGCGTACGGAGAGCGCGCCGGGCTCAGATGAACGGCGCGGGCGCGCTTCAGAAGTCGATGCCCCAGACCAGATCGGCGCCGGCGCTGCGATCCGTGGCCATCTCGCTCTCGACGCTCCAGTGCTCATCGATGCGGTACTGGATCCCGACCTCGTCCTTGGGATCGGTGCCGAAGCTGCGGTCGTAGCGCACGAAGAGGTCCTGCCACACGTACTTTCCCACTCCGATCTGCTCGGGCACGCCCCCCTCCCCGACGCGCACCTCCAGCGTGTCGATCGGAACGTAGTCCCGCAGCAGCGCCGTGAGCTCGCTGGCCGCGACGCCCGCGGCGAGCTTCGTGGCCGCCGCGTCGAAGCCGCCGGCTTTCTCGTCGAGCTCGTCGGCGCGGCGCCCGACCAGGAGCAGCGAGAGCACGTCCGTCTCCTCGTAGGCGGGCTCGCTGCTCAGGCGCAGGGTCGGATTCGAGAGGCGGCCGGTGAGCACCGCAACGATGTCGACGTCGCGCACGCGGTGCAGCGCCTCGACGTCGATGAGCGGATCCAGGCGCTCCGATCCGTCGAAGGTCGTCGTTCCGCTGCGCATCTCGAAGCGCTTGCCCAGGAACGAAAAGCGCCCGCGCACCGCGTCCAGCGTACCGGCGTAGCGCACCGGTCCCAGGGCGGACTTCTGCACATCGAGATCGCCCTCGAGCTCGAGCTCGAGGCCGCGTCCCCGAATCCAGCTGTTGCGCGGCAACGAGAGCGCGAGATCCATGCGCGCGCGCTCGAGAGCGCTGGGCGGCGCGGGGGGACGCTCGACGAGCGACACGTCTGCGCCCGCCTGGCTGGCGATGCGGATCTCGCGGAGGATCGGATCGCGCGGCTCGGGAACTCGCAGCTGCGCGTGCTCGAGCCGCAGCCCGCCGAGCAGTGCGAGGGCGCGCACCGGGCCGACCAGGCGCAGACTGCCCGTGACATCGAGTTGCAGCACGCGCGATCGGGCCAGGGCGAAGTGCGTGAGCACGAGCTCGAGATCGGAGACCGAGGGCCGCACGCCCTCCAGCTCGACCGAGCCGGTCAGCGATCCCCGAGCTTCCGGGGGACCCACCCGCAATTCGGGCAGCACACGCTGGGCGTCGAGCCGCACGCGGCCCTCGATGGGCTCGTACCTGCGCCCGAGCAGCGGCACCGAAAGCGCGCCGTCGGCGATGTCGAGCTCTCCACTCAGGCGCGGCGCCGGCAGCCCCCCTTCGGCGCGGAGCACGAGGTTGGCTCGCCCGCGAATGTCGCGGAGCTGGCGCGGAAAGAAGGGAGACAGGGCGGCAAGATCGAAGTCCGCTCCCTCGATGTCGACGCGAGCGCCCGGGCCCAGCCACTGCGCCGCGTCCCAGTGCGACGGTCTCGGCAGCACGGCGCGCGCCTCGAGCGCAGCGCGGCCCGCCTCCACCAGCTGCGCGGAGGCGCGCAGCTGCGCCGCGTCCAGATCGATCTCGAGCGCGAGCCGCTCGGCGCGCGCCGTCGCCACCCGGGGCGCTTCCCAGCTGCCGCGGCCGCGCAGCGTGAGATGCGCGAAGGGCCCGGCGAGATCGAGCTGCGCCGCGGCCACGCCTCCCACCTCCTGCACGGCCCCGAGCTGCGCCGCCAGCGCGCCCACGTCGAGTGCTTCGAGCGCCAGATGCGCGTCGCGCAGCGACTCTTCCGACACGATTCCGTGTGCGTCGAGGCGTCCGAGCGGCGTCTCGACGCGCAGCGCTTCGACGAAGACGCCCGCGTCCGCCGGGCGCAGCGACGCGCGCGCCCGGAACGGCGTGAGCGCGTCTCCGAGCCGCGGCAGCGAGATCTGCCCCTGCTCGATTTCGAGCCAGCCCTCGACGGCCGGCGGCGTGCCGCCGCGCAGGGCGAGCTCGCCGCGCGCCGTGCCGCCCAGACTGCGCAGCTCACCCGGCAGCGCCACCGCGAGCAGCGCGAGATCGAGACCGTCGGAGCGCAGGATCGCCGTCATCTCGCGCGTCGGAGAAAGATCTCCGTGCAGCGCGGCGGAGTACGGCATCCGCACCTCGGCGACCGCCAGCTCGCGCTCGCCCGCCTCCGCGCGCAGCGTGGCTTCGATGCGAGGCTCGGCAGCCACGATCGCCGCGACGATCCGACCGCGAGGCATGCGGCCGATCCGGGCCTCCTGCCAGCGCAGCTCGCCGCGCACCTCGGGACGCGCGAGCGCGCCGTCGAGCTGGAAGTCCGCATCGATGCGCCCTTCCACCTCGGTGGCGACGCCGGCGAGCGCCGCCAGCCGCGCCGCCTCGACAGCGCGCAGCTCCAGGGCCAGGGCCTCGAAGCGCTCGGGCGACACACCGCCCTGAATACGCAGCGAAGCGCCGGCGCTGGCCAGGCCGAGATGCTCGATGCGAAAGCCGCCCGGGCGCAGCGCGATCTGCGCCGGCGCGTCCAGCGCGATCTCCCAATCGCCCGCGCGCAGCGCGAGGGATGGAACGTCGAGCAGACGATCCTCGAGTCGTAGCGTCGCGTTGCCGTGCAGGGCGAGCGGCTCCGGCGCAGCGACGCCGGGCACCACGCCGTCGAAATCGGCCTCCGCGTCGAACACCAGCGCAGCGAGCGCCTGCTCGGAGACGGGCCAGACGAGGTCCTGCGCCGAGGCCCGTCCGCGCGCAGCCAGGCGACACGGGCCCGCACACGCGTCGCCCCAGATCAGCTCGATCTCGGCGTCTCGCAGCTCGGCGCGGCGGATCGACCAGCTCGGCGTCGCGGGCTCCGCGATGTCATCTGGCGGGAGAGCGGGCCACGCGGCGCCGCCTGCGCGTCGATCGATGCGCACGCGAACGCCCGCGAGGCGCAGCACCGCGATCTTGACGCGTCGCTCGCCGAAATCGAAGCCGCCGATGCGCACCGCCGCGCGCTGCACCTCGACCCAGCGCGCCGACTCGGGTCCGATGGCGAGATCGCGCAGCGCGAGGCCGGGCAGCAGGCGCCCCTCGAGCGCGCCGATCGCAACCTCGGTTCCGAGCGCGTCCTCGAGCGACGCCTCGACGAAGGCGCGCAGACGCTCGCGTTGGAAGCCGAGCGCCAGTGCGGCGAGCAGGACGACGACGCAGACCGCGAGCAGCGCAATGCCGGCGGCCACAGCCCAGGCAAGACGCAGACCCCGCCGCATCAGAACGTGTTTCCCACGGAGAGGTGGATGCGGAACGTGTCGTCGTTCCCCCTCGGATCGAGTGGAAAGCCCACGTCGAGGCGCAACGATCCGATGGGCGTGGCAAAGCGCAGACCCGGCCCCGCCGCGGTGCGAATCTCGTCGAGCGGGTAGTGGAACGGCTCTTCGTCGACGAGGCCCGCGTCGAAGAAGGCCACGCCGCGCAGGCGCTTCCAGATGGGAAAACGCAGCTCCACCGACCCCTCCGCGAGACTCAGGCCGCCGATCGGATCCCCGTCGGCATCGAGGGGACCGAGCTCCTGGTACGCGAAGCCGCGCACCGAAGTGCTGCCGCCGGAATAGAAGCGCTTGTACACCGGCACGTCCCCGTTCCCGCTGCCGGCGACGGGCTGGATGGCCCCGCCGCGCAGGCGCAGCGCCAGCACGGACGTCCACCACAGGGGAATGTAGCCGCGAATCTCGCCGCGCAGCGTGAGGTGATTGGCGCTCGAGCCGATCGCGCGCAGGGCCGAGTCGAGCGAGAGATCGAAGATCGAGCCGCGCCTCGGGTTGAGACGGTCGTCCGTGTGGCTGCGGCCGATGCCGAGCTGGATCGCGCTGATGCGGCTCTCGCCTTCGTCATCCGGGGGGCCCTCGCGATCCTCGAAGACCCGGGCAATCTCGAATTGGTGCCCGCCCCGC
>Ga0224500_10000970_pt1 | contig 17929 bp, 24 predicted proteins | sample SF_Oct11_sed_USG_FD_168126 | JGI IMG/M metagenome (GOLD analysis project Ga0224500, IMG submission 168126) | Sediment microbial communities from San Francisco Bay, California, United States - SF_Oct11_sed_USGS_4_1 | ecosystem: Environmental > Aquatic > Marine > Sediment | place: USA: California... | reverse complement strand
GACGGTGAACCAATCGATCAGCATCGGTTACTTTCCCGTGGCGAGCGCGATGGCGTGGTTCCAAAATGGATTAGCGAACAGGAGAATCATCGAGACCACGAAACAGTAGATAGCCGTGGATTCAATCATCGCCAGGCCCACGAATAAGGTCCGGGTGATGGTCGCGGAGGCATCAGGCTGCTGCGCCAGTGAAGTCAGTGCCGTCGCCACCGCACGCCCTTCGCCCAGTGCGGGCCCGATCGCGCCGAAGCTAGTGGTAATGCCTGCAGTAACAATTGATGCCACCGCGATAATCGTCAAGCTATCCATCCGTCTCTCCTTTTGTTGTCGTAGTTAATCGTTCACTGTTTTGCATCTGGTTCAGGCTTGGACCTACGGACGCGCGTGGCGGCCGCGATGTACACCGCGGCCAGGATGCTAAAAATGTAGGCCTGCACCATCCCGGTAAGCAGACCGAGCGCCGTCATGGCAATCGGAAAGATAAAGGGCGTAATAGTCAGCAGGATACCGATGATCATTGCTCCGCTCATCATGTTGCCGAATAGACGGACGGCCAAGGCTAGCGTGCGCGAAAGTTCGCTGATGATGTTGAACGGCAGCATGATCGCCGTCGGCTGTGCGTAGGACTTGAGATATCCCCCCACGCCTTGCTCTTCAATGCCGAACAACGGTACGGCCACGAACACACACAACGCCAGCGCCGTGGTGGTCGAGAGCGAGCCAGTCGGCGGTTCATAGCCGGGGATAACGGTGCCAAGGCTGGCTGCCGCGACAAATAGAAAGAGCGTACCCAAAAAAGGGAGATATTTCTCCGGATGGCGGAGGCCGACTTCTTCGATTTGTTTCTCGATAGCGGTCACGATGATTTCCAAGAAGTTCTGCCAGCGGGAACGTCGCAGACCCGTGGAAAGGTTGCGCGTGATAAGTCGGGAACCGACCCCCAGCACGAACATCAGCCCCCACGTCAACACAATGGTGGCGTTGAGTTTGATAAACCCATATTGCCAGAAGATGATATCGTCGGGACTAAGGCGCACGACCGGCCTCTTTCACTGAGAACGTGTGGTGTCCGACCGGCGGGCCGGCAAACCGCGTCACGATGAAATGCGCGATGACAAAGCCAAGGAGACACAGCAGCAACCGCTCCCAATGACCGCCCGCTACGACATAAAATCCGGCGAGAACGATCCCTGTCCGCAACAGCAAGCTTCCCAGAAACCACAGCGCCGGATGTTTGGCCGCAATACCCTGCCGGACCGTCCACCACAGGCCGCCGAAGAACATCGTCCCGATCAAAATACCCGTTACTAACGCACCTGCGAGGCTTACGGATTCATTCATGGTTATTCTCCTCTTGCTCGCGTATGTCCCTGTCTTCCTTCGCCACCCAATGCCACGCAATGAAACAACCGATCGCGAGGCCAGCAACCAACAGGGCCAACGTCCAAGAACGGCCTCCCGGATAGCTCCGGTCCAGCCATATCCCGAGCGCCGCGCCGAGCAGTGTCGGCACCGTCACTGACCAGCCCACCATACCCATCATGCCCAACCCGGACCAGACAGTCTTCGTGACATGGCGTTGCGCCTTCAGCTTGCGCGCCGCCTTCACGCTTACCTGGTGGCTGAATTCCGTCGCGCCCTCTGCAGGCTTTTCATTCGGCTCTTCACTCATGATGAAACGCTGCGAAACGACGAATAAACCCGCTCTCTAATTTCGCCAGCACCGAACGTACGCTTTTCTCCTGCTCGTCCAGAGTCAAAAATTCACGATTGACTGCCTCGTGCAGTGTATCGAGGTCCGTTCCGCCAATGGCGTTGCGCACGGAGACGACCACATCCAGGCCGGTCTTGACCAGTACCCCTTCATCCACGGCCACGTACACCTCGCCCTCTGTTGCGGTTTCGTAGACCAGAATCCCCGGCGCGATCGCCGCGACGCAATCGAGACGGTGCGGCAAGAGTCCAAACGAGCCCTCGCTCGTCCCTGCGACGATGCGCGACACGCCGGTTTTCTCGGTGAAGACTTGGAAGGGCAGGAGAATCTTAAGATTCATGAGTGTCGGCGGCATATTCAACCTTTGATTGAGGGTTCTCTCGGGCCTTCATATGCTGTTCGGACTTGGCAGTGGGCTTGGAATCGGCGGCAGGCTTTGGGTCAGTCTTCACTTCGTCAATCGTCCCGATCATGTAGAGCGCGCTCTCCGGGTAGTCTTTGAATTCGTCGCGCAGGATTCGCTCACAGCCATCCAATGCATCCTTGAGACTGACAAGCTTTCCTGTGAGGCCGGTAAACTGTTCGGTCGTGAAAAACGGCTGGGTGAGAAACCGCTCAAGACGTCGGGCTCGCGCGACCACGTTACGGTCTTCCGGCGAAAGTTGCTCTAAGCCGAGCATGGCGATGATGTCCTTGAGTGCGGCGTATTGCGCGAGCGTCCGCCGGATGTCCTGCGCGAGGGCATAATGCCGCTCGCCGATGATACCGGGGGTGGCCATCTTCGAGCTGGATTGTAGCGGGTCGATGGCAGGGTACAATCCCTCACTCGCCCGTTTGCGCGACAGCACGATGGAGGCAGAAAGATGTGAGAAGGTATGCACCGCCGCCGGATCGGTGAAATCGTCGGCCGGCACATACACCGCCTGAATCGAGGTAATCGCGCCGGTATCGGTATTGGCGATACGCTCTTCCAATTGCGACAACTCGGTGCCCATCGTCGGCTGATAACCCAATCGGGACGGCATCTGTCCCATCATGCCGGATATCTCCATGCCGGCCTGGATGAATCGGAAAATATTATCGACGAGCAACAACACATCACGATGCTCATCGTCGCGAAAATACTCAGCCATTGTCAGTGCGGCGTGCCCCACGCGGAACCGGCTGCCCGGTGGCTCGTTCATTTGTCCGAACACCATCACCATGTTCGGCAACACACCGGCTTTTTTCATGTCGCGGTATAGTTCCTCCCCTTCACGACATCGCTCGCCTATTCCGCAGAAAATGCTGACACCTTGGTGGTGCCCGATCATATTGTGAATCATTTCGGTCAGTAACACGGTCTTGCCTACGCCTGCTCCGCCAAACAGGCCCGCTTTACCGCCGCGCTCAAGTGGCACGAGCACATCGATGACCTTGATCCCCGTCTCGAAAATCTCAGACTTGGTGGAACGCCGTGCTAACGCCGGCGGGGATCGATGGATTGAGCGCCATTGCACATCTGACGGTGGCGCTTGGCGGTCAATGGTATTCCCAAACACGTCGAACATGCGCGAGAGAATTCCCTTGCCGACCGGCGCCTTCAACGGTCCACCCGTATCTTCCACCGCCATGCCGCGTGAGAGACTTTGGGTCGGGGTCAGCGCAATTCCACGCACGCGATGCGCGTCGAGCTGCGCTAACACCTCAATGGCAATCCCCCTCTCCTTCGCGAGGAGCAACGAATAGATAGAGGGCAAATATGCGTCAAACCGTACATCTACGACACTGCCACGTACAGACACAATCTTCCCAGGATTCGCATTCGGCATCGTGCCTTCGGCCTTTCAGAAGTTGGTCATTCGCGAAGTTGAGGAGGCTCAGGCCGATGCCGACACCCCATACGGTGCGAGTACTTTCAACACATCAACATGCCGAGTAGATAGACAGCGACCAGGAGCGCTGTGCCATCTGTTATGATGCTCGTCTCCCGCACGACGCGCCGCCGATTCGGGCCGTACTGCCGGTGGCACCACTTCATCTGCTCCTCAGAAGCCCCTGCTCGGCGCGCACGTCCAGGCGTTGAAGGATTCCTCCGCGCTGCGCTTCCATGCCTGCTGCACGGCAACAGCTGGCTTCACATTCTCCCTGATTTGAGGCCTGTCAATCTTTCCAATCTTTTCCCCAAAGAGACCGATGCACGCGAGGAGATCCGCCCCCTCCACCGACCGGTGATCCCCTCCGGAACCCATGTCCATCCATACCACGTCCGCGGTGTTCACACAGCGACATGCGGGCGGCGGCTTGCTCGGTGGTCGTGTCGGCTTAGGAGGCGTCGGTCGCAACCCAATCGGCCTCGACCGCTCCGACAGGTTGCCGAGAAACAGGCGAGGCCTCCTCCGCAGCCAGTTCACGGCTTCTCCGTCATGGGAGACTCTGTCTCGCACAAGGAGAAAAGTCATCGGTGTTGGTACTCCCCCATCAGAAACTGCACCTCAAGTGTGGGCCGATGTCACAACGTTGCCAGGTCGAGTCGTTCACCAAATTGGGGCTGCATGACCTCGGCTTGCAGCTCGGTCCGTCACCGGGTGGCCAGTGCCTGCATCGATTCCGGTTCGCCGTGCACCAGGGCCACTCTGGGACGCCCCTCGAACCGCCCGTACCAATCCATCAGCCCATTCTGATCGGCATGCGCAGAGAGACCGCCGATGGTATGCACCTGAGCCTTTACCTTAACTGGCTCACCCCACAGATGAATTTCCTCTGCGCCATCCACCAAGGCCCTTCCCCTGGTCCCAGCCGCTTGAAACCCGACGATCAAAATATGCGCCTGCTCTCACCAGGCATTGTGTTTGAGATGGTGGATAATGCGGCCACCTGTGCACATCCCGCTGCCGGCAATCACGATGGCACCGGAATCCATCTTGTTGATCTCCATGGATTGTGTCGAGTGCCGACTCATGGTCACGTTGGGCATATCGAACGGATCGCCGATCTTCTCTAAAATCTCTCTAGCGCGGGAGTCATAGACCCTGCCGTGCTTTTGGTAGACCCTGGTGGCCTTGATGGCCATGGGACTGTCCAGAAAGATCCGCCACTGGCCTAGTCCCCATTCCTCATAATGTTGCTTGAAGACATAGAGCAGTTCCTGTGTGCGCCCGACCGCGAAGGCTGGTATGAGGACATTGCCACGGGCGGAATGGGCGTGGGAGAGCACCTCCCCCATTTCCCGCCAGGTGTCCTCCCACGGGCGATGCAGCCGGTTCCCGTAGGTGCTCTCCATGGCCACCAGATCGGCTTTCCTGACCGGTTCAGGATCGCGCAGGATCGGGGCGCCCGCGTGACCGAGGTCTCCGCTAAACACGAGGCGGCAGCGCTGCGTACCCTCCTTGAGATCCAGTTGGGCGATGGCAGAGCCCAGGATGTGGCCAGCGTCGCGAAGAGTCAGCGTGATGCCGGGAAGGATCTTTCTACTCTTCCCATATTCCAGTGAACGGAACTGCTGATGGGCCAAACACGCTGCCTTCTGTGTGTATAAGGGTGATACCAGTTGCTTTGCCTGGCGCTGACGTTTCCGGTTTTCCCATGCGACATCCTTCTCGTTCAGATAGCCGGCGTCTTCCAGCATGATCCGACACAGATCCGCGGTGGCTCGATGGGTATGGATGGGCCCCTTGAAACCCTGATTCACCAAGAGCGGCAACCGCCCCGAGTGATCAAGATGCGCATGGGTCAAGACGACCGCATCGATCTCGCTCGGCTTGAACGGGAATGGATCGCGATTCTGCTCCTCGTGCTGCGGGTTACCCTGAATCAGCCCGCAATCCACAAGCAGCTGATGTTCACCGACGCGCAGGAGACAGCAGGAACCGGTGACTTCTCGGGTCGCTCCATAGTAGCTGATGTCCATAGATGGCCTTTATTGTGTCTTTCCGGTCCGACCCCCACCGTAGTGCTCGAAAAGTTCGAGCTCGTACTCCGGCGTGATCAACTTGGATGGATCATATGCCGGTGCGGACTGGATCGCTTCCTGTGAGAGGGTCATCACGACCGAGCGATCCGTCCAGCTGATGTGGTCAATCCACGCAGATGACACGAGCACCCTCTTCCCTGGCAACCACTCCCGCGTATCGACCTCTAAATACCGCAGGTGCCACTCTTCATCATCGACGACGACATCCTCGACATGGCCGATCGTTCCATCGGATGCCTGGATCGAGTAGCCCGTGATCTGAGCGCTGCTTCGAAGATGAGGCTGGTCCAACGGCCCAGACGTAATGGGCGGGTAAGGGGTTATGAGCCAGGGCCTCGTAGGATAGACGAGGGGACTCGGCCCTGGTAGCCAGTAGGGAGCCCACTGAAAATGCCGATACAGGGCATCTTCATAGGCGCGTGAAACCGGTTTCGCGCTGTCGGGGGGAGGGCAACGTTCTATCTGGTCCCGGTCCAGAACAAGATGGATGAGCCGAGGTGCCTCGTCAATCCGTGCGATGGCCACCGGAGCCAACAACACACGGCGGCCTAGCAGCCAACCGTCCGTGTTCACCACAAGATACCGGACGGCCCAGCTTTCATCATCGACATAGAGATCCTCCACGCTGCCGACGTCGCCGTCGGTTGCGCGTAACGTGTACGTTCTTAGCTCGCACACCCTTCTCAATTGCCTCATACCCATCCCTTCGTCGGCAACACGCAGTCCTTAAGAAAGATGTCGTCGTGATCACGGGAACGAGCGTCTCACTGCGTTGCGATGGCAAAGACCACCCACCTGAACGGTGCAGCTCAGCGCTTCCTCGTTCAAGTCCTGCTCATCGAGAAAATGCACCGTCCCTCGTTCATCCGGCTCGATCCAGGGAATAATCTTGTAAGGCGATGACCCACCAGGCGAGCACGAACAGTCCAAGGCTCCAAATCAATCCGCACACGAGCGCACTGCCTGAACGTCGAGTTTCATAGTCCTGCGTCCTCGGATGAGACCGATACCCTGTGGCACTACCCCTCGTGACGAGCCGCCTTTCGTTTGGCCTTCGCCTCCGGCCCATGCCACGTCACTCGGACCATCATGTCGCGATGCGCCCACTTGTAAACTGCCTTTCCCTTGTAGGCCCGCACCAGTGCACGGCCGAGTCGCTGTGCCAGCCGGTCGTTGGTTGTCTGTACTTCCAAGTCCTTCTTGCGTCTGACGATCTTCATCACTCGATCTAGAGGATTGACTGCTACGGCGCGCGTTTCCACATTGGCGATCAACCCCCTGATTTCTGGTTCATGCTCCCGCAGATCAGCCCATGTCAAGGTCACGACGCCCTCGGGATAGTCGTCCCGGGTTTTCTGACAAGCGGGACAGACGAGCTTCTTCGTGCGAGGGGATGCTGCCAGCTTTCGGGCTGCTACTTCATCAAAGTGCCACCGCTTGCTTGAGTAAATGGCCGTACACTTTCGGCAGATCGTTGGCCCTTTCGGAGCTTTCAGCATCGCGTAGGGATCTTGCTTGGGATGCTGCTTTTCCTTGTACGACGTCGTATAGCGTTTGCCTTTTCGGGTGCTCATAGATCGCATCTCCTCTGCCTATTCTGTGGTTGACCTGCTCAATCTGATCAAACCACACCTCCGAATCTCCGCGACTACTTAACTTCCTTGACCATATCGATCGCTCCGCAGGGGCATTCCTCTGCGCAGAGGCCGCAGCCCTTGCAATAGTCGTAGTTGATCGCGAAACGACTGCCTGCTCCCAGTTTGATCACAGCGTTATCAGGACAGACGGCGTAGCAGTTGTCACACTCAAAGCAGTTACCGCAAGACAGGCAGCGCCGTGCCTCCAGCAGAGCGGTGTCGGGGTCCAACCCACCGAGCATCTCCTCGAAGCTTGCGCGCCGCCTGGCGAGCGCCAGCACCGGCTGCTTGGACTGTTCCGCATCGGTGTAGTACCAGGGATTCAGCCGATCGAACGTCGCAAGCGGATGCGACGGAGACTTGACGTATCGGATCCCGCGCAGATAGGCGTCGATGTGGCGCGCAGCCAGTTTCCCGTGACCGGTTGCCATGCTCACGGATTGTTCGCCCGGAACCATGTCGCCGCCGGCAAACAGGCCTGGATGGCCGGTCATCATCTGTTCGTTGACTTCGATGGTGCTGTCGTCCCGTAGACGAGCTCCCGTCACGTTCCGCAAAAACCCGGTATCAGACTTCTGCCCCAGCGCCAGCACCACGGTATCGGCTTCGATGGTTTCGAACCGGCCGGTGGGTGTTGGCTTCCCTTGCTCGTCCAGCTCCATCACCTCAAGAGTCAACGTTCTGTCGGAGCCCCTCGCGATGTGTCGCAGCCACTGGAACCGCACACCCTCTTCGCGGGCTTCGACGATTTCTTCTTTGAACGATGGCGCATGGGCTTCATCCCGTCGATAGATGATCACCGGCTCAGCGCCCATCCGCTCGGCGCTTCGTGCCACGTCAATCGCCGTATTGCCTCCGCCATAGACGGCCACTCGCCTCCCAAGCTTGATCGGTGAAGTCCCTTCCATGCTACGCAGAAACGTCGCGGCATCGAGTAACCGTTTAGCGTCAACACCCAGAATGTCGACGCGTCTGGCCAGATGAGCCCCGACCGCAAGGAACGTTGCCTGAAATCCGCCTTCCTTGATTGCCGCATCGAGATCCTCGACCTTCGTATTGAGCCGGATCGTCACGCCCATCGCTTCAAGCCTCCCGACCTCCGCATCGACGATCTCACGCGGTAACCGGTAGGCGGGAATGCCGTACCGCATCATGCCGCCAACCTTCTCGGCCGCTTCATAGATCGTGACTGCATGGCCCACCCTCCCCAGATGATAGGCCGCCGACAGGCCGCTGGGCCCGGCGCCCACAATCAAGACTTTGTTCCCCGTCGGAGGGGCACAGGGCACCTGCCATCTTTCTCTGATCGCCAGATCGCCCAGGAATCGCTCCACGGCACGGATGCTCACAGCTTCGTCCAATTGGCCACGATTGCACGCAGTCTCACAGGGGTGATAGCAGACACGCCCGTGAATCGCCGGCATCGGATTGTCTTCCATAAGCCGTCGCCACGCGGCTTCGTAGTCCTTCTCTTCCGCGAGATAGAGCCAGGCCTGGATGTTCTCTCCGGCAGGGCAGGCGTGGTTGCAGGGCGGCAACCGATCGACGTAGACCGGCTTCATCGTGCGCCAGTTCCCCGTATGGTTGGCCAAGCTGCTGTTCGGATCGAGCGTGATGGCGAAGGGTTTGTGATCCATCCTGTTACCCGAGTAATCCATAGCGCGTGATGTTGGCGTCTGCGATCGCTTGTATCGCGGCAATCGCCTCTTCATTCCTGTATGGGTCGAACAGATGCTTGAATCGGGTTTGTAGTTCTAGGCAGCGCTCTACCGGAACCTTCCGCCGGATCAGCGTCCGGTTAACCACCGCACCAGATTGCGCTTCGAACAAGGGGAATAAGCCAGACTCCACTGCCATTCTGGCGACCTTGATCGTATGAGCCGGATCGGACCCCCATCCGAGCGGACAGGGCACATGGATATGGATATATCGAGCCCCTTGCAGGCTCATTGCGCTGGCAACCTTTGCCTCCAGGTCGTGGAGATCCGCCACGGAAGCGGTGGCCACATAGGGGATACCGTGCGCCATGGCGATGAGCGGGACGTTTTTCCCCGTGCCCAAGAGATTGCCTGGAGCGTCGCCGACCGTCTGTGTCGTGTTCGTCCGCGCGAAGGGAGGCGTCGCCCCGGATCGTTGAACGCCGGTATTCATGTAGGCCTCGTTGTCGTAACAGATGTAGAGAACCTCATCGTTTCGTTCGAACATCCCGGAGAGGCACCCAAATCCGATGTCGACCGTCGCCCCGTCGCCGCCCTGGGCGACGACCATCACATCATCACGCCCCTTGGCTCGCAACGCCGCCACGACACCGCTCGCCACCGCCGGGGCATTGCCGAACAGTGAGTGCATCCATGGGATCTGCCAAGCACTTTCCGGGTACGGACTGGAAAAGACTTCGAGACAGCCGGTCGCATTGATCGCGATCAATCGCTTGTGCGCAGCCTGCATCGCCGCATCGATGGCATAGCGCGCCCCCAGGGCTTCGCCGCAGCCCTGACAGGCACGATGGCCGGAGTTCAGGGAATTCGTGCGATCCAGTCGCGATTGCACAGTGCGGGCTTCGTCGTCCAGCAAGCGATTGCCAGCCGTGTAGGTTCCGGTCTGATAGAATTTGATGCGTTGCGTCGTCATTGAGTGCTCCGTCACACGACCTTCGTACCAACGGCATTCATCGCGCGAATCAACTGCTCGGCGAGGGGCCCCGCTCGTCGCTGTTCCTGTCTTCGAGCCAGTTCTTCGTCAACCACCTTCATGTTCAGGTCCAGAAAGTAGGGTTCGCTCAGACGCTCGGCCAGAGCATCACGCACCATCTGTTTGAGTGACTGGGCAGAGATGGACCGTCCTCCCAATCCCGCAATGACCGTCTGCACCGGGATGGGCAAGCCGTTTAACGCCATTCGGACATCCGCGGACACGATGCCGCCGATGCCCACCGCCAAATCTTTTTCGACGACGATCACGCGTGAAATGCCTTCCAGCGCGGCGCGCAGTTGCACCGCCGGAAACGGCCGGTAGCACCCGATCTTCAGGCAGCCTATCGCGATCCCTTCATCGCGCAATTCGTCCACGGCATCTTTGATCGTCCCGATCACGGAACCGAGCGCGATCACGACCGTATCGGCATCGGTCATGCGATAGGTTCTGTAGAGACCTCCGGATTCTCGATGAAATTGCCCTTCGAATGAATCGGCGATGTCCGGCAGGAGCGTCAACGCGCGAAGGTGCTGCAGGTGCGCAAGATATTTCACCTCGGTGAAGGCTTCTGGTCCCACCATCGCGCCGATGGAAATTGGCTCCCTCGGATCCAGCACCTGGACCGGCGAGAAGGCAGGCAGAAACGCATCGACTGCAGACTGGTCGGGAAGGTCGATCGGCTCAAAGGCATGGGTCAGAATGTAGCCATCCATGCAGACCATCACCGGACAGCTCAGTTCCTCCGCCAAGCGGAAGGCCTGGATGTGGAGATCGGCCGCCTCTTGATTGGTTTCCGCATAGAGCTGAATCCATCCTGCATCACGCAAGGCCATGCTGTCGGAATGGTCGTTCCAAATATTGATCGGCGCACCGACAGCGCGATTCGCGATGGTCATCACGATCGGCAACCCCAGCCCCGCCGCGTTGTATACGGCTTCGGCCATGAAGAGGAGTCCCTGACTCGTCGTCGCGGTGTAGGTCCGTGCTCCCGTCGCCGAGGCCCCGATCAAGACGCTGAGCGCCGCAAACTCGGATTCCACGTTCAGATACTGGCAGCGACCGACATCGCCCTGCTTGACCATGCGCGACAACCGCTCGACGATATGCGTTTGCGGTGAGATGGGATAGGCCGCGATGACCTCCGGGCGGCACAAGACCACGGCCTCGGCGACGGCTTGCGATCCTTCAATTTGCGCGCGCATGGGGTAAACCACTCCCTTCTGAAGCCAGACTCGCGATGACGTGATCGTAGCCGTCTTGGGCGGCATCGGCATTGGCCTCGCCCAGGGCTCCCGGAAACATCTGACGCATCGCAGACTGGACCGATGCGAGCTCAATCATTCCCGTGATCGCGGCAAATGCGCCCAGCAACGGGGTATTCGCGATGGGACGTCTCCTGTGCCTGATCGTGAGCTCCGAGGACGAGACGACGGACACCTGACCGCTCGGCTGTGACTTGAGAAACTTGCTGATCCTTAACTCGACGGACGAGAAGGCCCAATTGATGAAGGCGTACCCTGAACTACCGGGCATCCGATAGCAGCTCCGCCACTCCTGGTCCCCCGCGAACTGTGAAGACGGAATTACCACTTCATGCTCTCCGTTCATCTTTCATCCAGTTCTTTCACCCATGACACATTGATGGCCAGAACAACCTGATACAACGCCAGGCCTTTGGATTCGAGAACCATCTCATCCAGTTCGCAGTTCCACAATCAGCATGGTGACATCGATAATCCGACGGTCCTGTCGCTCTGGTTCTCTGGGCGTATCCATTGATCGAGCTCGACCATCAAGGACCATTTCCAGCATGATCTGCGCCACCGAGGAGAGAAATGAGATTGACGAAGACTAATAATAAAAATATGGGGTTGGGCAGGCACTTCAGAAACGATGGACATCAGATGACTCGAACCATGGGGTCTTTTGGGACAGGTCTGCAGATGGAGATGTCGCTCCATGCCCCACCTCCGCGTTCACGATGAACAATGGGCTGAGCTTCTCTCGATTTGACCGCACAAGGACTGACCCTCGGTTATGCCTCGTCTCATAGAATACATACGTCCATTAAGCGGTCAGTTCCACCGAGTTAGTTCTGGCAGGAGTTTGCCTTCTGCACATTTCACCATCACAACCGAGGCTGCCAGAGAGTTGCTCCGAGTCCATTCGGCAAACTCGAAGCGGGAACATCATCTACGCAACATGCCGCTGAACCGGATCGAGCGATGCGACACTGTTGACGTATGAGTTGCCTTACGGGTATTACACAAAAAGTGCCGCCCCACAAGGGACGAATCCGCCACAACAGCGTCTTACGCGAACACTTTATTCACATCCGATCACGACTCGGTGCACACGTGGAATCGTGGTTCCAGCGCCTTTAGATTCTCCATGATGCCGGTATATTCCAATTCCGCCATGGGCAGCATGGCCGCACCAAAGAACCCTTGCCGTCGCATGCCGATGGCTTTGTCGGAGACGGTGTCCCGTACTCGGTTCCAGAACGGATGGGCGAAAGCGTCCGTTGGTTCGGTAAACCGTCCTTCGTGCATGGCGAACGCGGCACAGGTGATCACTGGCGGACCGTCGAAGTAGCTGATGCCCGACTGCAGCGGGACCGGCATCAAGGGCATCTGATGCGAGCCCCGCATCCCACCAGCCACATACGAACCGATGGCGTAGGGCGCCAAAACTTCGCCCGTGGCTGGGAAATCCTTCTGGACCCGTACCAGCATGACCGGGTCGTCCTTGCCGGTATACTTGCCGGCAATGTTATGCAAGCGTGAGGTGGAGGCCACCATGGCTTGTTCCCCGCTGGAGACGGACCACACCGACTCCACCACGTACCGTTCGGTGTCCCGCAACAGCGCGGCAATTTGGTACAACTCTTTCGGAGCAGTCAGCTCGATGATTCGATCCCCTTCGGTATGGTTCACGTCCATGATGACGAAGCGAAAGCCTTGCGCCATATTGGGCGCCAGGATCAAACCCGGTGTGTTCATGGGGTCGGCAAAGGCCAGGTACAGCGGGAGGTTGAAGGCCCCAGGATCGGTCTTGTCGGCGGCAAAGAACAGAAAGGGCTCATTCGGCCGCTCGTTAAACTCCATCTCCGCCACGGCCGGTCCCATCCCACGCACATTGCCGGAAAAGGCATCTTTCAACAAATCCTGACCGGCCCCGTACAGTCCCTGTTGTTTGGCCACCGCTGTCCCCGCGAGGAAGGCATCCCACGCCAGCTTATGAACTGGCTCGTACCCCACACCATGTCGGTGACTCATCAAGATCGCGATATCGTCGCCGGTACTGCTGACATACTGGTCGATCAACAGTGAGACGCCATGCTTGGCGACATGACTCCGCACGCTTTCCAGCACTTGCCGGGAGGGACAGATATGACCGCCGATCGAACCGATATCGGCCTTGATGATGCTGAGGGTGATGTTCATGACGGCACCTCCTTCATGAAGTTGTGACGTGTGTTGGTTCGTGGGTCAAGAATCTTCTCGATCGCCATATGGGGGCGCGACAGTAAATCGCGCTGGCAGGACACCGACGGTGGTTGAGCGATGAATATTTTGATACTCTTTGTCGCAGCCGAACACATGACCACTTCGCTGAGATAAATCATGTCCATCGTCATTCATGTGACTGCATGTGCATGATCTGTACCCTCCCAAAACACCGACTGTCTTCCGTTGCCGCCAAATGGACGGCGTTGGCACGATGCCCCATGCTGCGTCACATCGAACAGCGACCTCAATGTCACAGAGGAGTTGTGCCATTGGTCTGAAATGGTACGAATGAGTCCTCGGTTGGAGCCACGCCGATATGTGTAGGCCATCTCCCGAGTCATGAGAATTCAGTCCGTCGCGCCGAGGAGTCCCGGAGGATCGCAAGGTGAAGAGAGGAAAGGATCTGTTACAGGTATCGACGTGACGGATCCTGGCTTGGGGAGTTTCACCTCAACTGCACCGCAGCACTGTCCCAAAACTCCTCATGGTTATAAAATCCTCCATGTGGCTGTTTGCGCCTTCCTCCCATTCTTGCCGGCACCTCATCCAGATCGATGAGGTATGCGCTCGGCATGGCGTCGGTTTCCCGTTCATGTCAGATGGATCTCGTCTCCGGTCGGGCGGCGGCATCGAGAAAACGTCGCACCACGACATTGGCTGTTTGCTCGAATTCATGCGTGAGGCCTATCTCCTCGATCACTCCATCCCATAGCATCGCCACATAGTCGGAAATAGCAAAGACCTCCGGAATGTCATGGCTCACCACCACGGCCGTGAACCCGAAACGCTGCTGCGATGTCGCAATCAGCCGGTGGATCTCTGTTGCCAAGAGCGGATCCAACCCGGTTGTGGGCTCGTCAAAAAGGATGATGTCGGGGTTCATGATCAAGGCCCGAGCCAAACCCGTTCGCTTTTTCATCCCTCCGCTCAATTCAGCCGGAAACTTGTGCCCCATATCGCTCAAGTCCACGGCCTTGAGCATATCCGTGACTTTCTGTTGGATCTCGAGCTCTGTGAGCAGCGTCTTCTCACGCAGGGGAAAGGCCACATTGTCGAACACAGTCATCGAATCCAAGAGGGCCGCGCTCTGAAAGAGCATGGCAAAGTGTTTCCGCACTTGATTGAGGGCCTCTCCGTCCAATCGTGTGATATCGACCCCATCGATAAGCACCTGTCCCCGATCGGGCCGGATGAGTCCGATCATATGTTTCAACAGGACACTCTTTCCTCCTCCACTGGGACCGATGACCGTGGTGACCTTCCCTCGTCGGACCTCTAGGTTCACGCCTTTCAGGACCGATTGCTTGCCAAACGACTTCTCCACATTCACGAGACGGATCACTGTTTGTTGTTCCACCTCCCCGGGTAGGACTACAGTGTGCGTCATGCCATCACCCATCGTTGCGGCGGTTCACGCGTCAGACACACAGGAAGCACAACAACGCCGGATGATTCCCGACCTATAACGATCCCGGGCCAGACCGTGCTGCTCATTCTGATTGCCGCCGCTCCCTTCGGCTCATCGGGAAATTGGTCACGCTCGGAACGAGCGCGGCTGGCGTCGGTATGATGCTGATCATGAAGAACGAGTCGGTTGCGAGCTTGTGTGAGCAGAGGGGAGGCAAGGAACGTGCTGCGCATGGCAACAGGGGGAGAGTTTTCGCCAGAGCTCTCGAATCGGATCCAGCGAATCGGCCCAAGATGTGAGAGACCAATCGCAACAAGGCGAAACCCTCTCCCGACGGCATTGCTTCCGTTGACACGGCAGAGCATCCGACCTCCTGGGATCCCTCAATTTGCACGCGGAGGTTGCCGGTTACTCCTCCCTTGTGCCAGATACGCGATGACATGATCGTATCCGTCTTTTGCAGCAGCGACATTCATCTCTCCGAGTGGCCCGGGGAACTTCCGGCGAATCGCGGACAAGACCGATGTCAGCGCTATCCAACCGGTCATTGCGGCGAACGCACCCAGCAAGGGTGTGTTGACAATGGCCCGTTTCAGATGAATTGAGCTGATGTCCGAGGCGGGTATCACAGATACTTGACCAGGAGGAATTGACTTCAAGAATTCTCCGATCCCCAGATCATCAAGCGAGAAGGTCGAATTGATGAGGACATAGCCGTCCCGTGACAATCCTGCAAAGAGTTCGACCTGATGGAGCAAGGTCGGATCCTGGACGATCAGCACGTCGGGATGTGTCACGGCTTCGCGGGTTCGGATCAACTGTTGATCGATGCGACAGAACGCCATCACCGGCGCCCCCATCCGCTCAGATCCAAAGCTGGGGAACGCCTGAGCCTGTTTGCCATCGGCAAAAGCCGCCAGTGACAGCAGTTCCGCTGCCGTCACCACCCCTTGCCCGCCACGACCATGAATGCGAACGGTATGCATGGTTCAATTCCCATCCTTGGCTCCTCGACCTTCACACAGTCGCTCTCCTTGCGACCTCGGGCACACCCTCGTGCCGATCATCCTCGGCGCTCAACATCGCCAGGGCTTTGCACCGTGACCGGTGGAGATGGAATAAGCGGCTCCCCGATCCGTTCGTCCCACTGAAGGATCCCGATACAGCGTCACGAGATACATGGCGCCGAGCATCAACCCGATCGGCATCGCAACGACGGTCGCCATGAAAAGGGCAATCAGCAGCGGCACGCCGATGAGCAGCAGGCCTCCAAGTCCCACAGAAGCCCCAGGCCGTTCCTGAATCGTCGCAGCGACTCGCTCTGAGAAGACAGGATAGATGCGGAGCAACAAGAGACCGAGGAGTAATGTTGAGACAAGGCTGACGAATCCGGCCATGACTTTCATGCCGGTCAATCCGCGCTGAAATTTCTCGCCCTTCAACGACTCCGGAATCTCGCGCCTGGTGACCGTTCCGGTGATCCGTGCCCCTTCGTCGATCGACGGCTCCTCCTCGCTCCAATACCGGACGTTCTTCCCAATCGACGCCTTCGACGTCAGACGGATGTGTGCAGCGGCCACCGCGAGACTCCCGCCGATCTTGTTCGACCCCGTCATGTTTCCGGCCCCTATTCGCGCATCCTGATCGACTTGTCCTGCCAATTGGATGTTGCCTGCACCAGATAACAGATTGCCGCGAATGTGCGCTGAATCGGTCAGATGAACGTCACCGCCTGCAACCGAGACATTTCTGTCGATCTGTCCGCTGAGCGTGACGTTCCCTCCCGCCGCCCGCACATCCTGCGTGACGTGACCCGACAACGTGACCTTGCCGCCGGCCACAATCACATCCCCATCGACTGTGCCGTCGATCAGCACTTCGCCGCCTGCGGCGTAGAGGTCACCGTGGACGGTGCCGGAGATTTCCACCTGCGGACCGACGGCGAAGTAGTCGCCCTGAACTTCCTGCCCGGCACGCAAGACAGCCCACTTGCTCCATCCAGTCTGATCCGACACCTCGTCGGCCCATCCACAATTCGCAACAGCACACGCTGTGATGGTGCTGAAGATTAGTACCATCGTATTCATAGGCCTCCAGGACATGACACGGGAAAAGTCCAGCAAACCTCATGTCCGGTTCTCATGATCGCCCAAACGCCGGGGCCTTCAGTCAGGAATCGGAATGGAAATCGAGACAGCTCCGAGCACGTCGTTGAGTCGATAGTCATGCTTCGCGCTCCGAGGGTCAGCGTTGTGACAAGTCACGCAGCTGGTCGAAACCGCATAGTCCGCATAGACTGCTTGGAAATATCGACCGCCTCCCTCCTTCACAATCCCCTTGTATGGCTGCTCAGGGTGCGCCCTGACCGCCTCGAGTGCCTTTCGCTCGAATTCAGTCCGAGGTGCGTTCTGCGCGTTGATCGGGTTCATACTGATCAACCGATAACGCACTGGGCTTCCCGTCAGCTCGGCCAAGCTCGAGGACTCCTGAAAGAATTGGGCCGGGAGCGGGAGTGTGCTTTCCGAACGCCACTTCTCCGACGATTCGATGGCGCCTCTCCTCTGCATTCGCTCCACGACGTGGACTGTATAAAAAGTCCTGTCGGCCGCAAGGACGGAATGGATATAGTCCGTGACCGTCTCTAAGGGAACACTGCCGGCCGATTCCTTGCCGGCGTGACCTATTCCCCAACTTCCCAGCGCGCAGAACACGACGCTCAATCCTCCGACACACCACTTCCGAGCCGACATGATGTCCTCCCTTCGACGGATCCTTTCCAGGCAGAAGATGTTCTACCGTCAACTGGTTCCGTTCTTGTCTTGCTCTCTACAACCGAACAGAGAGTGCCCCGGTTTCAATCAAACCTTCTTCCGATTCGCGATCAGGGCATCGACCACGGAGGGATCAGCCAAGGTCGAAGTATCCCCCAGATCACCCAACTCGTTCGCCGCAATCTTGCGCAAGATACGCCGCATAATTTTCCCCGAGCGAGTCTTGGGGAGCGCCTCGGTC
>Ga0224500_10000968_pt1 | contig 17967 bp, 17 predicted proteins | sample SF_Oct11_sed_USG_FD_168126 | JGI IMG/M metagenome (GOLD analysis project Ga0224500, IMG submission 168126) | Sediment microbial communities from San Francisco Bay, California, United States - SF_Oct11_sed_USGS_4_1 | ecosystem: Environmental > Aquatic > Marine > Sediment | place: USA: California... | reverse complement strand
TTGGTTTCGGCGATGCGCCTGCGCGCCTCCTCGTCGTCGAACAATGCGGCGCCCGCGTGCTGCGCGAGCGCCGCCAGCGCCAGCGCGGCGAATCCGGTCTTCCAGCGTCGCGTCATCGCCCGGTCCGTCCGCGTGCCGCTATTCGCCGGAGTAGACGATGTCGCCGCGGCGGTTCTGCGCCCACGCCGCCTCGTCGTGGCCCGGATCGCGCGGCTTCTCCTTGCCGAAGCTCACCGTCTCGACCTGCGCGTCCTGTGCGCCTATCAGCGTCATCATTCGCTTGATCGCGTCGGCGCGGCGCTGGCCGAGCGCGATGTTGTACTCGCGCGAGCCGCGCTCGTCGGTGTTGCCCTGGACCGTCATGCGCGCGTTGCGGTTCTGCTGCAGGTAGCGCGCGTGCGCCTCGATCAGCGGGCGGAACTCGTCCTTGACCACGAAGCTGTCGAAGTCGAAGAACACGCTGCGCTTGGAGAGGACGCTGTTCGGGTCGCGCAGCGGGTTGGCCGCGCCCGCGCCGGGCGCGCCCGCGCCCGCGCCTGCTCCCGCCACGCCTCCGCTGCCCAGGCCGGACGTGGCCGCGCCGCCGGTGCCGGGCGCGCCGGCTGCGCTCTTGTCGTCGATGGGCGCTTCGGGCTGCGTCTGCTGCGTGGAGCAGCCGGCGAGGAAGACCGCGACGAACGCGGCGAAGACGAGTTTGCGCATGACACCTCCTGCGGGGGAAAGGGGTACGGCTCTCATTGCCTCGGCAGCGGGCCCCAGGCGGGCTCGCGCACGTCGGCAGCCGGTGAAGCGAGGCGCTGGCGCACGCGGCCGTCGATCGAGACGGCGGCGAGCACGCCGCGCCCGCCCTGCTCGTTGGCGTAGATCACCTGCTTGCCGTTGGGCGCGACGCTCGGGCTCTCGTCGAGCGGGCCCTGCGTCAGGACCTGCGTCTGGCGCGTCGCGAAGTCGAGCGCGGCGACCTGGAAGCGGCCGCCGTCGCGGCGGACGTACACCATGCCCTTGCCGTCCGGCAGCGGGCGCGGCGTGACGTTGTACGTGCCGTCGAACGTGACGCGCTCGACCGCGCCGCTGGCGACGTTCAGCCGGTAGATCTGCGGGCTGCCGCCGCGATCGGACGTGAACAGCAGCGAGCCGCCGTCGGGCGTGAAGTACGCCTCGGTGTCGATCGCGCCGCTCTGGGTGATGCGGCGCACGTCGCTGCCGTCGGCGTTCATCAGGTAGAGCTGCGAGCCGCCGTCGCGCGTGAGCGTCACCGCGAGCTTGCGCCCGTCGGGCGACCACGCCGGCGCGCTGTTGCTGCCGCGGAAGTTCGCCACCGCGATCCGCGCTCCGGTGGCGAGCGACTGCACGTAGACGACCGGCTTCTTGAGCTCGAACGAGACGTAGGCGATGCGCGTGCCGTCGGGCGACCAGCGCGGCGAGAGGAGCGGCTCGTTCGAGGCGACGATCTGCTGCGGGTCGTGGCCGTCGGCGTCGGCAACCAGCAGCGCATAGCGGTTGCCCTGCTTGGTGACGTAGGCGATGCGCGTCGAGAACACGCCGGCGTCGCCCGTCAGCGCCTGGTAGATGACGTCGGCGATGCGGTGCGCCGTCGCGCGGAACTGCGCCTGGCCCACCGTGTAGACCTGGCTTGCGAGCACCGTCGACTTGCCCGCGTCGACGAGCTGGAAGCGCACCTCGACGCGGCCGTCCGGATAGGGCCGCATCGTGCCGACGACGATCGCGTCGGCGCCGCGCGCGCGCCAGTCGGCCACGCGCACGTCCTCCGCGCGCGAGGGGCGCGGCATGCCAGCGTAGTCGACGAGACGGAAGAGGCCGGAGCGCGTGAGGTCGGCGCCGACGATCCCGGTGATGCCGAGCGGGAAGCCCGCCTCGCCCTCGAACGGCACGATCGCGATGGGGATCGTCGTGCCCGCTCCGCCGACGATCTCGATGGAGAGCTGGGCGCGCGCGGCCGCGAACGGCAGGAGCGCGACGAGGATGGCGAGAAGGGCGCGGTGCAGGGTTCGCATCGGGACGTGGCAATTATAACGATGTCATAACGCGAACGGGGTTGCCCGCGCCGCAGATGTCACTGCGGCCGCACCGTCGCCGCGAGCCCGAACGCTCCCGCGATGCGCGCAGCGACCTGCGCCGCCTCCTCGCGCGCCGCGTACGGGCCCACGACGACCCGCCACAGCCCGCCCGACTGCCGCACGCGCGGTTCGACCGCGGCGCTGGCCGTCTGGTTCTGCACGTGCGCGAGAAACGCCTGCGCGTTGGCGTAGTTCGCGAACGCCCCGAGCTGCACGACGAACCCTCCCGCGCCGCCGGCCTCCGCAACGACCGGGGCTTCCGGCACGGGGGTCGCCGCTGCGAGCGCCGGCAGCGGCGGCCCGGGCGCGACGTCGCCCGGCACGATCGCCTCGACTTCCACCTCACCGCTGCCGCGCTGCGCGATGCCCAGCCGGTGCGCGGCGGCGTAGGAGAGGTCGATCACCCTGCCGTGCAGGAACGGGCCGCGGTCGTTGACGCGCACGATGACGCTTCGCCCGTTCGCCGCGCTGGTCACGCGCGCGTACGAGGGCAGCGGCAGCGTCGGGTGCGCGGCGGTCATCGCGAACATGTCGTAGACCTCGCCGATCGAGGTCTTCTGGCCGTGGAACTTGCGCCCGTACCAGCTCGCGGTGCCGCGCTCGCGATACGGCCGCAGCGAGGTCGCCGGGACGTACTCTCGCCCCAGCACCGTGTAGGGGCGGTTGGCGAAGCGGTGCAGCGGCTCGAGGCGCGGCACGGCATCGGGGATCGCGTCGAGGTTCCCGGGGACGGCGAGCGGCGGGCCGTCGTCGCTGTAGTACTTCGACGAGGGCGGCGGGAGGGCCGGTGCAGCGGGGGCGGCGGGCTTCGGCGGGGGCGCCGCGCAGGCGGCGAGGACCAGAGCCAGCGCGGCTGCGAAGTGGCATTTCGACACGCGCCGAACTCTAGCATTCACATGCGTCGTCCCCGACATGCGCTTGTGTCGTCCCCGCGCAGGCGGGGACCCAGTGCCGTTCGTTGGAGAGACTCCGGGTTCCTGCCCCCCCGACTGCAATCCTCGGGGGCAGGCTTCGCGGGGACGACGAGAGCTATGCTGTACGGCATCGCCCTTCCCTGTTCCCTGTTCCCTGTTCCCTGTTCCCTGACTCCTGTGCTCGTCGAGACCTATCTCTTCGCGTGGAACCCGAAGCTGTGGGACTGGCCGGAGCTCGGGCGCGACCGGCGCAAGCTCGCCCGCCGAGGTTATCTCGACACCGGGTGGAACTCGGGGCGCGCGCGCAACATCGAGCCGGGCAGCCGCGCGTTCCTCGTGCGCCTCGGCGTCGAGCCGCGCGGCATCTTCGCCAGCGGAACGGTGATGACCGCCCCCGTCGAGCGGCTGCACTGGCAGGCGGACAAGGCGGCACTCGGGCGCACGCAGGGCCACCTCATGCTGCGGCTCGACTCGCTCTTCGCCGTGCCGCCGGTGCTTCTGGCCGATCTCGCGAAACCGCCGTTCGCGGGCTTCCGCTGGAGCGTGCGGCAGTCGGGCACGCGCGTTCCCGGCTCGCGCGCCGAGGCGCTCGAGGCGCTCTGGGCAAGGCGAATCCGGGCGCTGGACCGATGATCGACCGCCTCGCCGCCGACGCGGTGGTGCTCGTGCACCTCGCATTCGTCGTGTTCGTCGTCGCGGGGGCCCTGCTCGTCCTGCGCGACCGGAGGTGGGCGCTGCTGCACGTTCCCGCCGCGCTGTGGGGCGCCTACGCCGAGCTGACAGCCACGATCTGCCCGCTGACGCCGCTCGAGAACGCGCTGCGCCGCCGCGCGGGCGCCGCGGGCTACGAGGGCGGGTTCGTCGAGCACTACCTGATCCCGCTGATCTACCCGCCGGGACTCTCCCCGGTTCACCAGCGCTGGATCGGCGTCTTCGTGGTGGCGCTCAACGTCGCGCTCTACGCGTGGGCCTGGCGCCGCGCCAGAGGGCGGCGACACGCCAGCGGCGATTCGGCGTAGCATCGCTTACACGCATTCATCGAGAGGTGCCGCCATGACCGTATGCCCCATCGCCATCGCCGTCGGCTGCGCGCGCTGCCCGGTAGTGAAAGTCTGCCCGGTCAAGACCATCATCGGCGACGCGAAGCCCGCCGAGCCGCCGGACACCGTTAAGCGCAACCCGGGCGGCAAGGGCAAGGCGAAGTGAGGAGGCTGCTCTGCGGACTCGCGCTGGTCGCGGCGGCCTCCGTCGCACCGGCGCAGTCCCCCCCGGCGCAGTCCACTACGCCGCAGCCCTCCTCGCCGCAGCCCAGCGTCGACCCCAAGGCCCACCCGGCGCTCTCCTCGATGCTCGCCGCGCTGCAGAACGGCAGCGAGGCGTCGCGCTACTGCGCGCAGACCGGCGGGCTGTACCTCGAAGCCGACGCGCTGGTTCGCAAGAACATGACCGAGCGCGACGTCGTCGAGGCGCTGGTCGCGCAGGGCAAGGGCCGGCTCGGCTCGCCGGAAACCGCCCGCCTGCGCCAACTCGCATCCGGGGTCACGCAGATGGCGGTCGGCTTCAAGGCCCTGCACGCGGAGAGCGCCGCGGTCGCCTACACGCAGACCTGCCTCGCCTCGACGCGCTCGGCTCCCGGCACGCGCGACCAGGTGCAGCTGAACGAGCGCTACACCGACGCGCTCGCCTGCGACAAGCGCTTCCAGCCGGGCTCGCTCGAAGGCAAGGAGTGCATCGCCAAGGCGTTCCGCTACCGCTGATGCGCTTCCGCGGCCGCCCGGGACGGCGGGCGATAGAATCGAGGGCAACGAAGCGAGGCGGGCCGCTCCCGGTCGCGCCTGCGCCGGTTCATCGGGGGAACGCATGACTCGCGCAGCGATCACCGGTTGGGGCAAGTGCATGCCCCCGGCCGTCCTCACCAACGCGGACCTCGCGACGTTCCTCGACACGGACGATGCCTGGATCACCCAGCGCACAGGGATCCAGCAGCGGCGCATCTCCCACGTCCTCGGCTCGGAGCTCTCCTACGTCGCCGCGAAGCGCGCGCTGGCGTGCGCGGGGCTCGCCGCGAAGGACCTCGATCTCGTCGTCTACGGCAGCTGCAGCTCCGAGGAGGTCGTGCCGAACACCGCGTCGGCCGTGCAGTACCGGCTGGGCGCGTGGAATGCGGGCGCGATGGACGTGAACACCGCGTGCACCAGCTTCCTCTACGGGCTGTCGACGGCGAACGGGCTGATCCGCGCCGGCTCGGTGCGCAATGCGCTGGTCGTCGGCGTGGAGAACATCTCGCCGTTCATGGACTGGGACAACCGCGGCGTGGCCGTGCTGTTCGGCGACGGCTGCGCGGCGGTCGTGCTGCAGGCGACCGGCGACGGCGACGACACGGGGCTCGTCGCGGACAAGCTGGGCTGCTACGCCGACTCGCGGCAGATCCTGCGCGTGCGCGGCCACGGCACCACCTACTCGAACCGCGAGGTGACCTACGGCGACACGGCGTGGGACTTCGACGGCCAGGAGATCTTCAAGCGCGCGGTGCACGGCATGGGCTCGGCGGCGGCCGACGTGCTCGCGCGCGCGGGCGTCACGCCGGACGACGTGCACCTGTGCGTGCCGCACCAGGCCAACCTGCGCATCATCGAGTTCGTCGCCAAGCGCGCGGGCATCCCGATGGAGCGCGTGTTCCTCACCGTGCGGAAGTACGGCAACATGTCCTCGGCGACGGTGCCGGTCGCGCTCGTCGAGGCGTTGGAGGAAGGGCGCGTCGCGCCGCGCTCGCTGCTGCTGATGCCTGCGTTCGGCGCGGGCCTCACGTTCTGCGCGCACCTCGTGCGCTTCGGCGAGCGCGTCACGCCGATCGACACCGTCGACGTCGAGCTGCCGCCCTGCGACAAGACCGCGCTGCAGCTGGTCAACGAGCTCCGCGCGCTCAAGAAGAACCGCAGCCGCTCGGCGAAGGGGCTCGCGGGGCCGATCTTCCCGGAGACGCAAGCCGTGCTGGCCGGGTCGACCGCGGTGGCCTAGCAATAAGTAGGGTCAGACTCGACTTTCCCGCACTGCCCGGTAGTGGCGAGGATCGGGCGCCCCTGGAAACTCGTAGAAAAGTAGGGTCAGACTCGACTTTCCGAGTCGCCAGACGTTAGCGCGGCGCGGTTGTCCCGGGAAAGTCGAGTCTGACCCTACTTTTCTAGGAGTGGACGAGCTTGCGGTGCGCCTGCACGCTCATCAGGATGCCGATCCCGATGAACAGTGACAGGAGCGCGGTGCCGCCGTAGGACACGAATGGCAGCGGCACCCCGACGACGGGCAGCACGCCGCTCACCATGCCCATGTTGACGAAGGCGTAGGTGAAGAACATCAGCGTGATCGATCCGGCCATCAGACGGCCGAAGAGCGTCGAGGCGTTGGTGGCGATCATCATGCCGCGGCCGATCAGCATGACGTAGAGGACGATCAGCACGACGTTGCCGATCAGCCCGAACTCCTCGCCGTAGACCGCGAAGATGAAGTCCGTGTGGCGCTCGGGCAGGAAGTCGAGGTGCGTCTGCGTCCCGTTGAGCCAGCCCTTGCCGACGACGCCGCCCGAGCCGATCGCGATCGACGCCTGCGAGCTGTGGTAGCCCGCGCCCAGCGGGTCCTGCGACGGGTCGATGAACGTGAGGATGCGGCGGCGCTGGTAGTCGTGCAGCAGGTTCCACAGGAACGGCGCAGCCGCGCCGGCGGCCGCGGTCAGCCCGACGATGATCTTCCACGACAGCCCGGCGAGGTAGAGCACGTAGAAGCCCGAAGCGGTCAGCAGCAGCGCGGTGCCGAGGTCCGGCTGGCGCTTGACCAGCCACGCGGGGATGGCGATCAGCGCGGCGGCGACGGCGAAGTCCTTCCAGCCGATGCGCCCCTCGAACTTCTGGAAGTACCAGGCGAGCATCAGCGGCAGCGCGATCTTCATGAGCTCGGAGGGCTGGATCCGCGTGAACCCGAGCGACAGCCAGCGCCGCGACCCGTTGACGACGACGCCGAACAGCGCCACGCCGACCAGCAGCACCACGCCAAGCGCGTAGAGCGGCACCGCGGTGCGCGCGATCGTCTGCGGCGGGACGTTCGCGACGACCCACATCGCGGCGAGCGCCACGGCGAGGCTGGCGAGCTGGTTCGTGACGCGCGCCGCGCTCTGGTCGGCGGCGGAGAACAGCGTGACCACGCCGACGGCGACGATCGCCATCGCGATCCCGAACAGGAACCGGTCGATGGGCCGGGCGACGAACTCCCAGACGCGCGCGAGCAGGTCCATCGCTCAGTCCGCCGACCGCCGGGGCAAGAGCGCTTCCTGCATGGCGCCGCTAGTCACTCTCGTCCTCCGGGTCGCCGCCGGGCGCGACGGGCGCCGGCCCGGCCAGGGGATCGCCGAGCAGGAAGTAGTCGAACACGCGCCGAGCGATCGGCGCCGCCGACTGCGCGCCGAAGCCGCCGTTCTCGACGAGAACCGCGAGCGCGATGCGCGGCGCGTCGGCGGGGGCGTAGGCGACGTACCAGGCGTGGTCGCGCAGGCGTTCGTCGATCTTGCTCGCTTCGTACTTCTCGCCCTTGAGCGAGAACACCTGCGCGGTCCCGGTCTTGCCGCCCGCGACGTACTTCGCCCCGGCGAACGCGCGGGTTCCCGTGCCTTCCTTGTTGACGCCGACCATCGCCTCGCGGACCAGGGCGAGGTGCTCGGGCTTCACCGCCAGCGTGCGGGCCGGCTCCGCGGCGACCTGCCGCACTTCGCCGGTGCGCACGTCCTCCACCTGCTTGACGATGTGCGGGCGGAACGCGACGCCGTTGTTCGCGACGATCGCCACGGCGTGCGCCTGCTGCACCGGCGTGAACGCGGTGTAGCCCTGCCCGATGCCCGCCGAGATCGAGTCGCCGAGGTACCACTTGCGGTGGTCGTCGCGGTAGTTCCTGCCGGCGAAGCGCTTCCGCTTCCAGTCGCGCGACGGCAGCACGCCGGGCTGCTCGCCGTCGATGTCGATGCCGGTCAGGCCGCCGAAGCCCAGCGTCGACATGAACGCGTGCGTGTCGTCGATGTCGGTCTCGGAGGCGAGCACGTAGTAGTAGGTGTCGCAGGAGACGACGATCGACTTGTGCATGTCGACCATGCCGTGGCCGCCCGGCTTGTCGTCGCGGAAACGGTGCGAGTGGCCGGGAATCTGGAAGTAGCCGGGGTCGGAGATCGACTGCGTCGGCGTGCGCTTGCCAGAGGTCAGCGCGCCGAGCGCGAGGAACGGCTTGATCGTCGAGCCCGGCGGATAGGCGCCGCGCAGCGGGCGATTGAGCAGCGGCTTGTCCGGCGACTCGTTCAGTTCCTTCCAGCTCGCGGGGTCGATGCCGTCGACGAACAGGTTCGGATCGAAGCCGGGCTTGCTGACGAACGCGAGCACCTCGCCGGTGCCGGGATCGAGCGCGACGAGCGCGCCGCGGCGCTCGCCGAACGCGGCCTCGGCGGCCTGCTGCAGCTTGATGTCGATCGACAGCCGCAGGTTGTTGCCCGCCACCGGGGAGGAGCGCGACAGCGTGCGCACCGCGCGCCCGCCGGCGTCGACCTCCACCTCCTCCACGCCGGTCGTGCCGTGCAGCTCGCGCTCGTACGAGTACTCGACGCCGAGCTTGCCGATGTAGTCGGTGCCCTTGTAGTTCGCCGTGGCCTCCCACTCGGCGATCTTCTCGAGGTCCTTGTCGTTGATGCGCCCGATGTGCCCGAGGAAGTGCGAGCCGACCTCGCCGAACGGGTAGTGCCGGAACAGCCGCGCCTTGATCTCGACGCCGGGGAAGCGGTAGCGGTTGACCGCGAAGCGGGCGACCTCCTCGTCGGTGAGCTTCGTGCGCAGCGGCAGGCTCTCGAAGTTCTTCGACTCCTCGAGCAGCTTGCGGAAGCGCTTGCGGTCGCGCGGGGTCACGTCGACCAGCTCGGCGAGCGCGTCGATCGTCGCGTCGAGGTCGCGCACGCGCGACGGCTGGATCTCCAGCGTGTACGCCGAGTGGCTCTGCGCGAGCACCACCCCGTTGCGGTCGGTGATGACGCCGCGGTTGGGCGCGATCGGCACCACGGCGATGCGGTTCGACTCGGCGAGCGTCTCGTAGTGGCCGTGCCGGTAGACCTGCAGGTAGACGAAGCGCGCGATCAGGCCGCCGAACGCGACGATCACCGCGAGGCCGGCGATGGCGAGCCGCCGCTTGAACAGGAACAGGTCCCGCTCGGCGTTGCGCACGACGTGGCCGTCGAACCCGCCGAGCGAGTCGCGCCCCCTGCGCCGGTTGCCGAACAGCTTCCTCATCTCCCGTCGCCGCTCCTCACAGGCTGGCCGACGTTCGCACCGGCCGCTGCGGCAGCTGCAGGAGCACCGACAGGGGCGGCCACAGCAGCGCGCCGACCAGCGCGGGCGCGAAGTACGTCCAGCGCGGCAGCGGCGCGCCGCCGACGACGCGCACCAGCAGCACCAGCGCCGCGCAGAACGCGAGCAGCACCGCCACCTGCGCCGCCTGCTGCCACAGCGGGAAGCGCAGCACCCGGCGGCGGAAGTACTCGGCGGCGTAGGCGAGCACAGCGTACGCCAGCGCGTGCTGGCCGAACAGCGTCGCGTCGCCGACGTCCATCGCGAGCCCCATCAGCCACGCCACCCCCACCCCGACGTGGCGCGGCGCCTGGATGCACCAGTAGAGGATGGCCAGCGCGAGGAAGTCGGGGCGCAGCGTCAGCGCGTAGCCCGACAGCGGCAGCAGGTTGAGCGCGAGCGCGGCGAGAAGCGTCGCGGCGACGAACCAGCCCTTGACCGGCCGCAGGACCTCGTTGGGGTCGGCCGGCGAGAACTGCGGGATGCGGATCGCCATCGCCCTCGTCAGCCTCCGCGGCGCAGCCGCGAGCGGCCCGCCTTCTTCTCGCCCTCGGCGCTCGCCGGCTCCTCCGGCCGCGCCGGCAGCTCGGCGGACGGGCCGAGGACGAGCAACTGCTCGCTGCGGTCGACGCCGGCCACCGGCGCAAGCGCGATGCGCGCGAAGATCTGGCCGGTGTCGCGCTCGACCGCGGCGACCCTCGCCACCGCCAGCCCCGGCGGGTAGGTGCCGTCGAGGCCCGAGGTCACCAGCAGGTCGCCCACGCGCACGTCGGCGGAGGGCGGCATGAAGCGCAGTTCCGGCGCACGGCCCGCGCCGCTGCCGGCCATCACCCCGCGCGCGCCGCCGCGCTCGATCTTCACCGGGATCACGTGGTCCTTGTCCGTGACCAGCGTGACCTCCGCCATGTAGGGGAACACGCGCGTCACCTGGCCGACGATGCCGTCCGCGTCGACGACCGCCGCTCCCGGCGCCACGCCCGCGTCGCGCCCCTTGTCGACGACGAGCTTCTGCGTGAACGCGTCGCGGCCCGTGTAGAGCACCTGCACGGCGAGCGCGGCGCCGCCGAAGCGCGTGCGGATGTCGAGCAGCGCCTTCAGCCGCTCGTTCTCGGACCGCGTCGTCGCCACGCCCTGCGCGGCCGCGCCGACCTCGGCGAGCCGCGCTTTCAGCGCGTCGTTCTCCGCGGCGAGCTCGCGCTTGGACGCGAAGTAAGCGGCCACCGAGGCGGCCGCCTGTCCCGGCAGCGTCATCGCGCGCTGCACCGGGTAGAGCGCCACGCCGACGACCTGGCGCACCTGCTCGAGGTAGCGGAAGCGCGTGTCGAGGAACATGAGCGCGATCGACAGCAGGGCGAAGAACACGAGCCGCGCCGCCGGCGAGGGCCCGCGGTGGAAGAAGTCGGGCGTGTCGGCAGGAAGGGTGGGCACGGGGGAGGCGGGAGGAGCGGTGCGGGGCGGGGGGCGGGTTCGCCTCTACCTGCGTCCTGCGCGGCGCATGGCGTCAGGAACGCTCACCCCTCTTCCCCCTCCCGTCGCCGCAAGCGCGCCGTGCGGCCACTAGTCCGAAGTGAAGATCGTGGACAGCTTGTCCATGTTCTCCAGCGCCTTGCCGCAACCGCGCACCACGCAGGTCAGCGGGTCGTCGGCGACGATCACCGGCAGGCCGGTCTCCTCCATCAGCAGCCGGTCGACGTCGCGCAGCAGCGCGCCGCCGCCGGTCAGCACCATGCCGCGCTCGGCGATGTCGGCGCCGAGCTCGGGGGGCGTGCGCTCGAGCGCGCTCTTCACCGCCGAGACGATGCTGTTGAGCGGGTCGTTCAGCGCCTCGAGGATCTCGTTGGAAGAGACGGTGAAGCTGCGCGGGATGCCCTCGGCGAGGTTGCGCCCCTTCACTTCCATTTCCTTGACTTCCGAGCCGGGGAACGCGCTGCCGATCGTCTTCTTGATCATCTCGGCGGTCGTCTCCCCGATCAGCATGCCGTAGTTGCGGCGGATGTAGTTGACGATCGCCTCGTCGAACTTGTCGCCGCCCACGCGCACGCTGCCCGAGTACACCATGCCGCCGAGCGAGATCACGCCGACCTCGGTGGTGCCGCCGCCGATGTCGACGACCATCGAGCCCGTCGCGTCCGAGATCGGCAGGTCGGCGCCGATCGCCGCGGCCATCGGCTCCTCGATCAGGTACACCTTCGACGCGCCCGCGCCGAGCGCGGACTCGCGGATCGCGCGGCGCTCGACCTGCGTCGAGCCGCACGGCACGCAGATGATGATGCGCGGGCTCGGGCTGAACAGCCGCGAGTCGAGCACCTTCTTGATGAACTGCTTCAGCATCTGCTCGGTGACGGTGAAGTCGGCGATGACGCCGTCCTTCATCGGTCGGATCGCGGTGATGTTGCCCGGCGTGCGGCCGAGCATCTGCTTCGCCGCCAGCCCGACCTCCTGGATCACCTTCTTGCCGTTCGGCCCGCCTTCCTGGCGGATGGCGACCACCGAAGGCTCGTTCAGCACGATGCCTTTGCCGCGCACGTAGATCAGCGTGTTCGCGGTGCCGAGGTCGATCGCGAGGTCGCTGGAGAAGTAGCCCTTGAAGAACTCGAACATGAGGTTGGACGCGGGCGCTTGCTTCCGCTCGACACCCCGGGGATCGGGGGCGCGGCACTCCCGGAATAGCCGGCTATGATACTCTAGGATTTTCCGCTTTCGCCTTGAAAAGCCACGCAAAATCGCGGTCGGACGGGCGGCGCCTCCGGCCCGCCCGCCGCGTGGACGAGGCGCAGCAACCCGGGGTCGGATCCGCCGGGCTGCCTGCCCGACCGATCCGAACCCGCCCATGACGCTCTCGCTCGCCGACGTCGCGCGCATCGCCGACCTCGCCCGCCTCGACGTCACCGCCGAGGAAGCGGCCGACGTGCACGGCAAGCTCGCGGCGATCTTCGGCCTGATCGACCAGCTCGCCGCGGTCGACACCACCGGGGTGGCGCCGCTCGCCCACCCCCTCGAGTGCTTCGCGCCGCTGCGCGAGGACGCGGTGAGCGAGCGCGACGAGCGCGAGCTGTTCCAGTCGGCCGCGCCAGCCGTCGAGGACGGCCTCTACCTCGTGCCGCGCGTCGTGGAATAGGGCCGGTTCGCGCGATGGCCGACCCGCTAGCCACCGTCGCCGGCCTCGCCGCGCAGCTCGCCGCGCGAGCAATCTCGTCGGTCGAGGCCACGCGCGCGGCGCTCGACCGCATCGCCGCGCTCGACCACTCGCTCAACAGCTTCGTCACCGTCGACGGCGACGGCGCGCTGGCCGCCGCCGGGGCCGCGGACGACGCGCGCGCGAAGGGCGAAGCGGGACCGCTCGCCGGCATCCCGATCGCGCACAAGGACGTGCTGATGACGGCCGGGCTGCCGACGACCTGCGGCTCGCGCATGCTGGCGAACTTCGTCGCGCCCTACGACGCGCACGTCGTCGGGCGCCTGAAGCGCGCGGGCACGGTGCTCGTCGGCAAGACGAACATGGACGAGTTCGCGATGGGCTCGTCGAACGAGAACAGCCACTTCGGCCCGGTGCGCAACCCCTGGAACCCGGCGCTCGTGCCGGGAGGCAGCTCGGGCGGGTCGGCGGCCGCGGTCGCCGCGCGCCTCGTGCCCGCGGCGACGGGCACCGACACCGGCGGCTCGATCCGCCAGCCGGCCTCCTACACCGGGATCACCGGCCTCAAGCCGACCTACGGCCGCTGCTCCCGCTACGGGCTCGTCGCGTTCGCGTCCTCGCTCGACACGCCCGGCGTGTTCGCGCGGACCGCGGAGGACTGCGCGCTGCTGCTCGCGGCGATGGCCGGGCGCGACGCTCGCGACTCGACGTCGATGGACCGGCCGGTCGACGACTACGCCGGCGCGCTCGCCAAGCCCGCGGACGATCCGGCGCGCCCGCTCGCGGGCCTGCGCGTGGGCTTGCCGGCGGAGTTCCTCGGCGAAGGCGTCGACGCGGAGGTCGCGCGCGCCGTGGAGGCCGCCATCGCCGAGCTGCGACGCCTCGGCGCGACGACGGTGCCGGTCGCGCTGCCGCGCATCGGTCTGTGCGTGCCGGTCTACTACGTGATCGCGCCCGCCGAGGCCTCGTCGAACCTGTCGCGCTTCGACGGGGTGCGCTACGGCCACCGTGCGGCGGAGTACCGCGACCTCGCCGACATGTACCGGCGCTCGCGCGCCGAGGGCTTCGGGCCCGAGGTGAAGCGCCGCATCCTCGTGGGCACCTACGTGCTCTCGCACGGCTATTACGACGCCTATTACCTCAAGGCGCAGCAGGTGCGCCGGCTCGTCGCCGACGACTTCCGCGCCGCGTTCGCGCAGTGCGACGTGATCGCGGGCCCCACCGCGCCCACTGCCGCGTTCCCCATAGGCGCGCAGGCCGACGACCCGGTGCAGATGTACCTGAACGACATCTTCACGATCCCCGCGAACCTCGCCGGGATTCCCGCCGTGTCGATTCCCTGCGGGTTCACAGGCGACGGGCGGCCGATCGGCCTGCAGCTTCACGGGCCCGCGTTCGCCGAGGCGCGGCTCCTCGCGGTCGCGCACCGCTTCCAGCAGGCGACCGACTGGCACGAGCGCGCGCCGGCGCTCTGACGCGGCGCTACAATCGCGCCGCAGGCCGCACGCGACGGCCGCCCCGGAGGAGTCCGCCATGCCGAAGCATCGCGCGCTGCGCGCATCGCTGTGCCTGGCCGCCCTCGCGCTCTGCGCGCAGGCCGCGGCCGAGACCGTCACCGTCGTCACGTCGTTCCCCAAGGAGCTCACCGCGGCCTACAAGAAGGCCTTCGAGGCGAAGTTCCCGAACGACAAGCTGGAGATCCTGAACAAGAACACCGCCGCGGGGATCGCGTTCGTGCGCGAGCAGCCCGTGGGCAGCCGTCCCGAGGTGTTCTGGGCCTCCGCGCCCGACGCCTTCGAGGTGCTGTCGTCGTCGAAGCTGCTGCAGAAGGCCGACGCCGCCAATCCCGCGGTGCCCGCGAAGATCGGCAGCTACCCGATCAACGACCCGGAGGGCATGTACTACGGGCAGGCGCTCGCCGGCTACGGGATCATGTGGAACACGCGCTACCTCGCGGCGAACAAGCTGCCCGAGCCGCGCGAGTGGGCCGACCTCGCGAAGCCCGAGTACCACGGCCACGTCGCGATCAGCAGCCCGTCGCGCTCGGGAACGACGCACCTCACCGTCGAGACGATCCTGCAGGGCGAGGGCTGGCAGAAGGGCTGGGCGCAGATCCTCGCCATCACCGGCAACTGCGCGGCGATCACCGAGCGCAGCTTCGGCGTGCCCGACGGTGTCGCCAACGGCCAGTACGGCATCGGGCTCGTGATCGACTTCTTCGGGCTGGCCGCGAGGAACTCCGGCATGCCGGTGGAGTTCGTCTATCCGTCGGTGACCGCGATCGTGCCGGCGAACATCGCGCTCGTCGCCGGATCGAAGGCGCCGGAGGCGGGCAAGCGCTTCATCCAGTTCGCGCTCTCCGACGAAGGCCAGCAGCTGTTGCTCGACAAGCAGATCAGCCGCCTGCCGGTGCTGCCCGCGACCTACGCCAAGGCGCCGGCCGGCTACCCGAACCCGTTCACCGGCAAGATCCAGGCGAAGGTGAACTTCGACTCCAACCTCTCCGAGTCGCGCTACTTCGTCGTGCTCGCGCTGTTCGACCAGATGGTCACGTTCCGGCACAAGGAGCTCGCGGCGGCGACGAAGGCGATCCACGACGCGCAGCGGCGCCTCGGCGGCAAGCCGAGCCGTGAGCTCGACGAGGCGCGCCGGCTCGTGCTCACGCCGCCGATCGACGAGAAGCAGGCCTCGGACAAGACGCTCGAGACGACGTTCAAGGCCGACAAGAAGGACGCCGAGGCGAGCCGACGGCGCGCGCAGGTCGAGGAGGAGTGGGGTACCCGGGCGAAGGCGAACTACGCGAAGGCGATCGAGCTCGCGAACGCCGCCAAGTGACGCCGTGAGGTGCTCACGGCGTCATCCCCGCGCAGGTAGGGATCCAGCCGCCGGTTGCCGTCATCCCCGCGCAGGCGGGGATCCAGCCGCGGGTTGCCGTCATCCCCGCGCAGGCGGGGATCCAGCGTCTTCTCTGACCGCCGAAAGACCCTGGGTTCCCGCTTTCGCGGGAACGACGCCAGCTGCGGCGCTCGCGCAGACGACGCCAGCTGCGGCGCTCGCGGGAACGACGCCAGCTGCTGCCTTCGCGGGAACGACGACTTGAACACGGCCGCCGCGCCCGCCGCGCCGGTCCACGCCCCCTCCGGCGCGTGGCTCGTCGCGCTCCCCGTCGCGCTGTTCATCGCCGTGCTGCTGCTGTGGCCGGTGGCCACGGTGCTCTACGCCGCGCTGGCCGACGGCCACGGCGGCCTCACGTTCGCGCACGTCGAAGCCTTCTTCTCGCTGTCGATCATGCGCGAGGCGTTCGGCAACAGCCTCGCGGTGTCGTTCGGCGCGGTGGTGCTGGCCGCGCTGATAGCCGTGCCGCTCGCCTACCTGACGGTGCGCTTCGAGTTCCGCGGCGCCGCGATCGTGCAGACGCTCGGCGTGCTGCCGCTGGTCATGCCGCCCTTCGTCGGCGCGGTGGCGATGCAGCTCCTGTTCGGCCGCAACGGCTCGGTCAACCTGCTGCTCAACGACGCCTTCGGCTTCCGCATCCCGTTCATGGAAGGCCTCTACGGCGTGATCTTCGTCGAGGGACTGCACTACTTCCCGTTCATCCTGCTGAACCTCGTCGCGGCGATGCGCAACGTCGATAGTGCGATGGAAGAGGCTGCACAGAACCTCGGCTGCCACGGCTTCCGGCTGTTCCGCCGCGTCGTCTTTCCGCTCGCGCTGCCCGGCTTCGTCGCCGGGGCGTCGCTCGTCTTCGTGAAGGTGTTCGACGACCTCGGCACGCCGCTGGTGCTCAACGTCACCAACATGCTGGCGCCGCAGGCCTACCTGCGGATCACTTCGGTCGGCGTCGAGGACCCGATCGGCTACGTGATCGCCGCGCTCATGGTCGTCGCCTCGATCGCCGCCCTGGCGCTGGCCGCGCGCATCACGCGCGGACGCGACTTCGCCACGCTCACCCGTGGCGGCGGCGCGACGCGCAGGCGCAGGCTCGCCGGCTGGCGCGCGGTCGCGGCCTACGCGTGGGTGCTGCTCGTGCTCGCGCTCGTGCTCTCGCCGCACCTCGGCATCCTGCTGCTCTCGGTGTCGCGCGTGTGGAGCTTCTCGGTGCTGCCGGAAGGCTTCACGCTCGCCCACTACGGCGTCGTGCTCACCGACTCCGCCGGCATGATCGGCAACACGCTGCTTTACTGCTCGCTCGCCGCGCTGATCGACGTCGCGCTGGGCGTGGCGATCGCGTGGCTCGTGCTGCGCACCTCGCTGCCGGGCCGGCGGTGGCTCGACTGGGGCGCCTCCGCCGCGCTGGCGATCCCCGGCATCGTGCTCGCCATCGGGTATCTGCGCGCGTTCCGCGGCATGGAGCTGCCGTTCGGCTGGGGCGCGTTCACCGCGAGCTGGGTCGCCATCATGCTCGCCTACTCGGTGCGGCGCCTGCCGTACGCGGTGCGCGCGTGCGTCGCCGCGCTCGAGCAGGTGCACGCATCGCTGGAGGAGGCTGCGCAGAGCCTCGGGGCGAGCCGCTGGCGCACGGTGCGTCGCGTCGTCGTGCCGCTGATGGCCGGCGGCATCCTCGCCGGCTTCGTGACGAGCTTCATCACCGCGGCGGTCGAGCTGTCGGCGACGATCCTGCTCGTCACGCGCGAGTCGCAGGCGCCGCTCTCCTACGGCATCTATCTCTACAACCAGAGCATCGCGACGCGCGGGCCCGCCGCGGCGCTGGGCGTGATCGCGGTCGTCATCGTGGCGCTCGGCACGTTCGCCTCGCACCGGCTGCTCGAGCGGCGCAGCAACGTGGAGGCCGCCAACCCGTGAACGCCACCGCCGCCGGCATCGCCATCGAGCGCGTCTGCCTGTCCTATGGCGCGGAAGCCGTCCTGCGCGAGGTCTCGCTCGACATCCGTCCGGGCGAGTTCTTCGCGCTGCTCGGGCCTTCCGGTTCGGGCAAGTCCACGCTGTTGCGCCTCATCGCCGGGTTCAATCGCGCGCAGTCCGGGCGGGTGCTGATCGGCGGCGTCGACGTGGCGCCTCTGCCGCCGTGGCAGCGCGACGTCGGCATGGTGTTCCAGAACTATGCGCTGTGGCCGCACCTCACGGTGGCGCAGAACGTCGCGTTCGGGCTGGAGGAGCGGCGCTGGCCGCGGGCGCGGATCGACGCGCGCGTGCGCGAGATGCTCGACCTCGTCGGCCTCGCGCCGTTCGCCGCACGCCGACCGTCGCAGCTCTCCGGCGGCCAGCAGCAGCGCGTGGCCATCGCGCGCACGCTGGCGATCGCGCCGCGCGTGCTGCTGCTCGACGAGCCGCTGTCGAACCTCGACGCCAAGCTGCGCGCGTCCACCGGGCTCGAGCTCAAGCGCCTGCAACGCCGGCTCGGCGTCACGACGGTGTTCGTCACGCACGACCAGCAGGAGGCGATGACGATCGCCGACCGCATCGCGGTGCTCGACCGCGGCGCGATCCAGCAGGCCGGCACGCCGCGCGAGCTCTAC
>Ga0224500_10000964_pt1 | contig 17996 bp, 14 predicted proteins | sample SF_Oct11_sed_USG_FD_168126 | JGI IMG/M metagenome (GOLD analysis project Ga0224500, IMG submission 168126) | Sediment microbial communities from San Francisco Bay, California, United States - SF_Oct11_sed_USGS_4_1 | ecosystem: Environmental > Aquatic > Marine > Sediment | place: USA: California... | reverse complement strand
CGCGCGGTCCGAACGGCGCCTGGAACCAGCGCTGGCTCACGCGCGCTCCGCTCAATGCAGGCCGGTGCTCGCGCATGCGCCAGCGCGAGAGACGCGTGCACAACAGCAGTCGGTCTTCGGGGCCGATCTGCTCCGCCAGGCTGCGCGCCAGGTGCAGGGTGTACCAGCCGACACCGGTGCGGCGCGGCTTCACGCAGGGCGTCAGGTCGAGGGCAATGCGCACGCTTCGTGCTCCGTGGGTTCGAGTGCCGGGCGCTGCCCGCCGCCGCAGCGCGCCCGCGCGAGCGGGTCGGGCGCCGCGCGGCGCTCTCCCCCCTTTCGGCTGCGCAGTCTAGCAGCGCGGAAATCCGCGCCGGCGTGTCGGATCCCCGCGGCGTCCGTCTCGTGGATCGGGTCGCGTTCCGAGCTACGCTCGCCCCGATGAATGCGCGCCCGCAGCTCAAGAGCCTCGCGCTCGACCGCCTGCGCGACCAATTCGCCGCGGAGGGTCTGCCGCGCTATCGCGCCGATCAGGTGGCGGCGTGGATCTACCAGCGCGGGGTGGAGGATCCGCGGGGCATGACGGATCTCTCCCACGAGCTGCGCGCCCACCTGCAGGGCAGCTGGGCGCTGCGGGCGCTCGAGGTCGAGCGCGTCGATTATTCGTCGGACGGCACGGCCAAGGCGGCGCTGCGCACGCATGACGATCTGCTCGTGGAGGCCGTCTGGATTCCCGAGGAGGACCGCACGACCCTCTGCGTCTCGACCCAGATCGGCTGCGCCATGGCGTGCAGCTTCTGCGCCACGGGTTCCATGGGCTTTGCGCGCAATCTGACCAGCGCCGAGATCGTGGATCAAGTGTGTCGGATGCGGGAGGTCGTCGGCTCGGGTCGGACGCCGAGCAATGTGGTCTTCATGGGCATGGGAGAGCCGCTGCTCAACCTGGACGCGGTGGTCGAGGCCGTGCGCCTGCTGATCGACCCCAAGGCGTTCGGTCTGGCGCCGCGCCGCGTGACGGTTTCAACGGTGGGCGTGGTGCCGCGCATCGGGGCCCTGCTCGAGCGGGTTCCGATCAATCTCGCGATTTCGCTGCACGCGACGACGGACGAGGTGCGCAGCCGGCTCGTGCCGCTCAACCGGCGCTATCCGCTGGAGGCGCTGCTGGGGGCGCTGCGCGGCCTCGACAGCGTGACGCGCCGTAGGCCCGTGTTCTTCGAGTACACGTTGATCGCCGGCGTCAACGATTCCGTGGAAGATGCCCGTCGGCTCCCGGCGCTGCTCGCGGGCATCCCGTCGAAAGTGAATCTGATTCCGATGAACCCCCATCCCGACTCCCCCTACGCGCCTCCCGAGGCAGCCGTGATCGACGACTTCCTGGCGGCGCTGGCGGGCCGCGGACTCACGGTCACGCTGCGCCGCAGTCGCGGCCCGGACATCCAGGCTGCGTGCGGGCAGCTGGCCCTGCGCACGAGAGCCGCGAGCGCGGCGTAGTCGCGCGGGCCCGCGGCGGGAGCGGACGTGCTGTACGCGGTCGGAGACATACACGGAGAACGCGAGAAGCTCGAGGCGTTGCTCGCGGCGCTGCCGCTGCAGCACGGCGATCGCGTGGTCTTCGTGGGCGACTATGTCGATCGCGGACCCGATGCGCGCGGCGTGGTCGACCTGCTGATCGAGTTCTCGCGGCGGCACCTCTGTGTCTTCCTGATCGGAAATCACGAGTCGATGTTTCTCGATTTTCTGGGATGGCGCCGCAACGAGTACTTCGCCGGAGATGCCTTTCTCGCGAACGGCGGCGACCGCACGCTGGTGAGCTACGGCTACTTCGACTGCGACGACCCCGATCCCCTGCGCTTCGAGCTGCCGCCCGAGCACGTGGCCTTCTACCGGAACCTGAGGCTCCACCACCGGGAGGGAGACTACGTGTTCGTGCACGCGGGCATCGGCCGCCAGCTCCTCGACGAATCCGACGTCTCGTTCGCGCTGAAGAGGGCGCGCTGCGAGGATCTGCTCTGGGACCGCGGCGGCATCGATCTCCCGCACCGCCTCGGGGTCACGCTCGTCTACGGCCACACCCCGGATCCGAGCTTCCAGGTGCGATGGAATGTGCCGTTCGGAATCGGCATCGACACGGGGGCCGTGTACGGCGGCCCGCTCACCGCGATCCGCTTGCCGGACGAAACGCTCTTCCAGGTGTGAGGGGTCGAGCGCTTCAGCCGCGGCGGGGCTCGATCACCGGCACCACCATCGCCACCCCCGCCGGCAGTGCAGCCAGATCGAGATCCGGGTTGTACTGGCGCAGCAGCCACACCGGGACCCGGTAGCGGCGCGTCGCCAGCTCCCAGAGCGTATCGCCGCGGCGCAGCACGTGGCGTTCGGTGCCGGTCACGACGAAGGCGTCGAAGAACTCCTCCTGCAGCGAGCGGTGGTGCTCCAGGCGGCGGCGCTCGAACTCCTCGGGCGCGACGCGACTGAAGTCGAGACGCAGCGCGCTGCCGATCACCAGGTCCTCCTCGAAACGCATGCCGTTGATGCGCCGCAGCTGACTCGCTCGGATCTCGAGCCAATCCGCGTAGTGTCCGAGCGTCTCGTCGGGCTGCACCGTGACGTGGCCATTGGCGTGGACGGCGTAGTCCGAGGTGTCCGGCGGCGTGGCGTCCAGCACCGCGACGTCGGTGCTCTCCGTCGCGCCCGCCTCGGCGTCCTCGAGCGCGTCCGCCTCGATGTTCTCGAGCGCGTCCGCCTCGGTGTCCTCGAGCGCGGGCGCCTCTGCCTGGGCGATCTCGACCACGGCCGCGGCGCCGGCGCTGTCGTCGGGTACGGCCGACGCGCGGGCGGCGGCCGGCGGCGCAGCCGCGGCAACCACCACCGGCGCGGCGGTCGTGGGCTCCGCCGCCACGGGCGGTGTCGGAGCGCCGGGAATCACCAGGCGCTGTCCGACCGCGATGCGGTGGCGGTTGCGCAGATCGTTGGCGGCCACGAGCTGTGACTCCGACACGTCGAAGCGTCGTGCGATGATCGAGATCGTATCGCCGCGCCGCACGCGGTAGATTCCATCTTCCGGCACGGGCTCGTTATGCACCGCGACGGGAGCGCCGCCGGGCAGGATCAGCACCTGGCCCTCGCGGATGCGGTGGCGACTTCGCAAGTTGTTGAGCGCCAGGAGCTCGCTCTCCGACACGCGCACGCGGCGCGCGATGGCCGAGAGGGTGTCGCCCCTCTCGACCCGGTAATAGCGATCGATGTGCTGCGTGTCGCGCTGATCCGTGGCGGGAATGCGCGCCAGCAGCTGCGGGACGGGCTCCTGGACCAGGTGCGCCGGGACGCGCAGCTGGAATCCGCGCGGAATGTACTTGCTGCCCTTCCACACCGCGGGGCGCAGGGAGCCGTTGTGTTCGCGGAGGATCGAGAGCTCGATCCCGAGCGCGTTCTCGACGCTCTTGATCGGGTAGTAGTGCGGCATCTCGATCAGCGTGTACTCGACGGGCGCGTGCGGCTGGAAGGGGCCGAAGTAGCGCGCCGCATTGCGGTCCACTTCGAGCGCGGCGAGAAAGGACGCGTAGAAGTTGCGGGATGCGAAGCCGAACGTGCGGCTGCGGTACTTGCGCACGATGACGTCGATGTCACGGGTGCCGAGCTTCTGCGCCGCCCGCCGCATGCCCCCCGCGCCGTGGTTGTAGGCGGTGATGGCCAGCGGCCACTCCTGGGTGATGCGGAGGTTCTCGCGCAGCAGGCGCGCGGCGGCCTCGGTGGACTTGTACGGATCCAGGCGCTCGTCCACGACGTGATCCACGCGCAGGTAGCGACGCCCCGTGTCGCGCGTGAACTGCCAGAGCCCGGCCGCCCCGATGCGGGAATAGGCCGCCGGGTTGTACGACGACTCCACGTGGGGGAGGGCGGCGAGCTCCGTCGGCACGCCGTTCTCCTGCAACACCTCGCGGATGTGGGTCGACCAGGCGCCGGCGCGCACCAGCCCCGCGCGGAACTTGTCCGCCTGTCCCAGCTGGAAGCGCAGCTCGCGCGATGCCTTGCGCAGCGTGGCGTCGGAGACGTCGCGCGGCCAGCGCGACAGCACGATCCGCTCCTCGGTCGACAGCCCCGAGCGTTTGCCGGATGCGAGACGTTTCAGGATGGCGCGGATGTCCTCCTTGGCGCGCTTGATCTTGCGCTCGCGGCCGCGCTCGCTCAGGCCGTCGGGAAAGCGCAGCTCTTCGTAGACGACGTCGAGGTGCTCGGCGTCGTGGATCAGGCCGCCATCTCCGTCCACCTGCGTGTAGATGCGAATCCAGAACTGGACGTTGGGCTCCAGGCCGGCCGGCCGGGGCAGCAGCTCGTCGGCCGCGGCGCCGGCGCACAGCAGCAGCAGCGCCAACGTGAGGATGGTGTTGCGGATCATGGGTGCGTCGTGAATCGGCAGGCTCCGGTCGAAACCTGTGATCGAAGCGTCCTTTCCCCCGCCCCCCGCGGGGTCAGCTAGCGTCGCCGGTTCTTGCGGCGCGCCTTGCGCGCTTGCTTGCGCTTGCCCTTCTGGCTGGACTTCCGCTTGGAGAGCTCGCGCCGGCTCGTGCCTGCGCCCAGCAGCGCGCCGGGCGCGAAGCCGCCCGGCATCCCCGCGCCGGCGAGGTTGCCGAAGCCGGGCACGCGCGACAGCAGACCGCTCTTCGAGCCCAGCGAGGCCATCATCTCGCGCATCTGCCCGAAGCGATCCACGAGCTCGCGCACGTCGCGGCTGCGCCGGCCGCTGCCGCGCGCGATGCGTCCAGCGCGACTCTTGTCGATGATCTCGGGCCGGGCGCGCTCGTCGGGCGTCATGGAGCCGATCAGCGACTCGACCACCGTCAGCTGGCTCTCTTCGACGTGCTCCGCCATCGGCCCGAACATGGGCAGCTTCGCCATGACCTCGCGCAGCGGCCCGAGCTTCTGGATCATCTTGAGCTGCTTGAGCAGGTCCTCGAGGCCGAATCTTCCCTTGAGCAGGCGCTGGGCGTCCGCCTCGGCCTCCTTCTCGTCCACCACTTCCTCGAAGTCGCGGACCAGGCCGACGATGTCGCCCATGCCGAGAATGCGCGAAGCGAGGCCCTCGGGACGGAACGCCTCGAGGCGATCGAGCGTCTCACCGGTTCCGAGAAACTTGATCGGAACGCCGGTCACCGCCTTGATCGCCAGCGCCGCACCGCCGCGCGCGTCGCCGTCCAGCTTGGTCAGGATCAACCCGTCGAGCTTCAGGCGCTCGCTGAAGGCCTTGGCCACGTTTACCGCGTCGCGACCCATGAGCGCGTCGCAGACGAGCAGGGCGTTGGCGGGGCGGGTCGCCGCGGCGATCTCGTCGAGCTCCTGCATCAGCGCGTCGTCGATCGCGAGTCGACCCGCCGTATCGAAGACGATGGCGTCGAAGCCCTCTGCCTCGGCCCGGCGGGCGGCGGCTGCGCAGATGTGCGCGGGCGCTTCGCCGGCGGCCCCCACGTGCACGGGCACGCCGAGGCGCTCGCCGAGCTGCTGCAGCTGCAGAACCGCCGCGGGGCGGTACACGTCGGCAGCCACCAGGAGCGGCCGGCTGCCTTCCTTCTGCAGGTGCCGCGCGAGCTTGCCGGCCACGGTCGTCTTGCCGACGCCCTGCAGACCGACGAGCATCACCGATGCCACCCCGTTCCTGCGCTGCAGCGACGCGTCCACCGGGCCCATCAGCGCGACCAGCTCTTCTGCGCAGGTCTTGACGAAATGCTGACCCGGGGTCACACGGTGGGTTCGGCCCGATGCGTCGCGCACGCGCGTCTCGACCCGCTCCCCGAGCGCGCGCTCCTTCACCCGCGCGAGGAAGTCGCGCACCACGACGAGGTCGACATCGGCTTCGAGCAGCGACATGCGCACGTCGCGCAGCGATTCGGAGACGTTCTCCTCGGTGAGCGCTCTCACGCCGGAGAGTTTCTCGCGTGCGGCGCTGAAGCCCTGGGTCAAGGTCTCGAACATGGGGGCGGAGCATAGCGCGACGGGGCTATGCTGGTCGGCGTGTGGACCCGAGTCGGGGGACGTGATGGCGATCCAGGTCGAAGCGCAGATCGCGGGCAGCGTCTGGAGGATCGAGACGCAGGTCGGCGCGCAGGTCGCTCCCGAGGATGTGCTGATCGTCCTGGAGTCGATGAAGATGGAGATCCCGATCGAGGCGCCCTGTGCGGGGCGCGTCGTGGAGATTCGGGTTCGGGAGGGCGAGAGCATCGAAGAGGGAACGGTGCTCGCCGTCATCGATTGATCGGAAGAGCCCGAGGAGCATGACTTCGCCGCTTTCGGCCCATTTCCTTGCCGCGCACGAACGCCAGCGGGTGCTCGAGTACCTGGCGCCCGACGCGCGCGAGAATCTCCTGCTGATCGATCTCGTGGCGCGCCACGGCTGCGACCCGGCCCCCGGCGAGGCGCACAGCGAGATTGCGGTCGCCACACGTGACGGCGCAGTGGTTGGGGTCGTGTCGCTGCGCCCGAGCATCGTCTTCGACGCGCGCTTCGGCGCCGAGACACTGGACGCGGTGATGCCGCTCATCGAGCCCCTGGGCGTGGGACTGGTGAAGAGCGACGCGCGGCTGGTGGGGGCGATGTGGAGCCGCCTCTCGCGCCACGGGCGGCGGCGCGCCGTCGTCGATCGCAACGAGACCGCGTACACGCTGAGCCCCGAGGTGGCGCGCTTCGTGGACGCCGCGCAGGGCTGGCGCATCCGCCCCGCGCGCAGCGCGGATCTCGATCTGCTCGTCTACGCGGCCCGGGAGAGTCTGCGCGAAGAGGATCGACCCGATCCCTTCGCGGGCGACGCGCGCAGCTTTCGCCGATGGGTGCGCGGCCGCGTGGCGCGCGCCCGCGTGGTCGAGTGCGAGGGGCGCGTTGCCTTCGTCGGCTATGCGGACGTGCAGCGGCGCGAGGGCTGGCTGCTCCAGGGCATCTACACCTGGCCCGCCATGCGGCGCCGAGGGCTCGGCGCGGCGGGGACGTCCGATCTGTGCCGCGAAGCCTTCGCCCACGGCGCCGATCACGTCCAGCTCGCGGTCGTCGAAGGCAACGATGTCGCCCGCGCGCTCTACGAGGGCATCGGATTCAAGCCGTTCGCCCGATTGCGCACCATCTTGTTCGCGTGACGGCGTCGCGGGGAAGCCGGCGCGCTCAGTCGCGGCGGATGGTGAATCCCCCGAACGCGAAGCCGAGATCGAAGCCCCGACCCTTGCCCCAGAGCGACAGCCAGACGGGCCCCTTGGTCATCACGCGCCCTTCGATGGATCGCACCACACCCGCGTGTCCCTCGAGTGAGCCGTAGCCGCCGAGCGCCTCGTCGAGGTCTCGGACCTGGGAGAATCGACCCACGCCGCTGAGCTCGGAGACGCCCAGCGTGAGGCCGCCTCCGTGCAATTGGAGGCGCACTCGCGCGCGCTGCCCGTTGTCGCACGTGATCGTGCCCGTGCCGCTGACGTTCTTGTAGAGCACCGACCAGGTGTGCACCTCGTACTCGAGTCGGCATGACATGAACTTCGCCTGCGCCAGGCTCGGCAGCGCGAGGATGGCCAGGATCACGGCCAGCGCGTAGTTGCGTGATGAGCGCACACGGTCCTCCTCGATTCCGGGATCTTCGCGTCCCGGGTCGCCGATTCCCCGGGCTCTGCCTGCCCTTCGGCCTGCGCCAACATAGCCGACCGTCGGGCGGGGTCACGTACGTCCCGGCTGCGGCGCCTCGCGCCGTTCGCCACCGCTCCCGGTGTTCATTGCCCGGTTTCACGCCGGATGGTACCTCTCTCCCGTCATGGCGGACCTACCCGTCGATCCGGTGGCGCCGGGCACTCCGGAGGGATCCCCCGCGGCCGGGTCCGCCGGGCTGGGGCTCGCAGCCGGGCCGGGCGGCGACGCGGCGCGCGGCGATCCGCTGTCGGCGATGACGCCGCGCTTCAATCTCTTCTTCCGCTTCTTCGCGCGGCGTTTCTTCCGGCACTTCGACCTCGACGACGCCACCGTGGCGCGCCTGCGCGCGCTCGAAGCGCAGGGCAGCGTCGTCTACGTCATGCGCTACTCGAGTCGCCTCGACTACTTCTTGTTCAACACCCTGTTTCGTCGCGAGGGACTGCGGCTCTCGAGCTTCGCGAACGGCATCCGCTTCTACTACTACCGGCCGCTGCTCGAAGCGCTGCGCATCGTATGGCAGCGCCCGCGCGGCGTGGCGCAGGAAGTCGAGCTCGTGCGCGCGCGCGAGACCACGAGCCAGCTCACGCGCAGCGGTGGCTCGTTCTTCCTGTTTCTCAGCACGGCGAGTCTCGGCACGCAGCTGCGCACGCGGGAGCGCGCGCTGGCGAACGGCAAGACCGAGCGGGACCTGCTCGGCGAGATGGTGGAGGCGGCGTGGGACTCGCCGCGCCCGGTGCACGTGGTTCCGCTCGCGCTCTTCTGGCGCAAGGGGCCGCGTGCGCGGCGGCGCTTCTTCAACCTCTCGTACGGCGCGCTCACGCGCCCCTCGGACCTGGCGAAGGTCATCTCCTTCCTGACGACCTACCGGGGACTGCACGTCAAAGTGGGCGATCCCATCGATCTGCGCGAAGCCAGCGCCGCGCACTGCGAGGAGGGACCGAGCGCGGTCACGCGCGCGCTGCGCCGCAACATCCTCACCTTCCTGTATCGCGAGGAGAAGGTCGTGGAGGGGCCGATTCTGCAGCCGCTCCACCGCGTGCAGGAGATCGTGGTGCGCCATTCCACCGTGCAGCAGGCGATTCTCGAGCGCGCGCGGGAGAAACACGTCGGACCCGAGCGGGCGCGCGCGCAGGCGGAGAAGATGTTCCGCGAAATTGCGGCGAACATGAACTCCACGTTTCTCGCGGTCCTCGACCTGCTGGTGGGCGCCATCACGCAGCGGCTGTTCGCCTCCATCGAAGTGTCCGGCCTCGAGAAGGTGGCGGAGTACGCGAAGCGCAATCCGCTGGTGCTGGTGCCCAGCCACCGCTCGTACTTCGATTTCGTGATCGTGTCGATCCTCTTCTACCGGAACCACATCATTCCGCCGCACATCGCGGCGCGCGAGAACATGGGCTTCGGTCCGTTCGGATTCCTGTGGAGGCGCGCGGGTGCCTTCTTCCTGCGCCGCTCCTTCGACGACCCGCTCTACAAGGCCGTCTTCCGCACGTACGTCGCGTACCTGATCCGGGAGGGATTCACCCAGGAGTTCTTCATCGAGGGAGGGCGCTCGCGCACCGGCAAGACGCTGGCACCGCGCCTGGGCATGCTGGCCTGGGACATCGACGCGTTTCTCGACAGCGGTCGCCGCGATCTCTTCTTCGTGCCCATCGCGATCACCTACGAGCGGCTCGACGAGGAGGGTGCGATGCTGGGCGAGCTCGAGGGGCAGGCGAAGACGGACGAGAGCCTGTGGGGCCTGTTGAAGGCGCGGAAGTTCCTGCGCCGGCGCTTCGGCACCGTGTACGTGAATTTCGGCGAGCCGATCTCGCTGGCCGAGGCGCTCGGCAACCGGCGGGAGACACTGTCCCGCGCCGAAACACCGCAAGAGATCGCGGAGCGGCGCGCATTCATCGAGACGACGGGCACCCGGATCGTCGAGCGGATCAACTGGGCGGTGGTGCCGAGTGCGACCGCGATCGGCGCCTGCGCTCTCTTGGGAGAGCGACACCGCGGCATGCTGCGCGGTGACCTCGCGCGCAGGATGCACGAGATCGTGGAGCTGCTGCGTCTGCAGGACGTGCGCTTGACGGCGGCCCTGCGGCGCGACGCGGGCGCGTTCAGGGAATCGATCGCCTCGCTGATCCGTGCGGATCTGGTCCGCTCGACCGGCGATGCCAATGGGGAGATCCTCTACTTCGATCCGTCGCGCCGACGCGCCCTCGACCTGTATCGAAACTCCATCCTGCACTATCTCGCGGCCCCGAGCTTCCTCGCCTGCCGCCTGCGCGCGGGGGCTTCGGTGGCGGACCTGCACCGGGACCTCGCGCTGTGGCTCGACCTCTTCTACCGGGAGTTCTTCGTCAACCGGGGCGAGCTGCTGGCGGCCCACGTCGGCGCGTTCGTCGACCACTTCGAGCGGCGCGGCTGGATCGAGCGCTCGGACGACGTGCTGCGCGCGACCGAGAAGGGCGACGCCTGGCTGGACTTTCTGGCGGAGCAGACGCGCGCCGTCGTCGAAGCCTATTACGCGGCGTTTTCCGCTGCGCTGGCCATCGAGGCGCCCGTCCCGCGCAAGGAGCTGCTGAAGACCGCGAACGGCCAGTTCGAGCGCGCGAGCCTGCTCGGCGAGGTGAGCCTGCCCGAGGCCGCCAACGCCGTGACGTTCGGCAATGCCATCGATGTGCTGCTGGCTCGCCGCATCCTCGAACCGGTGCCCGGGGCGCCGGGCGCCGGGGAACGCCGCGACCCGTGCTACATCCGCGGCGCGGCCTTCGACGAGCTGCGCGTCCTCCAGGAGCGTCTGGCGGCTACCCTGTGCGCCCGTTAGCCTCGGCTCCCCCGCGGATCTCGTGCGGGTCCGCGGGAGCCGGGCGCGAGCGGCGAGTCGGAGAGGGGTCGATCCATGCGCCAGCGAAGTCAGGGCAAGCGCAGTCTGCTGCTGGGCCTGCCCAAGGGCAGCCTGCAGCCGACCACCGAAAAGCTCTTCAGCCTCGCGGGATTCGATCTGCGCATCGCCGGGCGCTCGTACTACCCGGACATCGACGACCCGGAGATCGACTGCATCCTGATCCGCGCACAGGAAATGGCCCGATACGTGCAGCAGGGCGTCCTCGACGTCGGCATCACGGGCATCGATTGGACGCTCGAGAACCGCGCCCGCGTCAAGCAGCTGGCGGATCTGGTGGCGCCGTGGCCCAACTACAACCCGGTGCGCTGGGTCGTGGCGGTGAAGGAAGACTCGAAGATCCGCACGCCGCGCGATCTGCAGGGCAAGCGCATCGCGACCGAGGTGATGCATCTCACGCGCCGCTACCTCAAGAAGCACGGCGTCAAGGCGGAGGTGGAGTTCTCCTGGGGCGCCACCGAGGTGAAGCCGCCCGTCCTGGCCGACGCCATCGTCGACGTCACGGAGACGGGCTCGAGCCTGCGCGCGAACAACCTGCGGGTGATCGACACGGTGTTGGAGAGCACGCCGCGCTTCATCGCCAACCGCGAAGCATACGCCGATGTGTGGAAACGCCAGAAGATGGAGCGCATCGCGTTGCTGCTGATGGGCGCGATCCGCGCGGCGAGCCGGGTGGGTCTCATGTTGAATGTGCCGAAGACCCACTTGGACGCGGTGCTGGAGATCCTGCCCGCTCTGGAGACCCCCACGGTTTCGACGCTCGCCGATCCGCACTGGGTGGCGATCAATACGATCATCGAGGAGCACATTGCCACCGAGCTCCTGCCGCTGCTGCGCGAGGCCGGCGCGCGCGGCATCGTCGAGTATCCCCTGAACAAGATCATCGACTGAGCCGGTGGAGGGTTTGGCGCGCCGGCTCGCGGGAATCGTGCCGAGCTACCTGGGCCTGGCCTGGTGGGGCCTCTTCGCGCCGCGCCTGAGCGAGCGAGCACCGCTGTGCGTCCACCAGGGCGTGATCTTCGGCGCGCGCGGGATCTTGCTCGGCATGCGCCGCGACCTGCGCGGTTGGGAGCTGCCGGGCGGCGCCGCGCGGGCCGGGGAGTCGGGGGAAGAGGCCGTGTGCCGCGAGATCCTCGAAGAGACCGGGGCCCGCGTGCGGGTCGAGCGCCGGGTGGGCGACTACGTGCGCACCGGCTTCCGTCCGCACACGGCGCGCGTCTACGCTTGTCGCTTCCTCTCGGCTGCGGGGGGCACGGGGCGGGAGACGCTCGCGGTGGGCTGGTTCGATCCGCGCGCTCTTCCGGACGCGCTGTTTCCCTGGTACCGCGAGCCGATCGCCGACGCACTCGAGCACGCCGCCGCGCCCGTCTCGCGTCGCGAACACCAAGGCGTGTCGGCGATCCTGGCCGGCATGGCGATCGACCTGCGCACGCGCTTCACGCGGGAATAGCATCCCCCCGGCGCCCGTGCGGCGCCGTGTGCTCCCCCGCGCTCGATCCGATCAGCGCTGGTTCTCGCGCAGACCGCTCGCTTCCCACTCCTTGCTCAGCTGCTCGAGCTTGCGCGAGAACTCGCTGAACTCGTCGTCGAAGGAGAGGATGATCTCCGTGGTGCGCGGAATGTCGTCGCCGTTGAGCAGGCCGCGGTAGCGGTTCAGGTTGGCGAGGATCGCCTCGGCCACCTTGAGCGCGCGCTTTTCGGTCTTGATGAGCGGAGACTGCAGTGTGTACACGTTGTTGCGACCCCAGAGGCTCTCGTCGCGGACGATCGCGATCTCGCGATAGACCGTATTGATCGGATCGAAGTTGTACTCGACCCGCACCTCCTTGAAGATATCCGTGTTGCCGGTGTAGAAGCCTCGCTCCTTCTCCACCTTGCCGAGCTGTCTGCAGCGCGGACAGTAGAAGGTGTCACCGTGATTCAGGAGGAAAACGCCCTTGGCGTAGTCCTCGCAATCGGTGTTCTCACAGTAGCCGACGCCGCGCTTCATGCTGGCCATCCTGTCTTCGGACCGCCTTCTAGGCCCTGGAGATTCCAGGAAAATGCTCTCGTGACGGTGCGGAACCCTTCCCGGGCCCATGCGGAAGGTTCGCAAGCCCCGTGCCACCAGGTCGTGGCCGCACAGTCACACGAGCAATCCGGGTCGGATACCCCCAGAAATTGCCGCTTCCCTGCGTGCGTGCACCGCATCTTCCGCCCCGCTCAGCGGAGGATGCTTCCCACGAATGGGAACCCTCCTTCCGCTGCCTGCCGATTCGGCGGAAGGTGCGCAGAAACTGTCACGCTTGCGCGCACACGCTTCCCCTTTGGGGGATGGGGTTGCGGTCGCCTCCATGCTGTGACGGACATCAGCCCGCAGTTACAGAGCTAACCGCTTATACTGCCGTTGCACATCGGTTGTCAACCGAGATCTCGGAGAGACCGCGCCGCACCCCGTATTGGGTCGAATTCCCTTCAGGCGTGCTCGTGCCGCGCACCGCAGCCTCACTCGTCCAGCACGTACTCGAAGCCCAGGAACGAGACGATCAGGAAGATCGCGTCCACCACGATGAGCAGCTGGATGGGCTCGTTGCTCGGCTCGCCTCCCAGCACGAGGGCTGAGGTGGCGCGCACCGCGCCCGAGAGGACCGGCACGAGCAGCGGCAGCAGCAGCAGCGGCAGCATGACCTCGCGAAAGCGCGTGCGCACGGCGACCGCGGCGAACAGGGTGCCCACGGAGCACAGCCCGAGCGAGCCGAGCGCGATCACGCCCGCCAGCTGGGCGGCGTGGCCCCACCAATCCAGCGCGAAGACGAGCGCGAAGACGAGCGCCGTGACCGCCTGGACGACGCCCAGAATCACGAAGTTGGCCGCGGCCTTGCCCAGGAAGACCCAGCCCCGATCGCGCGGCACGAGGGCGAGGTTCGCCAGCGCGTCGTTCTCGAGCTCGAGGGAGAAGGCGCGATTCAGCCCCAGCACCGCGGCGAATACGTAGGCGACCCAGAGCAACCCCGGCGCAAACTCCCGGGTTCGCTCCGTCGCGCCCCCCGGCAGGGCAAAATGGAACACCACCACCACCAGCAGCGAGAACAGCAGCATCGCCACCACGCGATCCCGGCCCCGCCACTCGGTGACCAGGTCCTTCCAGAGGATGGCGAGGAAGACGTTCAACGCAGCGCGTCCGTGGCTTCGAGGTAGGCGCGCTCCAGATCCTGCACGGCGCCGGCGTTGCCCCGTGTCTCGAGCGCCACCCGACCGCGGGCCAGCACCAGGACCGCATCCATGCCGTGCGCGTGCTCCACCTGGTGCGTCACGAGCACCACCGTGTGCGCTTCGCCGTGGAGCCGGTGCAGCCGTTCGGCCAGCCGGTCCGCGGAGCGGCGGTCGAGGCCCGTGTAGGGCTCGTCGAGAAGTACGACCGCGGGGTCGTGCACGAGCCCGCGCGCGATCGCGAGGCGCTGCGCCATGCCGCGCGAAAAGTCGCCGGCCGGGCGGTGCGCGACGTCGCTGAGCTCCGCGTCGGCGAGCAGCAGGTCCGCGCGCGCGCCCGGATCCCGCACGCCGTGCAGGCGGCCAGCGAAGAGCAGGTTCTCGCGCGCGGTAAGCGTCGGGTAGAGCAGCGTGGCGTGACCGATGTAGCCCACGCAGGCGCGGGCTGCTTGGCTGTGGGCCGGTCTGCCGGCCACCTCGAGGCTGCCGCTGCTCGGTCGCGCGAGGCCCGCCATCATGCGCAGCAGCGTTGACTTGCCCGCTCCGTTCGGTCCGAGCACGGCGAGGTTTGCGCCCGCCGGAACCTCCAGATTCACGCCGCGCAGCACCGTGGTCGCACCGAAACGCTTCTCGAGTGCGCGCGCCACGATGGCGGGGGCGCTCACTCCGCCGCGGCTCCGGTCGCTCGGCTGGGTGCGCGGCGCGCGCCGCACTGGGAGCAGAAGCGGTCCTCGAGCTGCAGCCGAGCGCCGCACTGGGCGCACGCGATGCTCTCGATCGGAGGCGCGCTCGGCTCGGCTGAGACCTTCTCGCGCTCTTCGCGCAGCAGCGCCACCGCGCGCGCGCGCAGCTCGTCGCGCATGCTCGCGTGATCCTCGGCGCTCACCTTGCCCGTGTCGAAGTCTTCGTCGAGATCGCGGAGGCTGCCCATCACGGCCTCCCGCTCCAGCGCGACGCGCGAAACGGGGGCCGCCTCCGCTTCCGCTCGGCCGCCGCGCAGCGGCGCCGAGAGGAACACCAGCGCCGCCGTCGCGGCGAGCAGCACGCCGATCGCCGCTGCGGCGCTGCTCAGCTCGCGCCCGGCCGGAAGTCGCCGCAGGCTCAGCGCCACCACTTCGCCCGGCTCGACCGCCAGCGCCTCGAGGTGCAGATAGGAGCGATCCTCGGTGCGCACCGGTCGCAGCGGGTGCAGCCGATCGCTCTCGGGGACCAGGCCCGTGTCCGTGATCAGCACGGACAGCCGCGAGACCGCGGTCTCGAAGCGCCGTTCGAAGGCAACCGGATTGCTGGCGACCGGCACGAGGTAGCGCAGCGACAGCATCGAAGCGCCCGCCGGAATCGGGCCGCTCACGGCGAGCGCGCCGGACGCATCGCGCTCGATGCCCATGGCGAGCGCGCTGCCCGAGAAGCGCAGCTCCTGCGCATTCGACGGCAGGGGGATGCAGAGCAGCGGTCCCGCCGCGGAGGCCGCTAGGGACGCGTGTCCGCTCACCTCGATCTGGTACTGCTCGCGGACCTCGAGGGCCGCGTCGTCCAGCTCCAGCAGCAGCTGGGCCTCCGACATGCGCAGCGTCGTCTTGGGCTCGACATCGTCGAGCGCGAGCGTCAGCACCAGGGTCGCGCCCGGGCGCAGCGCGCCCGCCTTGCGGACGAGCAGCGCCCGCCCGTCGCGCTCGATCTGCGCCGCGCGCCCGAGTGCGGCGCCGCGCAGCTCCATACCCGCCGGCGGCGTGAGCACCTCCACCTCGCTGGCGCCGTTCGGGAAGCCGATCTCGAGCGCGAGCTCCGGCGCAACGGGAATCACGTACTCGAACTCGACCTCCTGCGTGCCCGGATAGAGCGGACCCCAGTAGCGCGCGCGCTGGTCGATGATCTCGACGCCTTGATCTCCCGGCTCGATCGCGAATTCGCGCGCGTTGCCGGGCAGCGCGATCTCGAGCAGGGGGGCGCGCGCGCCGCGTTGCTCCCGCGGCACGTAGATCACCGCCTCGGATTCGTTGCGCAGCGTCTGGACGTGGTCGACGTGCAGGTCCGTGCAGCCGCGTTCGAAGCGGAGCAGCGCCTTTCCGACGCTGGCGGCCCGGGTGTCGTCGGTCGTCTCGGCCAGCTCGATCTCCACCTTCGCAACGGTCTCGCCCGGGGCGAAGCTGACGCGGCTGCCGAACGGGATGTCGCTCGCCCGCGCGCCCACCAGATAGACGGTGTGGGGATCGCTGGCGATGCCCTCGAAGCGGAAGCGTCCCTCGGCGTCGCTCGTCGTGCTGCGCACGCCGGGCGAGCCGTCCGCCGAGATCGCGTAGAGCACGACGACCACGTCGCCCACCGCCTCCGGCCGCGACGGGTGGACGAGCTGGCCCTCGATCGTTCCCGGCCCCGCCTGCACGTCCGCGTGGGGCGTCTGCGCGCTCACCGCGGCGGCGGCGAGCCACGTGATCAGCAGCGCGAGTCGCGCGGGCCCGCGCATCATTGGGCGCTCGACTCCGTGGTCCGGCGCGGATGGGGCCACATCACCGTGATGGTGCCGAGTATGAAGACGAACCCTCCGATCCAGATCCAGTTCACGAGCGGATTGCGGTACAGCTTGAGCGTCGCCGAGCCATCCGCTTCGACCGCCGTGAGGATCACGTAGAGATCCTCGCTCACGGTCGAGTAGATCGCGGGAATCGACGCGGGCTGCTCCTGCATCCAGTACATGCGCTTCTCGGGCACCATCACCGCCAGGGCATTCCCGTCCTGGTACAGCGCGATGCGCGCGACCGCGCCTCCGTAGTGCTTGGCGGGCAGCGCCTTGGCCGTCAGGTAGCGCAGCCGGTAGTCCTGGATGCGCACTTCGTCTCCGGGCCGCACGTTCTCGAGCCGCTCCTCGTTCAGGACCGATCCCGCCGCGCCCATCAGCACGAGAACGGCGCCGAGGTGCACGATGTAGCCGCCGTAGCGCTGCTGATTGCGGCGCAGCAGCGTGGCGAAGGCCTGCAGCGGGTTCTCGCCGCCCTTGCGCGCGCGCGCGCGAATCGCGCGGTAGAACTCCTGCAGGATCGTCGCCGTCACGAAGCCGCCGAGGCTCCACGCGAGCAGCGCGTACACCGTGAGACGCTCGCCCACCACCAGCAGCAGCAGCCCGGCGCTGGCGAGCAGGGCGATCCCGGGGAACAGGAACTGGCGGCGCAGGCTCGCGAAGGTCGCGCGCCGCCAGGCGATCAGCGGGCCCACCCCGGTGAGCAGCAGCAGCGCGAGCGCGAGGCCGGCGATGCCGAGCAGCGACTGGTAGTAGGCGGGGCCGACGGCGATGCGCCTGCCGAAGGGCTCCGTGAACACGGGGAAGAGCGTGCCGACGAAGATCCAGCCGAGGATCGCGATGAAGATCCAGTTGTTGAGCAGGAAGCTCGCCTCTCGCGATACATAGGACTCGATGCGGTTGGTGCTGTGCAGCTGACCCCGGCGCAGCAGCAGCGCACTGACGAAGGTGATCGCCGTGATCAGCACGTAGCCGAGGAAGACGGAGGTGAAGATGGGCGTCTGGGCGAAGGCGTGCACCGACTGCACCACGCCGCTGCGCGTGAGGAACGTGCCGAACAGGCAGAGCACGTAGGTGAGTCCGATCAGCAGCAGGTTCCAGGTCTTCAGCATGTCGCGCTTTTCCTGGATCATCACCGAGTGCAGATAGGCCGTGGCGGGGAGCCAGGGCATGAACGAGGCGTTCTCGACGGGATCCCACGCCCAGTAGCCGCCCCAGCCGAGCACCTCGTACGCCCAGCGGCCGCCGAGCATGATCCCGATCGAGAGGAAGAGCCAGGCGAACAGGGTCCAGCGCCGCGTCGTGCGGAACCACGCCGTTCCCAGCTCCCCCGAGATCAGCGCCGCGAAGGCGAAGGCGAAGGGGATCACGAACCCCACCAGCCCCGTGTAGAGCATGAGGGGGTGGATCATCATGGCCGGGTGCTGGAGCAGCGGGTTGAGGCCGGCGCCGTCGGACATCACCGCGCCGGGCGGAAGCTTCTCGAACGGATCGGTGATCCCCACCAGCAGCACCAGGAAGAAGATCGCGTTGGCCAGCAGGATGGCGACGACCCACGGCATGAGTTCGCGGTTCCGGCGCCGGTTGAAGCCCACGCAGGCCGCGCCATAGGCGCTGAGCATCCAGAGCCAGAGCAGCAGCGATCCCGCCTGACCGCCCCAGAGCGCCGCCAGGCGATACACCAGATCCATGTTGCGCGCGGAGTGGCTGGCCACGTACGCGAGCTGATAGTCGTAGGTGGCGAAGGCCGCGAAGAGCGTGCCCATCGCCAGCGTCACG